>Ga0209978_10000518_pt1 | contig 14812 bp, 11 predicted proteins | sample BentaG_FD_182805 | JGI IMG/M metagenome (GOLD analysis project Ga0209978, IMG submission 182805) | Deep subsurface microbial communities from South Atlantic Ocean to uncover new lineages of life (NeLLi) - Benguela_00093 metaG (SPAdes)... | ecosystem: Environmental > Aquatic > Marine > Oceanic >...
AATCCCCTGTTGATAAGTCGTAGAAAAGACCTCATGACCATCCTAGACCCTTCTCGGTTATGTGCAATGCAAACAATAAAATGCTCTGCTTAGCAACTAATGGAACTAACCAAACGGGAGGAAGCGGAGAGAGATTATAACCCCGGGATGAGAAGAACCACACCATAAGGAAATACCAAATGAATATCATAGTTCTAATAAAACAGGTGCCTGACACAACAGAGATCAAGATTGACCAAAAAACAGGTACCCTTATCAGGGAAGGCGTAGAGAGTATTATCAATCCTGATGACAGGCATGCAATTGAGTTAGCAGTGAGCCTGAAACAGGATTATGGAGGAAAGGCTCGTGTCATCTCCATGGGCCCACCCCAGGCCATAGATGCCATCTCAGAGGCCCTGGGCATGGGGATAGATGAGGGCATATTGCTTACCGATAAGAATTTTGGTGGGGCAGATACATGGGCGACAGCATACACCCTTGGTAAGACAATAAAAAAGGTAAAGAAATACGATCTAATCATCTGTGGGAGACAGGCAATCGATGGGGATACAGCTCAGATAGGCCCACAGGTAGCAGAATTCTTGAACCTGCCCCAACTCACCTATGTCACACAGATTGAGAAAATCAATGAAAAACGGATAGTGGTCCAGAGGGCATTAGAAGATGGTTACGAAAGAATGGAATCCCCGCTGCCTGCCCTGATTACTGTCATAGGAGAAATAAATAGACCCAGACATCCGAGGGTGGATTTCCTGATCAACGCCTGTAAAGAAAAGGCAAATATCAAGATCTGGGATGCGGCAGATTTAGGAGTAACCGTCCAGGAGATAGGTCTAAGTGGCTCCTTGACGAGGGTTATTAAGACATTTTCTCCGAAGACCAAAAGAGAGGGGGAGATACTAAAAGGGAGCAAACAAGAAGTGGTGAATCAGCTCCTTGATAAGATGCATGAAAAACATTTTATCTGAGACGAGCACAAGGGGAGTGTCCCATAGGGAGTAAGGGAGTGTTTGGCTCATGGGTGGAATCTAATTACTATTGAAAATTGTAAATTTCTAATACCAATATTCAATCGAAAATTATCAATATTCAATTGTTACTATCCAATACTCCAGCACTCCGATATTCCAATATTCCACAAATTTGACAGGAGTTTCCATGGCTATAACAATTGATCAAGAGCTGTGCAACGGATGTGAAAAATGCGTAAAGATCTGTCCATATGAGGGAGTAGAACTCAAAGACGGAAAGGCAGTACTAAACGAGAGATGTACGGCCTGTGGTGCCTGTATAGATGCTTGCAAGGTAGACGCAATAAGCTCAGACATAAAAGAGAAGGAGATACCGGATTTCAGTGACTTCAAAGGTGTATGGGTATTTGCAGAACAGAGAGAGGGCGTAATCGGCAGAGTCACTTTCGAGCTCTTAGGCCTCGGGCAATCCCTTGCCAAACAACTTAATCAGGAGTTATCAGCTGTCCTGCTGGGATATGAGGTTGAACATCTCACTAAAGAGCTCAAAGAATTTGGTGCCCAGAACATCTATCTTGCACAGCATAAACTGCTAACTTATTACCAGACAAATCCCTATGCAAAGGTTATCTCTGAGATCGTATTGGAGCACAAACCGAATGTCTTTCTGATTGGTGCAACATCAATTGGCCGTGATCTGGCACCACGGGTTTCTATGCGACTCGATCTGGGTCTGACTGCAGACTGTACCGAGCTTACCATAGACTCTGATGATGGCTCGCTCCTGCAAACAAGGCCTGCCTTCGGAGGAAACGTGATGGCCACAATAAAAACCCTCTATAGCAGGCCCCAGATGTCAACAGTCAGACCTGGGGTTATGGAGGCAAAAAGGAAAAATGGTTCATCTGATTGTAGGATAACCAAAAAAGATGCTCACTTACTGGACAAAGACACACTGACCAAAGTGCTCGAGCTGGTCAGGGAAAAGAAGAAGCGTGTAAATCTGTGTGACGCCAAGGTGATTGTAGCCGGTGGAAGAGGTGTGGGATCGGAGCAGGGGCTGGAATGCCTGTTTTCGCTTGCCGAAACTCTGGGAGGTGAAGTCGCGGGCACACGCATGGTTGTTGAAGAGGAGTGGTTGCCGGTTGAACGGCAGGTAGGGCAAACGGGTCAGACAGTGAGGCCAGAACTCTACATTGCATGTGGCATATCCGGTGCCATCCAACACAGGGCCGGCATGTTAAACTCACGGTATGTTATTGCAATTAACAAAGATGAGAGGGCTCCTATCTTCGAGGTAGCCGATTGGGCCATTGTTGGTGACCTTCATGAGGTTGTTCCGGTATTGACCCAAGCAATGAGAGAGAGAAAGGCGAAGCAGGTGACATAATGTTACGTTCGGATGTAGAAGAGCTTATGAAAAAGGTCATGGCCAGATTCGTGGACGAGGAAGTGATCCCTGTGGCCAGGGAGGTTGATGACAAGGGTGAATTTCCCTTTGACCTATTCAAGAAGCTTGCTGATATGGGTATCCTCGGGATCAGGTATCCTAAGAAAGCTGGTGGTTCAGGAGGCAACACAACCCTTTATTGTATCAGTGTGGAGGAATTGGCACGGGGTCTTCTGAGCTTGGCTGCCGCTACTGCCATGCAATGTCTTATGGCTACCAATGGTCTTTATCTCTATGGCACCAAGGACATGCATGAAGAATATCTACGTCCTGCCTTGAGGGGTGAAAAGATTGGGGCCTTTCAGCTTACGGAGCCAGAGGCAGGATCCGATCTTGGTAATGTGCGAACCAGGGCTACAAAGACCAAAGATGGCTGGGTTATCGATGGAATGAAAACTTGGTCCACCAGTGGCCCCTACGGTGATTTCCATACGGTCCTCTGTCAAACTGACCCGGATAAGGGATTAAAAGGGCTCATGTTTTTCTTTATCCCCAGGGACACACCTGGTTTTTCCCACAGCAAAAAATTCGATACACTGGGTACGAGAACAACATCGCTCTCAGAGATCTATTTCGATGATTGTCATGTTCCCCCTGAATACATGTTAGGGGAACTTGGCAGTGGCCTGGACGTTCTGTTGACCATCCTCGCAGAGATCAGGGTCATGACTGCGTGCCTGGCCCTGGGCTTACATCGGGCTGCCATGGATGATTCTATTCGGTACTGCAAAGAGCGGGTACAATTTGGCAGACCTATAGGGCAGTACCAGTTGATCCAGGCAAAAATCGCCAATATGGCCGTCAACCTGGAGGCCGGCCACCTGATGTCCTATAAGGTTACTCATCTCATTGATAAGAAGATTCCCTGCTTGAATGAGGCCTCCATGGCCAAGTATTTTACGACAGAATCCGCATGTTCAGCAGCAGATGAGGCCACCAGGATCTTCGGTGCCTATGCCTATTCCATGGAATACAGTGTGCAGCGATATTACCGAGATAATCGTTTCCTCCTCTATGGTGGCGGTACACACGAGGTACTTCAAACCACTATTGCCAGACAGTACCTTCGATAAATAACTTAAGGGCTTTGCCCGCATTGGAGTATTGGAGCAATGGAATATTGGAGTGATGGGTGAACTTGTCCTGAACTAAGTGAAGGAGAGGAGGAAAAAATTAATATGATTTTTTTTAAGTTTTTACTAACCATTCGTCCATTATTCCAACATTCCATTATACTATGTGGATGGCACAAATTGGTTCTCATTAAAAGCTCTGTATTTTCAGTGATTTGTAGAAATTCCAATACATAGATTATAAGTGCCTAAGGTTATGGAAAAAGAGGAAACACATTCAACTGAAGGGGATCCTTTCCCAATAAGGAACCTCAAAAAGGAGAATCTTGGCAACCAGGTCTATGACCAGGTGAAAGGAATGATCCTGCGGGGTGAAATTCCCCCTGGAAAGCGTATCATAGAAAATGAAGTAGCTGATTCAATGGGCATCAGCAGGACACCTGTCAGGGAAGCGGTACATAAATTGGAAGCCGAGGGATTCCTTAAGCCCCTCCCTAAGGGAGGATATGAGGTGAGGGGCTTGACCATATCTGATGTTGAAGAGACCTTTGACATACGGAGCCTCTTGGAGAGCTTTGCCGCCTACCTTGCTGCTATAAGACATAGTGATGCAGAATTGGTTCCCCTGGAAAAAAAGATAGATGAATTCCAGAGATATCTGGAAAGACGCGATTTAAAGAGATTGACCCGCATAAATACCGAGTTTCACGAACTCCTTTATGCCCTGAGCAGGAGCCCAAGATTGATCAAGATGGTGAATGACCTGAGAGACGAGATCTTCCTCTTTCGGAAGGTCATACTGAATTCAGAGGACATGGCCCGTCTATCAAACGAGGATCATAGAGAGATAATACAGGCCATAAAGAAGAGAGAGACCAAAAAGGTAGAAAAGCTCGTCAAGAAGCACATCTTAAGAGGAAAAGAATTTGTTCTTAACGAAATCAGAAAGGGAAATATAAGCATGCCCAGATATTTCTTTGGAGAAAAAGAGGTAGAGGAGAGTAAATAATGGCCAGCAAGAAGATCAGGCTTCTTATTGCAAAACCAGGTCTTGACGGTCATGACAGGGGCGCCAAGGTTATGGCTCATGCACTGAGAGATGCCGGCATGGAAGTCATATATTCTGGGCTCCATCAAACTGTTCCTTCTATAGTGAAGATGGCTATCGAGGAAGATGTAGATGTCATTGGCCTCTCTATTATGTCCGGGGCCCATGTACCAATTTCCAAGAAGATAATGGAATTGGTCAAAAAAGAGGGTTTAGATGATATGATTGTTGTAGTAGGTGGGGTGATACCAGCCAAGGATATCCCTGTTCTAAAAGAGATCGGGGTCACTGGGGTTTTCCCCGGAGGAACACCGTTTGAAGAGTCTATTGATTTCATAAAAAAGAATGTGCGCAATTAGTTGGGTTTATTGGGTTTGTGAAATTACTCAATGGCCTATGGACTCATAAATACTAAACTCTAAATTCGAAATACTAAACAAATCCAAATGACCAAAACGAGAAATTCAAAACAGTATGATTTAGGAGAAGACAAAATAGGTTTTGATATTGTAATTTTGGATTTTAAAATTGTTTAGGGTTTAGAAATTAGGATTTAGGATTTTCCACATTTTATTAAGTATGCTCGTGTTTTTTTGTTAAAACCTTAGAAACACAAAAAACACTACACATGGGAGGATCCATGGGGGTAGCCAGATATATAAAAGATGAAAAAGACAGGATTAATGATGTTATCCTGCAATCTGGAATCCATATCAAGCCTCTCTACACAGAGGATGATCTCAAGGAGATTGGATTTGACTACCAGAAAGATCTTGGCAATTCTGGACAGTATCCCTTTACCCGGGGAATCCATACGTTGGGATTCAGGAGTCGGGAATGGACAACACGCCAATACTCGGGCTTTGGGACCCCAAAAGAGACTAACGAGCGTTGGAAACTCCTTATATCTCAAGGACAGACCGGGCTGAATGTAGCATTTGATCTCCCCACACAAATGGGGTATGACTCAGATGACCCTATGGCAGAAGGCGAGGTAGGCCGGGTAGGTATGGCAGTGGATTCTCTGAGGGATTTTGAGATCGCCTTTAAAGACATTGCCCTTGACAGAATTGGTTCTGGCCTGACGATAAATGCTGTTGCCTCAATTATGGTTGCCATGTATCAGGCTGTGGCAGAACAGTATGGATTCTCCAAACAGGAGATAAGCGCCACCCCCCAGAACGATATCTTAAAGGAGATCGTCGGCAGGGGGGCATGGATATTTCCGGTGGAGCCCGCTGTTCGCTTAATTGGTGATGTTATTGAATACGCCGTAAAGGAGATGCCCAGGGCCAATCCAGTCAGTGTGTGCGGTTACCATATCAGGGAGGCAGGGGCCACCCCGGTTCAGGAGATTGCTTACGCCATACAGATTGCAAATGCATATATCGATAATGTGTTAGATCGAGGCTATCATATTGACGACTTTGTAGCCAGATTCTCATTTAATCTCGATGTATTTGGAAATCTGTGGGAGCAGGTAGCAAAATTCCGAGCAGCAAGAAAGCTCTGGGCAAAAAATATCAAGGAAAAATATGGGGCCAAGAATGACAGATCAATGTTTTTGCGCGGTATGTTTGGTGGAGGTGGGGGAGGCCTCACCAAGGAAGAGCCTGAAAATAACATTGTCAGAAGTGCCTATTACGCCCTGGCTGCAGCCTTAAGCGGCGCTCAAACAATGGCCCTGTGCTCTTACGATGAGGCATATACTATTCCTACCCCCCACTCCGCCTTGATCTCCTTGAGAACGCTGCAACTCCTAATGGATGAGGTAGGCCTCAGGGATACTGTTGATCCCTTGGCAGGTTCCTACTTCATCGAGACCCTTACCAAACAGATGGAGGAAAAGATTGTTGAGGAGATGGCCAAGATCGATAAGATGGGTGGAATGGTTAAGGCCATTTCAGCGGGCTATATCCAAAAAGAGGTGGCCCGGCAGGCCTATGAGTTTGAAAAAGGTGTTCAGCGTGGAGAACTGATAAAGATAGGGGTCAATAAATATACGGGAGGCGAACAAGGAGAGGTAGAGCTTCATGAATACAGTGATAAGTCGGCCATAGAGCAGATAAAAGACCTTAAGGAATTGAAGAGAAACAGGAATAACCAGGAGGTTTCCCGATCACTGAAGGCATTAGAAAAGGCGGCCAGAGACAAAGTAAATGTCATGCCATATCTCGTAGATTGCTGTAAGGCATATGCCACAGTTGGGGAGATGACTGGTGTCTTCAGAGATATCTTTGGAGAATTTGTAGAGCCTAGTATATTTTAGAAAACTATTCTATTTCCTAAATATTACTCTGCCGCTTAAGAATTAAATAGGAAACATTAAAGAAAAAAATGTCTTATTATGAATATCGGTGATTGGATAAGGAAATGGAGCCAGCTCTCGCCACAGAAGGTAGCTATCATTGATGATGGCCATGAAATCAGTTATAAGGAACTTAATCGAAGATCCAACCAGGTTGCCAACTTTCTCCTCCAAGAAGGGATGCATAAGGGGGATAGGGTTGGGGTCCTTTTTTATAATTGCCATGAATATATAGAGATCTATTTTGCCTTGGCCAAGGTAGGGGCCATATTAGTCCCCCTGAACTGGCGAATGGCTCCCCCTGAACTCAGCCACATCTTAAATGATTGTGGAGCAACTTTTCTTTTCTTTGGTGAAGACTTCTTAGATACTGCTCTTTACATCAGGGATAACATTGGGGAGGTTAAGAATTATATTTCTTTAGGACAGGAGAATATTAGCTGGGCTGAAAACTACCAGAAAACAGAGGCCTATCCTTCAACTGAACCCACCGGCTTTAAGGAACCAGAATCAGGAGATCCCCATATTATTTTATATACCTCTGGCACAACCGGTTTTCCTAAAGGGGCTGCCCTTTCTAACAGAAAGACCTTTTTTAATGCCCTAAATGCTAATATATTTTATAGATTAACTCCCCTTGACATCTTCTTGGTTTCTCGGCCTCTTTTTCACTCAGGTGGCCTGCTGGTTGACTCCACTCCTGCTCTTTATAAAGGAGCTACAGTAATCTACAAAATACGCTTTAGTCCTCAAGAATACTTAGAGGCTATTGAAAAATACAAAGTTACCATTATTGAAACCTCTGCTACTTTTTTAAATTTCATGCTTAAGGAATGTAATATAAGCCAATATAATCTGAGATTACTGAAGTCCTGTTATACCGGTGGTGAGAGGGTTTCAACCTCTATGCTAAAGGAATATCACAATATAGGCATTCCTCTTAGTCAGATATTTGGAATGACGGAAACATCAATAGTTACCTGGTTATCAACCGATGATGCAGTTAGGAAAATTGGCTCTGTAGGGAAACCTGTGCTTCATGGAGAGGTTAAGATGTTAAATCCTGATAGGAAACAAATAAGCCCTGGAGAGATTGGCGAAATCATGGTCAAAGGGCCTATCTTGATGTCAGGTTATTGGAATAAACCTGAAGTTACCAGAGAGGTGATGAGCAATGGCTGGTTCTACACAGGAGACTTAGCAACAATAGATGACGAAGGTTTTATCTATATTGTTGATCGACAAAAGGATATGTACATCAGCGGTGGAGAGAACATCTATCCAGCTCAACTCGAAAAGCTTCTTTTGGCAAATCCCAAGGTATTTGATGTTGCTGTCTATGGAGTCCCTGACGAGAAATGGGGTGAGGTGGGCAGGGCATCGATAATCTTACAAGACAACACAGAGATGAGTACCTCAGAGGTTATGGAATTTTTAGATGGCAAAATCGGTAGATTCAAAATCCCCAAATATATTGAATTTGTTGATAAATTCCCCAGAACAGCAACGGGAAAGATCCAGAAATACCTAATGGTTCAAAGATTCAAGAAGGAAGTAGGCTCGAAGGGGGTTTAAGGCCCTGGATAGGGGAAGAATATGCGAATCGGAATTGACGTAGGCGGGACTTTTACTGATCTAGTTTTGATGGATGACAGGGGAAGGTTTTACTACGCCAAGACCCCCACCACTCATAAGGATCTGGCAGAGGGTGTCCTCAATGGAATAGCCGATATTTTGCAAACATCTCATCAATCCCTTCAGGCCGCAGATAGCATTATCCATGGCACCACTATAGGAACCAATGCTATTGTGGAGAGAAAAGGATCTAAGGTGGGCCTTATCACCACTAAGGGTTTTGAAGACGTTCTCGAGATCAGGAGGGTGGCACGGCCCAAGGGTGCTGCCTATGACTTTGAGGTAGACAATCCCCCTCCTCTAGTACCACGCTATTTAAGGAAGGGTATCACCGAACGAATAAATAGCAACGGAGAGGTAGTGGTAGCACTGGATGAAGATTCAGTACGCCAGGCTGTGGACTTCTTTAAAGGGTTGGCAGTAGAGGCAATAACTATCTCCTTACTTTTCAGTTTTCTTAACCCCAGACATGAAAGAAAAGTAGCTGAGATCTGTCGAAAGATTTACCCGGAGGCCAAAATATCGCTTTCATCTGAAATATGTCCAGAATTTCGGGAGTACGAACGAACCTGTACTACGGTAATGAATAGCTATCTTGGACCTGTCATAGCAAGCTACATGCATAACTTAATCAACCGTTTAAATGCGAAATACAATGAGGTTAACCTCCATATTATGCAAAGCAACGGTGGTTCCATGACAGTTGAGATGGCCGAGACCCGTGCCGCCAATCTGATTAACTCTGGACCAGCTGCCGGGGCTATGGCGACAGCCTTTGTTGCTAACCTCGTTGGCAACAAGTTAGCGGTTGGCGCGGATATGGGTGGCACCACCTTCGATATCAGTATTATCGATGGTGGTGTGCCCAGGAGCACAACCTGGGGCGGGGTAACCGACTACCCCATCAAGCTCCCCATGATTGATATGAGGACTATTGGTGCTGGTGGAGGCAGTATTGCCTGGGTAGACGAAGTTGGTGTCTTAAATGTTGGCCCTCAGAGCGCTGGTTCTGAACCTGGTCCTGCTTGTTATGGTAGAGGAGGATACTTACCCACAGTAACTGATGCCAACCTGGTACTGAAGCGACTTAACCCTGATTTCTTTAATGAAGGAAAGCAGAGACTTTACCCCGAAAAGGCCTACGAGGCAATCAAGGTGCATGTAGCAGATAAAATGGATTTATCAGTGGAGGAGGCTGCCCTTGGCATAATCAAGATCGTCAATGCAAACATGGCCAAAGGCATTAGCGCGAGCTCTGTAGAAAGAGGCTACGACCTGAGGGAGTTTATCTTGGTAACCCTTGGTGGAGCTTGCAATCTACATGCCGCTGAAATAGCCATGGAATTGCATATTCCAAAGGTCATTGTACCTCCTATGTGCGGGGTACTTTCTGCTGTGGGACTACTGGTGGCTGACATACAACATGACTATGTTACAACAGTAAGTCAAAGGGAGCAGGACATAGGGCCCCCTGAATTGCTGTCTCACTTTCAAGAGCTTGAGAGGATGGGGATTCAACAACTAAGAAAGCAAAGGGTAAAAAAAGAGGATATGGGAGTAGAGTGGTCAGCTGACCTCCGCTATGACGGGCAATCATGGGAACTCAACATCCCTATATCCAATGCCTCTAACTCAGATACTTTAGACATTGAGACGATCAGGTCTGACTTCCACAAAGCGCATCAAAAGGCCTATTCTTATTCCGGTCCAGGTGAGATGCTGGAATTCGTAAATCTCAGAGTGAGGGTTAAGGGTAGGACTCCTACGGTAATATTGCCATGTTACCCGGATGCTCCCAGCCCTCTTGATAAAGTAGAGAAAGAGAGGAGGACGATCTGGATTGAAACCGGTCCCACCGGGGCCCCCGTCTACAACCGAACTCGTATCGGTGCAGGAACTACTCTTGCTGGCCCCTGCCTTATAGAGGAAAGGGTTTCAACCACCTTTATTCCGCAAGGATGTAGTTGTGTCATAGATGAATATATGAATTTGGTGATTACTGTCGAGGATTTTGAAGATAATACTGGAGCACTAAGCTAGGAAGATGGCCAGATATAGGGCAGATAAAGTTACTATGCAGGTGATTCGATATGCTCTGGAGGCTGTGGCTGACGATATGGGTTACGCCTTACAGCGTATGGGCAGGAGTACTATCGTCAAAGAAATCATGGATTTTAACTGCGCTGTATTAGGCCCTGAAGGCCATATCCTATCCCAGGCCCATCTCTGCCCATTGATGATGTTCAGTTTACCGCGCACCTGTTATAACATGGTTAAACATTACCACAAAGACTCTTGGCATGAGGGCGATGTCGTCGTCACCAATGACCCATATCTAGGTGGCCAACATTTGCTTGACGTGCAATTCTTCTCTCCGATCATCTTCGATAATGAACTGGTAGGCTTTATAGCTAACATCTGCCATCAACTGGATATGGGGGGTTCTGTCCCTGGAGGGGTGGCCGGTGGGCTCACAGAGATATATCAGGAAGGGCTGCGCATCCCATTTGTTAAGCTTTACAATAAGGGCAAAGAGAACGAGGAGATGTTCTCCTTTATTGGCGGCAACATTCGTATCCCTGAAAAAACCCTGGCGGATTTCAGGGCCCAGGCGGCTACCACCTTGGGTGGGGTACCTCGCGTCAAGGAGCTGATATCTAAATATGGTCTAGATGTCTTCAAGGAATGTACTGATATGCTCATGGACTATAGTGAAAAGAGGACACGTCGATTCATCAATGATTTACCCAATGGAAAATACACGGCTGTAGATTGGATAGATGATGATGGTCATACGGATGAACCTGTCAGGCTCCAGGTGAATATACATATAAAGGATGACACCATGAAGGTGGATTTTCATGGAAGCAGCCCACAAGCAAAGGGTAACATCAATTGTCCCTGGTCTTGCAGCGAAGGAGCTGTTTTCTATACTGTGGTAGGTATGGTGGATCCCTATATGCCGATAAACTCCGGATGCTTTCGCCCTGTTGAGGTGAGGCCCGAGCAAGGACTTATCACCTGCCCACGTGTCCCCGCAGCAGTTACAGCTCGTAGTCAGACAATGACCAAGATTGTTGAAGCCATGCTAAAAGCTATGGCCCCGTTAATTCCTGAGCGTATCGTCGCTGGAAGTCATGGTCAGGCGTGTACTTGTAGCTTCACCGGAACTCACCCTGAAACTGATAGGCGGTTTACCTACGTAGAGATTCAAGGAGGAGGTTGTGGAGCGAGACCGGATAAAGATGGGGCGGACGGGCAAGATCTGCATCTAGGGCGGTTCATGAACACACCTGTAGAGGCAGCAGAACTAGAGTATCCTGTCACCATTGAACGCTATGGGTTTATCCCTGACTCAGGTGGAGCTGGCAAATGGAGAGGTGGTCTAAGCCTCCGCAGGGATATACGTTTCCACAGCGATGTAACATTTGCTCGTTATTCCGATAGAAGGAAGTTCGCCCCTCAAGGGCTCTTTGGGGGCAAGGAAGGAAGCAAGGCGAGCATGACCCTAAATCCGGGAACAGACCGGGAGCAAGTAGTAAAGTCTAAGGGGGTTAGTGAGATAAAGGCGGGTGACCTTCTTAGTATATCTCTTCCAGGCAGCGGTGGGTATGGTCCCCCATGGGAGCGAGATCCAGAACTTGTTCGATGGGATGTTATTAATGGAAAGGTAAGCATTAAGTCTGCAAAAGAAAACTATCTGGTCGTCTTTAATGACGACGTGACCGTCAATGACGCCGAAACCACATCAATCCGCAGTAAAATGAAGAAAACCGCCGAAAGCGCCAGTAATTGAACACGTTACGAAAAGGAGTGACAGACTCGGCCTCCAATAGACGAGGTTGAGTTCAAAGAGGATGGATCACACTTAACTGAACTTTGGCAGAGAAGAATGGCATTTTATCCCAAAAACCGTCCTGACCTTTTAGCACGTTTCGTCATCGACGTCCTTAAAGTGGGAGAGCGAATGGAAGAAGGGCATCGAGCGGTCAGCAAGTACAAAATGGAGGATAAGGTTCCACTGATAAATGCCCCAACCCTCGTGCTTGGAGGGACAGAGGATCCATTCTCATTCCCACGGATGAAGCCCCTTTCCGATAGCATCAAAGGCAGCGAGACTGCAATCATAAAGGGGGGTATGGTGCCAGTGGTGGACCAAATGCCAGAAGAGTTTGCCAAGGTTGTGATTGATTTTTTAGATAAAATATGATCCAGTAGAGACACTAGAATTAGAATATTCGGTTGCTATTGAGCACCATGAGTTTATGCCTGATTCAGGCGCTGCTGGTAAATGACAGAGGTGCTGCGCACAAATCTAAGAAAGAAAGGAGGTGATGGTTTAAACAAGAAGGTTAAAGGAGATCACTTTTAAAACAATTTTTAAAGTGGGAGGAGATCATGAAAAAAATCATATTTTATAGCTTGGTAATAATATTTTCTGTTGGTCTGATACTCAGTATTTATACACCAGCTGTGGCCAAGGTGAAAACATTAAAGGCTGTGAGCTTTGTGCCCAAGAATCATCCCCTCTGTGTCATGATCCATGTCTGGATAGACAGGGTCAATAATCAATGCAAAGATGAGATCAAAATTGATTGGGTTGGAGGTCCGGAAGTTATCCCTGGATTTGACCAGGCCGAAGCACTCAGGAAGAATACGGTTCAGGTTATTTTTAATCCAGCGGCCTATTATGCACCCCTCGCCCCAGAGGTTAATGCCTTTTGTCTATCCAAACTCACAATGGAAGAGGAGCGCAAGCCAGGAGGATTCTATGATTTTATGGTAGAGCGGCATAAAAGAATCGGCATAATGTATTTAGGCACCTGGCTTTATGACCCATTTTGGTTCAGACTCAGGAACCCAGTTAAGACAGTGGCCGAGCTAAAGGGTATCAAGATGCGGACATCAGCCCTCTATGATCGAATGATGAAAAAGCTGGGTATGATTCCAGTTACTGTAAGCTTTGGTGAAACCTATACAGCCCTTGAACGTGGTGTTGTAGATGGGTTTGGCTGGTCCACTCTGGGTCCCGCAGATTGGGGATGGGTAAAGCATTGCAAATACATAATAAACATACCCTTCTATACCCGACAGAACGTTCTTATTCTGATGAATCTCGATGTATGGAACAGCTCATCCAAAGAACTCCAAGACAAACTCATGGACATCACCATAAAGTTCGAACCAGATATGGTAGCTCATTTCAAAAAGGCTATAGCAAAGGAATGGGAACGATATGATGAAATGGGGATTAAACGGATTAAGTTTTCTCCTGAAGATACCAAAGCCTATCTGGATGCGGCATATAACGCTGAATGGGAAGATCTGGAGAAAAAGGTTCCTGACCTTGTACCCACTATGAAAAGACTCACGGGTAATTAACATTCTGTTTTTTATGATGGTTTGAACATTAGGGGAAATGGGGATCAAAAAAAGGTCCTCTTTCCCCATTCTCTTAATATTCGGCGGACCTTTTCCACTTAAGCATTCCATGGGTTAAGCGTGAAAATAGTAGAAAAGATCTTCTTTATCTTTGATTACCTCCTTGATGGTATGGCCTTTCTGGCTGGAACTATCTTGGTCTTTATTATGCTTTCAGTGTGTGTAGACGTCATTATGAGGTATTTCTTCAGTAATCCACTAATATGGGTAACAGAGATCACTGAGGCACTTCTTTTATATATAACCTTTTTAGGTACTGCCTGGCTTTTAAGGAAGGAAGGGCATGTAAAGGTAGATATCATTTTCAACCAATTATCGCTAAGGACTCAGGCATGTTTCGGTGTCATCGGTTCTCTCATCGGCATTATTCTGTCTTTATCCCTTATCTGGTATGGCTCCTATGTTACATGGGATTATTTTCAAAGGGGTATGTATAGTCCCACAGCCATAGAGGTACCTATAGCAGCTGTTATTATCATTATTCCAGTTGGAAGCCTCATGCTCCTTATCCAATTTCTGAGAAGGACCTGGAAATATTTGGAAGATATAATGGAAGCAATGACATCTTGACATAGAGATGTGTCGTTTATGGAATGGTTGATAAATCTGATAGCTATCTTCAGCAGCCTCATGATCTTGTTTCTTATGGGAGTCCCTGTAGCCTTTTCTTTCCTGTTTGTAAATCTAATTGGGGTATATGTTTTCTGGGGCGGTGAGGCAGGGCTGACACAATTGATTTTAAGTATTTATAGATCAGTTTCGACCTTTTCTTTACTCCCTGTCCCCCTTTTTGTTCTCATGGGAGAAATCATGTTCCGGTCAGGAGTAGCTCCACAGGCTATGGATGTAATGGAGAGATGGCTGGGGCGGATACCAGGTCGC
>Ga0209978_10000519_pt1 | contig 14796 bp, 16 predicted proteins | sample BentaG_FD_182805 | JGI IMG/M metagenome (GOLD analysis project Ga0209978, IMG submission 182805) | Deep subsurface microbial communities from South Atlantic Ocean to uncover new lineages of life (NeLLi) - Benguela_00093 metaG (SPAdes)... | ecosystem: Environmental > Aquatic > Marine > Oceanic >...
CCCGCGAACTCACTAAAAGGACTTTTAAAATCTTTAAGGGTTAAAATTTGATTAATCTTCTTCTTCGTATCATCTTCAAGTAATTGATCAGTATAAGTTCTCCAAGATGTCCGGTTCTTTATTATTTCTATAACTGATTTTGAGAATTGCAAATTTTTTAGCGAAAAATGTATTATTGATTCAATCTCATCATTTTAATTTAATAACTTTTATCGTTATATAATATCATTAATCAGGAAAACATTTATTTATCTTAAGAAGGGAATATTTAAGATACTGTTTCATGTAATTGCGTTCGCTATTACAGTATTCAAGTTTTTTATCATTAGGTAATCCCTCACAGTTATCTATAAGATTATGTACATCATTTATCATCGTCATGTATTCGTTTTTAACAGATTCACATTTTTGGATAAAAAACTTATCGTCTGAAAGTTGAGTGAGAGGTATGTTAAGATCAGAAAATTCTCTATTTCTAGGAAGAGAAGGCGTTTCAATTAATGATCCTTCAATTAAATTATCTACTTTTGGATTATTAATAAAGCCTTTTGAAATGAATGCTCATCTCGAAGAATTTTCAAATTATAGAAAATAAACCAAAATCGCTATTTAAACAAAAAGCCTCTACTAGTTTAGTAAAGTTAAGTTAAAAGCAATTCTTCTAAAATAAAAGTAAAAAAAAAAGTAAAAAAATATCTTTAGTATTATATCTTTGAACCACAATTTTCGCAGAAATTACCTTCCTTAGGTAATTGATAACCGCAATAAACGCAATATGCTTTTCCTTTTGTTTCCAAAGGTTCCTCAAGTTTTTTTGGTGGAACTACATAATCTTCAGATTTCACATATGCAACTTTCTCACCAAGGATTATTTCCCCCGTATCTGAGTTAAAACGATAACTAACAATTCCTTTTTGGCGTAGATCAATAAGAACTTGAAGTACGTCCTTAGGTTTAATACCGACTTCGAGGGCTATATCTTCTAATTTATGGGTCCCTTGGTTGCCACGGTCAAGTAACGCAACTTTTATAGATTTTTGGAATTTCATATTGGTATAATACTGCGAAAAACCCCCAAGAATTATAAAGAAAGCTGGTATAAAAAGCCAATAGCCCCATGATTTAAGACCAATAAAATTGAGATCAAAAGCTAGGAAAAATAGAGATAATATAGCAACGAATAGAAATACTAAACCTACAGCTAAAGTCTCGATTGCGGCTTCATATTTTTTTTTTGTATAGTAGCGATTCTTGTATCTATCATCTGACATAATTTCTTATCACTTCTTTAATTAAGATAATTTTGCTTTTAAAGAATCAAATCGTACGTAACGAGATGATTCATTAATTTAAAAACATATGGAGTCCAATTTGTATGGATATCATTAAGAGGGTGAAGATCTTTTTAAATTGTCATTAATAGAAACTTCTATATGAAACAGAAACCAAATTAGAAAAATTAATTGAATAAAATCGGATTTAGAATATATTAAACGCCTTTCCCATCCAATATACGACTAAATAACTATTTGGTATTACTTGTGTCAATCCATTTCCTCCAGGATTTCCCCCAGCTCCAAAAAATTTGCTATGCTCCCAAATAAAGTGATGAACACCCATTTCTGATACTGTTAAAGGGAGAGTATAATGAACATCATCTGGATCCTCGATATCGATTATTTCTCCAACCCAGGAAAAAAGCGTTCCGTATATATTATTATTAAAGAAATCAGACCATTTTGCTCTACTTGGATCAATTTCCATATTAGCTATGTCTGGATTTAAACTGGTAGCTCTCGTAGAATTAGGTCTTACTGTTAAATTGTAATTTCTTACCCCATTTCCCCATCCAGAAGTGTTAAACCTCCATAATTGATCCAAAATATCCCATCGTATAGTTTCATCAATATAACTAGGATCCTCAAATAAAGAGGAATCTTGTATTAAAGTCATAAGAGCAAGGTGAATAATATTAAAAAAAGCGTTTCGATGATATCTCAAGAAACTGTAAAAGCCTTCTTCAAACCTCTTGATATAATGATGTTGTAAAAGCGGATTATCTTCTAAAATTATTAGAGCAAATTCTACATCCATACTGAAAGCAAGAGCATATGTATCATACGCTGTGTTGCTAATTGATCCCATGTGGCCGTTGTGCATTGACATTATTTTTGCAGCTGCGTAGTTATAAAGAGAATCGTAAACATCTGGATACGCTGTAGCGCCGATGCGAAGCAGAGCTAGTTGCCATATGCTTTCTCCTAAAATAGGATTTAAATCCGATCCTACTGGTTCTCCGTTCCCACCTAATACCAGCCAGTTAGTTTTGCGAAATCCTTCAATCATTTGCGCCGTTAATAGTTTAATTCTTTCAACGCACCACCGACTATCTTCATTAACACTAGGATCAATAAATTTTAAAACGCTTGCGAATCCTAAATAATACCCGGCTAACTCATCACGAGATGTATGTAGCCTTACTCTCCAATTGCTGTAACGACCTGTTCCATTAAAATGACGGGGATCAGGATCAGGTGAATCTTGATCGAATAACCACTCGTGATATTTCTGATTTTCTGGAGCAGAAACAAACCTTGCCGGCATCCCGGGGTAATCTGGCCCTATACCTCCATTAGGTGCAGCAAGCATGTTAGTAAATCCAGAAACGCATTTTTTTACCATCCGGGTTGCATTTTCACGTTCATTAAAATCACCGTTATCTAACGCGTATTTATAACGTAAACATTGAGAAGCAAGCGTATACCCCAAATGTAGGTTTCCATTGTCAGTTCTGTGCCATCCATTAGGTGCTACTTCCTTATAAGTGTTATTGGTAAAAGTAACATCAATACTAATGTTTGTAGGAATGTGCCATTTTTCTAATTGGTAGTCGTATGTAGCTGCCATTTGGTCTAAATACGTTTGATTTCCAATAATTTGATCTAAAGGAGTAAAATAGGTGGTGTTAGGAGGATCGAGATTTAAATTTAGTGAAGCTAAATCGTCAAGGATATAAAGACCAAACCCGATATAGCCAAAAAAACTAATAACTGGAATAGAAAATAAAAGGGTAATAACAATATTTTTTTTTAAAAGGTTTTTTCTAGTTCTAATTCGCATTTAGATCACACCTAATAAATAAATTAGGTAAAAATTCTCACTTCTTTTTTTATATATTTAATTTTGCATTTTATCTATTTAAATTTTTAATAGTTGGAGCCACGATGAATCGTTTTTTAATTGCTCATATTTTTCTTTTGCTCCAATATCTCCTTTAAATTGATTTTGTTCCATTTTAACTACTCTCACTTTCCAATTTTGTTCTTTAATCCCCTTTAAGAGAGCGTTAGGTATTTCGATCTCGCCTCTCTCAGAGGGAGCAAGAGTTTTTAGAACATTAAATATTTCCTTCGAAAAAATAAATACTCCGCAATTGTTTAAATTAGTTTTTGAAGATCCTCGAGGGGGTTTTTCAATTATATCTGTTAAAAATAATTCATCGCAATAAACTGCTGCACCCAAATAAGGGTCTTTTGTGTAATTTGCAACTAAAATAAAGTCATGATTCTCATTTTGGTAAGTGTTATAGACATTTTTATAAATTTCGTAAGGAACTAAAGTATCTCCCCATGTTAGAAAGAAATTTTTATCGGGAATGGATTTTTCGCAAAGTAATAAAGCCCCTCCTGTTCCATTTAATTCATTTTGTTCTAAATATTCAATGTTTACATTCCATTTTTTACCAGTTTTAAAATAATCAATTATTTGTTCCTTGCGATATCCTACAACTAAAATGATATCCCGAAAACCAGCATAACTCATTCCATTCATAACATATTCTAGAAAGGGTTTACTGTGAAGTTCTAACATGGTTTTTTGGACTCTATCGGTATAAGGTTTTAATCTTTTTCCGAGGCCAGCACATAAAATTATAGCTTTCAATATTTTTCAACTCCACTACTCGTTTCTATGATATAACTTTCTCCACCTACTTCTTCAATTGCGTTCTTAATTAATTGTTCGTTATTGGGAAAAAGAGCGAACATTGTTCCACCAAATCCTGAGCCATTAATTTTTCCTCCAAAAGCTCCTGATTTTAAACAATTAAGGATCATTTTATTAATTTTCTCAGTAGATATCTGTATGTTTTCATTTAATTGTTGTTGGTGAAGATTTAAAAGATTCCCGAGTTTTTGATAAAAACCAATGTTAGTATTCAATAATTTTTTTTCAGTTATTAAGGAATATTGCTCATCGATTAATTCTTTTGCATCAAAAGTAATATCCCTATTAATGATATTTCCTATAATTTTTTGTTTGTACACCTTTTTTAAATTAGTCAAGTATGGTTTAATATCTTCTAATTTTGTGTAAAATTGATTGAAATCTGGCATGATATCTTTTAGAATTTTAAACGCTTTTAATGTAGCATTTTTCGTTTTCAGTAAATCATCCACCGTTGTTTTTTTTTCTTTAGAATTTCCTAGTACAAATCCTTCTAATGTTAAGTTATATACAAACAAATTAGGTTTTGGGATTTCAGGTTTTAAAAAGATAAGGTTACCGAAGACAGAGTTAAAATGATCCATCATACCTCCTCCTTCTTCGAATTCCTTTACCTCCGTATTATAGCCCTCTAACGCTATTTGAAAGGAATCTAATCCTTTATCACTTATTAAATTTAAAAAATACAACCATGCAATAACTAAAGCAGAAGAACTTGCAACACCTGCGTTTATTGGTATATCCCCAGTGATTTTAATTTTATACCCCTTTTCAAACTTGCAGTTCTTCCGAATAAATTGATTGTAACCGCTTACTAAATAGTCACGATTTGATGTATATTCTAATTCTCCACTATTCAGTTGAATTTCTATAGAAGTGTCTATATCTGGTTGATTAATTAAAAATTTTGGTTCTGAAATTCTTTCTGCTTGTAAATATATATATTTCGATATCGCCATAGAAATAGTTGGATAATTTAAATAGTCTTGATGTTCACCAAAAAGGCAAATTCTTCCCGGAGACTTTATCTTTATCATTTTTTCTTATTTATTAGAATAAAAATATTAGTAATTAATTTCTAATCATTTAATTGTAAGGTTCTTTATAATTAAAAGAATTCAGAGTATGGTTACGATAATACAAGGATATTACTTTTTTTTTTCTTTTTTAATCGTTAAATTTATTTGATGCAATAAGTGATGATTTTTCTTAGATTTTTAATTGATATCTAAATAATGTTTGATGAGTTTAATTAATGATACATGATTTTTTAATAATAAAGGACGGCTTACCATTATTATTTAAGAATTTTTCTATAACTAAAAATATTTTTTCCGAAGCAGATTCATTAATACTGGTTTCTGGTTTTTTTTCTGCATTAAACTCATTTTCTGATTCATTTGAAGGTTTAGGAACGATTAGTGAATTGAAATTATCTAATAATGATTTAAAATTATCATTTTTAAAGGATCCAAGTATACCTAATTTAATATACATTGCCACTTATGATGAAAAATCTAAACCTGTTAATGTTCTAAGGATTTTGAGAAAACTATCTCGTACTTTTTTACAAAAATTCAGTATCGAAGATATTGTAAATTGGAAAGGGAATGTAAATGAGTTTAAATCTTTTGACGAGATATTAACGGGTTTTGTTGAAGAAGAATTAAGGGAGAGCGATACTGGATTTAAGGAACGAGTCGTAGCATTGTTTAAGTGTGTAGAAGAAAAAATAAATGAAGAAACAAATCTATTAACTCTAAAAAGTAAGTTAGAACCTCCACCTAACTTACCTAATTATTGTAATCAAATTCCTCGCTTTAATACTCTTAAGAAAATTAATCCAAAATATTATCTAACTGGTGAAACTTCGCACAAAGTATTTTATCAAATTGATGGGAAGAAATCTATTAGACAGATTACTGAAAGTTTGGATTTAAAGCATGTCCAAGTATACAATATTTGCAAAAATCTTATCAAACTTGGTTTTGTGAGTTTGAATTAGGAGTAGTAATAACAGGATTGTTGAAATATACAAAATCTAAACAAACAAAATTCATAAAAAATAATAAAACTATCCTTGAACTCTTTTTTGGTGTTGTTTTTTTCTTCGTTTTTCTTTATCTTTGACTTCTTCTTCCAATTGTCTTAATCCCGCCACATCCTTTCCCTCGAATTTGAAAGTTCCAACAACTTTACTCTCTTCTCTCTCTCCCGACTTACCTATTTTTTCAAAAGATATTGTAACAGGTTTGCCTTGCTCTAAAGCTAGATTGACGAAATTTATAAATCCATAATGTTTACTTGGAGCAACATTGAATTTGATAGATACTTCTTTTTCCTTTTTGGTTGAAGTTTTCAGTACAAGCCGTAATTTCAATAAAATTCACACAACTTATTTTTTCTTGTATAATTTTATAATGAAATTTAAAATTAAAGATTTATTAGAAATAACCATAGATTAAAGGGATTATAAAAGTTATGGCTTCAAAATTTAGACTTCGTAGAATTTTTAAACCATTAGTCAAATCAGTAGCTAAGATTTTAAGTAAAATCGGCGTAACTCCAAATCTTGCAACATTTATAATGCTCTGTTTTTCAGTTTTTAGCTTAATTGTACTTGTTTTTTTTTCTAATTTGCTCCTATTCTCAATCTTTATCTTCTTAACTGGTTTTTTTGATGGAGTAGATGGAGCTATCGCAAGGATAACCAGAAAGGCAACGATATTTGGTGGATTTTTTGATTCTGTGATGGATAGAATGAGCGAATTTGTCATTTTTTTTGCGCTTTTAGTTTATTGCTGGAATAGCTTTTTATGGGGATTTATTAATATGAAAATCATAATAATCGTATCTTTCCTGAGTTCTATAATGATTAGTTATTTAAGAGCGAGGGCAGAAGTTTTTTTTAAAGGAGATTTCGATTTTGGTTTAATGGCACGTTCTGAAAGGCTATTTTATTTAGTAATTACGATGATGATTGCCAATTTTTATGATATTGTCAACGAGTTTTTATTTATTTTCATGCTTTTGGTGTTAGCTACAGCATTCTTCAGATATTTTAAAATAGTGAAATTAATAAAAGATTACGAGAAAGAAAATTAGCACATTTATCTATTAAAAATTTAGTTCAATTATTAATTTATCTCCATCTTTCAAATTGAAATAATCTCTTAAATAAGGCTCAGCTAATATCTCAATTATATTTTTTTTGTGATGGGTTCTTTTAATATCAAGTATCGCAGCTTTAATTTTTTCTTCTGGATTGTCTATACGAGAGATAGAACAATTATAGCAATCAACGACACCATATGTTCTTTCTGAATTATCATCTTTAAATCCCGCAATAATAACAGGTTTAAGATTTTTTAGCTTCTCTCGTAACAAATCTATATTAGTATTATTTAACTCTAAATTTAAAGTTCCCTTATAAGGTAAAAACCCTAATTTCTCTTGGAATTGATCGAAATACCCTTTAATTGACACATAATAAGCTCCTTCTTTCATTCCGCTCTGTACTGTGCCTAATATTACAATACTCTCCAGAATATTCTTTAAATTCTTATACATTAAAAGCATTACATCACTGCCCTCTTTGGTTAAAACGATTTTCTGGGTTTTTTTTTCAATTTTTCTTTTAATCCAACCTAAATCAATTAGATCGCTGATTCTTCTTGAAGCAGTTTGTTGGCTCAGATTTAGAAGTTTTCCGAATTCTACACTGCTTATATTAATAGTCTGTCGGTGTTCTATATGCTTACAAAGCTGATAAAGAGCAAACCAATTAGCATAATTATCCGGTGAAATATCTCTTTCGTTAGTCATTAAATCACTAACAACTCTACATTTTATATTGTTCTATTATTTTCTTCTTTATAAGGCTCGAAGAGTGAAGCTCATATTTATCGTAATAAGTATCTAGCCTTTTAACAATTATATTGTTCAGTCCCTTTTCTATCAAGCCTTGCTTTAGAGTTTCTTGATCATATTTTTGATCTGGACCTAGAAGGATCATATCTGGACTAATTTCCTCGACGGTCTTAAGTGTATCGTTATCAGATCTCCCCAATCTAGCTTCTTTTACGTTTTTTACACTCATCATAACTTCTAATCTTTGATTTTCGGGAATTATTGGGGACTCACCAGAATACAACTTTCGATTCTGATCAGTCGCTACAATTACATAAACATCACCCATTTTCGCTGCTTCATTTATGAGATATATATGCCCTGGGTGGAGAAGATCAAATGTGCCTGCAATTAATACTTTTTTTGCTATTTTTCGTCAGCTCAGTTTATTACATTTAGTTTTAATTAATAATTCAAGGTTAAATTTATATCGTAGTTGATTTCGGAATATATTATTATTAGAACTATCTTTCTCTTTCTTCCATACATTTCTTTAAATCACTCATTTGAAGTGATAGTGATACGTCACCTCTAGTTTTTTCAATAATATTTCTCGCTTGATCAGTTTTATGTCTTAAATCTTGAGTCAATCCAGAAGGATAATCAATTGAAAATAGCTGAGTGTAAATGTCATCCATACATTCTAGGATATAATTTAAATCTTCTACAATGGAATTCCGAATATTATCTAATGTGTATCTTCTTAATTCCCCAATTACATCAGAAAGACCGAGTGCGTAGTTCAAGGGTTTAATGTTCAAATCACTAGGTAATGGGAGAGGTTCTTTTGATATAATGGAATAAAACGCTACGGCTTCAGCATATTCTTGTTCAGGAGTTTTTAAATGCTTCAAAAATACACCAGGATTCCTATTCACCAATTCTAGCAATTCTTTGTGGGTTTCTTTAACAGTTAGGAGTCTTTCTTGATACTGATTAAATTCTTTTCTATGAATGCTTTTAATCGCAATACTACAATCTCGTATAACCCTACGAGATAGTTTCAAGATTCTCTCTCGATCTTGATCTAACTCATCCAAAGTTTCAGATAATTCTGAAAAAATCTTATTTAGCCTCATTCTTATAAATAAATATTTTAGTAATAATTAATTCCAATTTTAAATATATTTAATTATCAGAAGCATGAAAAATATTTAGGATTTTTTATTAGAGAATGTTTAGAAAAATAAAAAGTTGAAAATCGTATGAAAATTTTATTAATACACTCTGATGGTGTAGAAGTCACTAAAAATAAGGAAGCAACAAGTAATCCACAAGAGTTTCCCGAAAATACTATTAAAATGGACGGTTTAATTTTAGTTGCATATGTTTCTGTCGAAGATCAAGATACCTACGATACAGATTTAATAGCAAAACAAGGTGCTGAAGAGATAGAGACCGCCATCTTACAAATATCAGGTTTTCCTGAACAAATTAGACAGAAAAATGAAGAGATTAGAGAACACAATCTAAAAGTTGAAAAAAGTGAAATAAAAGGGAAACCAAGAAAATTTTCGGAACTAATTATGGATAGGGATATGTATCGCATAGATAAGGTTTTAGTTTATCCATGGGCTCATTTAAGCAAGTTTCTTAGTAAGGAGGCAAATGCTATGGAAGTTTGCCCTAAAATCGCCAAGAATTTGGAAGAAAAAGGTATTGAAGCAAAATTTTCTCCTTTTGGATGGTATAAATCCTTTAAAATTAACTGTTTAGGACATGAATTAGCTGAAATGTACCGAGACATCAAATTAGCCATTAAACCTGAGGAAGAACTCAAAAATTCCGTTTTCAAATTAATTACCACATCAGGTAAGGAAATTGATTTAAATTTTGATGAAAATCAGAAGGTATTACTTCCAAAAGAGATTAGGGATGAAGAATTTAATATATTTCTAAAATCTGAACTAGGCTCCAGAGTTGTAGATAAAGCAATAGAACCTGTTCATATCAAAGTGATGAAAGAATTTGAGCTAGTCGATTTTGATCCGAATACAGACTCCGGTAATTTAAGGTGGTACTCCAAGGGAGTCATCATGAAAAATCTAATAAAAAATTACATAGAAGATAGATTAATAGATTATGGGGCGATATTAATCGATACTCCAGTTATGTATACAGTAAAAAATAAGAAGTTAACAGCCCAAACTGCACGGTTTCCCGCTAGAAGTTATTGGGTTGAATCAGGAAAAGATAGATATATATTAAGATATGCGAGTGATTTTCTTCTGTTTGATTTATTCTCTAAGATGAATTTAAAACCACAATATCTTCCGCTAAGAGCATACGAGTATGAACAATATGCTTTTAGACGCGAACAAGAAGGAGAATTATCAGGATTAAGAAGACTTCGGGGATTTACAATGCCAGATATGCATACATTGTGTAAGGATTTAAAATCTTCTATTGATGAGTTCAAAAAACAATATGAATTAATTAAGAACCTTGAAAATGATCTAGGTATAAAAAGCTATGTTATTTTTAGAGCAACACAAGAGTTTTATAAGGAAAATAAGGGTTGGATAATTGATTTAGTTAAATCAGAAAAAAGTCCTACTTTATTAGAACTATGGGAAGATAGATATTATTATTACATCTTAAAATTTGAAAGGAATGTGCTTTCTGCTCAAGGTAAAAGTGCTACGTTGGCAACCAATCAGATAGATGTTGAGAGTTCTTTAGAATATATGAGAGATACTGACGGTGTAGAAAGACAGAAATATAATATTTCTTTCACAGATACTGATGGTCAAAAAAAACATCCGATAATTCTTCATAATTCTCCAACCGGTGCTATAGAGAGAATTTTATGGGGTTTGATTGAAACTGCTATACGAGAAAAAGATACAATCGTTCCGGGATTTAAAACATGGTTATCCCCAATTCAAGTAAGAATTTTAACAATAAGTAATGTTCAGAAGGACTATGGAGAAAAAGTTTTGGAGATTCTAAGTAGAGAATCTTATAGAGTAGATTTTGACGATAGGGATGAAAAATTAGGTAAGAAAATCAGGCAATCTGAAATAGAATGGATACCATATACAATAATTATAGGTAAAAATGAACAAGAAAATCAAACTATTTCGGTAAGAAAAAGGCTCATCGGTAAACCCATTGGTCCTAAAAAAGAAACCTCAAAAAATATAAACAACATAAAATTAAGTGAACTAATCGACATGCTTAACGAAGAAACTAAGCGTTTCCCTAAATACAAGTTACCTAAACCGTTTAGACGCTTTTCGACTAAAGTTCATTTTAGAAAGTAAAACGAGAAATTATCTCTCTGTGGTGAATTATGACTATGAAAATAAAGTGTATCATTATTGATTTAGGGGATGTTCTTATTGAACTGGATTTTAGTAGATTTTTTAACGATGTAATAACACCGTCTCCCTTAAACAAACCTAAAACTCCTATAATGTTAGAATTTTTTCGTCAATCGGACACATATCATCAAGGAAGAATTACAGATGAGGAATTTTATAAACAAGCTTGCGAAATTCTTGAAGTATGTTCGCTCAATCAAAAGGAATTTTATAAATCGTTTAATAGCATTATTAACGACCTCAATTTAGATATGGTAGAATTAATTAGAAATATCAAGTCATCAAACAATCTCAAGTTAATCTGCATGTCAAATATTAATTCTAGCCATTGGAAATACTTGAAAAAGCAAAAATGGGATATTTGGGAACTCTTTGACGAATTTATACTCTCTCATGAAATACATATGACTAAACCAGATCCAAAAGTTTTTGAACTTGCCTTAGATAAAGCGGGGTGTAAACCAGAAGAAGTTTTATTTATCGACGATGGCTTGAATAACGTGAGGTCAGCCCAAGAAATAGGGATAAACGCTATAAGATTTATGGGATTGGATAATTTAATTGAAGAACTACAAAAATACGACATAAAATTAAGTTAGAAAAAACTTAAAAATAAACTATTCTTCTAACGAACTCATACAAGCTCGCGCTATTGTCTCAAAAGCTAGCTCGACTTTTTCACCCGTTTTAGCAGAAGTTTCTAAATAATCGCAATTTAATCGTTTTGCTAGATCTTCTGCTTCATGCCTTTCAACTTGGCGTTCCAAATCAATCTTATTTCCTACAATGATCATCGGAATTGTTTTTTTCACGGTTTTTTTAATACTACTAACCCAACCAGGCAATTTCAAGAGAGATTGTGGGCTTGTAACATCAAATACACCAAAAGCAGCATTACTTCCCTTAAAATAAATCGTACGTAGTTTAGCAAATTGATCTTGCCCTCCAATATCCCATAATAAAAGTCTTATGCTTGTTTTATCGATTTCCACATCTTTAATTAGGAAATTTGACCCAATGGTTTGCTTTAAGTCGGCATTAAAATAATCTTTGATGTATCTAATAAGTAATGAGGTTTTTCCTACATTACCAGGACCGAATAGGCACACTTTAAATTTATAAGACGCTTTACTCAAAGGTTTCACCAATAGATTGCATGTTCTAAGTTTTGGTTGTAGAATGCTTTCATATCAACCTAAACTAGGAGAAATATTACAATTTATGTTTGAATACTTTTACTATATATCCTATTTATAGATTGTTACTTTTACTATATATAATTTTCTTAATACTAAAATTAATACTTATAAGCATTTTAAAGAGGAATAAAAAATAAGAAACATAAAGATAAAAAATCGTTATATTTCCCTTACTTGCGCTTGTTGGTCCCCATTCTTCCCATAGCAGCCATTAACCACTCAGGACTTCCAACGCCGTTGGCATATTCCATCCAGATATACATTAAAAATCCCATTAATCCTACATAAGTCAAGTTATTAATGAGGAAGAGTGCAATACCGAATTGTCCACCAAATAAGCCAAGAAATATCTGGTGTACAAAGAAGAGGCTTAACGAAACCTTACCGTAATATACCAGCATTTTTACAAAGTTACCATATTTTTTCTTAATATCTATAAAGTAGAAGCTAATAGAAATCACTAATAATGCTGCTCCTAAATTATATATCATATTCGGTCCTCGTCCTCTTATTAAAAATTCGGGTATTCCTAGCATTACGAAGGAATCTTGTTGATTTATGGCGGCTAATAATCCTAAACTAGGATATTCTACGATTTTTTGGGGAAGTAAGCGGAGGTGACCTCCTATGATTGTATCAGGGTCATACAATCGGTATCCGAGACCAATCCCAACTAATATTAAAATTATGCTCCAAACCATAAAAATACGAAATAATCCCACATATGCGTCGTGCGTTCCTTTATTCATCGCTTCGTATAAATATTCTCCAAAAATAGTAGAGATAAAACAAATAGCGAGTCCAGGAAGAAGTGGTACCATGGGATTTGGACCAATTACGATGTAGTGAAGTCCAATTACCACTAAATTACCACCTTCTAATCCTGGAACAAAAATAAAATCTCTAATTGGATTAGATAAAAGAAGGATTAAAATGCCAATTATTCCGCGATATAATTTTGATAATTTTAAAGCATAATAAGAAAAAATCTGCGCAAAGCCAATAAACATTAAAATATTCCACCCCCATAAATTTAATGGGAAGGGGATAGTATAATGTGCTATTGCTAGAGATGCAACATTATAAAACGTAGCTATCAGAATAATCATGATACCCCTCGAGAAAATTCTCATACGAATTACTTTAGCAGGGAGTTTATTTTGCTTGTTTTTTATACTAAATATCACGCTTAAAGAGGATAAAAAAACAAATAGTGATGGTCCTAGGAAATCTAATAACGTAAATAATAATCCGTATAAATAACGACTTTCTCCGTCTAGCCAGATAGCAGCAGAATGGGCTAAAATTATAAAGATTATGGCAAAACCTTTAACAAAATCAATACTCCCAATTCGTTTTGGAGATGCAAAATCTCGGATATCTTCTAAAGGGATTATTTCTTGTAAATAATTGAATAGAGGAGGAGATTCCGTCGCCGTTCCAAATTCGTTTTCAATTGACATTTTTCTCTGATTAATGAAGATGGTATTTTGAAATTTAATTTTAATAAAGTATTCTTATCTTGTGAAAATTTAAACTTTTTCATATAAAAGAAAAATTAGCAGCAAAACCACATTTATTACAATTTTTACTATATAAAAAATGATTTTTAGAATAAAGACTATTTATTTGAGCCTTCTTCCCGATCCTTTTTTAGTTTATGAACCGTCTCTTTTATTTCTTCTTCAATTATGAGAATTTCTTTCTTGACGGTTTTTCCTGTTTTTTGTCCGATTCTTCCGACTTGAACCATAAGCCACTCTGGAGACCCAACGCCGCTATAAAATTCGTTCCAAATATACATTACAAAACCCCAAAACCCAACGTAGCTGAAAACTACAATGAAGTAAGTGACGATCTCTAGGCTACCCAAAAATATAGTTATAAAAACAAAGTGTAATAAAAACAAGCTCAATGATACTTTTCCAAAATAGTTCATCATTGAGATAAAATTGTTCATTTTCCTTTTTATGTCTACAATGTAGAAGCACACTGCAATAAGAACAAGGGCAGCCCCTAAATTATATATCATGTTGGGTGCTCTTCCCCTTATTAAAAATTCCCACATACCGGGATACGTGATATTATGTACATATGTTGGAAAATTCGTGTCACCTAAAAGAAGTAAGTGGGGATATTCATTTAAAGGTAGAGTACCAATCGTAGTATCAGTAGCAGCTAAAAATACATCCCCTGGTATATAGGAATTTCTACCTAGAGAGACACCTATTATAACTAAGAAAATCCCCCAATATAAGAAAGTTCGAAACAACTTGCGATAATCTTTTTTAGTTCCACCCATCATAGCCTCATAAAGATATTCCCCGAAAATCGAAGAAATAAAACAAATTGAAATC
>Ga0209978_10000521_pt1 | contig 14792 bp, 14 predicted proteins | sample BentaG_FD_182805 | JGI IMG/M metagenome (GOLD analysis project Ga0209978, IMG submission 182805) | Deep subsurface microbial communities from South Atlantic Ocean to uncover new lineages of life (NeLLi) - Benguela_00093 metaG (SPAdes)... | ecosystem: Environmental > Aquatic > Marine > Oceanic >...
GCTGTTCATTTACCTTTCGCATCTGAAACTATGGTGCGGCCGTCGGGATTCAAAGCCGGGATTGCAGGCTTGGAAGGCTTACACCGTTGACTGTGTCCTAACCAGACTAGACCACGGCCGCGAGTTCAACTTCAACCCAGAGAGACCACTAGTTGCAAATATTTATTATGAAACTTCCGTCTTTTAAAATTGAACTTCAGAACTCTGGTTCCTCGAGGGGGCATCGGTCGAAAGCTTTTGGACAATGTGGATGGAAACGGCAACCTGAAGATATGTTAATCGCCATGCGCGCGCAACATAAAACCAACAACAAGGACTCAAAAAGATAGTGAGCGAAGAAGAACTTGAACACTACCTCAACGAAGGCTGGGACACCCAAATGGTGCTACCCAGCGGAAAAATACTAGTCACGAAGAGACGGTAGAGATGGGCACGCACTGCTGGAGCCAGAAACATATAGGCTAATCACGGGTACATGAACACGATGCTAACTCGTCAAGTCGGGAATCCAGAGATTTTCTAGTTTCTTTAGGCGAAGTACTCCAGTTGCGACGCCAATGATGATTAAGGCTATTTCAACGACTAGCTGGAGGAGTTGGACTTCATATTTTTCGATGTTAACGTAAAACGTTATGATTCCTTTGGTTTCTGAACGCAAAAACTTTATGATGTGACTGATCGAGTACGGGGCATAGTCCTCAGACGCGGAAAGCGACCGCACCTGTTGCCCGTTCTAAATCCGTTGCACTTAAAGAAGGTTTTAAGCTCCTCCACAGATTTTGCGAATTGAGCTTATCTCTCCTTAATCGCGATCTCTTCGGAACTCGGAAAGTGTTCCCGTCGACCAGCACTAAGATATCAACGCGATTTTTCCTAATGCCCTTTTGCAGAGAATACGCCCACCTCTTAACTCTAATCCTCTTCGATCGACATTGAAGCCCATTTTACCACTAAGTTTTAAAGGAAGCCCATGTAAAGTTTTTTGGAGGCGTTTGTCAAGTGCTTGGATGGCAAGAAGTGGTTCTCATTTTTGCAATACTGTTGTTCGTCTTTGGCCCCACAAAGTTGCCGAAAATCGCAAGAGAGCTGGGAAAGGCGATGCGAGAATTCAATAAAGCAGCTTCGGATTTTAAGGAGGAATTCAATAAGGCGAGTTCGGGTCCCACGAAAGCTGTTCGACCTTCTTCAACTGGAGCTTCTCGGTCTCCACTGAGGGCTACAGATAGATGGAAAAGAGACAAGGCGCTTTCAGACATCGCCAAAAAGCTAAACGTAACTACTGAAGGAAAAACGGACGAGCAGATAACCAAAGAGATCATTGAGAAAATCGAAAGCAAAAAGGATAAAGCCTCCAATACCAAGGCTGTAAAGAGGTGAAAAATATGGCTTTCATAGGCTGGCCTGAATTGGTCCTCATCCTCGCGATCATACTTCTTATTTTCGGGGCAGGTCGACTGAGAGGCTTGGCAAAGGCTGTAGGTGAAAGCGTACGGGAATTCAAAAAAGCGACCTCTGAGGAGTCTCCAAAGACGAGTAAAGAAGAGGAGGAAGAGGCTATCATTGAAGCTGCGAGAAAGATGGGAGTAGAAACCGAAGGAAAAAGCGTAGAACAGATATTAAACGAAATGAGCAAGAGGGCCGCCAAAAAGGAATGAGAAACATAAATCTCTCTGCTTAACGTTCTAATTACGCATCAAAGTTAGTGACTCGAATGTCTGATGAGGAGAAAAAAGAACTAACCTTCTGGGAGCACACGACGGTACTACTTTCTCGTCTCCGCATGGTTTTTTATGCCTTGATTATTTCCACAATCGTTGTGATGGTTGTTCCTATACAGCTTGATTTAGCCAATCTATCCGCTTCCGACCCTTGGTACCAAACGATTTCGTCGTTTGTCATCAGAAAACTACAGACGGACTTCCTTCCCGCTGACGTCGAACTCCTGCCCATCAGCTGGCTTGCTCCGTTAGAGGTTTACATGTACGTCTCCCTCATGCTTGGAGTTGTAATAAGCTCACCTATCATAATGTATGAACTCTACAAATTCGCCAATCCGGCGTTGCATCAGCCTGAAAGAAAACTCATTTATCCATTCGTCATATCCTTCACGTGCTTGTTTATTTTCGGGTTCACCCTCGGATATATAGTGGTCGTACCTGCAACGGTAAAAGCCATGGTTTTGTTCGCAAACCTTCTCGGTCTCACCCCGACATACTCATTCTCAGACTTTTTTTCACTGGTTATGATGACTTTGTTATTATGCGGCTTCATATTCACTTTTCCAACATATATCGTTCTGCTCGTTAAGGCTGGAATCATAACCACCGAACAAATCAAGAAAAACAGAAAATACATATACGTCGGAGCCGTGATTTTGATCGCTATCATAGATCCTGAACCAAGTCTTGTGACAGAGATAACGACTATCATCCCCCTCATTGTCTTGACGGAAATAAGCATATTAATAGCTCGCCGCTTCGAGAAACAACGTGAAGAAGCAGAGAAACAATGATTTTGAGAGCGCGCGCGTTTGTCGCCTAATCCTACGTCAATCTCATGGGTTCCGTTAGAATATAATGGAAAGCCCGCGCGTCTTGGGCCAAAATCCGGCGCAGTTGAACCTTTTTCTCTTTCGAACGAGTTTACTTAATTAGTCTTTTGAGTTCTTCAATTTCCTCTTTCAAACTTGTATCAAAAAGGGCAGTAGGTACAATTTATGTGTTCAGACAAGCGTAATTTTTTATCTAAGCAATTGAGTAAATATTACATAATTAGAAGGGAGTTAACCTTAAATAAATGATCATGTCACATCTAAAATATGAGCACATACACAAAAGAATTTAAGCAGTTGGTTCAATATAAAATTGACGAGATCTTCCTTGATGAAATTGCCAATATTGAAAGAGCTGCAGATCTAATAATAAGTTCGATTATAAAGGACAGGTTAGTATATGTCTTTGGTACAGGTCACTCTATGCTAATGGGTATGGAAATGTTTACTAGGGCAGGTGGATTGGTTCAAGTTTCCCCCATGTTTGATTTAAGTTTATCAGGTTACAATGGGGGAATCAGAGCCACTTATTTGGAAAGATTACCAAGCTATGCCAAAGCGCTTCTCGACTACTACTCTCCAGAGGTAGGCTCAACCTTAATAGTTGTTTCAAGCTCTGGAAAGAATGCTGTGCCTGTTGAGATGGCCATTGAGGCTAGAAAGAGAGGAATAAAGGTCATTGCTTTGACTTCCATAGAATATTCTAAAAGTGTTCCTGCTGCTAACCCTGCTGGGAAGAAGCTTTTTGAAGTGGCTGATGTGGTTATTGACACAAAGGTTCCTGTTGGTGATGCTGCATTACAAATTAAGGGACTTGAGCAAAAAGTAGCATCGGTTTCAACGATTCTGGACGCATATGTCCTTGAGACATTAGTGGTTGTAGTTGTCGAGAAGATGTTAAGCATGGATTTAAAGCCTTCGATTTGGATGGAACCAAATGTTCCAGGCGGAGATGAATTTAACAAACAGTACTGGGAGAAATACTTTAAGAGAATAAAGCCACTTTAAGTTATTATGTAGAGTTTTTCTCATAATATAAAATGGATCCGCCAGAATATCTCAATGTGCAAAGTGTCAGATTACAAAGGTAGTACTGAAAACTTACTGTCTGAGAATCAAATGTCTCTAATAAGAAGCTTCAATTCATTTGTTAACAAATTAACTCCTTTTTCATCAAATTGAGAAATTATGGTTTCATAATTTTGTTTTTTGTATTCTTCAGGAGGAAGTATATAACCGAGATAATCATTTGCATATCCCACTACAACCACCCTTTTCCCTAATTTTGAACCATATTCCTTTAACATAAGTGCTATATTTGAATGCAGTTCTCCCGGAACACCAATTATTACAATATTGTTAATCTTTATTGCTTGAATGATGGATGCAACTTTATCATTAGTAGCTCCAAGTTCAATTCTTCCAAGGGCATCAAGAGCGCCATCAACTTTTGTCCAAGCTACTCTTAATTCCGGAGGTGAAGCCCCTGAATTCTTTAGAAGCTCATATTCCTTCTTGGCTTCATTTAGCAATTCTAATGCTTCATTGTACGATGGGAGTTTTCTTAGAGGCAACTGGACTTCTCTTGCCAGAGACGAGACTTCTGTCAACTCTTCTTCTTGCCCAATCGAATTAAGTAAAAGTAGGGCTTTGCTTCCTAACATGTAGCCAAGCCTTTTTGCTCCCTGGAAAGTTTGATTTTTTCTAGTGAACCTTGTGCTGATCTCAGCACATGCCCCACTTAAGTATAAAGGCACAAAGTAATTTCCAAAAGATAACTTGAGGAGCTCACAAGCATAACCCACAAAGTCAGCTGAATACAAGTAATTATCGTAACCAAGAACAGTTGGATGACAGGAGTAGTTGAGCAGACAGCCTGAGGGCTTGTTATCAGCTGCTTTGAATTTTATTGCTATAAGTTCTGAATCAAATGGTGCCGAAGGGTCTTCACGGTTAGTGCATACCCCTAAGAGGTTGGCAGAATAGTAACTTAGATTTGATTCAAGCATATTCTGCGAGCAAGCATAAACACTTCCAGCAACTTTATATGCTATGAAGTCTCTAACGACCCTTGTGCTTTCTTCCTCAGCCAAGTCCTTGCTTCTGTAAAACTTCACAGCAGGAAATTTGTCAATTTTGAAGTTCCATCCTAGAAGAAAGCCATCCATTCCAGAATGAGTATGAGTCGCAGAAATCAGTACATTCTCTTCGGGTATATTGGTCATTTTGTTTATAAGAGAACAAGTTTTTTCTCTAAACTTTCTATCGACACCACACAAGTCTAAAGAAATAATTGCATATTTTCTTGAATCAAAATCCAGACACATAGTTCTACAGAATAGGCGATCGTTTATCCCTTCAGATACTTTTGTTCTCTCCATATAACCTGTCTGAGGAAATCCAATGGGACCTGTAATATCATCTTCAAAGAACCCTACTTTATGTTTAGCCATTAATATCATATATTATAGAATGATTATTGGACTTAAATCTTTCTCGATGAGGTCAAAAATTTTCAGGCAGAAAGATAGGCAGATATGATATTCAAAAAATATTTTCTTATCAGATGGCTATTTTATCGAAGCTTTCACAACTTTGCATGTTCCACCTTTAGAATTGGTTATGAGGAATTTTCCAACACAAGCCGGAACAGTCAGTGTGTCGGGAAATTCCAACTTGTACCGTTTCTCTGGATCACTTTGGGACTGAACTATCACACTATCACCTTCTACAAGCGATAATAGGGTTAGTCCTCCTTTCGTATCATCTTCAATCTTGGTTGTAAATACCAAACGATAGACAGCGTAATACACATCATCACGTCGACCTAAAAGGTATTCTGCCCAATCTTCTCCTGATCTAATTAATTTAAGTGTTTGTTTTAGATTCGTAAGCACCCAATTGGCTCTTCTATAGTTTTTTATTACATTAAAGGCATGCTTTAGATGTATCGGACGCAATTTTCCATCTAAATCAGGTTTTAAGTAATCATAAATGTGGAATGTATACCCTGGACTATAAGCTGCTATGCCTCCATCTACTTCTAACACCACTTGATTTCTACCGGATGCATGAACCGTTCCCGCAGGGATTAAGAAAAAGTCGCCAGGTTTGGTAGGAATGCTATTAACATATTTATCATAGTCAAGTGAAATACCTTCTTTTTCTGCCCTCTCAGCTTCTTTGTAAAATCTGTGCAAATTAGCTCTTTCCTTTAGACCTAAATAAGTTACAGCTTCTGGCCCTGTATGCAATATGTAATAGCTCTCGTCTTGACGAATTGGTTCATTGAATTGTTCTCTGATGTATGAATTGTTTGGGTGAACCTGTATTGCCATGTTGCCACCTTCAATTCCATCGTCATACCAGTAGGTGAAAGGGAATTCTCCATGGAATTTTTTGGAGACGTGTGAGCCCAATATTTTAACAGATTCTTTCCACATTAGATTAATAAAAGGTATCTCTAATACCAGCAGATTGTTTACTCTAATTCTGATAGTATTTTCAGATGCCACTATGCACCCTTGACCAGAATTCGGCATGGTTTTAGGGAGATTCTTGACCCTTTTTAGCCAGTTTCCTCCCCACGTTACTGGATAATAAAGTGGCTTTATTCTGAACGGACGTTCCGCGACTAAAGAAAGTATCCTATAATATGTATCCTTTGAGATTAGCTTTGGTTCACTGCTGAAGTTGCATTCTACGTACCAATTCATATACCTTAAGACATACTTCTTTTGTTTATTTAGTGCCTGCGAATCTACATAGTAAAATCGCCTAAGAAATTCATGAACAGCAGGTCCTTGCCCCTTAGAACCCAGAAAAAATATAGGATGCTTTTCGGATTGATTAAATAGTTCTTCTCTCGTCAAATCAAAGTAGAAAATTTGATCATATAATCTTCTAAGAAGAGGAATAGCTGAGCCATATCCAAAAGACATTATGACCTTGGATGAGTTGTCCCTTGATTTTTTCTTACAATTCTTTAGTTTCTTCTTAAGATATTTAATATTCCTAAGATTCAGGAAGAGATCTAACTTTCCTTTAAACACATATCCGAAGCTAGAATCGCCTGACAGAAAAGGATGGATCATCTTCTCTATTTGAGACGGAGACTTGTAATAAGAAGAGAAATCTATAATTGTTACTTCCAATCCTTTTTCCTTCAGAAACTTGTTCACAGCAGGAACTATTCGCCCCCAATCTGCGCCTAGAAAGCCATCAAAAGCTAGAAGATAAGCATCTTTCCTTGCCTTTTTTTGATTAATGACTAGGTCAGAAATAAATTTGGAAATCTTATCAGACCCTACAATTATTGAGCCAGCCAAGTCTTGAGGAAATTTCACATCGTTAATAGCTTCATCAACAGAATAATAGATGGTCAAACCTTCCACCATTCATTTTATGATTTTCCTGATTAAAATATGTTATTAAAGATCATTGAAATTTTTTAAAAAATAGAGAATTTGATGTTGTATAAAAATAGGAAACATTTAGCAAAAGCATGCAAAGGATCAGAAACACTAATATATTAATGTATATCATTGACAAAAGGGATATGTATTGAAAATTGCCGCTTTGGATGTCATGTTTTATGATATACCTATCGAAAAGCGTCTAAAAAGGATCCGTGATTTAGGATTTGAGGGCACAGAGCTTTGGCTCGGCTCAGCAGAAATTGGTTTCCTCGTTGAAAGAGAATGGCCTGATTCTTACAAATTTAAACCTGTTTCTATATCCCCAGAAAAGCTAAGAAAAATGGCTGAAGATGCAGGCATACATATCAACTCATTTGGCCAATATACTATAATGGGTCCAATCGTTGGACCATTTCCAACCGAAGTTGTGACAGGAAATGTGAGAAAGGAGAGGCTGGAGGATATAATGAACCTGTTGAGCTATTCTGCTGAATCTGGTTCAAGAATTTTGATATGTGAATCAGGTGGTGACTGTGATAGAGTTGATCAGTGGAAAATATTCACAGAAGACTTTGTGAGAAAACTTGTCGACCACGCAGAAAAGGTTGGTGCCATCCTTGCCATAGAAAATACACCCCACAATCTAGTGAAAGATGAAGATGACCTCTTGAGGCTCATGAAAATTTTTAATTCAAAGTCTCTTAGGGTTGCCTTTGATCCAGCCAATTTGAATCTGACTCCACCAGGCAAAAGAGACATTGTTGACGCAATAAGAAAATTATCTAGTTATATTGAAATTGTACACGCCAAAGACTCTATCTACGGTGGAGGACCATATGGAAAGATGCCTGACGGTACATGGAGCTGTCCTCCGATTGGGAAAGGAACCGTTCCTTGGGATGACTGCATACAAGCATTTAAGCAAATGGGATACGACGGATGGCTTATTGTAGAATATTCATACCCATTTAAAGAAGTAAGCCTTAGGGAAAGGGAACAAGCAGCAGTAGAAGGAAAGAACTACCTGGCCAGACTCATAGATTAGAAAACAAAATAACCTAAGAAGGAAACCTAAGCATATTGGTGGAACTAATGATAACTCAACCTCAAGTAATAGGGATAGGCGAAGTAGGTTTGGATTTTATTGCATCTGAACCCGTTCCCTATATTGAAGCATCTACTTTTGTAAAATGCTTCGGGGGAGCTCCTATGAACACCGCTGTTGGAGTCTCAAGATTAGGTGTATCTTCAGGAGCTATTGCAGCCGTGGGTGATGATCCCTTTGGTGAATATATTATTAATGAACTGAAGAAAAACAGGGTTGACACCTCACATATTGTAATAAAGAAGAGAACTCGAACGACTATTGCATTTGTTATTAATCAACCTATAACTGGTGAGAAAACATCCTTTTTCTATAGGAAACCTTGGGTTGGTCAGACTGCGGATAGTGCTTTGGAACTGAATGACATAGATTTTCAATACATATCCAGAGCTAGAGTAGTACACGTCTCAGGACATTCTCTTTCCCAGAATCCGGCAAGGAAGGCTATACTAAGCGCAGTAAAATATGCGAAGGAAAATGGGGTCAAGATTTCATTTGACCCAACCTTAAGAGTTGATTGTTGGAACTCTGAAGCAACAATCAAGAAGATGTATACACAAATGCTTAGAATTGCGGACATCGCAACATTTTCTGACGAAGAATCAAAATTTATGTTTGGAACTAATGATCCAATAGAGGTTACTGAAAAAGCTCTAAAATTTGGAGTTAATGTTGTGGGCGTTAAGCGGGGATCTAAGGGTTCCTTGATCAAGTCAAAAGAGGGCCCTGAAATTTCTGTGCCAGCCTTTAAAGTTGATGTTATCGATACTACAGGTGCTGGCGATGGATGGGATGCTGGGTTCCTTGTGGGCCTTCTTAGGGGGTTCGGATTAGAGGAATGCGCTACAATAGCCAATGCAGTAGGAGCCTTGGTTGTCACAAAACGCGGTGCAATAACTGCTCTACCATACAAAGATGAACTTAACCAATTTCTAATGCATCACGACATAAAGTTAAAAATCTAAAGAATATATCATAAAGTTATTGTTAGACAGGGGATCTTCAAGTCGGTGTGTATAAAGTGGAATGGTATGTTTTTCATATCGAGTAAGCCTATCCATAAGTTCTCTGACTTCCATCGCTGCTTCTGGATCAAGACCTGATGTTGGCTCATCTAGAAACAAGATTGGAGGCTTATGTACAAGGGCCCTTGCAATTGCAAGCTTCTGCTTCATATCCTATTCTGCCGAGCTTGGATTCAATGTGTAAAGAGAATGGCCTGACGTAGAGCTCGCTTTAGATAGATTAACTTGATAAAGGAAATCTCGTCGCGCAAGCTTTTAAAATTTATAATCTACTTCTGCTTATTTTTGAAAGAACACTTTCTAGATATTGTTTTGACTCCATCATATCAGGTTCGAATCCACGTTCATCCCCACTATATTCTATCACCATCCAGCCGTCATATCCAATTTCTTTCAACGCTCTTACGTACTCAAGATATGGAACCGTGCCTTTCCCTATAACAGGCATGATCCATTTGCCTCCTGGCCCTTTCCCGAACTCTCCTCCTCCGGGTATAGAATCACCTGCATGTGTATGACAGATTTCACCCCTCAACTTTCTAACAGCATCTGGTACATTCCTACCTAGGGCGTTCAAATTCTTTGGGTCAAAATTAATCTTAAGATTCTTAGAGTCCACTTCTTTTACTAGTTTTAGAAGCGAATTTTCGTCGTCCACAAGAAGTTGAGGCATATTCTCCATAGCAAGGGTTATACCTGACTTTTCAGCGAAATCAACGATCAGACGAGTCAGATCTACAAGTTGACTCCAGTATTCTCTTCTTCTGGGATCACCTCCAGAAAAAAGGGTTACGATATTTACGTTAGCATCTCTAGAATAGGTTATGAGTTTCTTGATATCTTCTAATCTTTCCCTCTTCTCTTCTTCACTTTTAAATTCAGGTATCCCTGGATCGCCCCAGAAAGAGGGAGTCTCACCTAAAACGTAGTGAGGTCCAAAACAGGTGATCTCCAAACGTGCTTCTTGCACTATTCTATTTAATTCACGTGGTGTCAATGCTATATGCTTAAAATCACCTCCTTTCGGAAACCATGATGTTGGGATTTTGAAGCCTAACTCTGCTGTAAGGAGCCAAGGTTGAAAACCTTTGAAGCCCAGTTTGGCTATCCTATCTACTCTTTCTTTGAACGGTAGGTTATACCACATCACATCCATCGCTCCAATCTTCATCTCTACCACGCATCCTTTGCAACAATATCGTTGCTGTTACGGGAAAATCATGGTTGCCAGCGGGCAAACAGCTTGGAGTTCTCATCGAAGAGATAGACTTTCTTGAAGGTTACTATAACTGGTTCTCCGACTTGAAAGCCGCTTTCAGGGTGAACCTTGGCTTTCACCAAAACATCTTTAAACTTGACGCTTAGAATCGTTTCGTCCCCCCTGGGTTCTCTAGTGTATATTTTCGTCGAGATTCCTTCATCCTTCCTTAATTTTGAAACGGAAACATCTTCTGGTCTAACCCCCAGTGTGATCTTTGTTCCAACTATGGCTTCAGAAAGCTTCAGCGATTTTGGAATCGGATAGACAAACCCCTCTCCCTTAAATAGAAGCCTATCTTCAGTCGGGTCTCTAACAATCTTTCCTGTGAAAAGGGTTATCGTTGGACTTCCCACAAAGCTTGCAATAAAAGTGTTCAGTGGTTTGTTGTATATGTTCATGGGCGTGTCAAACTGCGTTATTCTTCCATAATTCATTACAGCAAATCTTTTTGACAGCGTCATAGCTTCGACTTGGTCATGTGTCACATAGATAAAGGTGGTTTTAATTTTTTCATGAATCTTGATAAGCTCTGAACGCATTTCTTCTCTGAGTTTTGTATCAATACTACTGAGAGGTTCGTCTAGGAGGAATACAACTGGCTGTCTGACAAGCGCTCTTCCCAGAGCAACTCTCTGTTTCTCCCCTCCGCTCATTTCCGCCGGAAATCTATCTAAAAGATGCTCGATCTTTAAAAGTTCAGCAGTCTCCTTCACCAGTTGTCGTATTTCATCTCTAGGCCTCTTTTTCATCCTTAGGTTGAAGGCTATATTGTCATAAGCGTTCATGTGAGGATAGAGTGCATAGTCTTGAAATACCATAGCTACATTTCTTTGATGAGGCGGTGTATCGGTTACAGATTTGCCATCAAAATATACTTCGCCCTCAGTTGGTGTTTCGAGGCCTGCTATCATCCTTAGTGTTGTTGTTTTCCCGCAACCTGAGGGGCCTAGAAGTGTAACAAACTCTCCATCTTCAATTTTGAGATTGATGTGATCTACTGCAACAACCTTTCCAAATTTCTTTGTAAGGTTTTCTAATGTAATCCCAACCACTTTCAAAGCTACCTCCTAAATACTGAGACAAGACCTTCTAAAATTGTCTTTCGAAAGACCAAGACAATTAGAATGGGTGGTAATATAGCAAAGACTCCGCCTGCCATTATCAGAGGTACACTGTATCGACCTACAGAGAATGCTAAGGCAGACACGGTCGCCGAGGCTGTTCTGGATCCTGCTGACTGAGACAATGTAGTGGCAAAAATGAACTCATTATAAGACATCATAAACGCAAATATCGAAGCAGCTATAATACCTGGCTTAACAATTGGGATCAAAATCTTGGTCAGAACCTGCAATCGGGAACATCCGTCAACCCGTGCAGAGTCCTCTACACTTTGAGGTACAGACTTAAACTGAACAAAAAGGATCCAGACAAAGAGAGGCATCGCAAAAGATGCATGCATAAGTATGATTGACGCCAAGGTGTCAAGAAGACCAATGGTCCTAAAGAGAACGTACACGGGTATAAGAATCGCTATAGGTGGAAGCATTCTGCTGATAAAGATATAGAAAAGAAGCTTAGTTGAACCAAGTATCGGGATTCTCGCAAAAGTATATGCAGCTACCAATCCTACAGCTAGACAGAGTAACGTGGTAATTGTAGCCACTATAAGGCTATTTAAGACGGACTGTACCATACCACGAGCCTCAGCCAAGACACCTGGTACGCTTCCTGGCAGCACGTACCCCCATTCCAAAGCCTCTTCGCTGATGAACGTTCCCCAGATAAACTGGTAGTTTAAGAAGAAGGGCCCATTAGGAAGAACGACAGGAGGTCTTCGAAACATCAAATCCTCCTCTTCAAAGCTTGTTATTATCATCCAAGCAACTGGAGAAAGTAGAAATATCACAATAATGACAGATAAGATTGCTATTACAATCTTTTTAAACCTTGAACGTTTCTTTATAGAGTCGAGTACCAAGACACATCACCTCACCGTTACAGCTCCGAACTCTTTAGTAGGCAGAAGCCGGAAATAAAGTAAGGTTAATAGAATTGCTATAACAGACATGATGACCGCCACAGAACTTCCCTGTCCGAAATCACCGAAGCTAAAACTTGTCATCCAGACCAGCCAGGAAAGAGTAGTAGTTGTATATCCAGGGCCTCCACCTGTGAGAACAAAAACATATGCAAAGGATGTTATACCTTGTATAGTTTCGTATACGAGGATAATCTGAATAATGGGTCTTAACATAGGGAGAGTTATTCGTCTAAAGCGTGCCAGAACATTAGCACCATCCAACTTTGCGGCCTCATAAAGGCTACTTGGAATTGTTGAGATCCCCGCAAGAAGGAGTATGGTAGCGAGCGACACCTCTTTCCAGACATGGGGCGCAAGAATTGCACCCATAGCATAGTTGGGATTTCCAAGCCAAGACTGGTAGCTATCAAAGATACCGAGCCCATAAACCATTATACCGTTCAATACCCCCCAATTGCCGTCCAAGATCCACCTCCATCCGAGGGCGTTTGCAATTTCTGGAATAGCCCAAGGTATTAAAAGAGTTAGCTTTAACCACATATTAGCCCTGAACTTTTCATTCAAAACCAAGGTAAATAACAAAGCTATCGGAAATACGAGTACGACGGCTCCTATTGTAAAGATAAAGGTGTTGACTAATGATGGAATGAAGAATCTGCTCTCGACCAAACCTTGGTAATTCTCCATAAAGACAAAGGGACGTCCATAGCCTCCCAACGTATATTCTTGAAAACTTAAAGCTAAAACGTATACTAAGGGTCCAGCGCTAAAGAAACTCATTAAGATGAGCACAGGGACTATGGAAAGGTAGCCAAATCTCGTGTCTCTTCCAAGCCATCTGCCTTTTTTACGACGGCGCCCATTCATATGATCGCCAAAAAAATTGTAAGGGGTTAGATGATGGACCTAACCCTTCAGCCTTATCCATTCGTCTCTGATTCGTCCTAAACTTTCCGTTGGAGTACTGATTCCAAGTAATACGTTCTGAACTTCTCTTTCGAAGAAGGAGCGCCACTCTTCCCAGTGTATAGACCACTTGGCTCCTATGTAGTTCGTCTTCGAGTCCTGCTCTTTGGCAATATCGGGATTTATCCATCCTTTCATGAAATTCTGTACTGCCGGGTCGTCCGTAAGGCCGATCAACCCGAAGGGTAGACCGTCACGTAACGCAAATTCCCTTGGTTTTATATAGTCTTGTTCGCCTGTTCCCATTCGATCGTACATTCCACCTTCCCATTCGATAAATGCATAGCAAGCATCTATATGGTCTTCTCCCCTCTCCACGGCCTGGTTTGTCATGGCATAGAATCTGACAAGTTGTGTAGTTTCGCCAGTGCCAGGAATCATAGCGTTGGTAAATTCACCTGCTGCAGGTGCCTCGGATATGTTGGTGAAGAACAGGTAGTAGGATGGAAGAACCGTATATGCATAGAGTCTTCCTTTCATACCTTCCATTACACTTTCGCTGACCATCTCGGTGGACACAGGATCTATAAGCTTACGGGTAACAGTTGCATCTGCTATCCACTCCAGAACTTTATGCATCGCGCTTCCTTCATCAAGATTTGCTGTGCCATCTGGAAGAAGGAATCTCTCGCCTCTTGAATACAACATCGCGAAAATTACTTCCTCAAAGGTCCAATCAGCCAGCTTCCAAGCAAAGCCTATAGGACGATCAAGCCCGACTTCCGCTTTCACTATGGCAGCATGATCTAAAAGCTCATCCCATGTCTTAGGAGGCTCATCAATACCAGCCTGCTCCGTCATTCTCTTGTTGTACATGAATGTTAGAGTATCTACATAGTAGGGTAGTCCAATGAGCATATCTTTACTGATTCTGCTGGTTAGGGCATCAAGAACGCCTGGCTGAAGATCGGCCTCATACTTCTGTCTTATTTCAGGCCGATATTGCTCCATTGGCGCTATCCAACCTGCATTCTCCCACAGGGAAAACCAATTGTCTTCAACATACAACACATCGGTCTTTGTGCCACCCTCGAATCTTGAGATCATAGAAGCTTTAAAGGCGTCATATGGAAGGCTTGTAGGAGTTACAGAGATGTCTATTCCAGCATCCCTCTCGTACGCCTTTGCGAATTCGACTGCATTTCGCTCCTGGAGGGGCGTATCAAAAGCCCACATAACGAAATCGATATCCACTTTCTTCGGTGTAGGAGTGGGTTCCGGCCGAGTGAGGTAGTATGCAGCTCCGCCGATGACAACAGCAGCGACACCACCGCCAACTAGTGTCAAATATCCTCTCCGTGATAATCCTCTTTCGTCTTCAGTTAATGATGATTTTTTGTTTTCTTCTTCACGCGACATTTTTCATCAAACAACAAATTATCCAATTGTCATTAATAACATTTTTCATTGCCGATTCGATTA
>Ga0209978_10000522_pt1 | contig 14790 bp, 11 predicted proteins | sample BentaG_FD_182805 | JGI IMG/M metagenome (GOLD analysis project Ga0209978, IMG submission 182805) | Deep subsurface microbial communities from South Atlantic Ocean to uncover new lineages of life (NeLLi) - Benguela_00093 metaG (SPAdes)... | ecosystem: Environmental > Aquatic > Marine > Oceanic >...
TCGATCACCATAAATTCATTCATAGAATATGGTGTAAGTTTGCTTATATTAGCAAGAGTGCGTTTCTGTGTCTCTTCAAGGTATGAAAATACAGCACCTGAAGCAGCCACCCCAAGTCTTAAATCTTCGCATCCAAACCCTTCTAACGATGCTACCTTGAAATGCGATTTTAACTTTTCGTATGCAAAAGAAAAATCGAACAGATAATCTTCTAACTTCGTGACAGTTCCATTTAGTTTGTATGAAAAACTCTCTGGCACAAGTATCTCTTTCGGTTCTATTCTCTTTATCTCCTCGTTTAATGCTTCTCTGTCCAATTCTGTAAGATAGAATTCTCCTGTTGATACATCACAGTAGACGAATCCACATCTATTTCCATCTGTTGAGATAGCAGACAGGTAGTTGTTGTCCCTGTCGTTCAGCAATGTGGGTCTTGAGATGGTGCCAGGAGTTATCACTTCCACAACCTCTCTTTTCACTATGGCTTTGGCCAATTTTGGGTCTTCCACCTGTTCACATATCGCTACCTTGTAACCTGCTTTCACCAACTTTGCAATGTAGTTTTCAGATGCCTTCTCTGGAAAGCCTGCGAGTGGAATCCTCCCATGCTTACCACACGGTCGGGATGTGAGAACAAGGTTCAGCACTCTGCTCGTAGTAGTGGCATCTTCATAAAAGGTCTCATAAAAATCTCCAAGCCTGAAAAGAAGCAGAGCGTCCTTATACTTCTCTTTTATTCTATGATACTGTTTCAAAAGTGGGGTCAGTCTCTGCATCTTTTCCTCAGGATATAAATATTTTTGAAGCCCTTGTCTTTCAAGTCCAGAAATGCTTTTTGGGCTTCTTCTTCACTTTCAAAATATCCTGCCCTTATGTAGTAGGTATTTTTTTTCTTTGCGATAACGACCTTATATCCGAGTTCCTTAATTTTCCTCCCGAGTCTTTCGGCATTTTTCTTTCTTTTGTAAGACTTGATCTGAACCGCGTATTTATAACTTGGAGGAGGCAATTCTTCTTCAGCAAGTTTTGCATAGTCCGAGTTGGGATATTTTCTAATTATTTTTCGAAAATTGGCGTTTGCTTTTTTTGACTCTCCGATAGCCCTGCAAGAGATTGCTGAATGGTACGTTGCATCAGGAAGTAGGTCAGAGTTTTTATAACAGCCTATCAGTTCTTCAAACCTCAACACTGCGTTCTTGAATTCCCCTTTTGCGTAGTGATACTTTGCCACCCGAAGAAGCGCATCGTCCGCAACCTGACTGTTATAATATTTAATATAAATTTTCATAAATGCAAAGAACGCCTTCTCCCCATCTTTTTCCAATGTCGCAAGATAGTAGAGTGCATTTGGAATTAGGGTATCATCTTTGTTTGTGGTTATAAAATCTTTGAAACAACCTTCTGCTTCTTCAAATTTGTGGTCATTATACAACTCGACGCCCTTTCTGTAACTTTTTGGGACATCTAAAAACAGGAGTATAATTAGCAGCAAAAATTTCACAAAGATAATCTTAAATTAAATACAAAAAAATGTCAACCATCAAAACCATGAAAAACACGGAGAAAATAGGACGCAGATTTACACAGATAACCGCAGATTAAAGTAGGAACAGGCATGCCTGTTTCCTACAACTCATACAGGTGCCATGACACCGTGTGCATGTAAATGATGTCGGGTCTGATTCTCCTATCTGTTGCTCATTTTTCTTTGTGTAAGCCGATCCCTTGAATAAGATTTACTTCACCTTGCTTTTTCCATTTTTTCATCCATCTCTTTGTGAATTGTTTTTTAATATTTTTTTTCATACCACCTCTTGTCATTCCTTCTTCCAGCGATATAATTCTTTCTTTGATTCCAAGCAAGCAGGCAGCAATGATAGCTCCTCCATCTCCTGTACATAAAATAAGATTGCTGTAATCTTTTTCCATCATAAGGGCAATGGATTCTATCTCACCCATATGTAACTCTGGACCAGTATCCCTATTAATTGTTGAATAAACGACATTGTAAGCCTTCTCTGCATCTATATCCAATATTTTAATTTTTCCTGATTTATATTCACCTTTGAGGTCTATTGAAATTTGGTTGCCTATACTGTTTCTATAAAAACAAACTTCGTTTGCTACTGTGCTGGAAACGAACACATCGAATCTGTCCATAAATGCTTTCCACAAACCTATCTTAAAGAGGTAGATAATCACATCTGCATCAAGTAATAGGCACTTTAATACTGTAGTCTTCATCGGTGTAAAATCCTTCTTTCAGGAAAACCGTATCAAGATTAGCAAGGTTAATCATTAGATATTCTGCTGCCTTTGCTCTTGATAGAAGTCCTTCAGAAACTGCTTTAAAAACCATTGAAACAAAATGATTTGAAAGATGAGGAGACTCCCAGGAAATTTGAGAACGAATTTCGCGATCTTGTGCTTTTAGAATGTCCGATTGAAGAAGTTCCTCTGCGTCAATTCTTTTTATCCAACCTAAATTCACAATCCTCCAGACAAGTGCAGCGGTTGAAACACCTAAATCATTTGCTCCCATTACGAGGTTTAATACCGTTAATTCTTTTTTTGTTCTAAATCGGTTAAAAAATTTCTGAACTACATCAGTTGGTAAAAGTAGACCGGATGCAAAAGCATTCGCCCACTTTTCAATGTTCGTCGTATCATTTAACCCACAGGAAGAATCACTCTTCGAGGGATAGATAATATGAAAGAATTCATGTGCAATGTCAAAATTTCTTCGCCACGGAGCCTCATTAGAATTTATACATATTGCAGAAATGTCATTTGAAGAGATTGTAGCGGCAGAGGTTCCTCCTGGAAGTTTTAAATAGAAAACTGGAATATTCCTGTCCTTTTCAAGAGTATAAGAAAGGGAGAGCGCTGGTCTTTTACCAAGCCCAAGAAATTTGGCACACTCTTCCCCAAGTTCTGCTGCTGATTCATAAGAAAGATGTTTTTTCACAATCAGCGGTAGTGAGGGACGACGTTCTTTCATTCCAAATTTTTCTTCTAAAGAAAGATATCGTTCAAGAAGAGTTTTGAGCGTCTGTTCTATTATTGGCAATTTTTTTGTCTCTTTTGACTTTCTCCAGCTTATGCTGAAGGAATATCTGGCAGGTGATGGTGAGAGAAAGAAACTAATATCACGTGCGTAAATATCAGCAAGTATAGCAAGTTCCATTGCTTTGACAGACCTCTTACCATCCTCTATCTTTGCAAGTGTCTGATAATTTCTAAATCCTGCCTTTTTAGCCGCCTCTTTAAGAGTCATCTCTATACTTCTCCTTGTTTCTCTTAGCCGTTTACCTATACCCTCTCTTTTCTTCATTTTTCCTCCTTCTTGTAAAATATATAATGAAACAGAGAATTTGTCAACAAAAAAATAACAAAATAGGGAATTTTTTCAGTTATTCACTTATTCGAATAAGAAGGAATTTGGGGTCATTCCTCGCTCCGTTCGAAAAGGCTCGCAATAACAAGTTCGATCAAGTCGTTGCAAGGGACGAAGTCCCAAAGTAATCTCATTAGCAGCCTTGCTCTACAATTTCTAAGTTAATCTGTTCATACGGATCCTGAGATGTTCTCTGTAGTTGCGATTTTTTACTTGACAACTCATCAGTTTTTTTTATCTTCAATTCAATGGAAACCCTCGGTGTAATACCCGCAAGATATGCTTCAACCAGACTGCCTGCAAAGCCACTTTTAGACATAAACGGCAAGCCGATGATTCAATGGGTATGGGAAAGCGCGAAAGCATCTTCTCTTGAGAAGGTTGTTGTGGCAACAGATGACGAACGAATATACGAAGTTGTCAAGAAATTTGGCCAAGTCGTTATGACTTCAGACCATTCTTCTGGCACCGATAGGGTAGCAGAGGTTGTGAAAAAATTCGATACCGAAATCGTCTTGGACATACAGGGGGATGAACCTTTACTTAAACCCGAATCGATAGACAGTTTAATTGAGACGATGATACAGGACAGAGAGATTAAAATAGCGACATTAATCAGTGAATGTAAGAACAGAGAAGAACTCACCGACCCCAATATTGCGAAGGTGGTGATTGATAGATCTGGCTTCGCACTATACTTTTCAAGGGCAATTATACCCTACTTTAAAGAAGATAACGGGGTCTATTATAAACATATAGGTGTATATGGTTTCAAAAGAGATACGCTGTTTGAATTTACCAATCTCCCACCATCAAAATTAGAGTTAGCAGAAGAACTGGAGCAGTTGAGGGCGATTGAGAATGGGTATAAAATAAAGACAGTCTTAACACCCCATCATACTTTTGGGGTTGATACAGAAGAAGATTTGGAAAGGGTGAGAAAAATCCTTAAACAAAACTGTGATTCAGAGAGTAGAAACTGATTTACACAGATGAACCCCGTAAGATGTTTACTATCTAACGGGGTGAACACAGATTATAAACATAGTGGTAAAGATTTTAATAGACAATTATGAACACAGATTGTTAAAAAATTTAATCAGTGAATATCTGTGGCAATCAGTGTCTGAATTGAAGTAGACAAAAAGATGAAAAAAGGTAGATATATCATCATTGCGGGCGGAGTAATAAGCGGCGTTGGAAAGGGGTTCGCCACAGCATCTATAGGTAAGATACTCCAGCAATATGGATATACTGCAACTGCGGTCAAGATAGATCCATATATAAATTTCGATGCCGGAACTTTGAGACCAACTGAACACGGTGAGGTGTGGGTAACAGACGACGGTGGGGAGATAGACCAGGACCTTGGTAGTTACGAGAGGTTTTTAGGAATAGATATACCAAAGAAGAATAACATCACTACAGGACAAATTTATAAAGCGATAATTGATAGAGAGAGGAAAGGTGAATATCTTGGTGAAACGGTTCAATTCATTCCACATATCCCGAATGAGATAAAAAGAAGAATAAAAGAAGCAGGTAAGGGTTACGATTTCGTTTTGGTGGAAATAGGAGGAACTGTTGGTGATTATGAAAATATACCGTATCTCTTCGCATGTAAGAGTCTTGAAATGGAGGTTGGAAGAAAAAATATCATATATGTCCTTTTGACCTATCTGCCCATTCCATATCATATACATGAGATGAAGACGAAACCAACACAACAGGCTATTAGACAACTCTCTGAAAATGGTATATTTCCTGACTTCATCCTCTGCAGGGCGAGCCGACCTCTCGACAGGGTGAGAAAGAAGAAGATAGAGACATACGCAAATATAGATGCAGAACATGTCATCTCAGCACCTGACATTAAGATGTTCGACTCCATCCCATTGAATTTCGAACGGGAAAATCTTGGCAAGAAGATTCTCGCAAAATTTGGGCTCAAGCCCAAGAAAGAACCAGACTGGTCACAATGGAGAGAACTTATAAAAAGAGCAGAACATCCCGTAAGAAATTTGAAGGTTGCGATGATTGGTAAGTATGTGGATATAGGTGACTATAACCTCGCAGATTCTTACATATCTATAAATCATGCACTATCCCACGCAGGTGCTGCACATTCTTGCAGTGTAGATATATCCTGGATAGACTCAAAGAAGATAGAAGATGGCGAGTTTCAACTAAATGATTTGAGCAGTTATGATGGGATCGTCATCCCCGGTGGGTTCGGAGTCACAGGGGCGGAAGGGAAGATCAGTGCTATAAAATTTGCGAGAGAAAATAATATCCCCTTTCTTGGACTCTGTTTTGGTTTGCAGTGTGCAGTAATCGAGTTTGCAAGAAATGTGTGCGGACTCGAAGGAGCTAATTCAAGTGAGGTAGACCCACACACAAAACATCCTGTCATAGACATCATCCCAACACAGAAAATGTTAATCGAAGAGAACAGATACGGTGGAACTATGAGGCTTGGTGTTTATGCGGCGATTTTGAAAGAGGGGAGCAAGGTATTAGACCTCTACATAGAGACAAAGAGAATAGTTACAGACAGAAAGAAGATCAAGAAATTAAAGAAAGATCAGAAATTCAGACTTGGGAAATTGATGACCTACGAGAATGTCGTATTGGAGAGGCATCGCCACAGGTATGAGGTATCTCCAAAACACATAAACCCGCTTGAGAGAAATGGTTTAGTCTTCTGTGGGTATCATCAACGCTTGGATGGAACTAAACTGATGGAATTTTTAGAACTCGCAGAGCACCCATTCTTCATAGCGACCCAGGCGCATCCTGAATTCAAATCGAGGTTAGACTCACCCGCACCTCTATTCTATGGGTTCATAAAAGCGATGGTTGAAAAGTCGTAGATCCGTTCTTACTTCTTTCCTTTTCCTTTACCACCTGATCTCTTTTTACCCTTGCCCGGAGGATATATCTTTTTGTAGTAAGAATGGTTTAACCACGGTTTTTTAGATTCAACTTCGATAATCACATAAGAATGCGATGGTGTAAGTATTGCCGGACGGGTCTTCACAATAACCCATGTCCCACCCCGCAATACAGCGTATGATTTAGAATCACGCAACAAGTAGATCTCCAGATCTGGATAATAGTAATAAACATATTTTTTGTGATAGCCGTGAGCGGGTGCATGTGGTGGAGGTCCGGGACGAGGTCGAACCGCACAGTTAGTAATGGTTACAAGCATTAAAAACAATATTATCCATTTCACAAAACCTCCTTTGTCAAGTATCAAAGCTTGACACTTAAAATATCGGTGGTTCTTTATATTCACCGAATTCTTCTCTCATAACATCTATCATTTCACCAATAGTGGCATAAGATTTTACCGCATCGAGTATCCTTGGTATCAAATTATCACCATTGTTTGCAGTATTTCTTAACTCTTTTAAGGTCTCCTTTACTCTGGTATTGTTTCTCTCTTTACGAACCTGCTTAAGCCTGTCTATTTGATGTTTTTCTACAGACGGGTCAATTCGCAAAAGTTCTATCTCGGGCTCAACCTCATCAACAAACTTATTGACACCTACCATCGTCTTGTCTCCGTCTTCTATTGCTTTCTGATACCTGTATGCGGCATCTGCTATCTCCCTCTGGAAAAATCCTTTATCTATCGCACTCTCTACCCCACCGAGCGATTCAATCTTGTCAAAATATTCGTAAGTCTTCTTCTCCATATAATCTGTCAGGGCTTCGACATAGTAAGAACCTGCGAGTGGGTCGATTGTATTCGCAACACCTGTCTCATAAGCAATCAACTGCTGGGTTCTGAGCGCTATCTTGACAGTCTTTTCGGCTGGCAAAGCATAGGTCTCATCCATAGAGTTGGTGTGGAGGCTCTGCGTTCCTCCTAAAACAGCTGCTAAAGCCTGAAAAGCAGTCCTCACAATATTATTTTCAGGTTGCTGGGCAGTGAGGCTGCATCCCGCTGTCTGGGTATGAAATCTCATCAGGTATGACTTTGGGTCTTTCGCCCCATATTTTTCTTTCATCTGTTTCGCCCAGATTCTACGTGCAGCACGATACTTCGCTACCTCCTCAAAAAAGTCTAAATGAGAGTTGAAGAACAAAGAAAGCCTTGGGGCAAATGTATCCACATCGAGTCCCGACTCAATGCCTGCCTTCACATAAGCAAGACCATCTGCTAAGGTAAAAGCAAGTTCCTGAACCGCAGTCGAGCCTGCCTCTCTTATATGGTATCCACTTATAGATATGGTATTCCATTTTGGAACATTCTCTGCACTGTATGCAAAAATATCTGTAATGATTCTCATAGATGGTTTGGGAGGAAATATCCACGATTTTTGGGCAATGTATTCTTTCAATATGTCGTTCTGTATGGTTCCTGTAAGGATTTTGGAAGGAACTCTCTGTTTTTCACCCACAGCGATATACATAGCAAGCAGAATAGAAGCGGGCGCATTTATCGTCATTGAGGTAGATACCTTGTCAAGGGGGATACCGTCGAAGATAATCTCCATATCTGCCAAAGAATCTACTGCAACGCCGCATTTACCAACCTCACCTTTAGAAAAAGGATGGTCAGAATCCCTTCCATAGATAGTGGGCAGATGGAAGGCAACAGAGAGTCCTGTCTGACCGTGTTTTAGAAGGAATTTATATCTTTCATTTGTCTCCTCTGGAGTTCCAAAGCCAGAGAACTGGCGCATAGTCCACAGTCTTCCTCTGTACATATTTGGATAGACACCCCTTGTATAAGGATATACCCCGGGGAAACCCAGATCCTTTTGGTAATCCAAATTTTCTATATCGAGCGGTGTATACAATAAATCAACCGGTTCTCCTGAGATAGTCTCAGCCTTTTTTAGCTTCCCTTTAGAAAATTCTTCCAGTTTCTTCTTCCATTTTTCATAGTCTTTTTTAATCTCATTCAAATTATCCATTCTATCCCACCTCCAATTCTAACTATTATCAATAACTTTTTCAAGTCTAATCAGATATTCAATGATGTCAAGGGAAAAACGCGGAACACCGCGTTTTTAAATCCAAATACTGCTAAATTCAAAATCCAAATTAAATCCCAATTTCCAAATCCAAATATATTCGGTTATAGGTTATCGGTTTGCGGTTATTGATTTCTATTTACTGAGTCATTGGTCATCGGTTTGCGGTTATCGCATACTGCCACAAGTCCTGCTTACTATATGCCCAAAAGGAGCCGATCTTTTGTCGAGCGCAAGCTTTTCGGCAAGCGTATACTAAACTTTTGTTCTTGCAATCTCGTAAGTTTGTGATATTTACGCACCTACCAACAACAGACGCAAAGTTAAAAGATAAGCGAGGCAAATATCGGCGACTAATTGAACGAATAACAAATAACGAAGATAGGTTGTCCCTATTTATTTTATCTTTTTGAATATCTCTTCGGCTATTTGAAATGGGGTCGTCTTCTTTTTGTAAGCTCTGTGTACATACCTATTTAAATCCTCTTCAGAGAGGACCTGTTCTTCTAAATGTATCTTGATCTTTTTTTCTACCAGTTCTTTTACCCTCAGTTTGATCTGCCTTTTTCTGTTCAGTTCAAATTTACCGGTCTTTTTAAGTTGCTTTTTGTGTGAAAGAATTGCGGTTAAGAGTTCGTCCACACCTTTGTCATTAATTGCCTCTGTCTGCAGAATGGGGTATTCCCATTTATCGTCCCTTTCTCTCAACCTCGATATGAATTTTAGTTCTGCTACCATCTGCTCTGCACCCTCCCTATCTCCCTTGTTGACTACTATAATGTCTGCAATCTCCATCAGTCCTGCCTTCATCGCCTGAATACTATCCCCCGATTCCGGAACAAGCACCACTATCGTGGTATCACAGGTATCTGCTATGTCGAGCTCAACCTGCCCTACACCTATCGTTTCTATAACTACATAATCCATACCGAAGGCATCAAAACAGAGTGCCACATCTTTGGTAGTTGTTGCAAGTCCCCCAAGACTTCCTCTTGTAGCCATACTCCTGATGAACACCCCTTCTCTTGTGCTCAAGTCCGACATCCTGACTCTATCCCCGAGCAGGGCGCCACCAGAGAAAGACGATGTTGGGTCTACTGCAATGATACCCAATTTTTCTTTTCTGTCTAAAATCCTGTTTGCAAGTCTATCAACGAGAGTGCTCTTACCTGCCCCTGGAGGACCCGTTACACCGATATGATAAGTCCTGCCTGTATGTTTGAAAAGCAATCCCACAGCCTCTTCACCCTCAGGTTCATCATTCTCTATCTTAGAAATCGTCTTTGATAAGGCTACACGGTTGCCCTTGAGTAAATCATCAACCAATTTCATCTTGCTGAAACCACTGCTTCTATCTGTGCAAGCACTTGTTCATTGGTGAAATGGTTCATAGATATGGCACCGGCTGGACAGGCAGCACCGCAACTGCCACATCCTTTGCAGATAATATCATTTACAAACATAATCTTTTTCCCTTCATCGAATGAAAGGGCGCTGTATGTACATAATGGTTCGCAGACCCTGCACCCAGAGCAGATGTCTTCATCAATGGTAGAAGTGATGGGCTCAACCTTAACCTTACCCTGCGACATCGGAATAATTGCAGACGATGCAGCACCCTTTGCCTGTGCCACCGAATCTGGAATGTCTTTAGGTCCTTGGCAGCATCCTGCCAGGTATATGCCATCGGTAGCCGTATCGACGGGTCGCAGTTTTGGATGTGCCTCTAAAAAGAAGCCGTCAGAAGACCGTGAAAGTTTCAGTAGATTCGCCACTTCTTTTGTCTCTTTTCGTGAGACAATACCCGTTGCTAAAACGACGAGGTCTGCTTCCACTTCAATGGGTTTGCCAAGAAGTGTATCCTCTGCCCTTACTACAAGTTTTCCATTCCTCTTATATATCTCCGAAGCGTTCCCTCTTCTGTATATAATTCCCTCTTCTCTCACCCTATCATAAAATTCCTCAAACCCTTTACCAAATGCCCTCATATCCGTATAGAATACGGTTATTTTCGCATCGGGAATCTTCTCTTTTATCAAATGGGCGTGTTTGGCGGTATACATACAACAGACACGAGAACAGTATTCATTGCCAACACTCTTATCACGGGAACCAACACAATGAATGAATACAATGGCTTTTGGCTCTTTGCCATTTATGATGATTTCGCCTTTAGTTGGACCGGAAGGGGATGCTAGTCTTTCAAACTCTAAACCTGTAATGACATTGTCGTATAGGCCATATCCAAATTCTGGCTTCAAGCTCGCATCGAAGGAGTCAAATCCTGTAGCGACAACTATCGTTCCAACATCGACCTCCATGATTTCCTCTTTCTGTTCATAAATTATCGCATCCGGTTCACACACTTGTTCACAAATCCGACACGCCTCATTTTTGAAAAACATGCAGTTATCTGTATCGAGCACTGGTTTATTGGGCACTGCTTGAGGGAAAGGAATGTAAATACACGGTCTTGTTCCTAAACTTTCATTGAATTCAGAAAGGAGGGGGGTCACTTTGTTTTCTGTAATTTCTTCAAGATTAAGCGCCCCGGTGGGGCATACAAAAGCACATGCTCCACAGGTCGTACAGGCTTTTGAAAACTCTTTAAAAGGCGGGGAAACTTCTATCTTTGCTCCCCGATTAGCAAAACTAATTGCACCTATTTTCATCACCTCATTACATATCCTCACGCATAGACCGCATAGAATGCATTTTTCTTCTTCTTTTTTGGTTTTGAATCTCGGACCCTTTATGCCCAAATTTTTAGCTAAATCTTGTATTACTTCAGAAGCAGGTGCCCGGGCTAATAGTAACTCTACAAATATCCTACGAGCTCTCTTAACCCTTTCTGAATCAGTTTTCACTATCATACCTTCTTCTACTACATTACCACATGATGCAGCCAACTTAGACCCCCCATTTTGAACTACTTCTACCACACAGACCCGGCAGGCTTGATAGGGAACTAATGCAGGATGATAACAAAGAGTAGGTATTTCAATGCCGAGTTCACTCGCCGCCTTTAATATAGTGATTCCTTCCTCAACTTCAATTTTCTGTCCGTCTATTGTCAAATTTACCATAATCTCTTCTTTTTTACTCTACTGTTATTGCCTCAAACTTACACGAAGTATAGCATATTCCACACTTACTGCATTTACTTTGATCTATAGTATGAGGTTTTTTTAGTTCCCCAATAACTGCACCCTCTGGACACTGTTTTAAGCACAGTCCACAACCATTGCATTTTTCTTCATCTATAAAATACTGAATCAAAGTTCGACAGACATGAGCAGGACATCTCTTTTCTTTGATATGTGCTTCATATTCGTCTCTAAAATATCTAATTGTAGTTAATACAGGATTTGGGGCAGTCCCACCAAGAGCACATAAGGAGCCATCCACAATGGCATGTGCAAGTTCCTCAAGTAGTTCAATATCGCCCTCCTTGCCACGACCTTCACATATATCAGTCAGTATGTCTAACATCCTCTCAATCCCTTCCCTACAAGGAGTGCATTGACCACAGGATTCATCCATGGTGAATATAAGAAAGAATTTTGCCACATTGACCATACATGTAGCTTCATCCATTACTACCATACCACCTGAACCCATTATTGAGCCAGTTTTAGTCAATTCTTCATAGTCCACAGGGAGGTCTATTAGTTCCGCAGGTATACAACCACCAGATGGACCCCCTGTCTGGACTGCCTTGAACTTCTTGCCATCGGGAATTCCACCACCGATACCATATATCATCTCTTTTAATGTTATACCCATAGGCACTTCAACTAACCCTGTGTTATTAATCTTGCCGACCAAGGAAAATATCATTGTCCCCTTGCTAGTCTCAGTCCCTACACTCGAATACCAATCAGCTCCTTTATTCATGATGCAAGGAACGGTTGCCCATGTTTTGACATTGTTAATGTTAGTCGGTTTACCCCACAACCCTTTTTCCGCTGGGTAAGGAGGACGGGGACGTGGACGTCCAACTCTCCCCTCAATGGAAGCTATAAGAGCTGTTTCTTCTCCACAAACAAATGCACCAGCTCCTTCTCTTATTTCAATATCAAAATTAAACCCTGAATCAAATATATTCTCACCAAGTAATCCATATTCTCTCACTTGCTTTAATGCTTGCTTCAGTCTTGCAATGGCTAAAGGATATTCCGTTCGCACATAAATAAATCCCTTAGATGCTCCAATTGCATAGCCTCCAATTAACATCCCCTCTAAAACAGAATGAGGATCACCCTCAAGAACTGAGCGGTCCATATAGGCACCTGGATCACCCTCATCAGCGTTACAAATTATGTATTTCTCTTCGCCTTTTGCTTTTTTGCAAAATTCCCACTTCCTACCTGTAGGAAACCCGGCACCTCCTCTCCCTCTAAGTCCTGATTTTTTAATCTCTTCAATTATCTCATCAGGTGATAGACTTAAAGCCTTATATAGCGCCTTGTAGCCATCTCTTGCAATATATTCTTCTATTGAATCAGGGTCAATGAACCCACAGTTACGAAGAACAACTTTCCTCTGCTTTGCAAAAAAGGAAAGGTCCTCGTAGCGTGGGATATTACTTAAATTTGACTTGGCATATTTTTTTATAAGCTCATCTATCAAGAATTCCTCTTCGAACTTGCATAACAAATAATCCTCTATAATTTTGCCATCCTTAAGGGCGGCCATAAGTTCTTTTGCCTTATCTTGGGTCATTTCCTTATAAACCAATCGAGGTAATTTAGGATAGGAGACATCCACTAATGGTTCTCTTTGGCAAAAACCAAGACAGCCTGTTTTTGTAAGTATTGCATCCGAGTCTTTTATACTCTTTTTTATTTCGTCATAAACTTCCTGTGCTCCTGTAGCCAAGCCACAAGTCGCCATACCTACTGCAATTTTTATGCGATTGGGATAAATTAACTTTAGTCCCTCCTTACTTATTTTTTCAAGTTCTTCCAAGTTTTTTATCATTTATACTTTCCCAAAATACGGGGGATTTGGCTCAATTCTATACGTCCATACGCTTTATTATCGATCATTATTGCAGGAGCGATGCTACAACACCCAAGGCAACGTACGGGGCTTAAAGTAAATCGCAAATCTTTAGTAGTTTCACCTGGCTCTATTCCCAATGTCTCACTAAATTTATCTAAAATTATCTCCGCACCTCGGACAAAGCAGGCAGTGCCCATACATACTTTAATGAGATACTTTCCTCTCGGTTCAAGGCTGAAGTCAGTGAAAAAGGTAGCTATTTCATATAATCGAGATACTGGTACCTCCAGCCTCTCAGCTACATACATCAGTGCATCCTTGGGTAAATAATGGAACTCGAGGTTAATATCTTGCAGAATCGGTATCTCAACTCCTGCTTGACCATTATATCTATCTATTATCTCGTTCAACTTTGCTAAAACCTCTTTTTCTATCATCGGGGCAATTGATGGAACTTCAAGAATTTGAGGTCGGTTCCTCACAGGGCAGTTAGTCCAGCAATCGCCGCAACCTGTACACTTCTCCTCATCCACGTATCTTGTCTTTTTCTTAATCTTCACCTTGAAATTGCCAAAATAACCTGAGAACTCCTCTACTTCAGAATAGGTATATAGTTTAATATTCGGATGTTCTCCTACTTCTGTCATCTTCGGGGTCAGTATACAGGCTGAGCAGTCTAAAGTGGGAAATGTTTTATCGAGTTGAGCCATCCTTCCGCCAATTGATGGTTCTTTTTCCACTAAATGTACATTAAATCCTGCATTCGCAATATCTAAAGAAGATTGGATGCCTGCTATACCCCCTCCAACTACTAATGCGCTTGGTATAACATCGACCTCTTTTTCTTTCAATGGATTGAGCAGCGATGCCCTTGCGATAGAACTGGCCACAATAGCCATCGCTTTTTTCGTTGCCATCTCTCTATCTTTATGCACCCAGGAGCACTGTTCTCTAATATTAGCCATCTCGAAGAGGTAAGGGTTCAACCCTGCACTCTCTACCACCCTTCTGAAGGTTGACTGGTGCATCAAGGGGGAACAGGCGGCAACTACCACCCTGTTCAATCCAAGCTCATCTATATCTTTTTTAATCAGTGCCTGTCCTGGGTCGGAGCACATATATGCATAATCTCGGGCGATGACGACATTATCCAGTTGTCCAGCAAATTTTGCTACCCTCTCCACATCTACGGTGGCCCTAATATTCACCCCGCAGTGACAGATATAGACACCAATCTTTACCATATGAAATTATCCCAGATTATGCATTAATCTGAAAAATCCCAATACTACCAAATCCAAAATCCAAAGTAAATCCCGATCTCCAAATCACAAAAAGCATATCTCCATCGAGCAAGAGTAAAATATTAGCATTCACTGGGATTGATTTATTTAG
>Ga0209978_10000523_pt1 | contig 14767 bp, 12 predicted proteins | sample BentaG_FD_182805 | JGI IMG/M metagenome (GOLD analysis project Ga0209978, IMG submission 182805) | Deep subsurface microbial communities from South Atlantic Ocean to uncover new lineages of life (NeLLi) - Benguela_00093 metaG (SPAdes)... | ecosystem: Environmental > Aquatic > Marine > Oceanic >...
GGCTACCAACTCAGGTAACAAGCTACGAGAAGACATTGCCTTTTTGGTAAAGCAGGAACTGGCTGATATCGGCATAGAGGTAGACATCAAGTTGGTTCCCTGGGCTACCCTGCTTAGACAATACATGATGAATAAAGTCCCTGGCACAGACCAGGAGCCCAGATACAATAATGGTCCTGATTCGGTGAGCGAACAGCCCTGGGACTTGATGGTGATGGGGTTCAACACCCATCCTATCGCTCCCTCAGGTTCACGGGTGTTCTTTATTACCGATGGTGGACTGAACTACTGGGGTTACTCTAACCCTGAGGTTGATGAACTGTTCCAAAGGGTTAGGTCAAGAGAGGCGCTAGATGAAGAAGTGCGCAAAAAGATGTATATCGAGATCAGCCAAATAATAGCTGAAGACCAACCGGCAGCTTTCCTTTCTTTCCCCAGAGGTAACCACAGCTTCCAGGCTAATGTGGAGGGGATTGACCCTGGGATGAGACTGGGCTGGAACTACCATGAATGGTACTTTGCCGAACCATAGTATCTTCCTGACGGAGCAGGCCTTTGAAACGGGGTGGATTACAGGGGTACATAATCAGACGGCTTATCTATGCCGTGCTCATCGCTTTTGGTGTTGTTACCATTACTTTCATTCTGCTACGGGTGGGGCCCGTCTCCCCGGCAGATAAGTACCTGGCAAACATGTCTGCCAGAACCCAGGACCCGGCGCAAGTCGTAGCCGCCATTGAAGCCAGATATGGTCTCGATAAACCCATATATGAACAGTATATAGATTATGTGGTCAATCTGGCTCGTGGCGACTGGGGATGGTCATTCAGCACCTCCATGCCGGTAATGAAGCTAATCCAACGGCACTGGGTTTACTCCTTCCAGCTTATTCTCCTCAGCATGCTGTTTTCCGCCAGCTTGGGCATCTTAATCGGGATATACTCGGCGGTGAAGCAGTACACCAGGATCGATTATCTAGCCACCCTCTTCTCCTTTATTGGCATATCCATCCCGAATTTCTGGCTGGGCATAATGCTAATCCTGGTGTTCTCGGTGCAACTAGGCTGGTTCAAAACCTACTACGATACCGGTTTGCCCATGTTTTCTCTGGCTAATTTAAAAGCTCTCATCCTGCCGGTTATTACCCTGGGCACCGGGATGATGGCTGGCTATACCAGGTATGCCAGGTCGGCTACCCTGGACAATCTAAGAAAGGAGTTTGTTAAAACCGCCAGAGCCAAGGGTCTGCCGGAGAGGGTGGTCATCGGTAAGCACGTCTTTAGAAATGCCATTCTGCCCGTCATTACCATTATAATGTTTGACCTAAGCGGAGTTGTCTTTGGTGGAGCCTATCTGACCGAGATTATCTTTGGCATACCCGGGCTGGGAAGGATATCTTTTAATGCCATTTTTGCCGGCGACTATCCGGTTGTGGTAACGATAACCCTTATTGGAGCCTTGGTGGTACTCCTTACCAATCTGGCTACTGACATTGTATACACCTGGCTCGACCCCAGAATACGATATGACTGAAAGGCAAGGTGATGGGACAAATCAGTAATAAGGTGGGGGGACTGAGGAACCTAGTGTTTATCGGTTCGCTTCTGGTTCTGGGTCTAATCCTCCTTTTGGACATTTACCTAGTTGACAAGATTCTTGAGCCTCTGGGGTACTTCTACCTGTTTTTCGCCATTCTGGTCATCTTCTACGGGTTGTATCCACTTTATGTCAATAGAAGGTTGACCAAGTATTACTGGGAAAGAACGAAACGGCACCGACTTGCCGTCTTTGGACTATCATTCATAGCATTTTTAATTGCAGTCGCCCTCATTGGTCCCTTTTTAACCCAAGACCCGACCGAGGTCAACTTCCAGGAGAAAAACTTCCCCCCGGTAGGTTTTTCCATTCAACAATCGGTATATGACCTGAAGACGGGGGAATTTGTGACGAGGGAGACCCCAGGCACCTGGAAACATCCCTTAGGCACTGATGACAAAGGTAGAGATATGCTGGCTATGCTCGTTTCCGGTGCCAGGGTGTCCTTTCAAGTTGGTCTACTAGCTACCTTTATAGCTATACTTATAGGCACAATCATTGGTGTGTTGTCTGCCTACTTAGGGGGTTGGGGTGACATGGCCCTAATGAGATTTACCGATATTATGATGACCTTTCCTTTCTTCCTGCTGCTGGTATTCATTATCTTCATCTTTGGACCGTCTTTAGCTTTCATCATCCTGGTGATAGGTCTCACCGGCTGGACAGGAACCGCCAGACTGGTCAGAAGCGAGGCTCTGTCTCTGAGAACAAGAGAATTCATCATGGCATCTAAATCACTGGGGGCAAGCGACGCCCGAATCATCTTCCGCCACCTCATACCAAATGTCCTAAGTGCCATTATTGTGATAGCCACCCTATCTATACCAGCCGTTATTCTGGCTGAGGCGGCACTAAGTTTCATTGGGTTGGGCGACCCTACAGTTACAAGCTGGGGGGTGGTTTTGCATTCTGGTCAGCGCAGTTTAGACACTGCCTGGTGGGTAGCCGTAGAGCCGGGGATTATGCTTTTTTTGACCGTTTTAGCCTTTAATTTCCTGGGGGATGGCATCAGAGATGCCTTTGACCCCAGAAGTCAGCTTTAGGAGTTGCAGTGAACAATACTGTGTTAGAGGTTAGACAACTGAGGACATACTTTTTCACCCGCAGTGGTGTGGTGAAGGCAGTTGATGGCATAAGCTTTGGTCTCAGGAAGGGAGAGAGCCTGTGCTTGGTCGGTGAGTCAGGATGTGGTAAGACAGCTACTGCACTATCAGTCTTACGCCTAATTGATAGCCCCCCGGGTAGAATAATGGATGGGGAGATACTATACCACGGCGAGGACTTGCTACGCTGTTCCGCTGAGAGGCTCAGGCAGATCCGTGGCAACAGGATAGCTATGATATTTCAGGACCCCCAAACTTCACTCAATCCTGTGTTCACCGTCGGCGACCAGGTAGCTGAACAGATAAAGCTCCATCTTAGGTTAAAGTCCAAGCCGGCTATGGAGAGAGCCTTACATCTGATGGAAGAAGTGGGTATCCCCCAGGCGAGAGAGAGAATGAGAGACTATCCGCATCAATTCTCCGGTGGTATGAAGCAAAGGGTAATGATAGCTGCTGCCCTATCCTGCGAGCCTGAGATTCTTATCGCCGATGAGCCTACTACTGCCCTTGACACCACCATAAAGGCTCAAATTTTGGATATCTTCCGAGACCTAAAACAAAATAGGAATATGTCCATCCTATTTATAACCCATGACCTAGGCACCGTAGCCGGGATTGCCGACAGGATTGTAGTGATGTATGGTGGGAGATTGGCTGAAGCCGGTACCGTGCTCGATATATTCGACCAACCCAAGCATCCCTACACTCATGGGTTAATTAACTGTCTGCCTAGCATCTCAACTCGACGGCAGAGGTTAACACCCATTCCAGGAATGATACCCAGCCTGATTGACCCTCCTGAAGGCTGCATCTTCACCCCCCGCTGTGAGCGGCGGATGCCAATCTGCAGCCAGGAAAGACCAAAGGAGGTTGTGATTTCCGGGGAGCATGTTGTAGTGTGTCACCTGTATTCATAGTTTTCACACCTAGAGGAGATTCCTAAAGTGAGCAAAAGATTGGTAGAGGTCGAAAACCTGAAAAAATACTATCCGATTACAGTGGGGCTGCTCGCGCGACATGTTGCTGATGTCAAGGCAGTGGATGGGGTCTCCTTTTATATACTGGAGGGAGAAACCCTGGGCTTGGTTGGGGAATCTGGGTGTGGCAAGTCGAGCCTAGGTAGAACCCTATTAAGGCTGGAAGAGCCGACAGCAGGCAGAGTCTTGTATAAAGGAAGCGATATTATGAAGTGGGGCAAAAGGCAAATGAAGGAGCTAAGAAAAGAGGCTCAAATGATATTCCAGGACCCACAATCCTCCCTTGACCCTAGAATGACTATCGGGGATTCTATCGGGGAGGCATTGCTTATCCACGGTGTTGGCACTGAAAAAGAGAGGTTGGAGACGGTGGAGGAGTTGCTAAAGCGGGTAGGTTTAGAACCTCAGCATGCCATGAGGTACCCCCACGAATTGAGCGGCGGACAGAAGCAGCGGGTTGGGATTGCCCGGGCGCTAGCGGTAAATCCAAAACTCATTGTGGCTGATGAACCGGTTAGTGCCCTAGACGTATCAGTCCAGGCCCAAATTCTAAACTTGATTATGGATTTACAGCGCGAGCTCGGTCTAGCCTATTTATTCATCGCCCATGATCTATCGGTCATAGGGCAAATCTCAGATAGGATAGCAGTAATGTATCTAGGGCAGATAATTGAATTGGCAGATAGAACGGAATTATTTAGTCACCCCCTCCATCCATATACTGAGGCGCTGCTATCGGCAATCCCTCTGCCCGACCCACACCAGAAGCGGAAAAGGATTTTGCTACAAGGCGAGGTTCCGTCACCAGTTAACCCTCCTCTGGGATGTCGCTTCCATACCAGATGCCCCAGAGTGATGAAACTTTGTCGCCGGGAACAGCCTGAATTGCAGCTGCTGGAAGGCGACCATTTAGTATCCTGCCACCTCTATGGTTAGGCTAACCCACAGTCAGTATGTCGCTGTAATAGCTGATAGTCTCATGAAGAGGCATATATGAACCCAATGGCTGATTGCTGTTGCTGCAAGGGAAGCGCTGAATCTATACAGCAAACCATCTATTTTTGTATCGGAACCCGATGCAGTTCAACCGCTCTAGTAATTCGCCCGTCTGCCATTTGAACATCCATCTGAACGGAGTACTCGTATTTATCATCGTTGAATTCTACGTGAACGAGCCAGCCTTGCTTTGGCTCCCTGAACAACGGAAACCGATCAGCTTTGAGTATCTTGATGTTCTGCATGGCTTGACCATATAGAGCTTTAACCGCTTTTCTTACTAGGGGTATTAGTTCGGTTGCATCAGTCACTGGCTTATCCATGGTGCCTCCTTCCTCGCCAAACCTGATTGTGTGCCTGTAGACTTTCTAGGTCATGCCTCTTACTATAATCATATTTTACCACGAATGACTGAATAATGTTTTTAATGTATACTTATTATCTCTTAGATATTTGCCGGATTGGTGATGACGGCAATGCAGTGCTGACTAAAATTAGAGTTCTCGGGCAAAGTTCGGTAAAATGAAAGGACTTTTTATGTTGGGTATCTGGATTGTTATCATTGTCACCAGCGTCTGTGTGGTCTTTATCGCCCTCCTGTTTGTTTTCCAGTCCCGTTATGTTTACTATCCTGACCGCATTCTTTTAGCGGACCCTGGTGCAATCGGGCTTCATTTCGAGAGCATCTCATTTGAAACTGCGGATGGGGTGAAACTCTCTGGCTGGTTCATTCCCAGCGAGGGGGCTAGAGGTGTGATTCTATTTTGTCATGGTAACGCGGGCAACATATCGCACCGGTTAGATTCCATTCAGATATTTCATCGACTTGGGCTAGACGTTTTCATCTTCGACTATCGAGGTTATGGTCAGAGCCAGGGAAAGCCCACCGAGTCGGGCACATATCAAGATGCCGATGCTGCATGGCGATACCTGATTGAGGAACGTCAAGTGACCCCAACTGAGATCATTGTTTCCGGTCGGTCGCTGGGTGGAGCAGTTGCCTCATGGCTTGCCCAGAGCCACACGCCAGGGGCGCTTATCCTCGAGTCAACATTCACCTCTATTCGTGATATTGCTGCCAGACTGTATCCCTTCCTCCCAGTTAGGCTGTTGTTGCGTTTTGAATACAATACAGCAGACTACCTGGGTAGAGTAAGCTGCCCCGTTCTGATTGTCCACAGTAGCGAAGACGAAATAATGCCCTTTAGCCACGGGAGGCGACTATTTGAAGTGGCGAACGAGCCGAAGAGATTTCTTGAACTCACTGGCACCCACAATGAAGGGTTCCTCACTTCAGGCAAACGTTATGAAGAGGGCTTGAACGCTTTTATCTCGGAGTATATCCAGCCCAAGATTTGAAGGGCAGTCGGGAAATGGCGCAGGGTCAGTCCGGGCAGAGAGATTTGTGTCACGCTAGAAGCAAACCGTAGTTGATGGTATAATTGTATTTAGTGGCTTCGCCAAATGGCAAGTCTTGGTCTGGTTGCGGAGCCTACTCTTGAAGATAAGCTTCAGGAGCAGTAGAAATGGCAGGCTTTGAAACACTGCCCTACATATCGGTGGTAGTACCTGCTTATAACGAGGAAAGGTTCCTGCCCCAGTGCCTAGAATCCATAAGAAATCAAGATTACGCTGGGGACTATGAGCTCATTGTGGCTGACAATGCAAGCACCGACAGTACAGCCAAGATAGCTCTTGCCACGGGAGCGAAGGTTGTCTTTGAAAGTAAGCGGAGTCCAGCCTGCGCTCGGCAAAGAGGTCTAGAAGAGGCAAAAGGTGACATTGTTGCCTTTATCGATGCTGATACCCAAGCTCCAACCTGCTGGCTGTCTACCCTTGTGTCCCGCTTTGTTCGGGAGCCAGAGACGGTGGTGATAAGCGGACCTTTTGCCTTCTTTGATGCTGGCAGAATTGCCAAGTTTGCTTCCTATGCGCTTAATTTCATCAACATTTCTCTTGACCAACTTTTCCGTCGAGTTTTTAACAAAGGCGGTGCTCTATGGGGCTCAAACTTTGCCGTCCGACGGTCAGTCCTGTTAGCTGCCGGTGGTTTTGATACCAGTATCAAGTTCTACGGGGAGGAGTATGAGCTTTCCTTGCGACTGAAGGATAAGGGCAGAGGAGGCATTATACCCTGGCTTTTTGTACTCACCTCGGCTCGCCGTTTGAAGAAGCTAGGCGTCCTGACTCAATACTGGAACTGGATAGTGGATTATTTCTCAGTCCTGTTTTGGCACAAGCCCATTCCTGAGAGTCTGGAGGATTGGCCATTGAAGACACGGCAGGCTCTGGTAGCCAGTTTCTCTCGGCAGAGAGTTCGTACTGCCTCAATGTATTTCGTTCTTCTTATTTGTTTATTTTGGCTTCATACCAGTCCCTTGGTAGAGGCATTCCGGAGGCTACTTTATGCCACTGAGATTACTGCCTTCGGTGCCCTGTTTATGTACCACGGGGTCAACCCAGCCTCCCGGTTTTACGGCAAGGTATATTCGTGTGGCAACCGAAATCGCCACCGGATTGCGTTAACCTTTGATGACGGTCCCAACGAGCCTTACACATCCCAGGTTCTCAACATATTGATGCGATATGGGGTAAAGGCTACTTTCTTTGTTATTGGACAGAATGCCCGGCGTTACCCTCAAGTTTGCCGGAGGATACTGGCTGGGGGGAACGTCATAGGTAATCACTCCTACCATCACTACAAGTCATTATGGCTAAAGTGGGGCAAGGCTGCTGCTCGCGAAATCGATTTAGCCCATCGGACTATTTATGAGTCCACTGGGTATCGGGCACAACTATTTCGTCCTCCTCACGGCTTTCGCACTCCCTGGCTTATGCGTACTGTTCGTTGCCTAAGCTACTCGGTAGTTACCTGGGATAACATGACCAATGATTGGCAGGCTAAGAAGCCTGCTGGGGAGATTGTTAGCACCATTGTAAAAAAGGCCAGCCCAGGAGGCATAATTGTTCTGCACGATGGTCGCGGTACCAGAGAAAGCTATGACCGTAGCCAAATGCTCCAAGCTCTGCCTCAGATAATTGAAGAGCTGAAGCAGAGGGGCTTTGATTTTGTCACTGTAAACGAACTTATTGAGGAAGAGGCAACTGCTTCAGCGCAGTGAGTCTAGCAGTGATTTTACAGATTCCGGGGCGTATCTCCTTAGAAGCTCTGCTCTGGAAAGCCAAACCCCCTTGACTTCTAGAGGCTTACCCATAGCCTTGAGCCTTTCTTTTCCCAGCGGATGGTGGATTTGCATTAATCCAGTGAGGTAGAACCGGACCAATTTTTTCCATAAGGTAGTCGGCAGTGGCATGACTTGGAATCCTAGTCGTTTAGTGCCTGTATGCAGGAGAGTAACGCCGTGAAGCGCAGTGACACCGCTGTCAAACATTCCATTGACCATCTGCTCAGCTAGGTAGCTGAGGTCTTTGGCGAAACAATGCAGGGCTTCCCAGTGCAAGCGTGAGGCTACTAGGCTCAGCTTACGTCTTTGCCTAAACCAGGCACTGTTCAGATGAAGCTCTATGATTTTGTCACCGGCTTTGACTTTAGAACCGTCGCCTAGCGTGATAGGATATCCCTTATAGCGCCGAAGCTGCACACTAATAATGCTATCGGTTCTGACAGGCTTAATGCGATAACTTGTGATAAGAAGCCTATCTAAAACCGGCCACAGGAGGGAGACAAACCATGGTAGGATTCTGTTTCTCTGCATTGGATGCCGACCTCAATTGTAAAAGGACGGTCTGTTTCTTTAAATTCCAGCAGCAGCTAAGATATCAGGTACCAATTCTTCTCTGCCAATAGCCATAATATGAACCCCATCACATAGGGCCTCTTCTTTGATGGTCTTAATCATCCGCCCCGCGATCTCGATGCCCTTCTCAAGGACCTTCTCTTTTGGAGTACTTGCCAGCTCCTCAATTAACTCCTGGGGGACAAAGACCCCGGGAACATTTTTGTTCATATATCTTGCCATCCCCGCTGAAGTCAAAAGTATTATGCCTGCCAGAATCTTGGTATTGAACTGGCGAGCATATTGCATAAATTTTCTGAAGTTATCGAGGTCATATATCCCTTGCGTTTGGAAGAACTCAGCCCCAGCGGCAACCTTCTTCTCGAATTTAATAAGTTGGGGCTCAATTGGCTGAGCCTCCGGGGTAACTATAGCTCCAGCGCAAAACTCCACCGCCCCGTTCAACTCATTCCCTCCCAGGTCTTTGCCTGATTCCATGGTGCGAACCATTCTTAGTAGCTGAACCGAGTCAAGATCGAAGACGGCTTTTGCCTGTTTATGGTCCCCTACTGTGATGGAATCCCCGGTAAGGCAGAGAACATTTCTTACCCCCCTTGAATAGGCAAAGAGGAGATCCGCCTGAAGGGCTAAACGGTTGCGATCACGGCAGGTCATCTGCAGGATTGGCTCCCCGCCCCGCTCTTTAATGAGGATAACGATGCCTAATGAGGGGAAGCGCATTACTGAAGATTGGTGGTCGGTAACATTAATCCCATCTACCTTGTCTTTGAGTAAATCGATGTGGTGCAGCACCTTCTCCAGGTTGGTTCCCTTTGGCGGTGCCACCTCACTAGTAATCACAAACTTACCTGAGTTAAGGACTTCCCTGAATGGTCGTGTCATTACATCGCCCCCTCTCGCTTTATCAAGATTTTCCCCGGCTTTACCACCGCCTGGAAGTTCTTCGGGGGCTGATACTTGCTCATTATGTCAAGTCTCCCCTGTTTCTCCAGCTGCTTATAGATGAGAGTCCAGGCGCAATCTTTTTCCGGGTCGACCTCACATTTACCGTTGTTAGTGCCTCCACAAGGGCCATTTAGCAATCCCTTGGTGCAAGAGGTAACGGGACAAATTCCACCTGTCCAGGCTAAAACGCATTCCCCACATTGCATACAGACTTCGGAGAAGTAACCTGGGGCGTCCTCCTTGCCAATAAAGAGGGTATTTAGGGCTGGGTAAACCGGCTTGTCTGACCAGCCAACTACTGTTTGCACACCGAAGGCACAGGTCATCACCAAGATAGCCTGTGCTTGTTCAATGCTTTCCGCATTCTCCCTAAGAGCTTCCTTGGTTAGGTCATCACAGGCGGTAGGGATCACCATCCATCCGGTAACTATTTTGGCTGCTTCTTCCAGTTTTTCTTTCATCTGCAAAACTTCCGATTCCCCACCAGTTTGGCACATGGTGGCACAGGTGCCACATCCCACCAGAAATACCTTTTCTATCTCGCCGAGGGCTTCAATAATTTCCTCAAACGGTTTCTGTGCAGTAATTGTTTTCATTTCTTACCCCCTTATACCTTGCTCATCTGGCACATACCTACTGGACATATTTTTTGGTAGATATGAGCTTCATATTCGTCTCGGAAGTATTTTATCGTGGTCAGCACCGGATTGGCACAGGTTTGCCCATGCCCGCATAGTGATGCGTCCTTAAGCACCTTACCCAAGGTGGTAAGCAATTCTATATCGCCTTCATCCCCTTCCCCGTTGGTGATTCTGGTCAGGATATCTAGCATTTGCCTGGTGCCTAAACGACACGGGGCGCAAAAACCACACGACTCATCTTCAGCAAAGCTCAGGAAATATCGGGCCATATCCACCATACAGGTATCCTCATCCATAATGATAATTACTCCTGAGCCCATAGTAGAGCCGGTGGTCTCTAAGGAGCCGAAGTCTAAGGGTAAGTCCAACAGTTTTTCGGGCACACACTCCCCTGGGGGACCACCTACTTGAACCGCCTTAAATCTTTTTCCATCGGGTATCCCGCCACCAATATCAAAAATAACCTTCCTCATAGTAATGCCTATCGGCACTTCTACCAAGCCAGCATTATTGACCTTGCCTGACAGCGAGAGTATCTTTGTTCCTTTGCTCTTCTCGCTACCCACACTGAAATACCAGTCGGCTCCGTTAAGGATAATGAGAGGGATATTGGTATAGGTCTCAACATTATTGATGTTGGTTGGCTTATCCCACAAGCCTGATTGAGCTGGAAACGGTGGGCGTGAGCGAGGCATACCCCGCCTCCCTTCGATAGCTGCCAAAATGGCTGTTTCCTCGCCGCAAACATAGGTGCCAGCGCCCTCTTTTATCTTAATTTCAAAGCTGAGTCCAGAGCCTAAGATATTTTTGCCCAAAAAACCTAGCTCTTCTGCCTGGGAAATGGCGATTTCCAGGCGCTCCACTGCCATGGGATATTCTGCCTTAATGTAGATATAGCCGACATTCACTCCCGTGGCATAGGCAGCGATAAGCATCCCCTCCAAGACCGAATGAGGGTCTCCTTCCAGCAGTGCTCGGTCTTTAAAGGAGCCAGGGTCGCCTTCACTGGCATTACAGATAAGGTACTTGGTATCGCCAGTGGCAACCCGGGCAAACCTCCACTTTCTGCCTGTCGGGAAACCAGCCCCACCCCGCCCACGCAAGCCAGAGCGTTCAACAGTTTCAATCACCTGCTCAGGCGTCATAGTGGTAAGCACCTTGCTCAAAGCGGCGTAGCCATCGCGAGCAATATAATGGGATATGTTGGTGGGGTCTATTTTGCCACAGTTACGAAGTACATTTTTCGTCTGTTCTTTGTAGAAGGGGACATCTTGGGCAAAGGGGAATTTTTCACCGGTCGCCGGGTCAATATAGACTAAACGGTCAATAATTTCGCCTTTCATCAAGGTTTCAGACACGATTTCCGGTACATCATCCGCAGTTAGCTGTTGATAAAAGATATTTTGAGGCTCAATGACAATAACTGGTGCCCTGGCACAAAAGCCATGGCATCCGGTCTCTCTAACTTCTACTTTGTCTTCAAGCCCTCTTCTCTTGATTTCATCACTGAAAGCACCTTTAATTTCTTCAGCACCATAGGCTCGACATCCAGCCATACATATCCTTACGCAGGGCTTGTTGGTGTCCACTCCCTTGACAATTGATTCTCGAAGAGAGGATAGTTCATCCGGTGTTCTGACTTTTCCCATTAAACCTCTCCACATCGCTAATCGTATTGTTTCAAAATAGCTTCAACTCTACGTGACACAAGTTTTCCGTAATACTTGCGATTAACCATCATTACCGGTGCTGAAAAGCATTTCCCCAGGCAGGTGGCAGGCTCCACGGAAAATTTGAGGTCTTTACTTGTCTCGCCTTCTTTGATACCTAAGACACGCTCTACCGCCCCCAAGTTGGCATTTGCTCCTTGCACATGGCAGGCTGTCCCACGACAGACCCGAATGGTATTTCTGCCCCGAGGTGTTAAATAGAACTGAGGATAGAAGGTAAGGACACCATATACCTGACTGGGAAACACCTTTAACGCATCAGCGATAGGCTCTATGGCTTCTGGAGGAACCCAGCCAAACTCGGCTTGAACCTCCTGTAACACAGAGACTAAGGCGTCCTCTTGACCTTTATACTTGGTCAGTATTTTGTCCAATTTGCTTAAATCTATTTTTTTCACCTAGTGTTGCTCACCACCTTTTCCACATTTACCGCACATATCTTTAGCTCTGGTATCTTTGCCACTGGGTCCAGAGTTGGATTAGTCAACACATTGGTCAGCTCCCTGAAAGTCAAAGGCATGAATACCGTTCCCTGCGGAACGGCGTTGGTTACTTTAGCCGTGGTTGTCACTTGTCCACGTCTGGAACTTATCTTGACCGGGCTGCCATTTTCCAGCTGCAACCTATCGGCATCTTCGGGATTTATCTCGACAAACCCTTCAGGGCATATTCTATTGAGCCCCCAAGACCTCCGACTCATTGTTCCTGTGCCAGAATGGTATAGGATTCCCCCGGTGGTCAATATAAAGGGATACCTGGTGTCAGGCAACTCGGCAGGTGGGACATACTCAACCGGTGTGAACTTACCTAAACCTCTCATAAAGCTATCTTTGTGTAGGAATTTTGTCCCCGGATGATTCCGAGAGGGACAGGGCCATTGTAAACCACTATTTTCTAGGCGGTCGTAACTTATACCCCCGTATATAGGCGTTACCCGAGCGATTTCCGCCATGATTTGTTCCGGCGATTCATAGTTCATGGGGTAACCCATCATAGTAGCCAGTTCGGCGACTATCTGCCAGTCTGCCTTTGCCTGTCCTATGGGCTCAATTACCTTCCTTATCCTTTGTATACGCCTATCGGCACTGGTAAAGGTGCCGTCTTTTTCAGCAAAACTAGCCGCTGGGAGCACCACATCAGCTAATTGGGCGGTTTCAGTCAGAAAAATGTCCTGGACTACCAGGAAATCCAGCGACTCTAACGCTTCCACTACATGGTTTATATCCGGATAGCCGAGCGCCGGGTTATCCCCCACGATATACATTCCCTTGACCTTGCCTTCTTTAGCCGCTTGGAACATTTCCATCACCGTTAATCCGGCATTATCAGATAGGTTAACCCCCCACTCCTTCTCAAATTTTTCTTTGCCCTCTGGCTCATTCAGTTTCTGATACCCGGGAAGGCGGTCGGGTAATGCCCCCATATCGCAGGCGCCCTGGAGGTTACATTGTCCGCCAACCGGATTAACCCCGCTGCTTTCCTTGCCCACATTTCCAGTCAGCATAGCCAGATTAGCTAAACTCAGCACGTTATCCACGCCTGTTGTATGCTGGGTGATGCCGGCGCCATAGACTATAGATGCTCGGGCGGCTTCAGCATATAGTTTAGCCGCTTCACGAATATCCCCTGTCGGCACACCGGTTATCCCCTCCACATACTCAGGGGTATACTTCTGTATCGCCGCCTTCATCTCCTCGAACCCTTCGGTTCTCTGGGCGACAAACCCTTTGTCCCAAAGTCCTTCATCAAGGATTACATTTATTAACCCGTTTATAAGAGCTATATCTGTTCCGGGTCTCAGTCTGAGCCAAACATTGGCAAACTTGGTTAGCCTTATGGCACGCGGGTCAGCAACAATTAGCTTCGCCCCGTTCAGCTTCACGGCACGTTTAATCTTTTGCCCCACCATGGGAGCGCTTTCCGTTGCGTTAGAGCCAACGACCAAAATAGCCTCGGCACCTTCTATCTCCTCTATTGAATTGGTCATGGCTCCACTGCCGAAAGCCATCTCTAAGCCTGCCAAAGATGGAGAAATACTTAGCCGACCGTAGTTATCCACATTATTAGTACCCAATACTACCCGTAAAAACTTTTGTATCAGGTAATTTTCTTCGTTGGTGCATCTTGACGAGCCTAAGCCGGCTAAGCTATCGCTGCCGTACTTCTGTCTAATTTCACTCAATTTGCTCCCTACAAGAGCTAAGGCTTCTTCCCAAGTAGCCTCGGTAAACTCACCATTTTTCTTAATTAAGGGGACCGTGAGCCTCTCGGAGCTATTTATGAAATCATATCCATAGCGCCCTTTAACGCATAAAGTTACCTTGTTAACCGGATGTTCGGCATCAGCGGTAACGCTAATAACCCGCTGGTCTCGAACATTTAGATAAAGTCCACAACCACATCCACAATAGGGGCAGGTGGTGCGGATGCTCTCCGTTTCCCTCCCTTCGTATTTGCTCAGTTTATCGGATAGAGCCCCAACTGGACACATAGCAGTGCAAAGTCCACAAAATTCGCAGGACGATTCTTCCAACGGTCGGTCAAGGGGGGTGGCTGGTTTAGATTTGAATCCTCGATAAGCGTAATCAATGGCACCTATCACTTGCAGCTCTTGACAAGCCCTCACGCACTTACCGCAAAGAATGCATTTAGTGAGGTCTCTCTCTATAAACGGGTTAGCCGCTTCCATGGGGTAATAACGCCTCACCTTACCAAACTCAACCTGTCCAATCTCTAGCTCTGAGGCGATCTTCCTTAACTGGCATCGGTTACCCTTATCACAAACCAGGCAAGAATCCGGGTGACTAGCCAGCAGGAGTTTGACCACGGTTTTCCGTGCTTCCAATACTCGTGTAGACCGGGTATTAATCACCATCCCCGGGGCGATTGGGGTAACACAAGAGGCAATAAGGGTGCCGACCTTTTCGTCTTCTACCAGACAAACTCGGCAGGCTCCCACAGGGCTAAGATTTGGGTCGTGGCAGAGGGTAGGAATATATACGCCATTTTCTTTTGCCAGCT
>Ga0209978_10000525_pt1 | contig 14756 bp, 12 predicted proteins | sample BentaG_FD_182805 | JGI IMG/M metagenome (GOLD analysis project Ga0209978, IMG submission 182805) | Deep subsurface microbial communities from South Atlantic Ocean to uncover new lineages of life (NeLLi) - Benguela_00093 metaG (SPAdes)... | ecosystem: Environmental > Aquatic > Marine > Oceanic >...
TACTGAAATCTTCTTCCATCCGGACTTTAACCGTCGGTACTGTAATTTCAACAGTTCGACCCCCGATAAAAATCGGGGGGTCGTGGACTTTCACCACCGATGGGGAATTTCACCCTATCCCGAAGAATTCTTTAGAAGAATACCAAATATGGCAATTTTTGTCAAGAAATTTCTATATTCAAAAATACGGCCGTATATTCCATTATTTCTTTGGGCTACCTAAATATCTAAATAGTTCCGAGTTGGATTCCAATACTACGATAGTCCCTTCACGGATAAACTTCTTGTAAGCCTCCAGTGCCCTCAAGAAACTATAAAATTCAGCATCTTTTTGAAATGCCCGGGCATAAATCTTAATAGCCCTAGCATCTCCTTCGCCTTTTATCTTCTGTGCTTTACGGTAGGCTTCAGCTAATATAAACACCTTTTGTTTATCCGTCTCGGCTCTAATTTTTATCGCCTCCTCGTTCCCTTCAGAACGATACTTTTTAGCAATTCTTTCTCTTTCCGCACGCATCCGTCCGTAAACACTTGCCTTTACTTCTTCAGCTAAATCTGCCCTTTTAATCCGCACATCAATAATCCTAATCCCATATTGAACTGCCTTCTCAGCACTTCGTTTAGCCACGGTATCCATTATTGCTTCCCGACGCAAGTCGATTATCTCCGAGAAATCGTGACGGGCTAACTCTTCCCTTAGTTCGGAATAGATGATATCATCAAGTCTCGCCTGTGCACCAATTTCATCTCTTACTGTTTGATAAACTTTAAGCGGGTCAACAATTATAAACCGTGCATAGTTATCAACTACCAGCGTCTTTTTATCACGGGTTAAAATTTCCGCTGGAGCAGCATCGTATTCCAAGCGTCTTTTATCAAAATAATGAACCGTCTGCATTAAAGGAATTTTTAAATGTAAACCAGCCTTATCTACTGTTTTGATATACTTACCAAACTGAGTGATAATCACCTGCCGTGTCTCATCAACAGTAAATAAAGTCATATTTATCCCTATCACAATTATCACTAACAACACAATCAGCGTAACTTTTCTATTTGCCATTTTGGTATTACCTCCCTTTTTCTTTCTCTTCGGTGGATAAGATTGGCTTAACCATTTCTTCTAAGGGTAAAAGTTGCAGTAAGCCACCGCCAACTTTGGAATCAATTATTACCTTTTTGACATTAGGTAGAATTTCTTCCATAGTTTCTAAATATAACCTCTCTCGGGTTACATCTTTTGCTTTTTCGTACTCTTTTAAGATTGCTAAAAATTTACCGGCATCACCCTGCGCTCTTTTTATCCTTTCTTCTCTATAACCCTCAGCTTCTCTTAATATCTCCGCTGCTCGTCCTTTGGTCTTAGGGATAATATCTTCCTGATACCCTTTAGCTTCGTAGATAAGTTTTTCCCTGTCCTCTTTAGCACTGACTACATCCTTAAAAGCTGCTTCTACCTCTTTAGGAGGACGAACGGTCTGTAATTTTACCTCGGTGATTAGTATCCCTGACTCGTAACCATCCATTATCCTCTGTAAAAGTTCTCGGATCTCCTGCTGAATACGTAATTTCCCTACAGTTAAAGCAGCATCAATATCGCTATTCCCGATAACCTGACGCAGAGCAACCTCGCTGGCATCACGGAGTGTTCCTTTGATGTCCTTAACATTAAACAAATAATCAGCTGGATCTTTTATCTTATACTGGACAATAATTTGGCAGTCAATGATGTTTTCATCACCGGTTAGCATTAACGATTCTACGGGAATGAACCGGTAACGCGCTGGTGGACCAGGGTCAATGGTTCTAAATCCTATCTCAATCCTTTTCACTTCAGTCACTCTGGGTGTATCTACTTTTTCAATCGGCCAGGGAAGACGGTAACGCAATCCTGAAGAAGTGATTCTCACCATTTTACCAAATCGTCTTACTACACCCTGTTCAGCCGGGGAAACAATATAGATTCCCGATACTAACCACAATAGACCTATCCCGATGAAAATAATCCGTCCACCGTATCGTTTACCTTTAAAATAGGTTTTGATACGCTTGACAAATTCATCAGCGGGTAGTCTTTCTTCATTAGGCCAAGGCATGATATTTTCCTCCTTTTTCTATTTTCTTATTTTGTAAAGGCTACCGATTTCATCTTTCTCGCTCCGAATACTCTCCGGGCAAAATTACCGACGAGCTGTATTATTCTAACTAACGGTTTCCTTACCCGGCGGGAAACTTCGGGAGAGAATTAGGAGATGCTTGTTGGATTTGTTCACACTCTCTTCTTCTATGCCAGCTATTTTTCAACTCAGTTATTATATATCTATATTAGTGTACTTGTCAATATAAATCTTCCCGAATTTATCTTCCTCTCCCCCTTTCCCCACAGGAGAGAGGAAATTTTTTCTCCAGTTATCTACCGTATCCCAGTCTCAGAGCAAGAGCTCTAGGAAGCCCTGCATTTAAAATTTCTTCCTGAGTTTTGGCAATGTCGTATTTTATCCTTTTTATTCTGATAGTATTTGTCTCCTCATCATAAATCCCACAGCTCGCCCTGGGGTCACCATCCCTGGGTTGGCCGACACTTCCACAATTTATGAGATACTTATAAGACGGATTTATTTCCAGAACCGTTCCATCATCGAGCGGAATTCCCTTAATATCTTGTGAGGTTGTGGCGTAGAAACATAGAGGAACGTGAGTGTGCCCTACAAAACAGATATTCTTCTTTATCCTGGGAAGATTTGCTAAGAAAGTTCTCTCCTCAAAGATGTATTCATTGATAGGATCCCCGGGACTTCCGTGAACGAGTAGAAAATTATTTTCTTCTATCTGGGAAGCAAGGTTTTTGAGATAATTTCGGTTATCTTCAGTCAAATGGCGTCCGGTCCATTCTACTGCTGCCAAAGCAATGGGATTAAAGAAACTGGTGTCTTCTAAACCAATAGCTCCCCAGTCATGATTGCCGGCGACCGTGTAGCAATTATCCAACTGGCGAATAATTTCTGTGCACTCATTGGGTTTCGCTCCATATCCAACAATGTCGCCACAACAGATAAATCTGTCTATTTTTTCCGCGCCTTTCAAATAATCTAAGGTTATATTCAATGCTTCAAGATTACTGTGGATATCAGAAATGATGCTATATTTCATATCAATAAACTACCTTCTCAATTTCTGTTTAATTACTTTCCACACAAAACTTAATAACCCAGGCAGGCGAACAACCCGCCAGGGTTCCTGGAACAAGCGGTAAGTCCACTCAAAACCTCTCTGGTAAAGCCATCGGGGTGCTCTCCTCAATCTTCCAGAAATCACATCCAGGCTACCGCCAATCCCCATACAAACAGGAACGTTTAGCTCCTCGAGATTCTGGTAAATCCACTTTTCTCCACGAGGCGTACCAATTCCTACAAATAAGAAGTGGGGTTTGAGATTCTTAATTTCTCTCAAGATTCTATCGTGTTCACCCTCTGTAAAATATCCATGGTGCATTCCCACAATTCTTAGCCCAGAAAATTTTTTCCTTAGATTCTCCCCTGCTTTCTTTAATACAAATTCACGCGAGCCTAACAAATATACAGAGTAACCTCGGGAAGCTGCCAGTTGACAAAACTTTAACATTAACTCTATGCCCGGTATGCACGCAAGTTTTCCATAACCCAGAAACTCTGAGGCCCAAACAATACCTATGCTATCGGCAAGGACGAGGCCAGCGTTATGGAAAGCTCCCTTCAATTCAGGGTCTCTTTCCACAGAATTGACCATCAAAGAATTGGCAGTAATTATCTGATGTCCTTTTTGACTTCTAATAAATTCTTCTACAACGTTTGCTACTCTACCCCATTCCAGATTATCAATAAATATATCTGAAATCTTCACTCTGTCCATAATTTGTGAGTAGTGTAGCCCTTTATGGGCGTAATTTTTACGGGGACAAGTCCCTACGCTACAAATGTTTTTCAGAAGATTTTTCAGGCGGGACTCGGCTTTTGAAATTTTACGGAGATGAGTTTGGAGATGCCAAACTCTTCCATGGTAACTCCATAAAGAACATCGGACATCTCCATGGTCTTCTTATTGTGGGTTACAACGATAAACTGTGCTTTATTTACAAATTCTTTTAATAGCATAGTAAACCTCTGCAGGTTGGCATCATCGAGCGGAGCATCAACCTCATCAAGGACGCAAAAAGGCGAAGGTTTAACCATGAATAGAGCAAATAGAAGGGCAATAGCGCAGAGGGCTTTTTCTCCTCCTGATAAGAGAGCTATATTCTGAAGTTTCTTGCCTGGCGGTTGGGCCACAATATCGACTCCTGTTTCCAATAAATCTGCTTCGTTTGTGAGAATTAGGTCGGCCTCTCCTCCTTCGAAGAGCTGGGTAAATACTTTTTGGAAATTATTCCGCACGCTGGTGAACGTTTTCTTGAAATTGGCACGGGTAGTTCCATCAATTTTGCTTATAACTTTGCGCAGGTCCTCTGATGACTTAATTAAGTCATCCTCCTGGCTCTTGAGAAATTTGTAACGCTCATCAAGTTTCTCATACTCTTCAGGAGCAGCGAGATTAACCGGCCCCATTGTTTCAATCTTGTGTTTCAACTTCTCTATGTCCCTCACATAATCCTCTGAGATATAAGCAGGAGACTGGGAAACCGTCTGCAGAGCTTCATCCAAGGAAAGATTGAATTCTTCCACAAGCTTCTGATTAATTTGGTTCAGCTCCAGAGATAAGCGGTTACTATCTATCTTTTCTTGGGTCAAGTCGGTTTGAATCCTCGATAGTTCACCCTTCTTCTGTCCCAAAATAGTCTCTTCTTCTTGTAAGTTCTGATTAATCTTTTCTTTCTCCTCTTGTAATCTTTTCAGTTCTATCTCCAGTTTATTTTGAGATTCGGAAAGAGACGATATCTCTTTTTCTCCGGAAAGCTTTACTCCCTCTATACCAGTTACCTTGCCTTCCAGATTAGCCAATGTTTCTTTCCTCTGGTTTATCAGATTCAACAGGCCTTCTCTCTCATTTTCTAGGTGCGACCTTTCAGATTGTAGATTGCGCTCTTTTTCCTCAAGTTGGGTCTTGAGTATTTTCAACTCGATGAGTTTTTCTCTTTCTTCTTTTTCCTGTTCAGCCACAGAACGGTGACCTTTTTCCAATTCTTTTATCATTTCCTGAATTTCTCTCTGGGATGTCTCTCCCACCTTCTGGTCATTCGATAATTGTTCAACATCGGCGACGCCAGTAGAGATATCCTTTTCTATAATACTTTGTTCATCAATGAGAAGATTAATTTCAGAATCGAACCTTTTCCTAAGTCCCTCTTTCTGCGAAATCACTTCTCCCATCTGGGCAATACTAATCTGTGCTTTCTGAGAGAGCGCATTATTTTTCTCTATCTGGCTATTTACATCAGATATTTTCTCTTCTAATTTCGCTCTTTGGGCAATTGTCTTATCCAGTTTTTCCTTTAATTGAGAAATTTCTTTCTCTAATTCTTTAACTTCTTTATCGCGAATTAAAATATTCTCTTCTAAGAATTCCCGACTGCCACCAGAAAGAATCCCCGAAGAGGTTAAAATATCCCCCTCTTTTGTGAGAAAAATTATTTCCTTTTTACTTTTTTCCTCCTGGCGACTTCTCATTTCCATTGGGTCGACCTGGTCGAGGCTATCCACTAAAAAAATGTTGCCCAGAAGGAATTCCATCACTTTCTGATGCTTCTTTTCGTATCCCACTTTCTCCAACAGGGGTATTCCTACAACGTCCTGGGGAATTACTGGGCCAGGATTGGAGACAGGTAATTCCTTAATAGGAAGAAAAGTAAGGTAACCTTTCTTCTCTTTTTTTAGATATTCTATCACTGTTAAAGCACTCTGGATATCTTCACAAACAAGGTATTGTAGACGCTCACCAAAAAGTTTCTCCAGAACTACTTCATATTCAGGAGGGAAACTGACTAAACTGGCTACAGTTCCATATATTCCGGGGAATCCTCTGGATAATACTTCTTCCACTAAAGCTTCTCTTCGACTCAACTCGCTTGAGGATTGAACAAGGGCTAACCTAAGACTATACTTTTGTTGTAACTCACCAGCCTTATTTATCGTCTGTTTAAGGCTTTCCACAAAAGAGTCTTTTTCCTTTACTAAAAGATTGTTCTTCTCGTTTATCTCTGCCAATTTCTCCTTTTTTCTTTCCAGTTCCTCTTGTTTGCTGGAGATTTCCCCTTGCAAAATTTCCTTATCTTCACCTCTACGCTTCTCGTCAGTGCTTAACTTCTCCTTTCTGGAAAGTAGACTCTTTTTGTCCAATTCCAAACTGATTAACCGATTCCGAGTCTGAGCTGTTTTGTTCATCAGTTCTACCAGAGCTTCTTTTCTCTCTTCAAGAGAACCACTCAAATGAACGAGTCTCTCTGTAAGTGAGCGAAGAATTTCTTCCTTGGCAGAGAAGGCTGTGTTGGTCTGGTCAAGTTGTTTGACTAATTCTTCGCTGTCTTTTTCTGTTTGGGAAATTTTTTCATCCAGCAGGGTAATTTTATTATTACTATCTTCTATCTGTTCCCTCAGTTGTGCTCTTTCTCCTTCTATCTCTTCTTTCCTCTCCTTTCCCAAAAGAAGCCTGTCCTCAAATCGGCTAATTTCACTGGAGATGGAAAATAGTTCTCTCTGAGTCTTGGTCAGTTCTTCTTCTTTCTCCTTTAATTGCAGGCGAAGTTGTAGGGTTGAATCCTCTCTTTGTTTACACTCATTACTTAACCTCTCCGCCTCAGAAGAAAGTGAACTTAAATTTTCTTCTCCCTGGGTGGACTCTTCCTTTATTTTTGTGTGGTTTTTCATCAACCTTCTTATTTCCAGAAGCTTGAGTTCTTCTCTATATTTTTGGTACTGGCGTGCTTTTCTCGCCTGATAATCGAGTGAATTAATTTGCCTCTTCACTTCAGCTATTATGTCTGACAATCTCATAAGATTTGCCTGTGTGCTCTCCAGTTTGCGAAGCGCCTCTTCTCTTCTCCATTTATATTTCATTACCCCTGCTACTTCTTCAAAGATTATTCGGCGCTCCTCGGGCTTACTATTTAAAATGAAATTAATCTTCTTATCTTCCATCAACGAGTAAGTATCCGCACCCATCCCTGTATCTAAGAATAGCGCAGTTATATCTTTAAGGCGGCAAGGAGACTTGTTAATGTAGTATTCGGATTCTCCGGAACGAAATAGGCGGCGAGTAACAGTGACTTCTCGGTATTCAATGGGTAGGATATTTTGTGAGTTGTCTAAACTGAGCGAAACCTCAGCTAATCCTAAAGGCTTACGCGTCCGGGAGCCATTAAAAATAATATCTTCCATCTTGCCAGCACGAAGCTGTTTGGCACTCTGTTCTCCCAGAACCCAGCGTATGGCATCAACAATATTGGTCTTTCCACAACCATTAGGACCAACGATACAGGTAATTCCCGGCTCGAAATCCACTGTAATCTTATCAGCAAAGGATTTAAACCCAAATATCTCCAGTTTCTTAAAATACAATCGAATCTCCCACTTATGGTGACAGGCACCTTTTCCCCGGGCATAAAGCCCTCTACATTGACGCGGAGCTTTGCTCCGGCTACTCCATTTTAATACAGAGCTGTCTCTCTGTAGCTACAATTACTTTGTTATATAATATATCAAAATCGTCTTAAATTATCAAGAAAAAAATGGTGGGAAAGAGGAAGGTAAATTTAGAGAATAGCTACTTCAACCCAGAACTTCTTTCAACCTTTTAGTTAGAGCGGGAACGACCTGGAAGAGGTCGCCTTCAATACCATAAGTGGCAACTTTGAAGATAGGAGCATTAGGATCCTTATTAATTGCCACAATAATATCTGAAGACTGCATGCCCACCAGATGCTGAATGGCTCCAGAAATTCCACAGGCAATATATATTTTGGGACAGACAGTGCGACCAGTCTGTCCTACTTGATGCGAATAGGGCATCCAACCAGCATCAACTGCTGCTCGACTGGCACCAACAGCGCCTCCTAAAGTGCGGGCCAATTCTTCAATAATATGAAAGTTTTCAGGACCTCCCAATCCGCGTCCTCCGGACACAATAATATCGGCATCGGCGAGATTCACGGTCTGGGTTAGGTCTTGAACCATATCTAAAAGTTTAGCCCTCAAGGAAAGTTTTTTACCTTCCACGTTCTCTTTTATGACTTCCCCCCGACGATTCCCCTGTTTTACTGCCTTTTTAAACACTTTGTGCCTGACCGTAGCCATTTGGGGGCGATTGTATGGGGTGGTAATAGTAGCCATGATGTTTCCTCCAAAAGCAGGTCTTGTCTGAAGAAGTTGCCTGGTGTTGGGGTCTATAGCCAGCTCAGTACAGTCAGCAGTAAGTCCTGTGCCCAGCCTTGCTGCTACACGCGAGGCAAAAGAACGACCGATTACAGTAGCGCCCATCAAAACAATCTCAGGTTTTTCCTTCTGTATCAGATCAGTAAGGACATCAGTATAGGGGTCATCCTGGAAATTTTTTAGGATAGCGCCTTCAATTTGGTAGACTCTATCTACACCACAGGCTATAAGCTCTTTAGCTGCACCATCCATTCCTTCTCCTAACAACACACAGGAAAGTTTCTCTCCCAACTGGTCAGCTAACTTCCTTCCCTCGCCAAGAAGTTCATAGGCAACACCCTGAATTTCCCCCTTCTTCTGTTCGGCAAAGACCCATACGCCTTTATACTGGGAGATATCGACTCGAGGTTTCTCTTCTTCCCTTTCAATTAATATGGCTTCCAAGGAACAGGGTTCAAGGCAAGCTCCGCAAAGATTACATCCTTCTCCAATCACAGCAATTTTCTTATACTTGGGATGTGGCTTGCCCACCTCTTCCCTGGAGACTATCTTTATTAGACCGAAGGGACAGGCCTTAACGCAGAGCGAACAACCTGTACATTTATCTTCAACAATCTTGATGCCCAAATTTCCTCCAAAATCAGATTAGTGCCTTTCCCCCTCACCCTAACCCTTTCCCTAAAGGGTAGAGGGGATTTTTTTCTCCATTTATTATTAGACTACTTTTGCCTGGCGGAGCTTCTCCACCAATTTTTGAGCCTGTTCTTCAGGATCTCCCAGGATTATCTCTCCTCCTTTGCGGGGAAGCGGAGTAAATATCTTGTTGACAATGGTGGGAGAACCGGCTTGTCCAATCTTGCTCTTTTCACAGGCAATATCAGAGGCATTCCACATATGAATTTCGGCCTTTTTCGCCCGCACCATTCCTTTTAAAGAAGGGAGCCTGGGCTCGTTAATTTCCTTTACTACTGTAATTAGAGCAGGAAGTCCCGTCTCAATTACCTCATATCCTTCTTCCATCATTCTTTCTACCCTTATGCGAGTTTCGTTTATTTCTTCTATCTTCTTTACATAAGTAATTGCAGGAATTCCCAGTTTTTCTGCAATCCCCGGACCGACTTGTGCTGTATCTCCATCAATAGCCTGTTTACCACAGATGACCAACCCAAATTCTCCTATCTTCCTGATCCCGCACGCCAGGGTATAGGAAGTGGCTAAGGTATCACTTCCTGCAAAGGCGCGGTCAGTAAGGAGGATAGCTTCATCACATCCCATAGAGAGAGCCTCTCGGAGAACCGATTCAGCTTGTGGAGGTCCCATAGAGATTACGGTTACCTTTCCCCCTATTCTCTCTTTGAGTCTCAGGCTTTCCTCAATCGCATAGGTATCGAATGGGTTTACAATGGATTCGACCCCCTCGCGAATCAAAGTGTTGGTTTTAGGGTCAATTTTTATCTCTGTAGTTCCTGGTACCTGTTTAATACAGACAATGAAATTCATTTCTTTTTTCTAGCTGCCTCCTTTATCAGGGCAAGCGCTATCTCATTTCTCATAATCTGGTTTGTCCCTTCGTAAATCTGGGTAATTTTGGCATCACGCATTCGTTTTTCCACAGGATACTCGCGCATATATCCATAGCCTCCGTAAATTTGAACAGCGTCAGTAGTAACCTTCATAGCCACGTCCGAAGCAAGGAGTTTACACATTGCTGCCTCTTTGGTAACTCTCACCTTTGGGTCTTTATCGATCATCCTGGCAGTAGCATAGATTAATGCTCGAGCTGCCTCCACTTCGGTGGCCATATCAGCTAAAAGATGCTGAATTGCCTGAAAAGAAGAGATGGATTGTCCGAACTGCACTCTCTCCCGGGAATAATTAATCGCATCATCCAGAGCACCAGAAGCAATCCCCAGAGCCTGAGCAGCCACTCCAGGACGAGAAACGTCGAAAGTTCTCAAAGCAATTATAAATCCCTGTCCTTCTCTGCCTAAAAGGTTCTCTTTAGGAACTTTGCACTCATTGAAAATCAGTTCTCTTGTCGCAGAACCGCGAATTCCCATCTTCTTCTCTTTCTTTCCAAAGGAGAATCCACGAGTATCTTTCTCCACAATGAAGGCAGATGCTCCCCTGGAACCTTTTGCTTTGTCGGTCATGGTAATTACTATATAAATTTGCGCTTCCCCTCCATTGGTAATGAAGCATTTCGTACCGTTCAGTATATAGCTGTCTCCTTCCTTCTTAGCTGTGGTCTGGATAGCCGAGGCATCGGAACCAGCACTTGGCTCAGTGAGAGCAAAAGCTGCTAATTTCTTGCCTGCAGCAATATCGGGGAGATATTTTTTCTTCTGTTCGTCGTTACCAAAAAGCATAATAGGAAAAGCAGACAGGGCTGTAGCAGCTAATACCAAAGCGATTCCTCCATCAATTTTGCAGAGCTCTTCCACGGCAAGGCATAGCTCAAACACCCCTCCGCCAGTTCCGCCATATTCCTCAGGAATATACACCCCACAAAGGTCTACTTTAGCCAGCTCCTCCACAATCGGCCAGGGAAATTCTTCAGTCTCATCATAGTGCTCCCGTACCGGTTTAATTTTCTCTTCAGCAATCCTTCTGGCTAATTCACAAATCATCTTCTGTTCTTCACTAAGAAAGTATTCCATATCGCCCTCCAAAAATTGGAGTAGCTCCGATTCATCGGAACGATTGGTGGGCGCAGAGCAAGCTCTGCTACTCCACAGCCTGAAAATTCTTTATTGTGTCTTCGCTTATTTCTTAGTCCTAATCTTCTTCAGTGCCTTTTTCGCTGCTTCTTGTTCGGCTGTTTTTTTGCTCCATCCCGTGCCCCGGCCAAAAATTCTACTTTTCACTTTCACTTCGATTTCAAAAAGTTTCTTGTGGGCTGGACCCGACTCTGTCTTCACCTTATATTCTGGTAAAATCTTATATTTCTTTTGAATCAACTCTTGAAGACGGCTCTTATGATCCACCTTCCTTGCTCCCTTAAGCGTAGAAACCTGTCCCAGAATAAACTTCTTTGCCTTATCCCAGTCCTGGTCCTGGTAAATTGCACCAAGTATGGCCTCCAAAGCATTACTTAACAGAGAAGCTCTCTGGCGACCGCCTGCTACCTCCTCTTCTTCACTTATTAAAAGATAGTCGCCCAGGGATAATTTTTTGGCCCAGAACAGAAGATACCTCCGGTTTACCAGGCTCGATTTCAGCTTAGTCAACTTCCCTTCGTCGTATGCTGGATACCGGTGATAAAGGTGCTCAGATACCACTAAATTCAGCACACTGTCTCCCAGAAACTCGAGTCGCTCATTATCTTCTTTTATACCGTACATGTACGCATAAGATTTATGTGTTAAAGCCTGCTGAAGCAGTTTTTTGTTTTTAAAATTTATCTTTAACTTTCGTTCAAGATCCTTCAAGTTCATATTAAAAAATCATCCTTTTCGTTGTAGAATCCTAAATTCAAAATATCTGGAGTCCTTGCGAAAGCAAGGTTTCCGTCTCTTTAAACCTCCCTTTCGGGAGGACTCCAACCTTTCGGGAAAGCTCGGTTCAATCGCAGCATAGGAATGGTAGCATATATTATGTTTCTGGTCTATATTTTCTTACTACCAAGGTGGCATTATGGCCACCAAAACCTAAAGAGTTGGAGAGGGCTATATTGATTTTTTTAGGGCGGGCCTTATTGGGGACATAGTCCAGGTCACATTCGGGATCAGGAAATTCATAGTTTATCGTGGGAGGGACCATCTCTTTCTCCATGCTAAGAATTGTGGCGATTAATTCTACAACCCCTGCTGCTCCCAGGAGGTGCCCGATCATAGACTTATTCGACGAAACAGGAATCTTGTAGGCATAGTCCCCGAAAACTTTCTTTATGGCAAGGGTTTCTACCTTATCGTTTAAAGGAGTGGAAGTGCCGTGAGCATTTATGTAATCGACTTCTTGGGGTTTCACGCCGCCATCGGCTAAAGCATTAGATATAGCCCGCGCGGCACTCTTCCCGTCAGGAGAGGGGGCAGTAATATGGTAAGCATCGTTTGTAGCTCCGTAGCCAATCAGTTCAGCGCGAATGGAAGCTCCACGAGAAAGGGCGTGGTCTAATGATTCTAAAATTACAATTCCGGCTCCTTCTCCCATCACAAAACCATCTCTCTCTTTATCGAAAGGCCGACTAGCGTGTTCAGGATCGTCGTTTCGAGTAGACAAGGCTCTGGCTGAGCAGAAACCAGCAAGGCCCAGGGGAGTAACTGCCGCTTCCGAACCACCGGCAATAATTACATCTGCATCCCCGTAATGAATAAGACGTAAAGCATCCCCTACCGTATGGTTACTGGTAGCACAGGCGCTCGATAATGAATAGTTTGGCCCCTGGATATTGTAAGCAATGGCAATTTCTCCAGCAGCAATATTGGTAATTAGCATAGGAATCATAAAAGGACTTACCCGACGAGGTCCTTTCTCTAATAATACCTTATGTTCCGCAGCAACAGTGGATAATCCTCCTATGCCAGAACCCACAATAACTCCTACTCGAAAAGGATCTTCCTTCTTTATGTCAAGCTTTGCGTCCTCTATAGCTATCTTGGCAGTAGCAAACGCAAGTTGACTAAAACGATCCATTTTTCTAATCTTCTTTTTATCAATATATTTTTCTGGCTGGAAATTCTTTACTTCCGCACAAATCTGGGTTGAGAATTGAGAGGCATCAAAGGAGGAGACTTTACTTATGCCCGATTTTCCGCTCGCTAGTGAGTTCCAGAAATCATCTATTCCGATTCCGATTGGCGAAATGACTCCATATCCCGTAATCACTACTCTGCGGTCCATTCCCCCTCCAAAAATTTAATCAGAAGAAAAAAATACAAAACCGCTACCACGCTAAAAATTCCTGCTGTGTAGCGGTTCTTTTCTTGTTAGTTTAGGTTTAAGCTTTATGTTTATTAATGTAGTCGATCGCTTTACCAACTGTATCCAATTTCTCTGCTTCTTCGTCCGGGATTTCAATATTAAATTCCTCTTCCAGTGCCATTACAAGTTCTACAGTATCCAAAGAATCGGCTCCCAAATCATTAACGAATGAAGCCTCCACAGTCACTTCTTCCGGATCTACCCCCAGTTGTTCAACAATAATTTCTTTTACCTTTTCGGCTATTGCCATTTTGTTTTTTCACCTCCACAAAAGAATTGTATAACAAAATGATGCTCCTACATCGCCATGCCACCATCTACTTTAATTACTTCTCCAGTAATATAACTGGCTTTCTCAGATACTAAAAATAGAACCGCGCTAGCCACGTCTTCGGGCTTCCCTATTTCACCAAAAGGGATTTGAGAAGATAACTTTTCCTTTACTTGTGCAGATAACCGTTCGGTCATGCTCGTTTGAATGAAGCCCGGAGCCACAGCATTAACATTTATCTGGCGACTAGCGAGTTCTCTGGCACATGTCTTGGTTAAAGCAATCAGCCCTCCTTTAGATGCTGAGTAGTTAGCTTGACCAGCGTTCCCATTTATCCCCACAATTGAAGCAATATTAACAATCTTTCCCGACCTTTGCTTCATCATAATGGATGAAACTACTTTAATACAATTAAATGCGCCCTTAAGGTTAATATCTAAAACCAGATCCCAATCTTCTTCCTTCATGCGCATTATCAGTGCATCTCGAGTTATTCCAGCATTGTTGACTAATATATCAATTCTGCCAAATTTGTCAAGAGTTTTTTTCGCCATTTCTTCAACCGAAGAAAGACTGGAGACATCTACCCCAATGGAGATAGATTCATTTCCTTTTTGGGAAATTTCTTGGGCAGTAGATTTAGCCATTTCTTCCGCAACATCTGCTATAACCACATTTGCTCCTTCTTGAGCCAAGTGAGTAGCAATGGACTTTCCAATCCCCTGTGCCCCTCCAGTTACAATCGCTACCTTACCTTTTAAATCCAAAATCGACCTCCTTTTCAGATTTCAGATTTCAAATTACGGGCATAAAGCCCTACACTACATATTTAATGCTTCTAGTTTTTTAAGGGTTTCCTGAAGGCTTCCTTCGTCTTCTACATTTAATCCAGAAGACCCTTTGGTTATTCTACTTAAAAGTCCAGTTAACACCTTCCCTGGACCCACCTCAATAAAAATCTCCACACCTCTTTGGAGCATCTCTTTTATACTGTCTTCCCATAATACAGGACTACCTATTTGTGAAACCAATGCTTTTCTGATTTCTTCCCGGGAAGTTGCCGGTTTCGCATTATAGTTTGTCACCACGGGAATAACTGCGTTTTTTAACTCATAATTCTCCAACTCTCTGGCCAGATTCTTCCCCGCTTGAGCCATCAACTGGGAGTGGAAAGCTCCGCTAACTTTTAAAATAATAGCCCTCTTTGCTCCCTTTGCTCTGGC
>Ga0209978_10000526_pt1 | contig 14752 bp, 12 predicted proteins | sample BentaG_FD_182805 | JGI IMG/M metagenome (GOLD analysis project Ga0209978, IMG submission 182805) | Deep subsurface microbial communities from South Atlantic Ocean to uncover new lineages of life (NeLLi) - Benguela_00093 metaG (SPAdes)... | ecosystem: Environmental > Aquatic > Marine > Oceanic >...
ACCATTAATGAAAATCTCGATCCCGATAAACCAAAAAATTTGGATTACACAACAATTATATGATGTGGTATTTAACTGGAATGCTATATTATTTGTTTTATTAAAAAAGGGGGTAAAAGATGAAAAAAATTAGATTTGTTTTAAGAAAGGTATTGTATTGGACTCTTTTAAAACTCATTGCTTAAAACAAGTCTTAGTAAAATTTTATCAAACTTTTAATTAAAATCAGAAAAGAGGGGTTGAAATGAATTTTCTTAAAAAAGTAATTCTAACAATTGTAACTCTCTCAATTGTTGCATCTCTATCACTTACACTTACAGGTTGTCCTCCTGCAGCACCTACAGAGGAAGTTGAAAAACCACTTTCAGAGATGGTTATAGGTTATATAATGCCATATAATCTTGGATGGTTTGCTTATCTTGGTGATGCGTTTGACTTAGTTTGTAATCAGTATGGAATAAAAACAATAAGATTGTTGTCATGGTGGGAAGCAGAACAAGAGATTAAAGCTGTTCAAGATCTTGTAGCAATAGGTGTCGACGCAATTAACGTTTGTTCAGGTGGTCCCGATGCAGCTCAACGTGATTGTCAAATAGCAAACGAAGCTAATATTCCAATATCAATAGAGGATAGTGCAATTGCAGAGGGTCCAGGAAAACCAATTACGGACATCGAATTTGACTGGTATCGTGCTGGTCAAATAATGGCTGAAAAAGCTATTGAACACGGAGGAACAAAAGTAGTTTCAATTCAAGGTATAGCAGGAGTTGGACCTGTGGAACTTCAAAATCAAGGTCTTATGGATGTAGCGGAAAGTACAGGGAAACTTGAAGTAGTTAAAATAGAGTATTGTGAATATATGGAGGATCTAGCTTACACTGCTATAAAGGATATAGTTCAATCAGGACTTGAGTTTGATGTAGTAATTGGAGGTTGTATGGAATTAACTGAAGGTGTTATAGAAGGCCTGAAGTCAGAAAATGTGGATTTAGATGATGTATTTATTATGTCCTGCAATGGTGGACCTATGGATGTGGTTAATTTTGATGAAGGTGAGTTAGATGGTGCTATTTCTCAATCACCTGGATTCCATGGCTTATTATGCGCTTTAACTGTAGTTGAGTACATCAAGGGAAATCCACCACCAGAGTTAGTTTTTACACCTATTATTTGGGTAGACCAAAGTAATTACAAAGAAAAAACCTTACCATGGCATATGGACACAACTTGGATTCCTATTGCAGAAGAATTCATTAGAACCGGTGAGCTAGATTATTAAGAATAATATTCAATAAAACTAAATTATTATGAATAAGTAGCTAGAGGTATTTTAATTGACTATACCTCTAGCTACTACTAAAAAAGTAAAAATCTTGTGATTTTGAGTGATTTAAGTGAGAGATAAAAATAATACGATTTTAAAAGTGACAGAAATTAGTAAGAATTATCCGGGTGTTCAAGCTTTAGATAAAGTTAGTTTTAACTTATTAGAAGGCGAAGTTCATTGTTTAGTTGGAGAAAATGGAGCAGGGAAATCCACTTTAATAGAAATTTTAGCAGGTTCAGTTATACCTGATAGCGGTAAGATAGAGTTATTTTATAATCATGAAGATAACATATTTGGAAGTTTAACTCCTGATAAGTCTATAGAGCTTGGAATTCAAACCATTCATCAGGATAATAAATTGATCGAAAGCATGACTGTTGCTGAAAATATTTTTATTAGAAACTTGCAATCCAATAGAGCAGGATTTTTCAGTCTAGGTTTATGTTTTGAATCAACAAAAGATTTATTTAATTCATTAAATATCGAAATTCAACCTAATAAATTGATTGAGGAGTTAAGTCCTGCAGAGAAAAAGATGGTTTGTATTACCAAAGCTTTTTCTGAAGAAGTTAAAATTTTAATATTGGATGAGCCTACATCATCCTTAGATGAAAAAGGGGAAGATAACCTTTTTAGAATTATAAGAGATGTAACTAAAAAGGGTATAAGTGTAATTTATATATCACATAACTTAGATGAGATTTTTGATATAGGTGATAGAGTAACAGTCTTAAAAGACGGTAAAAAAATTGGAACTCATTTTGTTAAAGACATAAATGAGGATGTAATAGTAAAAGAGATGATAGGGCGTTCTGCTTCTACATTTTATGAGAGAAAAAAGTTGAAAGCTGAAGGGGATAAATTAGAGGTTAAGAATTATACTAGAGAAGGATATGTATATGACGTATCATTTGATGTTAGAAGAGGTGAAATTTTTGGTATAGGCGGAATGGTTGGTTCTGGAAGAACAGATTTGGCAAGAATAATATTTGGTTTAGACGAGAAAGATTCAGGTAGACTTGTTTTTTGTGGCAAGGATATAACACCTAAAACTCCACGTGATGCAGTTAGAAATGGTATCGGGTATTTAACAGAAGATAGAAAGGAAACAGGTCTAATGATGATGAGACCTATACTGGAAAATATTAGTTTAGTTAAACTAGGTGCAGAAAGAAAATATATTTTAAATTTATCTGAGGAAAGAAAAAAAGTGACTGAGATTTCTGACAAGTTGAATATTATTACTCCAAGTATCAATCAGATCGTTATAAATTTGAGTGGAGGAAATCAACAAAAGGTTGTTGTTGCAAGGTGGCTTTTTGCTATTTCAGAAATATTGATATTTGATGAACCTACACTTGGAATTGATATAGGTGCAAAGAAGGAATTATATAATTTAATGCAGGAGTTATTAAAAAATGGAAAAATTATAATCATGATTTCTTCAGATATGCCTGAGCTTGTATCTATGAGTGATAGAATTGGAATAATGAGAAATTGTAGGATGGTAAAAATTTTGGAATCTAATGAAATAAATGAGGAGAATATTCTAAAATATTCAATAGGGATGGGAAATGGAAACTAGAGAAGCTATTAGTTATAAAGCGAGTTTTGCAAGTAAAGCAAGAAGTATTTTATCAAAAATATTTGTGAATCAATACAGCTTCCTTATAATTTTTATGGTTGTGCTGGGAATTATTGTGACAATTATTAATCCCAATTTTATAAAAGTCACTAATCTTTTTAATATTATATTACAAGTATCAGTAACAGGGGTGGTTTGTGCAGGCATTGGTACAGTAATTTTGTCTGGGGAATTTGACATTTCTTTAGGTTCACAAATGTCTGTTATTGCAGTAGTGTTTGCGATGACAATAAGTCAAACAGGTAATATACCCCTTGCTATTGTGATAGCATTTATATTGGGAATTGTCATGGGGGCTATTAATGGGATTATAGTTGTAAAATCAAATGCTCATTCATTTATCCTAACCATGGGAACAAGTACTGCTTATGCGGGCGTAGCATTATTTTATAGTAGTGGATTGTGGGCGTCTCTTAAAGGAAAATTTCAGTTTATAGGTAGATATAAAGTTTTCAATTTAATTCCAATGCCAGCAATTGTTTTTGTTGCTGTAATCATTGTATTGTACATGATATTAAGGTTTACTAAGTTTGGTAGAATAATTTACGCTATTGGGGGCAACGTTGAAGCAGCTTATCTTTCTGGAATAAATGTAAAACTTTATAAAATATCAATTTTCATTTTTGCAAGCGTATTCTATGCAATAGCTACAATAGTCTTGATTTCACAATTAGGTGCTGGTTATCCTAATACAGGAAATTATTATACTTTACCTGCAATTGCTTCTGTTATTGTTGGAGGAATAGCTATTACAGGGGGTAGAGGATCAGCCATAAGTATATTCTTAGGAGCACTAGTTTTTGGAGTAATAAATAATTCGTTGAATATGTTAATGGTAAATCCCTATATAAAGGATATTATTTTAGGTGCAATAGTTTTAACAGCAGTTACATTCAGCGCTTGGAGAAGTAGGAAGTTATAAATTATAGAATAATAATTTTATCAATTTTTTAATTTTTTTTAAGGGGGGATTAAAAATGGCAAAATATAAAGCTGGGGTATATGGAGTTGGAGATGCTGGTAAGGAATATATTAAAGCAATTAATAATAATCCTCTTTCAAAAGTTACAGTTGTAGTAGGCAGAAATAAAGAGAGGTTAGAAAATAGAATAAAGAATTTGGGGATAGAAAGTGAAGTTTTAACTGATTACAACGAGTTAGTAAGTAGAAATGATATTGATATAGTAGTATTAACAGGTCCTCATTTTCTTCATGCTAAAGAATCTATAAAAGCAGCCAGAGCAGGAAAACATATCATCTGTGAAAAACCAATTGGCATGAATTACGCAGAAGTGTTACAAGTTAGTGAAGCAGTAAAAAAATCAGGAGTAAAATTTCAAAATGGATTAGTAGCTAATTGGTATGCTTATATATTGAACCTCAAGCAAATGGTAAAGGATAACATACTGGGAAAAATATTCTATATCGAAGCAGATTATATGCACAATTTAAGTCACTGGACACAAGCATGGGACCAGTGGCAAGTTCATAAGAAAAAAGGTGGTCCATCTGCGCCTTTAATAGGCGGTATTCATACAATAGATGTGTTAAGACGTTTTGGAGGAGTACCAAAAGAAGTATTTGCTTATCAGACATGGGGTAATATTAAGGATTATGAATATGCGCCAACTTATATTGCTGTTGTTCAATTTGAGGATGGAGTAATTGGGAAAACTAGTTGTAGTTATGAAATTGAATCTCCATATCATACGAACTTTATTTTTCATGGAACAAAAGGTTCTGTCAGGAATGAAAAGTTTTATTTGAAAAAAACCTTCCCAGGTCAAATTGAATGGCAAAAATTTGAAACAATATTTGTCGATAGCAGACTAGTTACCCATCATCCCTTCCAAAACCTTGTTGATGATTTTATAAACGCTATTGAGAATAATGGAAATACGGTTTGTAATATTGATGAAACTGTTAAAACTCATGAGTTGTGTTACGGAATAGAGAAATCAATGGAAACTAAAAAGATAGTTGAGTTTCCTTTATCAGTTTGATATCACTTTTTCCATTAGAATTAAAAGGAAATTAATATTGTTTTTTTATCAATAAGCCAAACAAGACATAATCCATCCAGTTATTTAAAAGATGTTCTTCAAAATGAGAAGGATAAAAAATTATCTTCTTAAAATATAATTAAAATAAAATAGCCTTTAATTATAAGTATATATATTTATATCCATTTTTTAGCATCAATTAAAAGGAGTTCTTGTATTGAAAGATAAAATATTAAATTATATTAATAAAAATAAAAACTGGATTGTTGATAAAGTAATAGAAATTGCGTCAGTTAATACAATAAATACACCTCCTAGTGGAAATGAGAATAATGGTCAAGATATTTTAATGGAAATTTTTAGAGGGATGGATTTAGAGATAGATAGGTTTTCTCCAGATAGTGTTCCGGGTTTTAAAGAAAGTGATATTTATTTGAAAGGTAGAGATTATACAAATAGGGATAATTTAGTTGGATTCATTGGACATAGTAATACACCAACCATAATTTTTAATGGTCATATTGATACGGTTCCCTCACATATGTTCACATGGACTAAAACAAAACCATTTGAACCAAAGCTAATTAATAACAAAATATATGGTTTGGGTGTAAGTGATATGAAAGGCGGAATTATCTCTTCAATATATGCTTTAAAATCAATTATTGATCTTAATATTCCAATAAAGGGAAAAGTAATAATAGAAAGTGTTGTAGATGAGGAATTTGGCGGTGCTAATGGTAGTCTTGCTTGCGTAAAAAAGGGGTATACTGGGGATTTCGCAATAATAGCAGAACCAACATCTATGAATATTTGTATTAGTAATGTTAGTAGCAAGGTAATAGAAGTTAGGATTTCTGGTAGTAAGGGTTTAAATTATTTTGGAGATAAAACAGAAAGTATAAGTCCTATACTTATAGCAGCAGATTTAATACATAGTTTAAAGGATTATGAAGAGTTTCTAAACTCAAAAAAAGATAAATACATGGTTTATAGAAGTATTGAAAAACCAATAAATTTTCTATTTTCAGATATTATTGCTGGAGATATAGCACCAGATAAGATAATCACAAATCCTGAAGAATGTAAAATTAGAGCATATTTAATGAACTATTCTGATGTTAATAGGGATGATTTTATGAATATGATGCTTGCTTTTATTAAAAAGAATCCTTCACTCGAAAATTACATAAAAAATGGCATTATAGTATTTGAAGATAAACATAGATTCATAGAGGGCGGAGATTTAAATTTAGCTATTTCGAAAAATAAAGAGTTTATACAAAGTATTGTTGAGAATGGTAAAAAGATGGCAAAAAAGGAGTTAAAAACAAGTGCAGCTCTTGGTGGAACTGATTTTTTTGCTTTCAATAATTATGGTCATACACCAGTTGTTGTTTTGGGTCCAGGAGGAGGGAATTTGCATGCAGCAGATGAGTATGTAAATTTGTCAGATTTAATAGATTTATCTAAAATTTATGCAGGACTTATTTATGATTATTGCTGTTAAAATTTTTTTGAAGTTAGTAAACACCATTTTTTTCAACCAATTTTTAAAGATCTTATATTTCAATACCATATTAGATTATTAAATGAATGTTAAAGTGGATTGAATAAAAATAAAAAAAGATGAGAATATATGAATTCTAGAGAAAGAGTCTTAACTACAATAAATATAAAAGAACCTGACCAGGTTCCTCTCTTTTTAGAAGTAGTCCCAGAAATAGAGCAAACACTTTATGAAAAATATGGATTAAGGGATAATGAATTATTTACTTTTTTAGGTAATGATATTGTAAATTGTGCAGTAGGAGTAGCAAAATCATGGGGAGAAATATACAAAAATAATGATGAATTTGACGAGTGGGGCTTTAGATGGAGATTGTTAAAGCACAGTAGTGGAACATATAGAGAAATAATTTATAAACCACTTGAGAAGGCTACATTCAAAGATTTAAAGAATTATAAAATTCCAAACCCAGAAGATAAAAAACTGTATGGTGAGGCTATAGAATTAAAAGAGAAATTTGGTGATAAATACGCTGTTATGATTGATCTTTCATGTACAATTTTCGAATTATCCTGGTATCTGAGAGGAATGGATAACTTATTAATAGATATGATTACAAATAAGAAGTTTGTAAACTATTTAATGGATAAAATTTTGGAATTTTATATCCCTGCTGCTAAGAATCTTGCAAAAATCGGTGTTGATATAATTTGGGTAGGTGATGATGTTGGAATGCAGACAGGGATGATTATGTCTCCTGAAATGTTCAGAGAATTTATAAAAGAGAGATACAGATTATTAATTAGTGAAGTTAAAAGAACTAAAAAAAATGTTAAAATAGCTTTCCATAGCGATGGTTATATTACACCAATAATAAATGATTTAATAGATGTAGGAGTTGATATATTAAATCCTGTTCAACCAAAATGCATGGATCCTGGATTAATTAAAAAAAAGTTTGGTAAAGAATTATGTTTTATGGGCACAATAGACGAACAGGAAACATTACCATTTGGAACGATAGAAGATTTAAAGAAAGAAATTTTAGAAAGAGTAAAGAAAGTTGGTTATAATGGGGGTTTGATTTTGGGACCAACTCATAATGTTCAGAATGACACGAGTATTGAAAAAATTGAGGTTTTTTTTAGTTATGCTAAGGAAGTCGGAAAATACCCTATTATATATTAGTCTTATGATATCGAAGTTAAAAGTAAGGATGGGAATTTATAGTATTTAAATTTAATAGTTATTATTATGAAAAGTATCTATATTTTAATTATAAATGGATTGAGGAAATGAGATATTAAAAATGTGTAATAGTATAGAATACTTAGGTCAAATGTAAATAACAATTGTTAATATAATTAAAAACAGAAAACGAGCAGGTATTTTTAATGAAAGTCTAAATATTGTAATTTGTATTATTATACTAGAGGCTTTATTTAGAATATGGGGTGAATTTTAAGGAATAAAACTAGGAGGGAACATTTTTGGCAAAGAGAAATATAAAAAAGAAAAGAGTATTAAATACAATTAAAAGAATTGAACAGGATTTTCTACCGACTCAACTAGATTATACCCCAGAAATGAAAGATAAGATTAAAAAACTTTTAAATGTTAAAGATAATAAAGTTGATGAAATATTAGATAATCATATTAAATATTTACCATTGAATGATATAGTGAGGATAGATAAGGAAAATGGTATAAAATATGATATTTGGGGAATAGGGTGGGATCTAATACTTACTGAAGGATTTCATATAAGACATCATCCATTAATAGAGTCTGATGACCTCATGGAATATAAATTTCCTGAACCAACAGATGAGTTGTTGTCAATAATAAAAGAAATTGGTCAAAGAGAAAAAGATAATTATTTCCTTTTATCGTTACAGGATTGGACTCTTTTTGAGAGATGTTGGTGTCTTAGGGGATACGAAAATACATTAATGGATTTTTATTATAGAGAAAATGAAATTAATTATATATTGGATGGAATTACCGATTTTAATATAGAAATGTCAAAAAAGATTATTGATTTGGAAATTGTAAATGGTTTATTTACAGGTGATGATTTCGGTACACAAAAGGGTATGGTAATGTCACCGGAGATGTGGCGAAAGTTTTTTAAGAAAAGATATGAAAAGATTTGGAGAATTTACAAAGATAAAGACTTACCTATTTTCCACCATTCTTGCGGAAATATATTTAAGATAATACCTGATTTAATAGAAATAGGTTTAGATGTGATTAATCCGATTCAACCTGAAGCTATGCATCCAAAAGAATTATTAAAAAGATTTGGTAAAAGGTTATCTTTTTTTGGTGGAATAAGTACGCAAAATACATTACCTTTTGGAACACCACAAGATGTAAGAAATGAAATTATTAACAGAATAAGAGTTCTGGGTAGAAACAATGGATATATAATTTCCCCATCTCACGAGGTTACATCAGATTGCACTCTAGAAAATTTCTATATGCTGATCTCAACACTCGATAAATATAAAAGAGGTGAAATAAATATTTCTAAAACATATTAATAGTTTCTTAAATTAATAAAAAATTTATTTAAATAATTTTGGAGCTATAGCTTTTTCTGCACAGTATCGATTAAATATAGTTAATTAATTATATTATTACCTACAGAAAAAAATCATATTGTTCATTTAAAGATATTTTTGAAGAGTTGAATAAAATTTATAATAAGGCAAAAGGTAAATTCAGATGTCAGTAAATTAAGGAGAATTAAGAAAAGGGTGTTAATGACAAAGAGTAAGGAAGATTTATTTATCGAGGAAAGAAGAAATGAAATTGTTAAGTATTTAGATAAAGTAGAGAAAGCTACTGTAGAAAATATCATGAATCTTTTAAAAATATCTAAATCTACAGTTAGAAGAGACCTTATAGATCTTGAGAAAAAAAATTTGATTATTAGAACTCGAGGCGGAGCTTTAAAGAAAAGATATTTTAAATATGAATTTTCTTTAAATGAGAAAAAGATTTTAAATTTAGGCAAAAAGAAGAAAATAGCACTGATTGCGAAAAAATTTATAAATGATGGTGATGTTATATATATAAGTGGAGGAACTACAACTTTAGAACTAGCTAAAATTTTATTTGATATAGAGGGTATAGTTGTTTTTACAAATGCGATAAATATTCTACTAGAAATAGTTAATCATCAAGATATTAAAATTAAATTAGTTGGGGGAGATTTTAGAAGAAAGACATTTTCTATGGTTGGTCACAAAGCTATTGATTATTTGAGTAAATATAATTTTGACAAAGCTTTTGTGGGTGTTAATGGTATTTCTATAGAAGAAGGGTTTACAACTCCAAGTGAGTTAGAAGCAGAAATAGATGGAAAGGTTGTTAAAAGGTCTAAGCAAGTATTTATATTAGCTGATGAAACTAAATTTGGGGCTATAGCTCATTCTAATATATGTAAATTAAAAGATGTTGATTACATTATAACTAATAAGCTACTAAATTTAGATTTATTAAAAGATTTTCAAAAAAATGGTGTAAAAATTATATACGAGTAGTTGATGATAAAGATAATAGCAAAGAGAACCATAAAAAGGTTTTCAGCCAAAATCAGAAATTCGTTTTAAAGATGAATAAGATAAAAACAAAATTTGTTACTTCTTCTGGAGGATTGGTATATAAAATTGAAGATTACAAGATAAAAGTAGCACTCGTCAGCTGGAAAAGAGGAGAAGAAAAGATGATTGTTGATATTTTTAATTTAAAAATGGAGATGGTACATAAAATCCCCAAACTTTCTAAAATAAAGCATTTTAAGCAAAATAAAGAAAGTATTTTTAACAATACCCATTCTCAAAAATATGAAAGGATTTATGACACCACGAAAGAGAGTTGAATAGGCACTCAAAGGTAGCAATAGTGATAGGGTTCCATTTAATATGTATGAATGTTTTACATTCCAGTGTACAGCAGAACATGAAGTGCGCAATTGCAGACAAGTTATTAGGCGAATAGGCAAATTATATCAAGCAAACTTCAAAGCTTTAGTGAAATACTTCACAAAATCAGGATATATGGTCAATTCAACATATTTAATATTTTTTAAAAGCTCCTTTGCCTTTTCTCTTACATTTTTTGATATAAGAATTTGTTTAGCTCCAATACCTGCCGCATTTCCAATCTGGTGAAATTTATTTATAGGTATATTAGGAAACATTCCAATTTCTATAGAATTTGATATATCTAAATATGTGCCAAATGCTCCAGCTATAATAATATAGTCTATATCTCTTTCATTTAGATGTGAGTCTTCCAATAAAATATCAATCCCAGCTCTTATAGCTCCTTTAGCTAACTGAATCTCTCTTATATCTTTCTGGGTGATTGTTATGTAGTCTTCCTCAGCTAAATTTTCTTTAGTTAAGACATATTCTAATTTTCCATTAGTTCCTGTCCTAACTTCCCTTTTTCCCTTAATAATTTTTCCTGTTGAGTCTATTATTTTCGCTTTCAACATCTCTGCAATACAATCTAATATTCCCGAACCGCATATACCAACTGGAGGATAATTATCAATAGTAGATATCATTACATTAAGATTATCTTTTTCTATTTTCACACCATCTATTGCACCTTGTGAAGCTCTCATTCCATACTTAATACGAGCTCCTTCAAAAGCGGGCCCTGAAGCAGTTGAACAACATGTTATTGTGTCATCAGTTTTTAAGGCAATCTCTGTATTAGTACCCATATCTATTCCTAAAACATTCCCCTTTCTTTTAAAAATTTGTGAGCTAAGTAACATAGCTAAATGATCTGATCCAATAAAGCCAGCTATTGGAGGAGGGAAATAAACATATCCAGATTTGTTAATAGCGAGGTCTAGTTCTCTTGCTTTAATTTCAACTACATCATTAATTGCAGATACAAATGGTAATACAGCTAATTGCTTGATTGGAAGATTTAAAAATAGATGTTGCATGGCAGTATTTCCTACAACAACTGCTTCCATTATTTGATTTGAGTTTATAATATTTATTTCACATATATTATTAATTTCCTCATTTATTTTTTCTAATACAATCTCTTTCAGTCTATTTGAACCGTCTTTATTCTCTAATGCATATTTAAGCCTGCTTATAACATCCTCACCATATATTATCTGAGAATTCATTATACCAATTGCATCTATGGTTTCTCCTGTTTCTAAATCTACTAAATAAATAGCTATCTTGGTTGTTCCTAAGTCTATAGCAAGACCGTAAGCTTTTTCTATTTCTTCTTCTGACCCAACAAAGATTATCTCTTTGTCTCTAACAATAACATACACTCTCCCTCTGTTATCCGTAATAATTCGAGGAAGTTTCTCCAATATCACTAAGTCAATTTTTTCTACAACCATATTAAACTTTTCTAATAATTCATCCCTTATTTTTTCAAAGTCAGATCTCTTATCACTAATAGTAGACTCTTGGAGTTTCAATATGAATTTTTTAATAACAGGTGATAATTCTACTGGTGTTTCTTCCCCAGCTATCTGAAGTCTTTGTTTGGTTGCAAGAGCTGACCAGGGAATATAAACTTTAGTATCACCACAAATCTTTGTACAACAGGCGAGTCGGAAGTTATTTTTAATATCCTCATCTAAAAGTAACTCTTTCTCACTCGAAGTTACTTCATTTATAAATTTTTTATCTACTTTTACTTTGCATTTGCCACACTTTGCTTTTCCACCACATATGGATCTAATTTCAATTCCTGCTTTTTTTGCAGCATCTAATAACAAAACTTCTTCAGAGTACCTTACCTTCTTTCCAATAGGTTCAAATGTAATTTCAAAAATAAGATATCACCTCATAATATTTTTAAAGATTACTTCTTAGCCTTGTTTCTGTAATATGAAATAAATCTTTTGCCATATTTATCTCTTCCATTTATAAAATCAGCTGCCAGAATTGTTTCAACAACATCCCCTTTTGTTGGATCAACTATAGCAGCACTTAAACCATTAGCTATTGCCATTGATAAAAATGAGAGATTTAAATGATTTCTCATTGGCATTCCAAAACTAATATTTGAAATTCCTAAAACAGTTGATATTCCAAATTCATTTGAAACCTTTTTAACTGTCTCAAGTGCAATATTAGTAAAACTGGGATCAACACTTGAACTTAGAACAACACAATCCAGTACTATATCATCAATTGGTAAATCATAATACTTAGTTTTATCAATTATTTTTTTTGCAACTTCGACTCTTTTATTTGGGTCATTTGATATACCATCTTCATCATAAGTTAAGCAAATAATTGCTGCTTTATATTTCTTTGCCATGGGAAGCATTGTTTCTAACTTCACCTCTTCCCCAGTTGTTGAATTTATGAGAGCTTTATATGGATATATTTTTAAAGCTTCTTCAATTGCTATTGGATTTGAAGAATCAATGCATATTGGAAGTCCCGTGATTTCATTAGCAATAATTACTGCTTTGGGTAAAATTTCTTCCTCATTTACACCATCTGCTCCCACATTTATATCTAATATATCAGCTCCAGATTCCTTTTGTTTAATAGCTTCCTTTTTTAATAAATCAAATTTCTCTTCTCTTAGCTCATCAGCTAAGTCTTCTTTATTTGTGGGATTTATCCTCTCCCCAATAATTACAGTTGGCAATCCAACTCCAAACTGAACTTCTTTTTCTTTAGATGTTATAAAAGACATTTATACTTATCTCCCTTTATTAATATAATCTTAATCTCTTACCTTTCGTGTGTATACTTTATCATTTTAATTAATAGACTTTATTTTAAAAATAAATATTTTTATATTTATAGTAATCAAATCATGTTTTTAAAAAATGGACTGAAATTTTAATATTAGAAACACATTATATCAAAAGGTAGAAAATGATTTTATTTATTTCTTCTATGTCTTTACTACACTTGATTCTTATTCTATATAATTTTAATAACTTTTTAAGATTTTGTTAATGTTTAATCTCTGTATTGACAATTTTTATATTTTTATTGGCATTTTTGTTGACATTTTTTAATAAAAAATAAAAAATTTATGTATATTAGCGAGAGCAATAAAAGTAATTTAATAATAAAAGCTAAGGGGAAATTTATTTAAAGTTTTTTAAAGATCTCTTAAAGAAAAAAACCCCAATTAATTCGTTAAAGCGTTTTCTGGATTTTGCTTGACTTTGAGGTATTATATAAATTAACCTATTTTAGGTATATATAAAAATTATTTTGATAGGAGGTGAAAAAGATGGAAATAATGGAAATATTGGGATGGGGTTCACCCATTGGTGTTGGCATTTTCCTTTTGTGTTTGGGTGGCATGATCTATTTGCTCTCTAAAGCTGATACAGAAAAAAAGCGTGTGCGCCGGGAAATAAAAGAGAAGAAATAACCATGTCTGGCAAACACATCTTTCTAATTTCGAAGTAATACATTTTAAAATGGTGGAAAAGAAAAACGCGGAAGTTACACGTTTGCATTATCAACTATCGTAAATTTTAAGTAGGTTTTAACCTATTTTTAATACTTTAAAAGCCATTAAAATCAATATAACCCCTATTTATACGACGCTTTACCACTATATTTATCTAAATGGGACATTTTTGACTATTTTTGGGACATTCCTAAAAATAGCGTTTTTCCTTAAGAGAACAGATAAAATGTCAAAATTTGTAAAAGCGATTTAACAGCATGTACCAAATAGTATTGTGGAACTGTGGAATGAAGATAAACACTCTTCATCAAGATTAAACACAGGGTAGATGGGGGTTATTCTTTAAGACTTATCCCACATACTTATTTTATTATTCTCCCTTTCTTTTAGTAGCTAATAGAATCCTTAAAACAGTTAGTCCTGCTAGAGCTAAAACGATATTAAACTTTAAATACTTTCACTTTCCAGCCTCAAGTACGATTGCCTATTTAAGATTATTTATTACCTTTCCCTATCGCTCTGATTGTGTCCTTAAATGAAGCTAATTTATTTTAATTCTCTTCTGAGATAATGAAAACTTGTCATTACCCAAACAAGCTCCCAACCTTGTTTACCATATTCATTCAATATACTGGCTATTTTTTCTCCAGCTTTTTTCCCACTCAATACACTCAATAATGCAATAGGAATGCATTTATATTCATATTTTTCTAGATAAAATATTATTCAAGTTTCACCCATTCTTTTTGAAGTTCCAACATTTCATCAAGGAGATTATCTATTAAATGTTTATGAGGAAAATTTGGGTCAGCTTG
>Ga0209978_10000527_pt1 | contig 14736 bp, 12 predicted proteins | sample BentaG_FD_182805 | JGI IMG/M metagenome (GOLD analysis project Ga0209978, IMG submission 182805) | Deep subsurface microbial communities from South Atlantic Ocean to uncover new lineages of life (NeLLi) - Benguela_00093 metaG (SPAdes)... | ecosystem: Environmental > Aquatic > Marine > Oceanic >...
AAATAATAGGACGAGCAGTCGATATCGATGCTAGCGGAGCGCTTATATTAAAAAGAGAAGATGGCTCTTTGAGCAGCGCTATCTCTGGAGATTGTATCCATCTGAGCTAGGATGTCCCCATTGTTCATTATCATTTTTTATCTTCTAGCTGTAATTGGTATAGGAGCCTGGAGCAAAAGAAGAGTAGCAGGCCAGAATGCATTCTTCGTCGCCAACCGCAGGGGAACTACGCTTCTTATTACGGGGTCTCTTCTAGCCACTGCTGTGGGGGGCTCAGCACTTATAGTGACATCTAGCTTGGGATTTAGCCAGGGTTTGACCGGTGCTTGGTGGCTCCTTGTTGGCTCCGTTGGTCTTCTAATTTTAGGTTTTTTCTTTGCCAGGAAGGTGAGAGGCACCGTTCTCTATACCCTTCCCGAACTAGTTGGAAAGCAGTATGACGACCGTGTAAGTTTGGCCGCTTCTATTCTCATCGTTATCGCCTGGATAGGGGTAGTAGCAGGGCAGGTTGTGGCTGCTGGAAGTTTTCTATCTATTTTGGGGATAGGTTCTACTACCTTCTGGATGGTTATTTTCACTGCAGTCGTTGTAGTTTATGCCATTCTGGGAGGGCAAATCTCGATTATCCGCACCGATGTTTTTCAGGCAACAATATTTTTTGTTGGTATTTTCGTGGCTTTGGCGCTGGTGTTTTCTCGCGTGGGAGGACTGAATGGGTTAAAAACTTCCCTTCCCTCGACTTATTTTTCTTTTCCATTAAGTTCCGAATTCAATTGGAAGATGCTGATGTCCCTTTTGATTCTTGTTGGAGCCACTTATGTGGTGGGCCCGGATATGTATACTCGACTTTTCTGTGCTAAAGGAGAGAAAACGGCCCAGCAATCAGCTATTCTGTCAGCATTTCTGTTTATTCCCTTAGCTTTTGCCATTGCTTTAATAGGAATGAGTGCCAAAGTTCTATATCCAGGGATTTCCGCCGAGCAAGCCTTTCCTCAGGTAATAACCAGTGTGCTTTCTCCCGGTTTAAGTGGACTAATCCTCGCCGCTTTGGTCGCGGCCCTTATGTCCTCGGCGGATACTTGCCTCCTTAGTCAAAGCGTTATCCTGACTGAAGACATATTTAAGCGCTTTTTTCCTTCAGTTAGTGAGGGGAAGAGTATTTTGCTAACCCGCTTTAGTATATTAATGTTAGGCTTTATGGCGCTGGGTTTAGCTCTAGCTTTAAAAGAGGTGATTTCGGCCCTTCTCTTTGCTTATACTATTTTTACTTGTGGTTTGGTTATTCCGGTGATTGCTGGGTTTTATAAACAAAAGCTAAAACTGACTTCACAGGGAGCTTTGGTAGCTCTTATAGGTGGTGGAACAATAGGGCTGCTGGGGAAAATCCCCTGCCTTGATGTTCCTCTTAAGGAAGACATGGGCCTTATAGGTTTTGTTGTAAGTGCCATTCTTCTTTTTGGAGTGAGTTTCCTTACTGGTAGGAAAAGCTCGCGGTAGTTGTTATTGTAATGTGAAATTTTAGTCTCGTAGCTAAAGAGGGGCCCAAATCCGTGTTATAATGAAAAAGTGCGTGTTGTCATCATTGGTTTAGGGCTTATTGGTGGCTCTATAGGCCTTGCTCTCAAGCAAACTAATGAACCGGGATGGGAGATTGTTGGCTATGTTCGCCGTTCCGAAGCTGCCTCTGTGGCCCTGAAGTTGAGAGCGGTGGACAGAGTGGAAATGAACTTGGAGCATGCAGTAGATGAAGCTGACTTGGTGATCATCGCTACCCCGGTTTTACCCATAAGAGAAATCCTATCTCAGATAGCAAGCTGCCTCTCCCCCGGGTGTATAGTGACTGATACCGCGAGTACAAAGCTTGAGGTCATGAAATGGGCGGAGGAGTTATTGCCAGCAACAGTAGATTTTATTGGGGGACATCCCATGGCGGGTAAAGAAACCTATGGTATTCAGGCTGCCGAGGCTAAATTATTTCACGGATGTGCTTATTGTCTTACTCCAGTAAAGAAAAGCTCGCCGCAAGCTGTGGATAAAGTAGTAAAGATAGTAAGGAAACTTGGAGCTATGCCTCTCTTCATTGATGCCCAGGAGCATGACAACTTGGTGGCTGGCATCAGTCATTTACCTGTGTTGATTTCAGCAGCTCTGGTATCAGCGACTAGCCAGGATTCCTCTTGGGACAGGATGTCTAAACTGGCTGCCTCTGGCTATCGCGACCTTACTCGTTTAGCTTCAGGAAATCCCGAGGTGAATGCTCATATTTGCCTTACTAATAGACAGGCCATAATCCATTGGATTGATGAATTCACCAAGGAATTGTCCAGGTATCGCCAATTAGTGAGTGCGGGGAATGAGCACTTGGAGAAGGCTCTGATTGAGGCTAGTAGGGCGAGACGAGAATGGCTAAACAAAACGTAGTTAAGATAATCAAACCTTGCTCTCGGTTGGAAGGGACGCTTGCCCTGCCGGGCGATAAGTCTATCTCTCACCGAGCGGTTATACTTAATAGCCTGGCTTCAGGCAAAGCCAAAATCGCTAATTTTGCCCCGGGTAAGGATTGCTGGAGCACTGTTAGCTGCCTCAGGGCTCTGGGAGTGGAAGTTCGTAGGGAGGGGCCCTGTAATTGCCCCACCGTACTAATTTCAGGAACTGACAATGATGGCTTGAAAGAACCTCTTAATGTGCTCAATGCTGGAAATAGTGGCACTACTATGCGCCTCCTCGGTGGCCTCCTTTCCAGTCAGCCCTTTCTATCCATTATTACTGGTGATGCCTCCCTTCGCTCCCGACCCATGGGAAGGCTGATCAAACCGCTGCGCTCTATGGGCGCCGAAATTCATGGTAGGGGAAAGGATTCCTTTGCCCCTCTGGTTATTAAGGGGAAAAAACTACATGGCATAGAATTCTCCTTGCCGGTGCCTAGTGCTCAGATTAAGTCAGCAATTCTACTGGCTGGTCTTTTTGCCCAGGGCAGGACTGTTTTACATCAACCACTTCCTTCACGAGACCATACTGAGAGGTTGCTTAAACATATGGGAGCTGGATTGAGAATCACTGACAATTTACTCTCTTTAACCCCTTTGACCAATCCTTTAACTTCAATTAGTTTTTGTGTACCTGGTGATATTAGCTCAGGGGCTTACTTTTTAGTTGCCGGGGCCATTCATCCTGATGCCAGAATAATCATAAAAAACTGCGGTATTAACCCTACACGAACAGGAATTATCGATGTCCTTTTAGCTATGGGGGCTGAGCTTAAAATAGAAAATGAGCGGATGGAGGCAGGTGAGCCTTTAGCCGATATTGTGGTAGAATCTAGTGAGCTGAGAGGGGTTGATATTAGCGGTGGTATTATTCCTTGCCTTATAGATGAGATTCCAGCTCTGGCTGTAGCTGGCTGTGCAGCTAGAGGTAAAACTGTGATTAGAGGTGCTGCTGAATTGCGAGTGAAAGAGTCGGATAGGATTGCTACTGTATCAAGAGAACTTTCCCGTTTGGGAGCTAAAATCGAGCCATTGCCCGATGGCATGATTATCCATGGTGGCAGTCCTTTGTTGGGCGCGGAGGTTGATACTCATTTTGACCATCGCTTGGCGATGAGCCTGGCTATAGCTGGTTTGATAGCTAAGGGTAGAACAACTATCAACCATGCTCAGGCAGTACAGGTCTCTTATCCTGCCTTTTGGCCGGATTTGCAAAACCTGACCAGTTAATGTGTGTTGCGGTGAGATAAGCAGCCTCGTAATTAAATTTTTTGGGAGGGTAACATGGACACTGAATTGGTTCACATTGGCTTTGGCAATATTGTAGCCGTAAACAGGGCGATTGCTTTCCTTGCTGTAAATCAGCAACCCATCAAACGCTTAATTCGCGAAGCCAGAGATAAAGGCTTGTTAATCGATGCTACTCATGGAAGAAAGGCAAAGGCTGTTATTCTCTTTGATACTGGCCATATAGGATTAGCTGCCATATCTCCAGATACTATCGTTCATAGATTGGCTAGCCCAGCTTTGTCAAGCGAGGAAAAAATTGAATTGTGAAAACTGTCGCTGCAGTGACCCTCTGCTTCTGGTCCTTTCGGGACCTTCTGGGGTAGGCAAAGACGCCGTGCTTGCCAGAATGAAGGAGCTTAAGCGACCCCTCCATTGTGTTGTTACTGCTACCACACGCCCTTGCCGTGCTGGGGAAAGGGACGGCGTAGATTACCACTTTTTACCTCAGGAAGAGTTTCAGCGAATGGTAGATGAGGGACAATTTTTGGAATGGGCTAAGGTTTATGGCAATTACTATGGTGTGCCTAGAGAGGAACTGGCTCGAGGCTTATCTAGGGGGATGGACGTGATAGTCAAGGTAGACATTCAAGGTGCCGTTACTATCAAAAAGATCCTGCCCCAGGCGGTATTTATTTTCCTCATGCCTCCCACTATAGAGGAGTTGGAAAGTCGGTTAAAGCAGCGGCACAGCGGACCCGCAATAGATTTAGCTTTAAGGTTGGAGGAAGCTAAGAAAGAGATGGGGAACCTGTCATTCTTTGATTATGTGATAACAAACTATCATGGCAAACTTGATAGCGTTGTATCTCAGGTTGATGCCATTGTGGCTGCCGAAAAGTGCCGGGTGAAACCAAGGAGTATCATACTGTGATTTCTTTTTGTTATGCATAACTATAGCAGTAAGTTCTGCTGAGATGTTAAAAAAATAAATTTCGAGGGAATTATCAAAGTGAACAAAATCTGTATTAACCTGTCTTACAGCTTATCTCTTATTATGTACAATGATATTTAGTGGAGTGGCAAATACTTAGCTAGCCCTGGCTAAGTCAGAGGAGGCAAACTGTTTGCCTCTAATTCAGCAGGTAGTGAGCATAGTTGCTCTGGCAGCTATATGTTTTGCTATTTCTTACATAAAGTTTATAAAACAAGAAATAAGAGCAATATAAATCAGGATTGGCGCTCGCTTTTCACCCACAACTTTTCTCCATCAGTAATGAACTCAATGGTGCCATTCTCACATGTCATATAAACCTTATCACCACTCAGCCTTTCAATTAACCTTTCCACCACTTCAGTATTGGGATGCCCAAAGGGGTTATCTGCACCCGCTGAAATCACAGCTACTTCGGGGTCAACTGCAGCCAGAAATTGTGCAGAAGTGGATGTCTTACTGCCATGATGGGCGACCTTTAATACTGTGCTTCTTAAATTGGCTCGTTGTCCTATAAGTTCGAGTTCAGCCTCCTGTCTGATATCGGCTGTAAGTAGGAAACTAACTTTGCCTGAGCTGAGACGGAGTACTACTCCATTGTTATCCGCGTCATGGCTAGTTCCTTGAAATAACTTTAGTGGCGGGTTGAGCACCTCTATCATAATTCCTTGGCCCAAGTCAATCTCTTGTCCAACCCTAGCTATGGTATGCTCGATTTGCTTTTCCTCAACGAGTTTAAGCCATTCTTGGTAGATAAGGGAATCATAAGGCACTCCTGGTTCAAGCACCTGCTTCACTTCATATCGTTGCAGCACCTCCACCAAGCCAGTGATGTGGTCAGCTTGAGGCTGAGTGGATATCATAAGGTCTATCGTCCTGTCCCAGAAAGGCAGTTTCTTACTTAATTCCAAGTTTATCTTCTGTGGGTCAGGGCCACCATCAATGAGGATATTCTGGTGATTAGGAGTTTGAATCAGTATAGCATCTCCCTGTCCTATATCAAGGAAACTTACGTGGAGCTTGTTATCTGGCATGGTGAGAATCACCAGCCATACCAGGATGGCGATTATCAAAAGAGGAGCTATGAGCCACTTTTTGGGGAAACGTAACTGAGCCATTTTCTTTCTTCCCAAATTTAACCTGGGTAGGAAACCAGTCTATTTTGTTTTCTATGGTTAATGAATGCCATGGTTATTGCAAGCAAAATATAATATCCCCATACTAACCAAATAGGGATGGTAGATACTTCTAACGAAGAGAGAGGTAAAGCATCAAAGCCTTGAACTACTAGAAGCAGGTAGCTAAGGAAGAGCCAGGCTAGCCAGCCTAGAATTTGGGCTAAGAGTGGAGCAAGGAGCCCTGTGAAGGCAACTAGCATTGTGGTGATAATGATGGCGGGCAAAGCGGGCAATGAGAAAAAACTTGCTGGCAAGGCGACCAAGGAGACAATGCCAAAGTTATAGGCTATAAGCGGCCAGACTGCTATAAGAGCTGCTAAAGTTACAGCGAAACAATCAGTTACCATATTGCCAATATTCGCTATTGCTTCTCTACTCCTGAATATAGCAGTAACCCCTTTTCCTCTCCATGTCTGAAAGTAGGGGCAAAGGAGAATAAGCCCTGTCATGGCTAAGAAACTGAGTTGAAAAGAGACACTCCACAAAATTTGAGGTTGTATGCCTACCATTACTGCGGCAGCAAAGGCCAAAACTGTAGTGGCGCTTCGTTGTCTGCCTAGAAATTCAGCCATCAGAAATAAGCTTCCCATGATTGCTGCTCGAATCACTGGTGGGCGCATTCCTGTGAGCAGGGTATAAAGCCAGATAACTGTGAGAGCCAGCCAGATATATATGTATCGCTTCCTGCCAAAAGCCAGAATGCTGAGGCTGAGAACTATACCTATAACAATAGCAATATGTAAGCCAGAAATAGCTAATAGGTGTGCTGTTCCTGTCCGGGAAAATGCTTGATTGAGAGAATAGGGTATATTGCCTCTTATGCCCAGCAAGATGCCTTGAGCTAGCGAACCTTGCGGTTCGGGCAAGGCTTTGGCTAGGGAGTTGGAAAGGCTTTCCTTAATGGAATAAAGCTGCTGCAAAGGCTTAAAGCCTTTGCCTCTATTCAAGACTTCTATTTTGGGGTAATAGATGATAGAGTAAATCCCTTGCCGAGCTAGATAACTTTTGTAGTCGAAATTATCAAACGGAGCTGGTGTCTTCAGCTCTCCTGTCACTTGGAGCACATCACCATAGCGATAAGCAGGGTACCTGGACATTCGTATTAGAGCTGTCCCTGATGCTTCTTCCCTTACGCCACCTATGTTTATTTCACTGGCTGAAAATTTTAAAAAGCAAAAATTAGCTCTGACATCAGGCTCGTCTACCACCATGCCTTGAATTTCTACTATTTCTTTATCGTTGTAGAAGCAAAGAGAATGCTCGTCTATTTGAGGTGAATCCGATGGGAAGCGTATGTTTCCGCCAAGGAAGGCTAATAGACACAATCCAATTATTATTAAGTTTTTCTTGCTATTGGGGAAGAGGGGGATAAGAAGGAAAGGAAGAAACCCAGAAAAGATAGCCACAAATGGTAAGCTGACTATGGAGCCTAAAAATACACCGGCTACCCAAACGCAGCTAATGTAGAGAAGCCACATATTTGCATTATAGCAGAGTAGGTGTAGCTAGCCTGGTTGTTTACGGTAAGATACGATAACAATATTGATTTTTATGCATTGCGTGGTAGACTGGTAATAGGTTAAAAGCAATAACTTATTAGTGAGGGGGCGGAGAGGTGAAACTCATATTTGGTCGCTGGAGTTTTGCTGAGCTAATGGCGAAACCGACCTCAAAAAGTTGGTTTTGCCTTTTTTAGTTTATTGGGAAGAGGAGGTGATGCCTATGGAGGATTGGCTTTCAGGAAAGACTGAACTAGTTCTACTTTTTCGGGGAGTAGCAAGCAAATAAAAACAAAGGAGGAAATTCTTAAAGAAAATGAAAAGAGCTAAGTGGTATCTAGGATTACTGTCGGTAGGTATACTACTATTTGTAGGTGGTTGTGCTGAGGAACCTTCACCTCCTGTGTTACCAGTAACACCAGATGGGTATTCTGATATATCTATTCCTATTGGGGAATTCCCAAACCATCCGCACATTGATGCAGTGATGCACGCTGTAGTAGGAGGGGAGCTTACAGTAACCCTGGGTTCTAATCCAACAACAGGCTTTCAGTGGTCAGAGTTTGCAGAGATTAGTGATGAGACTATAATCAGACAGGTAGACCACAAGTTTGTGGGACCAGGGATTGATGAACCACCAGGTACTCCTGGTGAGGAAGTTTGGACTTTTGAGGCACTCAAGGAAGGTACTACTACTACCTTCTTGGAATACAGTCGCCCTTGGGTAGAGGAAGAAATTGGATACTGGACAGTTACCATAACTACTACTATTGAATAGAGGGACAGGGAAGGTCTATGACTAAGCGTTCTATCTTTTCGGGGAGCAGCAAGTAATTAAGGCATTCGGAAAAGAATGAAAAAGTGTATTCACATCACATTTAATTTACATCCTTAAAACTATAGAAGGGAGATAATGCCTATTGAAAATTGACTTTCAGGAAAGGCTGAATAAAAATTGTAGAAGGAGGTTACCATGATGAGCACGCTTGGCCCAAGGAATATTGGAGGCATTCTTGGCGATACCTTTAGAATCTATGGGAGAAATTTCTTAAAGCTATCCGCTATTGTGGCTATCGTAGAGGTGAGTCTCGGAGTAATTGGGATTATTGTGGTTTTTTCTTTATGGCAGAATATCATGACTGGGGCATACTTTGAATCTCTAACCGGCCCCATCATCATAGGAATGATACTTCTGGTGGTAGCCTCTATTGTGGCTAGCACTCTAATGACGGGTGCTGTGATTCATGCCGTATCGGAGCAATATCTTCGACAGACGATAAGTATCGGTCAAGCTTATCGCTTTGCGTGGAGAAGGCTGGGGGCCATGATAGGCGCTGGGATTCTAGTTGCTTTGGCTCTCGTTGGCATAGCTGCAGCTTTAGTTTTACCTGGTTTTGCTATCGTTCGTACAATAGGAGGTGTAGGTTGGGCTGTTTTGACTCTTCTTATCATACTCGCCATTGCAGGGATCACTTACCTTGGGGTTCGTTGGATTTTTATTTTGCAAGCAGCATTGCTGGAGGGCCTCGGCCCAACAGGCGCCCTGTCACGTAGCTCAACTCTAGTGAAGAGAAACTGGTGGCGGGTTCTGGGCATCATGCTCGTAGTGGGTCTCATAACAGTAGCGATCAGCGCTATTTTGGGGATAATCCCAGTGGTTGGAGGAATAATCGGGGGTATCATAGCAACCCCAATTGGCACAATTGGAAGCATTCTGCTCTATTACGACCTACGTGTAAGGAAGGAGGGATATACTGTTGAGGCACTGGCATCAGAACTAGGCATCAGCATTAGTAGTGAAGCCGCCTAACACGGTGTAGGAGACTCCGCTTGGAATGCCAAAATCTGGGTACGCTCTGCAATGTGAATGAGGCGCATGACCCTGATTCAGCAAGTGCTACAATAACGATTACTTGGACTACTGTAGGTTTACCTGATGAGTAGCTAGCCGGGTTGTTTACGATAAGATATGATAACAATATTGATTTTTATGCATTGCGTGGTAGAATAAATATTAGTAGGTTAAAGGCGGTAACTTATTGGTGAGGGGGCGGAGAGGCAATACTTACATTTGGTCGCTGGAGTTTTGCTGAGCTAATGGCGAAACCGACCTCAAAAAATTGGTTTCGCCTTTTTTAGTTTATTGGGAAGAGGAGGTGATGCCTATGGAGAATTGGCTTTCAGGAAAGACTGAGATGATTGTTAACTAAAAAGGAGGAATTAGATAAGGTGAGTAAACCCAGGATAAGTTTTTTATCAGAAGATGAAATAAATGCCATTCATAATGCTTCGCTAGAAGTTCTGGAAAATACTGGCATCAAGGTTATGAGCAATAAGGCTCTTGACATTCTAAAGAAAGCTGGAGCGAAAGTTGATTATGGGGGAAATCATGCCACCATACCTGGAAATTTAGTTGAGGAGGCATTAAGAAGGGCTCCGAAAACCATAAGATATTGTGCTAGAAATCCAAAGTATGATTTTGTACTGAATAAACAAGCGCCGCATTTCTGCGCTGATGGAGGCCCTCCTTTTATAAGAGATTGGGAAACTGGCAAGCGTAGATATTCAACAAGTGAAGATATAGCTCGCTGCTCGGTGATAGCTGATTATCTTGACCATGTTCACCTTATTTGGCCGTTGGGCGCTGGTAGCGATGTGCCATCGCCCATGCGGTATATAGTTGATATGTATACTGGCTTAAGAAATTCAGAAAAGCATTTTGAAGGGGATTCAACAAATGCCAGGGAAGCTCAATACCAGATTGAAATTGCTGCTGCTATTGTTGGTGGCAGAGAGAAACTTAGGGAAAGGCCCATTATTTCAATGGTTATCTGCACCATCTCTCCTCTTAGATATGATAAGGGAATGACGGAAGCTAGTATAGAACTCGGCAAAGCTGGTATTCCAGTCGTTATAATGCCTATGCCTATGACCGGGGAGACAGGCCCTGTCACACTAGCAGGCACAATGGTAGTTAACAACGTTGAGTTTCTAGGTGGCCTGGTTATCCAGGAGTTTGCCAGCCCTGGAGCGCCGGTGGTGTATTCGGCCACTGGTGGCACTGTGGATTTCAAAAAAGGGTCAGCGATTTCATCACCGGAGAGCAGTCTCATGCACCTAGGCTTCAGCCAGTTAGCTCACTACTATGACTTACCAAGCGAGATAGAGGTTACCGGCGGCACCACCGCCAAGCTTCTAGATACACAGGCTGGTTATGAAAGGGCTACAACAATTCTTACACATATATTAACAATTCCTGATATTGCTCTTGGCTTAGGAGCGTTGGAAGGAGCCCGCATCACATCTCCAGAGGCTCTGGTTATTGACAATGAGATTATAGATTATGCCTTAAGGTTTGCCCAAGGGTTTGAAGTGAATAATGCCACTTTAGCCGTGGATGTCATTGATAAAGTTGGCCCTGGTGGTATCTTTTTAGGGGAAAAACACACATTGAAGCATTTCAGAGAGAGGTGGATGTCAAGGCTCAGTAACATAGACAGTTTTGAGACATGGCAGAAAAAGGGGTCTAAATCGATTGATGAAGTGGCCAAAGAAAAAGTAAAGGAAATTCTGGCTACACATAAGGTTGAGCCTATACCTGAAGATGTTGAAAAAGAAATATCTCAAATTTTAAAGAGAGCTGAAGCGGAGTTACTGAAAATAAGTTAGAGAGGAGATATGGAACAGTATTGGTGGTTATATAAGGGTTTTGAAATCCGTAAAAATGAGGGAGGCCAGAGTAAGGTCTATTTCAAGAACTATCCGATTGATCTTGAGTCCATCGCTTGTGACAACCCCACACCTGTTTATGTGCTTAACGGGGATCGCATGGAGGAAAAAGTAGCAGTTGTTCACAGGGCCTTCGCCAGCCATTATGATGGAAGGATAGCGATACACTTTGCTATGAAGGCTAGCCATACGCCTCAAGTGGTTCAACTCCTAGCAGGGGTGGGATGTGGGGTTGATGCTGCTTCCCCCAATGAAGCTCGTCTGGGCCTGAGAATAGGGGTGCCCGCCGAAAAAATTATGTTTACTGGCACTTCCATCTCAGATGCAGAAATGAAAGAGCTAGTCGCTATGAAAGTCCGTATTAACATTGACTCTTTTTCACAACTACGGCGCCTCGTCAAGCTAGTGAAGAGAGGCGAGCTTTCATGTTCTCCTCTGCCTCTGTCTGTTCGACTTAACCCTGATGTGGGGGCTATTACTGGTCAGAATTTTACAACAGCCGGAGCAAGGAATGCCGAAGGAGTTCCCATAAAGTTTGGCATTGAGCCGAAGAAGATTTTTGAGGTTTTGGAGTACGCACATAAAAATGGTTTGCTAGTTGATACCCTTCATTTTCATATTGGATCGGGCTGGCTTCGCCCGGGGATGGAGGCCTTTCGGCAGGCATTACGCAATGGTCTTCAGGTTTACCGGAGACTTCTGGAAGCTGGTTTTCCACTTACTCGCCTGGATGTGGGAGGTGGTGCTGGCATCCGCGTGAGGAAAGAGGGTGAGTGTTTTCCCTGGGATGAATACGCAACTGTGATTGCCACCAGTTTGAAGGAAGCCAATATCAAGCTGGAGCTTCTCATACTGGAGCCAGGCGATGGCCTGGTATCAGATGCGGGTGTTTTTCTCACCACAGTGAACACCGTAGAAGAGAAATATGGGGTAGAGCATGTGTTTGTGGATTCGGGAATGGGCAGTTTTCCGTCAATCAGATTGGACCGTGGCTGGAACGAGTTCGTTAACGTTTCCCACCCTGATGGGCCTATTAAAGAATACGCTGTCGATGGTAATGTTTGTGAAACCGGCGATACCTTTACTTACAACAAGCTGAGACCCTTACCTGAGGTGAGAGAAGGGGATGTGTTAGCGTTCTTCGATGCTGGCGGCTATAGCTCGGCTCAGTCTTTCAATTACTGTCTGCGAGGCCGCGCCCATATTATGCTGCGGAAAGGAAATCAACTAGTTGCCTGTACTAAAGGGGTAGAGAGCCTGGACGAGATAATGTCGCGATTCATTCCCAATTACAAGGAGGGTAAATAAATGAAAGGGAAATTTGATTTTGGAGAAAGTATTGGGATGATTGTAGCGAGGTGGTGGTATTCAGCCATAATTAAAGGGCATCATATGTATGCATCCACTTATGATTTTCCTGTACGAATCAAATTCGCTGAAAATTATTGGATAAAATCTAAAAGGGATTTTAATCTATCAGAATATGTCAGGTGCGCAAAGGAGCTGGAAGAAGAAGGAGTCAAAGCTATTGTAGGTAGCTGTGGTTTGATTGGAGGTATGCAAGAGGAATTAGCCAACGCAGTAGATATTCCCGTTTTCACCTCAAATTTATTGGTAGTGCCGTTAGTCTTAAGGATGCTTGGAAAGGACAAGAAAGTTGGTATTCTAACTGACAGCTCTGAATATCTATTGAAGGATAATGGTAAAGTGCTAAGAGGTTGTGGAATCCAACCAGAATCTCCTCGCATTGTGATAAAAGGAATGGAGGAATCGGAGTACCGGGATGTATGGGTTACACAGTTTGGTGGTGGTGAAGTAGAGAAGGGGAATTGGGATTTAGAGGAGTGGGAAGTTAGAAAACTGGAACCTGGAGAATTTAATCTTCAAAAAGTTGAAGAGGCGATTGTTTCAGTAGCGAAAAAGATGGTCTCTGAAAACCCTGATATTGGAGCAATTGTTCTTGAATGTACAGAGATGCCACTTTATGCTAAAGCAATAAGGGAGGGAACTGGTTTGCTAGTTTTTGATAGTGTTAGTTTAGTGAAATACATTCATGCTGCTACAGTGAGTGTACACTAGAAGGAAGTGCAAATATGAGAAAGAGGAGGTGATGGATATGGAGAATTGGGTCTCAGGAAAGACTGAATAAAAATTGTAGAAGGAGGTCAAATGAGGAAAAGAAGTTTTATAGTATTAATTGGAACAGTGGTATTGTTGCTTGGTTTATCCATTCCGATGATGCAATGTGCTCCATCAGGCGAAGAAGTAACACCACCGCCAGAGGAAGAAGTGACTCCGCCTGAAGAGGAGGTAACTCCCCCAGGGGGAGAGGAAATAAAATACGGTGGGAGGTTGAACGTTGGTTGGCGTTCTGGTGACTATCTGGAGGATTTGAGATGTGATAATAGTTGGCAGTATGAATCGATGGCATGTATGTTCTGGCAGTTGATTTATGACCAATTATGGATTATGGGGCCTGCGCCGGACTATGATGTCCAGCCTATGTTAGCCACCAGTTGGGAATCAGAGGATGGTAAAACCTGGATATTTCATCTGCGTGATGATGCCGTTTTTCATGATGGTGTGCCAGTCACAGCAGAGGATGTGGCTTTCACAATGGAGTATCTACCTGAAGCAGATCCAAGCTGGACTTATCCTGACGCTATTTGTGAACCTGGCTCCATAAAAGTTATTGATGATTACACGGTGCAATTCACCCTGACGACAATACTTGGTGGATCATATCCCCCTTTCTACTGGGTGCCAATTTTTCCCCAGCATATCTGGGAGCCTTACAAAGACAATATGACGTCGTTTACAAATAATGAAGCCATTGGCTCCGGACCATTTAAGCTAAAGGAGTTTAAGCCTGCTGAATATGTATGGTTTGAAGATAATGATGATTACTGGGAAGGCAGGCCATATGTAGATGAGATAGTTTTCAGAACTTATGGAAGTGATGATGCTTATTATATGGCTTTGAAGAGTGGTGAAGTGGACATGTTTGGCTATGATGGTTGCGCTCCATTGGCTGTGGATGACTTGAAAGCGAACGAAAACATTGACATTATAGATTCTCCAGGCATCCTGTTAGTATGCCTATCGTTTAATCTGCATAAGGATGGACCGCTCCAGGACTTAAGTGTAAGAAAGGCTATTATGCATGGGATAGATAGGGATAGGATTACAGACATGTCATACCTTGGATATGCAGAGAAGGTAGACAGCTTCATGTATCCAGAAATGCCAGACCATAACCCGAATTTGCCTCAATACGACTACGACCCCGATTTGGCTAATAAAATCCTGGATGATGCTGGATATGTAGATACTGATGGCGATGGTATAAGAAATGACCCTGCAAAAGGAGGAAATCTTTCCTTTGAGCTGGTAGTTCCCTCAGGCTGGACGGAGGAAGTTAAATTGTCAACTTTGATGAAGGAGCAGCTTAAAGATGTGGGCATAGATATTCTTATGAGAGTGATGGACACTGCCACTTTCTATTATTATATCTATGCGCCAAATGAGGATTTATATGATATTGGTTTTGGTGTGGAAGAACCTGGCCCGTATGCTGATTGGATATGGGAATATTGCCGTAGTTGGAAAGTGGGCTCATGGAA
>Ga0209978_10000528_pt1 | contig 14731 bp, 14 predicted proteins | sample BentaG_FD_182805 | JGI IMG/M metagenome (GOLD analysis project Ga0209978, IMG submission 182805) | Deep subsurface microbial communities from South Atlantic Ocean to uncover new lineages of life (NeLLi) - Benguela_00093 metaG (SPAdes)... | ecosystem: Environmental > Aquatic > Marine > Oceanic >...
TCATTATGGAATTAGGTGAAGATCCCGAAATTTTCGGAGAAGCCGTCCTCTCAGAAATCAATAAAAATATTATATTTTACCTTAAAAGTATGGAACAAAACCCATCTAATAGACTGGATATAACAAGGGAATTGACAGATTACCTAAAAAACACTCTTACTTACCTAGAGCGCCTAAAGAATTTAACGAAGGAACAGGTGATGGCTCAAATATATAATAGTGAAAAAGGAAGAATGATATTAGATATCTTACAAGAAAAACCTCATACTAAAAAAGATTTACATAGCCTATTAGAAGAGAAGACTGGAAAATTCATCCCTAATATTGATATCTTGTTAAGTCATTTTGTTAAGACTGATCTCGTTAGACAAGATTGGATTGAAGGCGATTCAGACATTTCTTTATTTCTACTTTCCGATTTCATTATAATTAGAAGTCCAGTAAAAAAATTAATAGAGGAAGCAAAAAATGGGCTACCAAATCCTTATATAGCCAAGAAATTCCTTGAATTAGCTAATGGTTATTTCTCCTACTACAAACCTACGCAGGCAGATAGTTTAAAAATCGCGTCTCACATGATAAATCCAGATATTTTCGATTATATTATTCTTTTTAGAGAAAGAGCTTACCCATTAAATAAAGTACCAAGGGGACCAGGACAAACTTTTGATCAAATTAGGAGTTTTTTAGCTACCCTAGAAGCTGATCATATTGTTAAAACTATTAAAGACGAAAGCGATGTCGAATGGGTATTTTTATTAACGGATATTGCAGCTCAAAAATTTTACCCTGAGTATTTAATCGAAAATATAAGAAAGGCAGTATCGGAAAACATCTTAAATAAGGAATCTGCAGTCAAACATTTAGAGCTTCTTGAACAATCCTATAAAAAATAAATATATAAGTGACTGTTAAAATTGGCTGAGAAAAACAAAGAATTTGAATCAACTAAGGAGGTTCTTGAGTTAATTGGATTAACTCAAGACGAAATTGATACATATTTTCAACTAACAGGAAGGGGTCCAGTAATGGCCGGTGAAATTGCACTTCTTATTAATATTCCTGAAGAAAGGGCAGTTGTTGTTGCTAAAAACTTACTTGAAAAAGGTTTAGTTCGGGAAATTCCTGGAGCAAATCCATTTTATATCGCTTTACCACCGTATTCTGCCTTGCTGAATCAAATACAAAATTTTAAAGAAATAGTAAAGAAAATTCAAGAATCTACCCCAAAAGCTTTACAATTAAAATTTAAGGAAATTGAAGAACATTCAGCTAAATTAGGCAAGTTTAACGATTACAGAAATTATATCAATGTCATGAAAACTAATCTGCCAGCGCAAGTAAGAGCCCAGTTTAGTAATGTGGAAAAGGAGCTTGAAAACGTAAAGAAATTTCAGGAAATAAGAGCATTCATCCTTAATTTGAGAGAAATCGCACCTGATGAGGTAATAAAAGAATTTAATGTAGTTGAAACTCGCTTAGAAAAGATTAAATCAGAGATTTCAATTGCTTTTGAAAAGCAATTTCGCATTGGCGCGTTAAAAAATATGGCTGAGAAAATTGTTTCCAAAATTATTACAGAACAATTTAGTGACCTTACTGATTACTTTCGAGAAAAATTCGTCAATTCTATCCAAGGCACTTTAGATCAGGTTACCGACCAATTAGCGTCAATCTCCGATGTTGCGGGTGAAATGAGCTTAGATCTCAGTAAATTTTTAAATGATATTGTTTCGGGTTTGGAAGAAACTATGGAAGATCTAGACGGAAGAATTGCAGCGGTTTACGAGGATGTCGATAAAGGAATTGAGGAGTTAAAAGGTATGTTTCAGAGAGAAATATACAAAACGCTTGAAAAAGATATCATGACGAATATCTTATTGCAACTCGATTTATCTGAAAAAACCATGACCGAGTTCTGGGAGCGCTCAAAAGAGGCATCAATGCTGAGTTTTAAAGATGTATGGTTTGTAAGAAGCGTTGAGGGTATGAAAGCTCAGATTAACGAATCTCTTACACGAGTTAAAGCAAAATTTCTTATAATCACACCAAAATTAGAGGATATTGATATCGTAGCAGTGTCTAAGGTTAAAAAATTCGTGAATGTTAGAATCTCAACTAATTTCGATACGAACAACTCTAAAGATCGCGAAAAATTAGCTGAAATATTAAAATATCCTAATATCCAAATACGACTATACAATAAAGAAAATTTATATTCATTAAATAGAGATTTTGAAGAAACAGTAATATGTGCTTCCTCAAAAACAGAATTCGGAGGTGTTGAGATCGCTGGGATGGGATCCGTTCTTTCCGAACATGTCAAACTTTTTGCACCCTTAGTGGAAGATGTGTGGATTCAAAGCAGGAAAATCAGTGATGACGAAATACGGTACTCAATTGGAGCATCTTCTGGAATAACATCGCCTCAACAACCTATTCAGCAATCTACATATCTAATGCCATCAAGTCCTCAGCCTATACAAAAACCTATAATTCAGCCCGAATCTTTTGAACAAAAACCGAGTATTCCAATTCAACCCGCAGTGCCGATCCAAAGCACAATTCCTCAAACACCTATAATAGAACAACCAGTTGAAACACAAGAACCAATACGCACCCCCAGTCCAACAGTAGATATGGAGGGCACTGTATCCGAATTATTTGACGCAGTTATTAATAATTTAGATAAAAAGTTGAGCTCTGAAATTTCAGACGACTTAGAATACCTTCGAGCAAGAATAACGGAAGATATTGGATATGTGTCTATTTTGAATCCAATGAGTATCACTATCGCAACTCTCAGATCGGTTCCAAACTTATTGTCTTCAATGGAAATTGGAGATGTTCGTAAAAAGATTAACTTTTGGAGAAAAAAAATTAACATTTAACTTAATAATTCTATTCTTTCTACTTTTTAAAAAAAAAAAAAATTAAGAAAATTAATTTTAGGCGTAATTTCCATTAACATTCTTTATTTTTTCAGCAACTTCAATAAGAGCAGCTTTATCGTCATAGTTAACTTTTCTCGCTTTCATCCTGTTCCAAGTGTAAGAAGTCGCAAGAACTCCTATTATCGAGCTTAGAAAAAATACTATTCTAGCCCCTATAGCATCGGCTAATGGTCCAGAAATCAAAGCACCAATAGGAGCTATCAGTGATGAGATTGAGTGATCGATAGAAATTACTCTTCCCATTTTATCGTTGGGAACGGTTTTTTGTATAATAGTCATGTAAATCGTGTTTCCAATGGGTAACAAAAAGCCTACAACAAAGTTTCCAATCGCTAAGAAAAGGAACCACCCTTTCGGCGCGAAAGTGTAGCCTGAAAGCATCACACATATCACTAACAATCCCCCAAAGTAAGTGAAAACCTTGCGTTTCCACTCCTTTTTTATACTGGTTAACAACGCTCCTAAAACCATACCAATCTGGAAAAATACCATTACGAACGCAAAATCTGCAGCTGAACCCTCGTGAAGAACTTTCACATAAATTGGTAGTAAAACATTGAAAGGCATGAGTAAAAAGTTCAACAACATAGAAAGCAATAGTAGTGTTAAAAGGCCTGGAATTAATCTTATTGTTTTTATACCCGTCTTGAATTCAAAAAGAAAAGAGTCCTTCTTCTCCTCAATAGGCGTTCTTTCTACAACCGGTATTTTCGTGATCAAGAGCGGTATGAGAGCGATAATAAATGTAATTACATCGATCCAAAGGATGAGTGATATATCGCCCTGAAACACTTCGTACAGCAATGCTCCTAGTACAGGTCCGACTATACTAATTAAACTCGAGAAGAGGTAATTAAAACCATTCATACGACTGAGTTTATCTTTTGGAACCATCGTTGGTGTTATCGCGTTTATCGTTGGAACGTGGAACGCTTGAAATATACCCCGAAGCCCAGTTATTAACATAACTACTATAGGATCAGCAGCTCCAAAAATGAACAATACTATAATCCACACTGTTGATAAAGCTTGCAACGAATCTGCTATAGCAACAATTTTTTTCCTGCTCCACCTATCAGCAAGTACCCCCGCCACCGGTGCTAAAAATGCCATTGGGAGAATGTAGATAAAAATTCCAATTGATAATAGAGTAGCACTTCCAGTTAAAACAGTAATCCACCATGTAATGGCAAAATTGACCACAGCCGACCCCATTACCGAAAACAATTGAGCCGACCACAAAAATATATAGCGCCTAAATGTCTGATTATTTGCTAATTCTTCCATTTCATTTTCACATCTTTCTTTTCATTTTTTTTTAGATTTTCTATTTTATTTATTTCCATTTTCATATTTTCTTTCATTTGGTAAAAACTTCTTAAAAAAAATTCTTAATTTATTAAATATTCGTTCGATGACACTCTCTGATTTTTTAATTTACAATTTGAATATCCCCGAATTTTATATAGCTTGGATATCCTTTTTAGGCTTCCATGCCAATTATGAGCTGTTTTTACATTTTGTCAATTAATTCGTTAATCTTTGTAATCACATCCTCAGGAGCACTCGTGAATTTAAAAACGCTTTCTTCCAGCGTGCCTTCAATACCTTCGTCGACTAATTCATAGATAAGATTTTCTGCGTCTTCATTTGCGCGGTTAAGGGCTTGAGCAAGTTTATCAATTGGTAAACTATTCTGTAATTTAATAAGACCCCTAACTCTCTTTTTAATTCGATCTTTATCGTCTGAAGCTGTGAGATTGATTTTTATTTTTGGTTTAATTTTTTTCCCTTTAAACTCACGCTCTATTTTCTCGCCTAAATCCTCTATCCCTGATTCCCTAACCGCGCGTTCGATACTTTCCCCCATTTCGTCAAGTTTTGAGAGGTCTCCAATGTTGTCTTTCACGAATCTCATCGATTTTCGTATAAGCTCTGAAACTGAGGAACCTAACTCTTCCGACCAATCTCTCCATTCCTCGCTTGTGTCTTCGTCAACTGATATGTTAATTCGCTTTGCTGCTTTTTTCTGTGCTTTTTCTAGTTTTTTTCGCATCTTGTTAAGATATTTCTCTTTTTGTTTTTCCATTTTACTCCTAATTTGTTCAAGATTCTCACCAGCACGATTGACTTGCTCTTTCGCATCTTCTCCTAAGGTCTCCAATTCTTTTGCCGTATCACCAATTTCACGCAATAGATATTTCCTCTCATCTTCTAAATCTTGTAATTCTTCTATTAATTCTTGTTTTACATCATCTTTAGAATCTTTCAAATCCTCAATTTCGTCCTTAAGATCTTCGTGAAGGTCTGTTAATTCCTCGAAGAGATCTTCTTTAATGTCTTCTAGCTTGTAAGTAATAATTCTCTTTATCTTTTCTATCTCTCGTTCATCGTTATTATTCTTATCGTTATTTTCTGGTTCTTTATACATAATTATCCTCCATACAATTCGTTGATTATTGATTTAATCTAATTTAATTTTTTAAAAAAATTATTATTATAATTTATCTAAGGCTATTTTGGAAATCTGAATTGGGTCATGAGCTAGAGTCGTTTTTGCTTCGATTTCGATCGTATCTATATAGTAAACCTTTCCTGTAATTTCCGTCCGTTTACCAATTTTCACGTTTCGTCCTCTAACGTCTCCTTGTATAAATGTGTTAATTAGCTCAACATCAATCGTGGCAAAAATATTACCAAACACTTTATAAGGATGTTTAGAACTTTTTTTCCCACCAAAACGGGTTTGTGTTCCAATTAACACATTTTTTGCTTTAATATACCCCCTGACTGTAGTTGATCCCTCAATTTCAATGGTCTCTTCTGAATTTAATCCACCATCAACTCTAGTAGAACCTGAAAATCTTATACCTTGGGGTGCTTCAACTTTATTTCCTACTCTTAGCGATCCAGAGGTTTCCAATTTTCCTTTTATATCAATCTCCTCGTTGATTGTTGTCGAGCCAGAAAATTTAGCGTTCCCACCTCCACGAAGGGCTCCGAGTATTCTAAAAGAACCCGAACTTCTTATGTCACCCCGTACAAATAAATTACCCCGGCCTCTCAATGAACCACTAGACCTAAAACCATCACAAGAAAAATCTCCCTCGATTATAGTTGAGCCTGAACTTATAATAGTATCGTCTATATTACCCGCCGAGAGGGTACCTGATCCTGATAATTTCATTTTTACTTTCCTTCCTCCTTTTAATTTTTTCTTATCTCTCTTTTTTTTAGATTTGAAATGTTATTCTTATTTTATTGTTTATTTTTTTTTTTGTGTGATCTTGAATTTATTGTTGTGTATGTTAAAAAATATTACACATTATAAAAAATTAAAAAAAATATTAATTTTTAATGGCTAACAAATGAATTTGTTAAAACCTGGGAGTATATTTTACATTTAACTTCTTCTACTGCTAATTTTTTGTTGTAAGTCATCATATTTTCCTCCATTTTATTTTTTTTATTTACTTTTTAATTTTATTTTTTTGTTTCTAATTAATATATTATTTTTTTCATATATAAATGTTTGTGTATTCGTGTGTAATTGATTATGTATCGATATATTTTTTTCCATCATACACTTTCTTACAAGCCTTATATCTTCTAAATCAGAAAGATCAATCTCCTATACATTAAAACAGGCTTTTAACTTTATTAAATAAGATATAACAATGCAAGAGTTATAACAAAGTAAAAATTGATTTCTATATTAAAACATCTGAATATTATATTGCTGAATCAAGGGAAATTCTGCTTAAAATATTACTGAATTATGTGAATCAGGTTTAGTTGCATCCTCTTAAATTTCAGGATTAAAAGATCGAAAATCTGACATTGTTTATGCTGATGGAAGAAATTAGTAAAAAAAAAAAGTGTTTTGTTGGTTAATTATTAATTATTACTTGGTTTCGAAATCTTCTATTCTTTCTTGAAAAGGCTAGTTATAAAACCCCCTATTGCCGCGACACAACCGCCAGCTATGGCGAGAAAAACTCCAGCGAGGGTATTCCAGATATCCATCGCATTTCCTACGTAAACACCACCAATGAACCCTATACATCCTCCAATAATTGAGATAAAAACTCCAATTAGAATAACACTTGAATAATTTACTTCAGCCATGATTAAGACCATTTAGTTTTGGTACTACCTAGTATTTATGATTATATAAATATAACTTACTAGTCCTAGCTCTTAGAAAATAATTGAAAAATATTAAACTAGTATTTAAAATGGAAGTTCTGCAATAGTTGTTTTGAGATTAGTATGAAATAAGTTTAAATAGTATTTAGATAATAGAATCATGATTAAAAATTCTATTAAAGATGTGAGAATATGGCAGAGATCTTTATGATTAGAGGTGGTTTTTTCGGGTGGGAATTTACGATTAAACTCCTCTATGTTATTTTTGGAATTATCCTTTGCATTTACGATTGGAGGAAGAACAATCGAAAAGATTACTTCTGGGTATTAATATTTGGGACAATTTTATACATTGGTTCTGAAATAATGTTATTTTTATTCGGAGGGCGGGTTATGCAGGAAAAATTTTTGTTCGGGGTAAATATTACTTCCATGCACTGGCTAACAATTCCCCTGATGGCTGTGGCAGATGTAGTAATAGTAGCTATTATCGCGCTGTTTTTCGCTGATAGACTAAGAAACTCAGAAACGCGAAAAAAGTGGGGAATTATTTTCATACTATGGTTATTTTGTAGAGATGTAATACCTTATGTAATTCTATTTGGTTTAGGTTATAATTTTGCCACTATTCCAATTGGGGATCCTCTTATTCCATCTAGAAGAAACATGACAGAAATAGGTACCCTAATAGCTTTATCAACTCTGGTTGTGATAGGACTAATCTGGCTCTTTAGAACGGACAAGAAATCAAGAAAGCGAGGATTCTATATGATTGGAGTAACGATCATTTATATGGCTGCATGGACAATTGGGGAATGGTTCGCAGGTCAAAGATGGATCGAAATTGGACCAGAACTCGCACCCCCTCTTCTACAATTTGGGATGTTATTGTATGATATCGTAATTGAAATGGGGCTTTTTACATTGTGTTTTCTTGCGATTCCCTCTCTTTTAAAATTGATAAAAAAACAAGAATAACCTTAAATAAAATTATTACAATTTATTAAATTTCTAATTTTTTTTTCTCATTTCTTTGTATAATTGAGTTGATTCAATTCCTCTTTCTTATTTAAGAAAAAAGTCATAGTAAATAAGAAGGACTTGAAGCGCTTTTTTCCGAGGAGTATAACAAATTCAATCTCCTGTAGGTTTAATGGTATTTTCTTCTATTACTAAAACAGATGTTCGAGTAGGAGCTCTTGTTCTATGCAGAGTTCCTTTTGGAATCGTAAAGCCTTGTTTCGGTTTTAAATCAATTCTTTTTTGTTCCAGATCAATTAAAAGGAGTCCATCTATAACAAAAAAGAATTCGTCCTCTTTATCGTGCTTATGCCAATGAAATTCCCCTTCGATCACTGCCAACCTAATTACAGAATTGTTCACAGTGCAAAGAGACATATTCTGCCATTTCTTAGTGCTTTGTTCTATTAACTTTGGAACATCAATAATTTCCAGAGGTTTGTATCTAACTTCAAGGTCAATTGAATATTTATTATTATTATTCATTTTTCATTCTCTTAGTTGTTGATTTTAATAATTAAGGTGATATTGATAAATTTTTAAAATTAAATTTTTATCTAAAAATTACCGAGGATCTAATTTAAATGTAAATGAGTTTGGCTTCTCTTCGCATTTTCTTTTTCCTGAGTTTTTCGTAGGCCGCTAAAATCAAGGCATACAACATTTCTTCCGACATCTCATGGAGTTCTTCATCGCTATATTCCTTCAATAACTCGTTTTCTATTTCATATTGAGTAATGTCTCTTAGCTCTTCAAGAAGCGCCTTAATTTTTTGTTTTAAGAAGTAGCACGGCATTGTATTCGTTTTCACATTTTTATATATATTTAGAATTCTTCTTAAATAATAATTTCTATCCGTTATTTACTTTTTCAAAGGTTTAAAAGATTTAATTTATTAAAAATAAGAGTTTGGTGAAAAAGGATTTATTATTCATTAAAAATCAGCCAAATGAGTCTAAGAAATTTACTAATTTTCATCAGAAGTGCTATGAGTATCGGAATCTGTTTTTTTCTCTTTCTCAAAGTGTCGGATGTTTGTAAATGTATAAGTTGCTAATGTAATAGCGACTCCAACAATGCCACAATATAGAAAGAGGGGAGTTACACCTAAAGAAACGCTTAGTAATCCGGTTAAAATAATCCCTATTGGCGAAATCATCATAGAAAGTGTGCTATCTATTGACATGACTCTCCCTATTTTATCGGGAGGTACTATAGTTTGTTCTATAGTCTGAAAGATAGTGTTAATAATTGGTAAAGTAATACCCATTATAAGTAATCCAAGTATCATCATAATAAAAAAACCAGTAGGAATAAGAGCCAAATAGGCGTACCCCAAAAACAAGATTACGACCCCAATAAAGGTTGTGAGAATTTTGTGGTTCCAATTTTTCTTTTTTGTAGTAACAATTGCTCCTAAAATCATTCCTGCATTCATAGAAACAGATACAATAGCATATTCATTAAGAGTTCCCCCATGGAGTGTATTAACATAATATGGTAGTAAGACTCCTAAAGGTTGAATTAGGAAATTGAGAAACATAGCTAGTATGATTATAGTTAACAACACTGGAATAGATCTTAATAGCACAAAACCTTCTTTAAAGTCTTTGTAAAAAGAGGGTTTATCTGCTGATGTCGAGCTTTCTTTTCGCTCTACTGAAGGTATCTGGATTAAAAGCAGTGGGATAAGTGCTATAATAAATGTAATTATATCAACCCATAAAATTTGATGGAAAGTCAGAAATAATGAAAGTGCAGCGGCTAATGCGGGACCAATTAACTGAACAAGTCCTGAGAATAAAAAGTTAATTCCATTTATCCGGCTCAGTTTATCTTTAGGTACCATCAAAGGAATAACAGAACTAATTGCAGGATAATGAAACCCTTGAAATATGCTGCGGATTGCTAGAAATATGAAAATTATCCATATCTCTGTGAAATTCATAAGAAATAGCATTATAAGTATAAATGTCGCGACAGCCTGGAGTGAGTCGACTACAAGTATTATCTTTTTTCTGTTAATTCTGTCAGAAAGCACACCAGCAATAGGTGTTGCTATTAACATAGGTAAGAAGTACATTAGGGACGCTATTGCGAGAAAAATTGGATTATTCGTTTTTTCTTGAATCCACCAAATAATAATAAAATGGACAACCATCGAACCTAACAACGAGAATAACTGTCCTGACCACAGCACCAAATAACTCTTAAATGTTTTCTGATTCGCTAATTCTTCCATTTAAAATACCGTTTCTGATTTATTTATAATCGAAAATAGATATAACTATAGCATGCCAAAATAATGGAAATAAAATTAAGTTTATGCTAAATTTTATTTTATGCTCTTTCGTCTTGCTTTTTCAATTCAAAAGAAACAATTGCAGCATCTTTAATTCCAATTTAGTTCCGTAATTTGATTACTTAATAAGATTCCGAGTGATTCCGAGTTAAAAAGATTAACTGAAGATAGTTTGCTGATTTAGGTTATTTAAAATAAATATGGATTCGTGATACTTAAAAATTTCTCAATAACATTTAAAATTTCTTCTCTTGAGCCAATGTATCCTAAGACTTGGTGCTTTGCTTTACCGTGAGATGTATTATCAATAGTTTCAAATTTATTTAGTTGGAGTTCAATTTCTCCAAATTTTAACGAGTTTTTATCTAAAGATTCTGAATTATAGGATTGAATCACGCCAATTTCATCTTCGGGATGATCTCTGGAAACATCAAAGCATTCTTCTTGCGATTTAGGGATATCCTCTGATAGCTTAACAAGAAATCCGTATTCTTCTGAATCAGGAATTTTAAGTACATAACCGATTTTTGCCTCTCGAGAAAAATCAATATCTTCTGGCCGGATAGCCAGTTTGTAAACATCATTAACATCAATTTTAAAGGCAATATAATTATCTCCTACGAGTAAACGATCTTGTGGGATAGCTCGGAAATATGATAGAGGTTTTGGATTGGATTTCGTAGGAATTAAAACTGTTCCTGGATTTGATGACCCTCCACTAATAATACAAGCTAATGACCAACCATTAATTCTTAAACCGGGTTGGAAAAAAACGCAGTCGTCGACGAATTCAACGCCGCAATAACTCAAACCCGTTGAAATTGGCTCTTTTATAAGAGTAAATTGGCGAGTTATCTCTCCATTATAAATTTCTTTTTTCATTTGTGATTCTACAGTTATTGGACTTGAAAGCGTACACGATTTTGAGGATTCAGCTAAAATTTCGTAATAAGCAGGATCCAATCCGTGAGGACAAAACCATCCTTCCCATGTTTGAGGCTTCTCGTAAAAGAATTCTCTTTCAGGGCTAATCCAATATCGGTCTCCACCTATGTCTCTTTGCCTTGACTTTATAACATTTTTAATTTCTGGATTTATCCATAACAGACTGAAACTCTTATTTTTTGGAAATAATCCGAGTAGACGCCCTCCATACTCGGAGACTATCGCAGAGCTTTCGTCGTTAAAATCTAGTTCAACAATATTACCAATATTCTCTTTAATGGACATTAAATCCATTCTAGTAAAGAAGTTCATATTTTTAATTAAAACAAATTTAGTAAAAGAGTTTACTATTATGAGAGGAATTTCGGTATTGGTACTATAATTTGTTATAATAAACTTTTTAATAGTATCCTAACATCATTTATTGTAAATTTTATGAAGAGGAATCTAAAATGATTATAAAAGCTACTGATGAATATTTAGCACTATTAAACAAAGCGGCTGCGCGTGAAATTCAAGTTTCAGCACAATACATGCTCCAACACACTAAAATGGAGAAGCTTAGGAGAAAAGTGATCAAAGAAAATTATTTACTGGAAGAGACGACCTACGACGAGTTTGGAGAGATCTTAAAAGATTTAGCAAAAGAGGAAATGAAACACCTTGCTCAAATAATGGCAAGAATATACTTATTGGGCGGAGAGGCAACTACTAAACCTGACAGAGTTATCATCGGAAATTCACTGAGAGAGTTTGCTGAATTAGATTTAAAAGCAGAAGAAGAAGCTTTGGAATTGTATCGCATATTAATTGAAGCTGCTAAAGATATTGGAGACCGAGAAACATGGGTTTTGTTTACGAAGATTTATAGTGATGAAGAGGAGCATTTTTTGAAATTTCAAGATTATGTAGAGATGGAAAGTGAGCCTGATTTAGGAGAAACTCCTGATTCTGAATGGAGGTCAATTTTTGGAGAAGAATACATTGCTTTGCTCAATAAAGCTCTCGCTGGTGAAATATCGGCAGTTGTTCAATATACCAACCAACACGAGAAAGCTGAAGGATTAGAGCGAATGAGGCGGAAGAAAAATGCTTTAGAAGTTGTTACTGGAAAAAATAAAGCGAGTGTAGTCTCAGGAATTCTTAAAGAGACTTTCCTTCAAGAAATGGAGCACATGGAAAAAATCTCAGATCGAATCTATGAAATTGATAGAGAATCTATAGCTACAGTTGATCCATTGCCTGAAATCGGAAATTCAGTTGATGAGTTTATAAAACTAGATAGAGAAGCGGAAAACTACGCTATTGTTTTATACAGAAAAGTTATAGCGGAAGCAACTCGACTTGGAGATATTAAAACTAGAAGACTTTTTGAAGATATTATTCAGGACGAAGAAACCCATTACTGGAATTTTGACGACTTTCTACCTTAGAACTTCTTTTTTTTTTTATTTTTTAAATACCAATTTTTTAAATTATTACATAGTAATATTTTAACTAAGTCAAGATATTATTATGTTATAATAATTTATGGTGATAAAAGTGCCGAAAGTTGTTCATTTTGAAGTTAATGCTGATGATCCTTTAAGAGCAAAAAAGTTCTATGAAGAGACTTTTAATTGGAAAATTGAAAAATGGGAAGGTCCAATGGAATACTGGACTATTGATGCAGGGGAGGAAGACGAAGAGGGGATAAGTGGTGGATTGCAAAAGAGGGAATTACCTGAAGATCAGATTTTTAACTATATAAAAGTATCTTCAGTAGACGAAATTAGTAAAAAAATCGAAAAAAACGGTGGAACTTTAGCATCTCCCAAGATAGCTGTCCCCGGAGTAGGCCATTTCTACATGTTTACAGACACAGAAGGAAATAAGTTAGGAATAATGCAAGAAGAAGATTCAGCAGAATGAGTAGCAATTAATATCTGTTTCTCTTTTATTTTTAAATTTAAAATTTTATATAGATTCCTATGATTCATAAAGATTTATTACTAATTCTAATTTTAAGTTGATTGGGATAAATACTATGGAAATTGAAGGAATATGTGATGAGCGCTTTATTTCAGCAAAGCGTGCTTTTAAGAAAAACTTTGATTTAGGATTAGAGGTTGGAGCTTCACTTGCGGTTTCATGGAACGGAAAATTAGTTCTAGATCTATGGGGGGGGTTTTCCGATTCATCCCAATCAAAACCATGGGAAAAGGATACTATAGTCAATGTTTTTTCAACAACGAAAATTATGACGGTATTGTGTGTACATTTGCTAATTGATAAAGGCTTAATAGATGTGGAAATGCCTGTATTCAAATATTGGCCTGAGTTTGCTCAAGCAAGTAAAAAAAATGTGTTGGTCAAACATTTACTAAGTCATAGCGCAGGTCTTCCTGGATTCGATGAAAAAATATCTGTTGAAGCATTATATGATTGGGATCGCATAACAAATTTATTAGCCGCACAAAAACCGTGGTGGAAGCCAGGAACCAAAATTGGATATCACATGACAACTTTTGGGTTCCTCTTAGGAGAACTGGTACGGAGAGTTTCTGGTAAAACTTTGGGGACTTTCTTTCAGCAAAATATTGCTAATCCACTAAATATTGATTTTCATATAGGATTATCAGAAGATTATGATTCTAGAGTAGCAAATATTATCGTACCTGAAGAAGTTTTTGCTAAATGGCAAGTTATATTATCTAAATTATTTCTAAGAAAAACTGTGAAAGTATTTTATAATCCAAACATTGAAACTGTAGATTTTAATAGCCGAGCTTGGCGCTCTGCAGAAATACCAAGTGGAAATGGACACGGAAACGCGAGATCGATAGCTAAAGTAGGATCGATACTAGCTTGTGGGGGTATGTACGATAAAAAGAAGATCTTATCTAGATCCACGGTAGAAGAAGTTATTGAACCACAAATCAGCGGTCGTGATGTAATTATGCTATACCGTCCTGCCAAATTTGGTTTGGGAATTGGTCTTCTTGATGACAAATTTTTCCTTGGACCTCGCAGTTTTGGCTGGGGCGGCGCAGGTGGGTCTTTATGCGTTATGGATCTTGAGAAAAAACTGAGCATAGGATACGCTATGAATAAAATGCATATGAAAGGAGAGGACCCAAGAACAGGACCGATTTTTAAAGCTGTTTGGGATGTTGTAAATAAAAATTAACTGGATGAAATAAAATAAAAACCAATCACGAATACAGTTTATTATTTGTTTTTCTCATAAGCAACTTTTATTGTCATGGAAAGTGTTTCATCAAAGGCTTGACCTTCGATAATACACTTGTAAGGTAAATCCTCTGAGTGAAACAACTCTGTAAAATAGCCTAACCAATAGCGAGAATACCTTTTATTTTGT
>Ga0209978_10000529_pt1 | contig 14727 bp, 17 predicted proteins | sample BentaG_FD_182805 | JGI IMG/M metagenome (GOLD analysis project Ga0209978, IMG submission 182805) | Deep subsurface microbial communities from South Atlantic Ocean to uncover new lineages of life (NeLLi) - Benguela_00093 metaG (SPAdes)... | ecosystem: Environmental > Aquatic > Marine > Oceanic >...
TTGCATATTCAGGGCATACCATGTGAATTGTTACCACGCGAGGCGTTGGCTACTTGATGAACTAAGCCCGCATCTTCACACATATTGAGCAGGGATAAGGCTTCCTCCCTGCTTATCTCCCTGGCCACTTCCCTCTCCAACACATATTTAGCGGCTTCGTTGCAGGCGAGGCATGTCTCCACAGGGTTATTGCATCTCCGACTTATTGTTCTACACATACAGCGCATAACCGCGATTGGGTCAGCCTGTTTAAGAATTTCTGATACTTTTTCGTAAGGCAGTATTTCTGCTTCTGGCTCTATTGTCCTCTCGACAGGAATAACCCTGGATTCATAGCCTTCCTCCTCAAATTCAAGCGAATCTTCTTCGTCGGCCATGTGATCACACAGATCAAAAAATTCCTTTCCAAACTGGTCACACCACTTATTTATCGTAATAGCGGTCAGAAGGTTGTTGACCAGAGCATATTTTCGTTTACCCTTAGTGAGGTCATAGAAAATGAAGCCTTTATTGAATAGCTCTCTGAGGATAGGTTGGACGCTGGATACCCTCATATGCAGTTTTTCAGCCATATCTTCAGCGGTTCCTGGAAGGGAAAGAAGGAGCGATGCTTCTTGCTCGGTAAGGCATATCTCCAAAATTTTAGAAAGATATTTGGAGTCTGGATATTCGTAGGCTTTAGACAGCCGCTGATAGATATTTTGCCTCACTCTCCAGTTCTCCTTTTAGTTGGTTTTCTATTCTAGCGACTCCGATTGGCGGAGAGGGTGGGATTCGAACCCACGGTCGCCAAAGGCGACACGCGCTCTCCAGGCGCGCCTGATAGGCCACTCCAGCACCTCTCCATGTAACTTACCTTCTCTTGTAAATGATTTGTTGGTGAGCGCTTATTTGCTTACTTTTGTTATTTTTAAATTTCCAAATTTGGCGGAGAGGGTGGGATTTGAACCCACGAGGCATAAAGCTGCCCACCGCTTTTCGAGAGCGGCACCATCAACCACTCGGTCACCTCTCCCTGGCTATATCAGTGATTATACCATACAGTTTATGTCAGCTATGTGCTTTGTAGCTTACTCTTATATGATATGATTGCTGTGTATATCTAAATTCTGGGAGTATGGCTTTGGTTTGGCTCAAGTTTATTCTATGTCTGGCTATTATCCTGTTTGCGGGAACAAAGTTAGCTTGGTATGGGGATGCTATTGCGGAGAAGACAGGTTTGGGGCGGATATGGATAGGACTGGTACTTCTTGCTGCCATTACTGCTATGCCTGAGCTGGCCACTAGTGTGAGTTCAGTTGCTTTAGTTAGGCCCCCTTCCCCTGATTTAGCCCTGGGCACCCTTTTGGGGAGCTGTTTGTTCAATCTTTCTATCCTGGCCTTGCTGGATATCCTTTACCCCCATATCCCAGTTTTGAGCCAGGCAAGCTCAAGACATATGGTATCGGCTGGTTGTGGAATATTGCTCATTGCTATTGCTGCTGGGGGCATTCTTGTTGGTGCGCGCTTTCCTGGAATGGCTCTGAGCTGGGTGGGCATACCAAGTATTACCATTCTTATACTTTATTTGGTAGGTATGAGGCGGATGTTCCTGTCTGAGCGAAGTCATCAAAGCTCTATGCAAGATGCCCCTTCCCAATATAAGGAGATTTCTGCCAGGACAGCATACTTCAGATTCGCATTGGCGGCAGCAGCAGTTATTGGCGCTGGAATTTGGCTGGCATTTGTCGGTGATGAAATTAGCCAGGTTTATAACTGGGATGCCAGCTTTGTGGGGAGTTTATTTCTAGCAATTACCTCTTCGGCTCCTGAGTTAGTGGTTGCTATCACCGCCCTGCGACTGAATGCCCTGGATATGGCAGTTGCCGATGTGTTAGGTGCGAATATGCTCGATATCGCCGCCATTTTCCCGGTTGACGTTTTTTATATCAGAGGGGCTGTTCTCTCCTCAGTATCGAGTAGTCACCTTATCACTGCTGCAGTGGTTGTGGTGATGAACCTTCTAGTTATCGCTGGACTCAGATTTCGGCAGAGGCGTAAGACTTTTATTGTCATCAGTTGGTATGCTCTGGCTTTAATTGGGCTTTATATTTTTGCTGCCTATGCCTTATTTACTTCAGGCGTAGGCTTGAGCTAGGCCCTTATTTGAGTGATTATCTTCTCCCTTACCCTGCTCTTTATAAAACTCTGAGGATATTGACCCACTGTGATGTGGCAGAGTAGAATACCGTTTAAAAAGGGGGGTTAAATGAAGAGCATAGAAGAACTACAGAAGGAGTATGAAAGGAGGACACCGACATCTTTAAAGTGCTTCGAGAGAGCCAAGAAAAGTCTTCAAGGAGGCGTAGCGAGTAATTTCCAGGCATATGAACCGCACCCAATCTTTTGGGACCATGCGAAGGGAAGCAAATATTGGGATGTGGATGGCAATGAATATGTTGATTTTAACATGGCCTTTGGGGCTTTGTTGGCTGGGCATGCGCATCCTTTATTAGTTAAGGCGGCTGAGGAGCAGTTATCGAAGGGGACGTTGTATTGCGCACCAACGGATTTAACGGCGACCTGTGCTGAGGAGGTTAAGAAACGCTTTCCCGTTGACCTGGTTAGATTTGCCAATAGTGGCACAGAGGCAACGATGCATGCTCTAAGAGCGGCCAGAGCCTATACGGGGAAAGATAAAGTTATAAAGATAGAGGGCTGCTACCATGGGATGCATGATTATCTACTGCACAGCGTAGGTCCTGATCTGGATGAAGCTGGTCCTGAAAGCTGCCCCACAACAGTGCCCCAGTCCAGTGGAATTCCTGCATGTGTTACTGAGAAAACCATAGTTGTTCCCTTCAATAATGTAGAAGCAATGAGAGCTGCTCTGGAGAGGAATAAAGGTGAGGTAGCTGCAGTAATAGTGGAGCCAGTAATGATGAATACTACATTAATTCCTCCCAAGGATGGTTATTTAGGTAAATTACGTGAACTTACTGAAGAATACAATGTGGTATTGATATTCGATGAAGTGAAGACAGGGTTTAAGGTAGCCTCAGGTGGAGCGTGCGAATACTATCATATAAAGCCGGATTTAGTTACGCTGGGCAAATGTGTGGGCAGTGGTTTTTCCCTGGCGGCGTTTGGAGGGAAAAGAGAAATTATGGAGCATATAAAAGGTGGGGATGTGGCACATGGAGGAACATATAGCGCCAATCCGCTGGCTATACGAGTGAGCATAACAGCGTTAAGGGAAGTTATGACCAGGGAAAATCTTGAACATGCTACGAAGCTGGAAAACAAATTAGCAGATGGCCTCAGGAAGGCAATGAAGGACAATGGCATTCCTGGTTATGTTAACAGCATGGGTCCCTGTGGGATGGTTTTCTTTACCGAGCATGAAATTTACGATTATAGAACTTTCCTGAAATATTATGATGTTGATAGACTCACAAAATTCTGGTTTGGTTTAGTGAATAATGGAGTATGGATTGCACCTCACGCAGATGAGCACTGGACTGTATCTGTACAGCATACTGAAGGAGATATTGAGAAAACTTTAACAGTTATCAGAAAAGTTATTCCTGATTTGAAATAATAGGAAATAATGCCTGTTGAGGTAAAAGGGGATCAGGCAAAGACTTAAATAGTTTGGTGCCTACCACTTGCACAGGCACAATGCCAGGCTTATCTGCCGCCATTTCGGTATATCTCCCCTCAAGCTTTCTATGCCACGTTTCAGCCAAGAAGAAACAGAGGCAATGAGTACAGAGCCTTGACACCTCGATGGAGGCTGTTTATAATTTTAGTTCAGAAAACTTGTTTATAATAAAGTTAGCTTGTATAAGCAAAGCAAGTGAAGCAGCATAGGCAGATTTTTACCAAAGTTGTAAGGTGCCTTCTGGTGCTTTTAAGCATAGCCCTTGTATTGGTAGCCTGCACTCCTGCTGAACCCGCACCACCAGGATTCGTAGTCGATGATTTGGGAAGGCCAGTCAACATTGAAACAGTGCCCCAAAGGATTATCTCCTTAGCTCCTGCTAATACCGAGATTTTATTCGCCTTAGGTTTGGAAGAGAAAGTGGTGGGAGTGACGGAGTTTTGTAATTATCCCCCAGAAGCCCTGGATAAGGAGAAGGTAGGAGGATTTTCCACACCAGATACAGAAAAGATAATCGCCCTGCGACCAGATTTGATATTAGCCACCAGCATTCATGCCAAGGAGATTATTCCTGCTTTGGAGGAAAGAGGCCTCACAGTATTCGCCTTAGCGCCAAGAAATTTAGATGGAATACTGGAGAACATCAGGGTAGTGGGGAAAATAACTGGAAAGGAAAAAGAAGCATTTGAACTTGTAGCCCAGATGGAGAGCAGAATTGAAGCAGTAACAGGTAAAATAAAGGGGCTGGAAAGGCCAAGGGTTTTTTATATCACCTGGCATGATCCCTTATGGAGTGCTGGTTCAGGAACTATTATAAATGAGCTAATTGAAGAGGCAGGCGGCGTGAACATTTTTCAGGATATCACGGGACATAGCGTGGTCAGTTTCGAAACAGTTATAATGCGCGACCCTGAGGTGATTATTGCTTGCACTGGACACGGGGAGGCTACGGGCAAACCATTTGAATGGGCAAAGGAAGAGCCAAGGCTTGGGGTTACTGAGGCTTGCAAGAACGATAGAGTATATCAAATTGACGCCGATTTGGCTAATCGTCATGGGCCGAGAATGCTTGATGCTTTGGAGGAGTTTGCTCATTTTATTCATCCTGAGGTTTTCAACAATATGGGAGGTGATTGATGAAAGTCTTTGCCTCCTGGAGCGGTGGGAAAGAGTCTGCCTTAGCACTTTATAAAGCAATTTCGCAGGGTTACCAGGTTTCATATCTGGTCAATTTTATCTCTGAAAGTGGGGAGACATCCAGGTCTCACGGCATCAAAGCTAGCATCTTGGAATTGCAATCGAAGGCCTTGGATATTCCTATAGTTCAGGTTAAAACATCCTGGGAGAATTACGAGGAGAATTTTAAGAAAGTTGTGAGGGGACTTAAGAGAGAGGGGATGGGGGGAGGAGTTTTTGGCGATATAGATTTGGAGGAGCATAGGGAGTGGGTGGAAAGGGTTTGTGCTGAGCTTGAGATAAAGCCCCTTCTGCCTCTCTGGGGTATTGGGCCTGAGAAGCTTCTGGCTGATTTTTGGGATCTTGGGTTTAAAGCGGTAATTGTAGCTACTAGATTAGATAAAAGTTTGCTTGGCAGGAATCTGGATAAGGCTTTTTTGACCGGAATTCAGAAATTCAATTGTCATCCCTGTGGAGAATCTGGAGAATACCATACCTTTGTAATCAATGGTCCCATTTTTAAAAAACTGCTTAAGGTCACTCAAGGCAAACGTGAGAAAAGGGACAATGTTTGGTTCTTGGAAATCTCTGCTGAGCTTGAATAAATGAGTATCAAGTAGTGAGAATATATTAAATGGCACATGTCATTTCTAAACCATTTTATGAGCCTGCTAGTCAGTCTATCATACCTTATCCTCTTCGCTGGAAAGGCAAAGCTTATGCCTTAGTTGGGCTTGCTGGATTGCTTTTAGCGGTAATTATATTTGCCACTACCGTGGGGAGCGTTCACATACCTTTTTCCAGCTGCTTTCAAGTCCTTCTTTCCCGGGTGCCTTTTCTTCAAATTGCCCCATCCAGCTCCACTTTTGACATAGCAATACTGAATACCATAATCCTAGATATTAGGCTTCCGCGCATTCTTCTGGCAGGTTTAGTGGGAGCAGCTTTGGCAGTGGCTGGAGCCACTTATCAAGGGCTTTTCCGCAATCCTCTGGCTGACCCTTATCTTCTCGGTGTTGCTTCAGGAGCTGGATTAGGAGCCACTGTTGCCTTTCTCATCCCCTTTACCTTCTCTTGGATGAGATTTGGAGCCATCCCTTTACTGGCCTTTATAGGTGGAATGGGGGCTGTGGCTGTGGTCTATTCAGTGGCTCGTGTGGACAAGACTTTGCAGAAGACTACTCTCATCTTAGCCGGAGTAGCTTTAGGCGCCTTTCTATCTTCAATCACCTCTTACCTTATGACCATTTGCGGTGAAGAATTACACGGTATTGTATTTTGGTTGTTGGGCGGGCTCTCCTTAACCAAATGGGCTGAGATATGGATAGTCCTCCCCTGTGTGGTAGCAGGAGTTATAGTTATCTGGCTTCACGCCCGACCCCTTAATGTGATGCAGCTTGGTGAGGAACAAGCACAGCAATTGGGTATTAATGTAGAAAGGGTTAAGCTCGTATTGTTGGGTGCTGCTACCCTTATTACCTCTGCTGCAGTTTGCTTCACTGGCCTTATTGGTTTTGTAGGCATAATTGTCCCTCATACGGTGAGGCTTATTTGGGGTCAAGACCATCGTTTTTTACTTCCTTTATCTACTCTGGTTGGCGGCATATTCCTCATTTTAGCTGATACTTTAGCCCATACTCTGTTTCAACCTACAGAAATTCCAGTAGGCGTAATCACTGCTTTTTGTGGAGCCCCTTTCTTCCTTTATTTACTGAGAAGAAAGAAAGGGGGCTATTTCTTTTAATGGGTGATAGGAATGATTGAGTTAAAGAACGTTAGTTTGGGTTATGGCTCTAAGGCAGTGGTGAATGAGGTAAACCTGAGGGCTATGCCAGGCGAAATCCTGGGACTCATCGGACCTAATGGCTCAGGGAAATCAACATTGATCAAAGGAATAGCTCGACTGGTCAATATCTTCTCGGGGCATATCCTCATTGATGGTCGGGATATAAGGGACATTAAGAGAGAGGAGATGGCTTGCCTCATTGCCACAGTGCCGCAAAACCCTGTTTTACCTGAGGCCTTTACTGCTTTTGAAATGGTGCTCATGGGGCGGACGCCTCACCTAGGGTTTCTTCGTTTTGAGGGGGAAAAAGATATAGCTATTGCCTGGCAGGCGATGGGAGCCACAAAGACCCAATTCTGCGCTGAACGCAGAATTGGCGAACTCTCTGGTGGAGAGAGACAGAAGCTTATCATCGCTCGAGCTTTGACTCAACAGCCAAGAGTGTTATTGCTTGATGAGCCAACTGCAAATTTGGACATAAATCACCAAGCCGAGATACTGGATTTAGTTAAGAGCCTTTGCCTGGAGCAGAGTTTAACTGTCATTGCTGCCTTGCATGACCTGAATTTAGCCGCTCAATATTGTGATTGGTTGGTTATGTTGAATGGAGGACAAATTCATGCTGAGGGAACGCCACAAGATGTGCTTTCAGCTGAGAATATAAGGAAAGCCTATGGAGCTGAAGTATGTGTTTATCCTCATCCCATTAATAAATTGCCTACTATTCTTACTACAGCAGATGAAGGTAGAAGGGAGAGAATTTACACTCATAAGCAGAGAAAGTTATGAACGGCTTAATTATTTTATCTCTAGCTTTGGTCATTGATATTTTGCTTGGAGAACCACCTCGTGCCATGCATCCAGTGGTGTGGATGGGGAAAGTGATTTCCTTTCTGGAAAAGCTTGCCTCTCCTCAGGGTGCGCGAGCTCAATTTGTCTATGGTGGTGTCATGGTCTTGCTTACTATATTTATTTTTGCCTCACCAGTCTATTTTCTTCTATTTTACATAAAGCAAGTTAACTTGGTAGCTTATATAATCATCGCTGCATTGTTATTGAAACCAGCCTTTTCACTTAGAGAATTGCGGCATGCTGCTCTGGAGGTTAAAACGCTTCTAATTAAAAATGAGCTAAAGGAAGCTCGGGCTAAGATACCAGCCTTGGTCAGCCGTGAAACGCAAAACTTGGGAAAACCAGCGCTGGTTTCAGCAACGGTGGAATCTATAGCGGAAAATATCTGTGATAGCTTCGTGGCCCCACTATTTTATTTTTTATTTCTTGGTGTGCCTGGTGCTGTGGCTTATCGGGCGATAAATACCTGGGATGCCATGATTGGCTATCATAAGAAATATGAATATTTAGGCAGATTTGCTGCTAAATTAGACGATGTCCTAAATTTTATCCCGGCGCGAATTTCAGGTCTACTGCTAGTGGTAGCTGCCTATATAAGCAGGAGGGATGGCAAGAATGCCTGGCAAATTATGCTTCGTGACCATGGTAAAACGGAGAGCCCTAATGCTGGCTGGCCAATGAGTGCCATGGCTGGGGCACTCAGAGTTCAGCTGGAAAAGGTAGGTTATTATAGTTTAGGCAATGCCAATAAACCTCTGTTTCCTCAACTCATTACCTCTGGAATAAAGTTAGCGGGCGTGTCTGCCCTGCTTTGGGTTTTGTTTTGTTTAACTATGGAGGTGACATACTTTGTCTTTATTGCCTAGGCCAGAAATAAGGAGGGTGACGACCTGCCAGCATGGCGGCATTGACTATGCCGAGCTAGAAACATTAGGCATTGCCCCTCAGGATATTCTTGATTTCAGTACTAATCTAAACCCTTTTGGCCCACCGCCGGGAGTGATGGAATCGCTGAGTGAAGTAGACGTTTCCCACTATCCTGACCCTGAGGCATACTATTTGAGATGTTCTCTAGCTGAAAATTTAGGGGTGAAGGCATGTAATTTATTGGTTGGCAGTGGCTCCACTGAGCTTATACGCCTTGTTGCTTTGGCTTACTTTGTTCCAGGGGATAAAGTTTTAATCATTGAACCTACTTTTGGTGAATATCAAGTTGCCTGCCAAATTACTGGAGCATCCCTTATAAAACAACAGCTCTCAGCACAAAATGGTTTTTGGCTAGATTTAACCCAGACTGTTGAGTTAATTCGCAGTAGTTATCCCAAGGGCATCTTTGTTTGCAATCCTAATAATCCCACTGGCAGGTATCTCTCACGAGCAGATTTTGAGAAAATTTTGGATGCTGGTAAGGATTCTATGGTAATCTTAGACGAGGCTTATGTTAGCTTTGTGGATAATGCTTGGTCTTCTCTGGATATGATTGAAGGAAGCAACTTGCTTATCTTGCGCTCTATGACCAAGGATTACGCCATGGCTGGGCTTCGTCTGGGTTACGGAGTGGCACAGGAGGAAATTATCACTAACCTCCGTCGCATCTGCCCGCCTTGGAATGTCAATGCTCTAGCTCAAAAGGCGGGCCTTATCGCTATAGGCAAAGAGGGATATTTGAAGCAATGCCAAACTGAACTTAGAGAAGCAAGGAATTATCTCGTAGCCAAGCTTTCTGAACTTGGCTTAGCGCCGCTCCCTTCAGAAGCGAATTTCTTTTTAGTGGAGGTAGGTGATGCTCCCAGATTCCGGCGGGAGTTGCTTAAGCGAATGATATTAGTGCGCGACTGTAGTTCATTTGGCCTTCACCAGTATATTCGTATCGCACCCCGTACATTGCCTGAATGTCAGAAGCTGATCACTGCTATTAAGGAGATAAGAGGCAGATGAATACTCGAGGATTAATTCAAGTCTATACTGGAGATGGTAGGGGCAAGACCACAGCGGCCTTAGGACTGGCTCTTAGGGCAGCGGGACAAGGAATGAAAGTCATCATCATTCAATTTATCAAGGGCGACCGCACCTGCGGAGAGCATCTTTTTGCTGCTCAGTATCACCCCTTTGACATAATACAGCTAAACACTGGAGATAGCTTTGCCCAAACCTTGAAGGAACTTCGTTCAACCACTAAGCAGTCTTTCGCTCTCGCTGAGAAAACCATACTTGGCAGTGGCTATGATGTGGTTATTCTGGACGAAATATTTGTTGCTGTAAATAAGGGACTAGTAAACACTGACCAAATATTGAGTCTGATGAGCAGGAAGCCGGAGTCAGTGGAATTAATTTTAACTGGGCGTGGAGCACCAAAGGAAATTATGGAGCAAGCAGATTTAGTTACCGAAATGGTGGCAATTAAACATCCCTTTACCAAAGGAATTACAGCGCGAAGAGGTATGGAGTATTGAGATGGCTGATTCTCTTTCCCGAACATTAAAGGAGATAAAACCTCTGCACAGGAAAGCTATGAAGGCAGCTCGAGCTCGCCAGGATGAGCTGACCAAACCCAGAGGAAGCTTGGGACGGCTAGAGGAGTTATCCATCCAGATAGCTGGTATCAAGGGCAGATTAATTTCTGGTTTTGAGCATAAAGCTATCATAACTATGGCTGCTGATCATGGCGTGGTAAATGAAGGAGTAACTCTCTACCCCCAGGAAGTAACGGCACAGATGGTTTCTAACTTTCTTAATGGTGGCGCTGCTATAAATGTTTTAGCGAACTTTGTCGGTGTTCGTGTCGTCGTAGTTGATATGGGAACCGCAAGTGAGCTTCTATCTCACCCTGACCTTATCTGTAGAAAGATAGCTTACGGGACAAAAAACATGGCTCAGCAAGCAGCGATGACTCCTACCGAAGCTGTGCGGTCAATAGAAGCTGGAATTGAAGTTGTAGATTCTGAGATAACCAAGGGGCTTGACATTGTGGGAACTGGAGACATGGGCATTGGCAATACCAGTGCTAGTAGTGCCATATGTGCTGCTATTATGAGTGAGCCAGTAGAAAAGGTCACTGGACGGGGTGAAGGGTTGGGCGATGAACAGCTGGCTCACAAAGTCAAGGTAATTGAAAGAGCCTTGGAGCTCAATAAAGCCAATCCTCAGGAGCCAATCGATGTGTTAGCTAAAGTCGGTGGTTTCGAAATTGGAGGCTTGGCAGGGGTGATGCTTGGAGCAGCGGCGCATCATATCCCTGTGGTCATTGATGGCTTTATCTCTGGTGCTGCTGCACTTATCGCTACCAAACTATCACCACAATTAAGAGATTACCTCATCGCCGCTCACCTCTCTGCTGAGAGTGGACATAAAGTATTGTTGCGATACCTGAGATTAACTCCCCTCTTGAATCTGGAGATGCGTCTTGGTGAGGGAACTGGAGCAGCGTTAGGTATGACAATCGTAGAGGCAGCAGTGAAGACTTTAACTCAGATGGCAACTTTTAGTGAAGCTGGTGTCACTAAGGAGAAGCACTAAGTATGATAGTCAACATGGAAATGCGAAATCCTAAGCACGAAATGCTAAATAATATCAAAGCCCAAAGCCATAATGAAAAAATGAGGGTTTAGAATTTATAGCATTCGAATTTTGGATTTGTTTAGTGTTTAGAGATTAGAATTTGGGATTTAACTTGGATGAGATTCTGGACCGCATGGCAATTTCTTACCATAATACCTCCCCCTCACTATCGGAAACTTGGTGGTGAGAACTTAGGAAGCTCAATAAGCTTTTTCCCTATGGTGGGGCTCTTTCTGGGCCTGATGCTATTGGGGCTGGATTACTTGTTGGGGTTATTTCTGCCCTTGATTCTAATCAATGTCTTGCTTCTTATTGCTCTCATCATCCTCACAGGGGCACTGCACCTCGATGGCTTTATTGACACCTGTGATGGGTTGGCAATAAGAAACTCAACTCTGGATGGGTTAGAAATTATGTCTGATAGTCGAGTTGGTGGGTTTGGGGTAGTGGGGGGATGTTGCCTTATTATTGCCAAATTTGCGGCTTTGATTGCTTTGCCCGAGGGATTGCGAGCAAGTGCCCTTATACTTATGCCTATTTTGGGTCGTTGGGGTATAGTATATGCCATTTCTATCTTCCCCTCAGCTAAAAAAGAGGGGCTGGGGTGGAGTGTTAAACAAAGGGCAAATTGGAGAAAGTTGGCTGCAGCAACGGCATTGCCCCTGGTTATGGTGCTGGTTTTGCTCGAGTGGCGGGGAGCAGCTCTCTTAGCGGCGCTTTGCCTTATTCTTCTGGTGTTTTCAAAGTACCTTTGTTCCAGATTTGGAGGACTCACCGGAGATAATTATGGTGCTGTAAATGAGTTTGCTGAAGTGGTGATACTCATTCTAGTGTTTATAATTGGTGAATTGGGAGGCACCAGTTGGTTATTGCTCTGAGCGAACAACCCTGCAGTAGGGCCTCTGTCTTGGAACTCAGAATAATTTTTGGAGGGCAGAATGGCTAAAAATCTCATCCTCATTCTCGGCGGGGCGCGTAGTGGCAAAAGCAGGTTTGCACAGCAGTTGGCAGAAAAGTTTGGGGGGAAAGTTCTCTTCGTAGCTACTGGGCAGCCTCTTGATGACGAAATGGCTTCGAGGATTGAAGAGCATAGGAAGAAACGACCTCAGAATTGGCGGACTCTGGAAATCGATATCAAGGTAGGTCAGAAATTGCGAGAACGTATTGCTGATGTTGATGTAGTGCTTCTCGACTGCCTAACCCTGCTTGTTTCCAATGTCATTCTGAATAGAGTGGGGAATAGCGAAGAAGCAAGTTTTGCTGGGGCAGAAAAATATGTCATGGCTGAGTTGGAAAATTTAATCGCTTGTATGGATAAACACGAAAGCATTTTTATTGTTGTTTCTAATGAAGTGGGCTTAGGTTTAGTGCCGGATAACAAGCTAGGTCGAGTTTATCGAGACCTCCTGGGCAAAGCCAATCAACTTCTAGCCCAGCACGCTGATGAAGTTTATTTTATGGCTTCTGGCATTCCAGTAAAGATAAAGGGCTAACTTTTCTCAAAGTTACCAACATCATTTTGAACCCTTCGCTCCTTGTCATTCTGAGCGTAGCGAAGAATCTCTAAAGGCACTCCTCAAGAGGGCGTGAAAAGCCGCAAACTCGGCAGTGTGTTCTACCAATGCTTGCGCCGCAGCAGGGGCAGCTATCCTCGTTGCTCTTAGCTTTAGGTATCTCCCCCGTGACCTCCTTATAGATTCGGTAATAAAAGAAATGTTCCTTGTTCATGAATTTTATGTCAGCTTCTCTCATTGCTAGCCGGAATTCTCCGTCGGAGACCATATCTCCTATCACCTTGTGAAGCTTATTAGAACCTGAGCCATGTTCTATAGGTTCTTTTTTCCTCCATACTATTTCTGGCGGCATTAAATCCTCAAAGCTCTTTCTTAGGATATATTTCCCTATGCCTTTCTTGACCTTAAATTCTGGGCTTATGTCTAGAGCGAAGCGAACGAAATCTCTATCCAGAAAAGGTTGCTTTACTTCAATACCCAAAGCCTTGCCAAGCTCGTTGGCTGAGAAGTGCCAACTCTTTGAGAGTTCTCTTATATATCTTTCCAGCTCTTTTGGAGGAAGTTGTGCCATGTAAGAATAGCCCGCGAATAGCTCATCGCTTCCATCTCCAGTTATGATTGAGCAAATGTTGCTCTCTTCGGCAAGCTTTAGCCCAAAGTATATGGAGAGATCGTTAGGCAAGGCAAGGTCAAAGGTTCGCAATATTCTGATAACCTCGGGGAGTGCATCAAGTGCCTCTTCCACACTGAATTCCAATTTCTTGTGCTCTATTTCTAGCAGCCTGGATACCTTTTCTGAATAGATGAGGTCAGATGCCTGGGAGCCTTTCAAAGCCACTGTGAAAGCTATCTTTGGTTTCATTATGAAGGCTAAAATGCTTGTGTCAAGCCCTCCTGATAGAAGAATGGCATCGGCTTTGTTTCTTTCGGTACTTTCCTTGAGCCTACTTCTTAATTCCTCATAAATATCCATGGATAAATCTCAGTAATTCATATTAACTTTTTTAAGCTGAAAAGGCTACCACTGCGGATTTGAATGCCCATGTGGGTGTAAAATGGCGGTGAATAAACTACTAAAAGGCTGTTCAAGCTTGCAGCAGTGGGGGTCTTGATTTTTCAAGAAGGTTTGGGAAAATGGAGATGGCAATTCATTGTATAACAAAGACGCAGTTTGCTAGTATTTTATAAAGTGCTGCAGAGAGCTGCTTACAGGAGGAATGAATATGCCCCTTTATGAATACCATTGCCAAGAGTGCCAACAGAAGGTAACTATCTGGAGAAGCTTCTCCGACACTTCCTCACCACGTTGCCCCATCTGTGATAGTGAAGATTTGACTCGTTTGATCTCTCAGATATCCATCGTTAAATCAGGGAAGGATCGTGTCAGGGACTTGTCATGGGTAGATAGGGATCTCGCCCGTCGATTAAGAAAGAAGGCTGACGGAAAACTTAGCCCTGCATTCGAGCAGACTCTTGATAAAATGGAATCTAAATAGGCAGAATGAGGTGTGAGTATGAAGAAAGATTTTATTGATATCCAGGATTTTTCTGCTGAGGAATTAGAAACCCTCATAGAATTAACCGGGGTTGTAAAGAGGGCCAGCAAGGAGAGAGCACTTCTAGATTTACTGCATAAGCGCTCAATAGCGATGATTTTTGAGGAGGCTTCCACAAGGACAAGAACATCTTTTGAAGTGGCCATGACTTTATTAGGGGGGCATGGATTATACATGAGGCCGGGAGATATACACCTAGGTAGGAGAGAGACCATCGCAGACACAAGCAGAGTCCTAAGTAGCATGTGTGATGGAATAGTGATTCGAGCTCTGCACTACAAAGATATTGTGGAGATGGCTAAGTATTCCACTGCTCCTGTAATTAATGCTATGTCTGATGACACGAATCACCCTGCGCAAGCTCTTTGTGATGCCTTCACCATATTTGAGAAGGCAGGGAAGACTAAGGGAATCAATCTAGCTTTTGTAGGTGATGGTAGTGCAGGGAGTGCTGCCAATGTATGTCGCAGCTTAATGCTTATCTCATCGAAGCTAGGCATCAATTTTTATCTAGCCTCGCCCAGGGAATATCAAGCAGAGGAGGAATTTTTGAAGCAAATATGCATGAATGCAGAACTCAGCGGCTCTAAAATAGTTATCACCGAAGAGCCCAGGGAAGCAGTTTCACAAGCCGATTTCATT
>Ga0209978_10000530_pt1 | contig 14719 bp, 13 predicted proteins | sample BentaG_FD_182805 | JGI IMG/M metagenome (GOLD analysis project Ga0209978, IMG submission 182805) | Deep subsurface microbial communities from South Atlantic Ocean to uncover new lineages of life (NeLLi) - Benguela_00093 metaG (SPAdes)... | ecosystem: Environmental > Aquatic > Marine > Oceanic >...
TTGGAGCAACCCCCCAGGAATTGTGACCTGGTCAGGAGAGAGAGCGGGAAAAAAACTCTTCATTCTCTCTCGACATATCTTTTGAGAGAGTAGAGAGCGAAAAAGTGCCAATCTTCTTTTTTTCGCCTCTTCCTTTATTTCTGGAAAAAAGGAAAGATTATCAGCAAGAATAACGCAGAGCGTGTCATCCTTTAATCTTTTCCTGAGGAAACCCTTTTTCTCCTTGGAAGAGAGGTTTTCTAAATCTCGAATCTCTTTTTTCCCCCAGACTTGAACAGATAAGCAGTCTTTTTGTGAGGAAGATTGACTTACCTTTCTAGAAAAACCAACATTTCCTAGGACCGTTTTTAGCTTCAGGAAATCCTTTGTCCTCTTGTAAAATTCTTTAGCTTCAAGAGAGGACCCTTTTCTGTTATCCATTTAATTTCTCTTCTTCTTCTCGAACAACATCCAAGATAACACTGATGTTTTTGGCTTCAAGAATTCTTTTTATCAAAGAGCTTGACTTCCGGACAAGGTGAGCAATAGACGCTAATATTTGAAGGTTTAAGCTTGGATTATCTGGGGAGGACACAACCAGAAAAAAAATATGCGAAGGCTTCCCATCTGAGGAACGAAAATCCACGCTTTTCTTCGAAATGGCCAGCATAACGATTGGATTTTTTATTCCTTTTATCTTACAGTGGGGAATGGCAACGCCTTCTCCGATGGCCGTGCTCCCCAGCTTCTCTCTCTGGATGAGCTTTTCGTACAACGCCTTTTCTTTAGAAATTTTGCTCTTCCTTTTTAGAAATTTGACCATCTCTCTGAGAACACCCTCCATATCCTGAGATTCCAGCTCAAGGATAATCATATCTTGCGTCAATAAATTATGGAGGTTCAATTCTCTCTCTTACTCATAAAAATTCATTCAGGCTCCACCAAGCCATAATTTCCGTCTTTTCTTCGGAATATAACAGCCCATTTCTCTGAACCCAATTTCCGAAAAACAAATACTTCTTTCTTGTTCAAATCAAATTGAAGAAAGGCTTCCTCAAGAGACATAGGCTTCATAGAATAGTCCTGGCTTCTAATGACTCTCCTTTGTTGTTCTTCTCGCTCGAGTGGAAAAGAAAAAGCCTCTTTCTCTCCTTTTTTTCTTCTTTTCCTCTCTCTTAGTTTTTCCTTCTCCTTCTTGGCTCTTTTCTCTATGTTATCAAAAGCCAAACCAAGGGAACTAAACATATCTTGGGTTTCTTCCACTGCATTTAAAACCGTCCTTTTGGTTCTCACATTAATCTCGACTTTATTTCTGTATTTTTCAACAGAAAGAACAAGATCAGCATTTATCCTGTGTCCAAAAATTTTCTCAAAAGACTTAAGCCTTTTTTCACAATACTGTTTTATTTCAGGAGTTATGCTTGTGTGTCGGGCTGTGAAATTTATAGTCATTAAGCTTCCTCCATTTTGAACTTTCTCTTTCTTACGTGGGAAGGTTGTACTCGGAGTTGTTTCCTGTATTTTGCCACAGTCCGGCGCGCAACTTTCAAGTTTTCCCTTGCTAATATATCACCTATTTCAATATCACTTAACGGGTCTCCTTTATCTTCACTGTCTATAAGTTTCTTTATCCTCTCTTTGATTCTTAAGGAAGAAATTTCTTCGCCAAAATCTCCCGAGAGTGCCTTGTGGAAAAAATACTTAAATGAAAACACCCCTCGATCTGTCATCATGTACTTGTTGGCGACCACTCTTTGGACAGTAGATTCATGAACACCAATCTCTTGGGCAACTTCTAATAAAGTTAAGGGCTTAATAAATTCAATCCCCTTCTCGATAAAATCTTTTTGCTTCTCCACAATGTATTTTGCGACTTTATAAATCGTTTGATTCCTCTGGTCCAGGCTTCGTAAAAACCAAAATGCTTTTTGCATCTTATCCTTCAAGTACCTGTATGTGTCAGGATTATCTTTTGAAGCTTGAGCCAGAAGCTTTTTATAGTAGCTGTTAATCCTCAAGCGGGGCAATCTCTCGTTATTTAACGTGATATTAAGTTTATCATCTTCCTTGGTGACAATAATATCTGGAACGACATAAGACGTTCTCTCCTGACTGTATTTTATTCCGGGAGTTGGATCCAAGCCTTTGATAATTTCCATATGATACTTTACAGCTGAAAGGGGAATACCAAGCATCTTTGCCAGCTGAGTATAATCGGATTTTTCTAAAAGATGAAGATGATGCTTAATGATTTCGCAAGCTACCTCATCCTTGATCTGAAGATAGATCATTTGAGCCAAGAGCATTTCTTTGAGCGTCAGGCTCCCTACACCTACAGGGTCGAAACCCTTGATTTTCTCTCGAATCTCATTTATCTTCTCCACAGAAGCCTTGGTTACTTTGGCTATCTCTTCCACCGGAATCGTTAGATAGCCATCTTCATTTATATTTCCGATTATATGCTGGGCAATTTCTTTTTCTTTTTTATCAAAGAATGTTAGATTCGCCTGCCAATTTAGATGATCCCAAAGAGAAGTGCTTTTAGAAACGATATTGTCTAAAGAAAGCGATTCCTTTTTCTCTAAAAAAAAGGAACGAAACCCATCATCAAAATATTCTTGAAAGTAAAATTCAAATTCCAGGTCTTCCTCCTCCCTCTGGGACTCCTGGGCTCCTTCAGGCCTTAAATCTTCTGGTTTCTCCTCTTTCTCCTTTCCTTTTTCTTCCTTATCTTTCTCTCCTTCTTCGGCTTCTTCCTCGGGTGCCTTCTCCACCGTTTCTTCCTCAGACTCGAGCATAGGATTCTGGGAAAGCTCGGTATCAATGATTTCGATAAGTTCTAAATTAGTTAAGGGGAGGAGTTTTATAGCCTGCTGAAGAGCAGGAGCAAGAATTAATTTCTGAACTTGTCTCTGTTCCAGTCGTAGTTTCAGAACCATAATTATACCCGTCCTAACTCTAATCTATAAAATCAATAAAGATGAAAATCTTCTCCTAAATATCTTTTCCTCACCTTTTCAGAAAGAACCAATTCCTGGGGAGTTCCTTCCTTTAAGATTCTTCCTTTATCGATGATATAAGCTCTATCGGTAATTTTTAATGCTTCCCTAACACTGTGATCTGTTAGAAGAATCCCTATTCCTCTGTTTTTAAGGCGCAGTACAATTTCTTGTAAGACAAGGATGGCTAAAGGGTCGATGCCTGTAAAAGGCTCATCCAGAAGAACAAATTCAGGAGTTGTGATCAAGGCTCGAGCAATTTCAAGCCTTCTTCTTTCTCCGCCTGATAAAGTATAAGCTTTGGCTTTAGCCAGCTTCTCAAGTCCGAACTCTTTAAGAATCCCTTCGAGATCGCTATTTCCCTTTGAATAGACATCTCGATTCGTCTCCATTATGGAGAGGAGATTATCCTCGACACTTAACTTCCTGAAAGCTGATGCTTCTTGAGGGAGAAGACACAAACCTTTTCTTGCTCTCGCGTACATGGGGAGGTCTGTAATATCTTCTCCATCCAGGCAAATTTGCCCCGAATCTTTAGGAATGAGACCGAGAATTAGAGAAAAAGTGGTCGTTTTGCCTGCACCATTAGATCCTAAAAGTCCGACGATTTCACCTTTTTTGATAGTAAGAGAAACCTTATCTACGACTTTCTTCTTTTTATAGCTTTTTTCCAGCTTTATCGCTTCTAAACAGTCTTTCATTTCTCACGTTTTATTACTGTTACTGACCTATCTCTTGCTTTATTTTCAACAAGAATTCTATCATCGGCTATAAAAAAAGTCAATTTGTCCCCCCTGGTTATCCCCTTGTCTTTATCTATCAGAACCGGGTTTCCTAAAAGAACAAGAGACTCCTTCTCCGGGTCGTATATTGCTTCTTCTCCCCTTCCTTCTCCAAGATTTTGAACAATGACAACTTTCTCTCGTGCAATTATCTTCTCTATGTCTCCTTCTTCCTCGTTCAGATAGACAGAAACGGAGTGAGCTCGAAGGTCAATATCCTTAACCTTTAAAGAACTTCTCTTTTCGTAAGAAAGAAGATTCTCTTCAGGATTAAAAGTCATTTTATCGGAAGAAATCTCTAACCTCTCCTCTTTTTCATCTTCTTTTGGTTTATGAGGAAAGACGGATTTTACCCCTCCCCTGCAAAGAATTTCTCCCGTCTCTTCATAAAGCACGATTTCTTCGGCAAGCAATATTTTCTTCTCCTGCCATGCTTTTGTATTCCCCTTAAAAATAAAACGCTCCCCCTCGTCGACATATCTCATCTCTTTGGCTTTGATAAAAACAGGATGTTCTTTGGAAAAAATGCCGATGCGTTTCACCTCTCCATTTTTTGACTTCAGGACAACCTTAACCCCCTTTTTCGCCTCCAAGTCATTGTTATCAAGGAAAACAGCTATCTCCTCGGCAAAAATCTCGCTACCTGAAGAAGCGACTCGTGCTTCAAATTGACCTTTTCCCTTAACCCGAAGAACATCGGTTTTCCCTTTTATGGTTAGAGTATCTCCTTCAATAAGCCGCGGTTCGTCTGAGCTTTCACCAAAATCAATCATCCTCGCATTTTTTAAGGCATGAAATTCTCTCAGGCCTCCTTGACGATCAAACAAGAATTTTATCGATTCTGCCAGAATTTGGGTAAAACTACCTGAGGAAGATACAAATTTAAAGGAACAATCTCCATTAGCTTCTATGGCTTGAATCTTCTGAAGGTCGGGGAAGGCTCTAAGCTCAATCTCTTCAGCTTCGACTTCGCGCTTTGCACTTTGAGAAAAATGAGAAGAGCGGCTCTCGGATGAAATATTTTCTCTCTCTTCTTCTATGATAGTGGCCTTGACCTTACCTTTTAGAACCAGAGTTCTGATATTTTCTTCATCTGGAAACAAATCAAACTCTAAATTGGAAGCCGAAGCACGGCTCTCTCCATGAAAAAGATTCACTCCCCCCTCCATTACACCATGTCTTTTTTTCCGGCTATATTCAAACTTTTTTCCTTCGGCAATAAGTGGAAAAGATGTTTCAAGATTAGGCCTTATGTGGAGATGGACGTTTTCTTGCAGTTCTATTTTTTCTTGCTTCATCAAATAGACCATCTTCAGGGCAGTTCCACTCAGGCTCCCTGAGGAAAAATCTACACCACTTTCACTCCAGAAAAGTTCCTTTTTATTGTCATAATGCAACGAAACTGATTCAATCACCAAATCTTTAAATTTAACTTTTGCCTGACCAAATAATACAAAATGATTCCAATCTTTGTCATAGACAAGTTCGTCTCCGTAGATGAATACGTCTCTATCTTCTCTTTTTTTAAAAAAAATAATTTCTACATTTCCCTCAGCGTGATAATTGTTATCCTCTCCCACATAATGCTTATCTGCCTTGACCTTAACACTTTCCTTATCTCCCTTGATCTCGAAATGGACAATCTTATCCTTCTTCTCTATTTTCTGCTGTGTTATTTTTTCAGTTTTCATGGGAATCTGATGCTCTCTGAGCGAACGAGTCGTAAAATATCTCACAATTATAGCCAGAAGGATCAAAAGCAAAATTGCTGTCCCGACTCTCATGATCTTTGGCAAATTCATGTTTTTCCCTTATGTTTTTATGTCTTCAAGAGAAAGGCTGAGTTTCTCTTCCCCCATGTATTCGGAAAACTGTAAAGAAAAGACCAAATCGATTTTATCGCCTTTCTGGATGCTCTGGGCCCATTCACCTCTTTGCCATCCCAAGGCTTCAAAAACCCTTCCTCTTTGCTCTATCAGGAGTTTACTATGCTTGCCCTTAATTTTTTGGGGTTTCCCTACGACTTCTGCCTCTTCTGTCAGAAATATTGGTTTGGGGTTTCCAACTCCAAAAGGAGAAAGAAGAGAAAATTTCTCGATAAAATTAGAGTTTATGTCAGCAAAATCTATCTTTGAATCTATGTATATTTTCCTTTCTAAATGCTCCTCAGTTATTCTTGAGCTGACATAGGCATTTGCAGCCTTTCTAAAAAGTGTCATATTTTCTCGAGCGAGCACACAACCGATAGCCATTGAATGTCCTCCATAATCCAGAAACAAATCTCTACATTCATCCAGACACTCGATAAGGGGAAATTCACTGATGCTTCTCCCTGAGCCATGTGCCTTTCCATCTTCATAGGCAAAAAGAAGCACTGGTCGATGAAAGATATCTTTGAGCTTTGAGGCCACAATACCGATGACTCCACGGTGCCATTCCTCGCAGCCCAATATCAGAAATTTGTAGCGTTCCGCAAGATGTCTTTTCCCGATTTTCCTCATGGCTTGATCATAAATTTTCTCTTGTGTTCTCTGCCTCTTGGAATTCAGCTTATCAAGATGGCCTACTAGTTCAAGCGATTCTGGCAGAGAATCCGTAAAAAAAAGCCTAACAGCTAAATCAGGCATCCCCATTCTTCCGGCAGCGTTAATCCTTGGTCCAATCCTGAAACCGATATCTCCGACAGAGACTCTTCTTCCCCTCAAGCCACAGAATTCCATCAGACTCAATAATCCAGTGTTTGAAACCCTTTCTAGATCTCTTAGCCCGAACTTGACAAAAAGCCTGTTTTCACCCCTCAATTTTGCAACATCGGCTATTGTTCCTATAGAGACAAGCTTCATATAATGGGAAAGAGAAGAAGCCTTCCCCTCCCTATCAAAAAGTGCCTGGATGAGCTTGAAGACCACTCCAATTCCGGCTAAGCTTTTATCAGGATACCCTGAGTCGCTGAGCATAGGGTTGAGTATTGCCTCAGCTTCTGGAAGGAAATCTCCCGGCAGATGATGGTCAGTTATGATGATGTCGATTCCCTCTTCTTTAGCTCTTTTCGCAAACTGAGTCGCTTTTATCCCGCAGTCAACACTGATAACCAAGCGGGCTTTTCTTTCGAGGACAATTTCAATGTATCCCTCTTTGATCCCGTACCCATATTTTAATCTCTCCGGGATGAAGTAATCCACCTCTCCCCCTAAAGATTCCAGGGCCTGAGAAAGGATAACAACAGAAAGAATACCATCCACATCGTAATCGCCAAAAATCAATATTTTCTCCTTCCTGGAAACTGCCTGTCTAATTCTCCTCACTGCCTCCTTCATGCCTCTCATTAGATAAGGATCATGAAGTCCGTCCAAAGTCTCGAAAAGAAATTTGTGAGCGGCTTCTGCATCGCATACATCCCGATTAACCAATACCTGAGCAATTTCTAGCGGAATACCGAGCTCATCAGAAAGATTTCTCGCCTCATCTCGGGGAGGAGTTAAAAACCAATGAATTCTGCTCATGGACTTTTTAAATTTAACATAAAAAAAGGGGACAGGCTACTTTTTTATAGGGACTGCATTGGGGTCGGGTCTCAAAAAGTAAAAAAGGGACAGGCTACTTTTTTATAGGGACTGTCACTGGTCACTGGGGTCGTATCTCAACATTCAACATTCATTGGGGTCGTTCATTGGAGTCGAATCTCAACATTCAACTTTTTTCATAAGAAATGTAGGGTCATTGGGTTGGGTCTCAAAGAGTAAAAAAGTAGCCTGTTGTACATGCTCACTAATTCGGTAACATATTAAAGTCTTTCAAAGGGTACTTGACAGTTTAATGGCTTTACCGTTTATTCATATTCTGTAAAGGATTGATTCATTTTGTGTAGGTGTTTGATTTATCAAACACACATTTTTGATCTTATAAATTGATGGGTTTGATAAATCAAACCCCTACATTAAGAGACGCCGTGATTTTAAAAAGTGTTACCTAACCTGGATTATTCACGAGTCGAGATTGGCGCAGATGCAAGGCGCGGCCCATGAAGCTGTGGTCGTCCACCGCGAATGGGCCGCAACGCCGCAGATGCGGTGAGATCGGCTCGCCCGAAGGGTAAAAAATGCCGATTATGATTAAAAGAAAATTTAATGAAGAAAGTTATCTCCTTGATCTCGTGAAAAATCATGCTAAGAAGCAGATATCATTGAAAATAAATTAAGGTATCGGCAGTTTTTATGAATAATTCAGGCTAATTACTGAGCATAAACACCTGTCTCCTTTTTTAAGCGAATTGACTTTAAAAATCCCCAAAAATATAATAGTTCTGCCGTGATTGGAAATCTCAAAGAAAAGTTAGCAGAAACACGAGAAACCCTTAAAGAAAGGTTCGAAGAACTTCTTCGGAGTGACAAAAACCGAGAAGAAATTCTTGATGAGCTTGCCGAATCCATGATTCTGGCCGATGTAGGAATGCATTCTACTGAAAAAATTATTCAATCTATCAGGCAAAAAAGTAAAAAAGGTGATTCTTTCCGGACAATCAAAAAAATATTAGAAGAGGAAATTATCAAAACTCTCTCTCAATTCCCTTCCGATTTCAACCTTGATCACTCTCCTTCTGTTATCATGTTGGTTGGAGTAAACGGCGGGGGAAAGACAACCTCCTTGGCAAAGTTGGCCTATCGCTTTTCGAAGGGAGGAAAGAATGTACTGATCGTGGCAGCTGATACTTTCAGAGCAGCGGCCCAGGAACAGCTCGCATTGTGGGGGAAAAAATTGAATATTCCTGTGATAAAAGGCCAGTATGGGGCAGATCCTGCTTCTGTCGTTTACGACTCCATTCAATCCTTAAAGGCCCGTTGTTTCCAACTTCTTCTTGTCGACACTGCAGGAAGAATCCACACAAACACCAATTTAATGAAAGAGTTGGAAAAGATAAAACGGGTCATCTCAAGAGAAATCGAAGGAGCACCCCAAGAGATCTTGCTCGTTTTGGATGCCAGCATAGGCCAAAACGCTTTGATCCAAGCCAAAGAATTTCTTAAATTTTCAGGTTTAACCGGAATTTTCCTCGCTAAACTGGACGGGACAGCCAAAGGAGGAAGTGTTATCAGCATAGTCGACGAATTGAAGCTCCCGATCAAGTTCATCGGTATAGGAGAAGAGAAAAAAGACATGCTTCGCTTCTCTCCCCCGGATTTTGCGAGAGCCCTTCTTTCATGAAAAACCTTAAAGATATTTTCTACCTCCAGATGGCCTATGCCTTGGCCGAAAAAGCCAAAGGATGGGTAAGCCCGAATCCCTACGTGGGCGCAGTGATCGTCCGCAGAGATGTGATCATAGGCCATGGCTATCATGAAAGGCCAGGCCAACCCCATGCTGAAGCCGTAGCTCTTCGGAGAGCAGGCTCTCTTTCCCGAAACAGCACTGCGTACATCACTCTTGAACCCTGTGTTCACTGGGGAAAGACACCTCCTTGTGTGGAAGCCATCCTTCAGGCCCGCCTGAAAAGAGTGGTTATTTCTGCTCTCGACCCTAACCCGCTGGTCTTTAAAAAGGGGCTCAAAAAAATAAAGCAGGCTGGAATAGAAGTCTCTGTGGGTCTTCTTGAGGATAAAAACAGGCGTCTCAATGAAGTTTATATAAAATACATCACCAAAAAAATCCCTTTTGTCGTTTCAAAGGCTGCCGCGAGTCTCGATGGGAAAATGGCCACTAAAAAATACGCATCCCAATGGATCTCTTCTCCCCAAACAAGAAAATATTTTCATCTCTTGAGAGGGGAGCATGATGCGCTTATGGTCGGCATTAACACGCTCATCAAGGACGATCCCCTGCTAACTGTTCGCCATCCCAATTGGAAGGGAAAACACATAACACGGGTTATCCTCGACTCCCATCTTCGCTTTCCTTTAAGCGCGAAAATTCTCTCCACTCTCTCCCAGGGAAAAATTCTGGTCTTTACTCATAAGAAAGCCTCCCAAAGGAAAACTGAAGCGTTGCGCAAAAAGGGAGTAGATGTTATATTTCTTTATTCATCCAGTATGGACTTAAAGGAAGTACTATCCTGGCTGGGTAAGCATGAGATTTCGAGCGTGCTGGTAGAAGGCGGCAGCCGGTTGCTGACGTCAATGCTCGAAGAGAGACTGGTGGATAAGATTATTGTATCCATCTCTCCCAAACTGATCGGTGGAAAAGCCGCGCCATCTCTTCTCCAGGGAGAAGGTGCAGATTTAATTAAAGATTCTCTGCTTTTGAAGAGAAAAAACTCTTTCCAAATTGATGAAGACATCATTGTGGAAGGATATCTCTAATGTTTACAGGAATCATTCATCATACGGGTTTATTCAGGGGATACCGCCGAGGAAAACAAGAAATAGTTGTCGAGGCTCCCTCCATTTCTTCTCTAATAGAGATCGGGGAAAGCTTAGCTGTAAACGGGATCTGCTTAAGCCTCATCAAAAAAGAGAATAACGCCCTTTTCTTCAATCTCTCTCAAGAAACCACCCAAAGAACCAACATGGGCTCTCTCCGACGGGGCGAAAAGGTCAATCTTGAACAGCCTCTTACCCTTTCTTCTCCCCTGAGTGGTCATCTCCTCACAGGCCATGTCGACTCTCGAGGAAAGGTTCTCAAAATTTCAGTGAAAAAACCAGGGAAAAAACTGACAATCTCCTTCCCTTCAGAACTCAGACCATACTTTATCCCTAAAGGTTCAGTAGCTTTAAACGGAGTAAGTCTGACCATAGCTCGTTTAGGGCCTTCTTCGTTTGATGTTGAGCTTATTCCTATCACGCTAAGAAATTCTAATTTAGGGAATTTAAGAAGAGTAGATGTGGTTAACATAGAGTGTGACATGATCGGAAAATACGTGTATAATTGGATAAGTAAAGGGAAACGGTAGAAAAAGAGGAAGAGAGAAAAGGACATAACATGAAAAGGAAGTCCAAAAAAGCTTCAGTAGAACAAGCCTTAAAAACCGTAAAAGCAGGAAAGCTCATCATTATCGTCGATGATGAAGACAGGGAAAATGAAGGCGACCTTATGGTTGTGGCTGAAAAAGTAACTCCAGAAATCATCAATTTCATGACCAAACACGGGCGGGGCCTCATCTGTCTGCCCCTGACTAAAGAAAGGCTAAAGGAGCTGGATATCCCCCTAATGGTTCATGATAACACAGCTCGCTTCGAAACAGCCTTCACCGTTTCCGTAGATGCCAAAGAAGGAGTCACAACAGGTATCTCAGCCTATGACCGGGCCAAAACAGTTTTAACTGTTATAGATCCCAAAACTCGCCCCGCAGACCTTGCCCGACCAGGACATATTTTTCCCCTTCAAGCAAGGGAAGGCGGCATTCTGGAAAGGGCAGGCCAGACAGAGGCAGCGCTGGATATCGCTCGTCTGGCAGGCTTAAGACTTGCAGGCGTCATCTGCGAAGTCATGAACGAAGACGGTACTATGGCCCGGATGCCTCAGCTCGAAGAATTCAGCCAGATTCATAGTATTCCCATTCTGACTATCGCCGATATCATAAAATACCGAATGAACCATGAAAGACTGGTTAAGAAAGTTGAGGAAGCCGATTTACCTACAAAGTTCGGACACTTCAAGCTGATGATTTTTGAAGACACCATTCACAAGGAACATCATTTGGCCCTGGTCAAAGGAGAAATCAAGAAGGATGAACCTACCCTAGTCCGTGCTCACTCTCAGTGTTTAACTGGAGATACCTTTGGTTCAATTCGCTGCGACTGTGGAGCTCAACTTCACCGGGCTATGGAGATAATCAACAAGGAAGGAAAAGGAGTCATCCTTTACATTCTAAATCATGAGGGAAGGGGTATTGGCTTTATCAACAAAATCAAAGCCTATGCGATCCAGGATCAGGGACTGGATACTGTTGAAGCCAACCGAAAACTGGGTTTTAAGCCTGATCAAAGGGAGTACGGAATAGGAGCCCAAGTCCTGGTTTCCCTGGGAGTCAATAAGCTCCGCCTTATAACCAACAATCCTCGAAAATTCATCGGGCTTTCAGGATACGGTCTAGAGATTGTCGAGCGTGTGCCCATCGAAATCCCTCCCAACAAACGCAACCTTAAATATCTAAAGACTAAAAAAGAAAAAATGGGCCATATCCTGGAAATGGTTTAAAGAACCAAAATCTGGCCCCTACCCTAAACCCTTATCCTTACGAAACTTCTTTCTCTCAAGAACAAAAGTGACAGGACCATCATTAATCAAATGCACATCCATCAGAGCCCCGAAAATTCCTGTTTCGACTTTTATACCTCTTTTCCTGATTAGTTCCACTAAATAATGAAAAAGCCTTTCCGCTCTTTCTGGCACCTCAGCTTTCTCAAAACTTGGCCTCCTTCCTTTCTTCACAGAGCCAGCAAGAGTGAACTGAGAAATTGCGAGCACTTCTCCTTTTACCTCCAGCAGGGATAAGTTCATTTTTCCTTCTCTATCAGGGAAAATCCGGAGCTCCACTACTTTTTTGGCCAGATATTGTGCATCATCCTCTGAATCGCCTTTTTCAATGCCGATAAGGAGACAAACTCCCCGATCAATTTCTCCTTCGATCTTCCCCTGAACTTCAACCGCGGCGTCTTTGACTCTCTGTAATACTATCTTCATCTTCTTTGTTCTCAATCCTACAAGATTCTCTTGCGAGAAAAAACATCTCTTAATCTTCTTACATCTTCATGGCTAAAAAGCAAATTCATAAAGAGATAAACCAGCATCCCTATAACAATAGCTGAAAACAAAATTCCAAGCTGTTCTAAGAATATAAGGCTATGGAAATCAAAATGCTTCATAAAAAACCAGACAGCCCCTCCCATTACAGCCGCTGAAAAAGCAGATTTTAAAACAGATGCTGAAAATTCCTTCTTTTCTATCTTTCCGATCTTTTTTTCCAGTAAGATAAAAAGAAGAAAGAAATTTAAGACGGCGGAAAGGGACAACGCCAAAGCTAAACCTCGCACCCGTAAAGGCTTCATCAAAATCAAAGAGAGCGAGATGTAGCTCAACATCACAAAAAAGGCGACAATAACAGGTGCTTTAGTGTCTTTAAGGGAATGAAAAGCAGAGGCTAAAATTTTTACTCCGGAAATAAAAGGAAGACCAAAGGAAAAAAAGAACAGGCATGAGGCGCTCATGGCTGTTGATTGTTCATCAAAAACTCCCCTTTGAAAAAGCACTTGAATGATGGGACGGTTCAAAACAAGCAGCCCAACCATAGCGGGGATAGTTACAAAAAATACCAGCTTAAAAGAGAAGATAAGAGTCTTTTTCATGCCTTGAATATCATGATGGGCAGCCAGTTCAGAAAACGTGGGAAGAAGTGCAATGGAAAGGGCGATAGAGAAAAGACCCAGGGCAAGCTCCTGAACTCTCGAAGCATAGTATAGAGAGGAGACACTTCCTTCTTCCAAAAAAGAGGCAATTATCCGGCTGATAGCAAAAATTATCTGAATAATCCCAGCGCCAAATATACCCGGGACCATAAGCTTTGCCACCTTGCGGACGGCTGGATGGGAAAAGGAGAGGCTGAATTTAAACCGCATTCCCCTTCGCCAGAGAAATGGAAGCTGGAATGCAAGCTGAAAAACACCTCCGAGAACAACCCCTGCCGCAAAAACAAAGGCAGGCTCTTCCGCCTTTCTTGCAAAAAGAACCGCCAGGCAGATAATCGCCAAGTTGAAAAGGACAGGAGTAAAGGCAGGGACGAAAAATTTATGGAAAGAATTCAGGATAGCCATAGCCAGAGCAGCTAAACTGATTAAAAATATGTAGGGAAACATTATTCGAGTAAGAAAAATTGTCAGCTCCCACTTCCCCTGAACATCCCCAAAACCAGGGGTTATAATTTTAACCAAAAGAGGAGAAAAGACGATACCCAGGACTGCGAGAAGAGCCATTATCAAGGTCAAATCAAAAAAGAAGGCATTGGCAAATTTCCAGAGTTCTTCCCGCGATTTTTCCTTTCTCAACTGGGTAAAAACTGGAACAAAAGCCGCTGTCATCGCCCCTTCACCCGTTAATCTCCTCAACAAATTTGGAATAATATAGGCGATGTAAAAGGCATCGGCACCTCTGCCTGTTCCCAGATAAAAGGCCTGCATCACATCTCTGATATAGCCAAATATTCTGCTAATTAGCGTGGGCGCAGCCACCGCAAAAGTCGATCGCACTAATCTTTGATTTCGGTCCTTTTGCTTCAACATTCTTTAAAAACTAAAATCAAAAAATATCTTCTTCCTTCCATTTCCCTGAGGTTGACTTTGGAAAAGAGATATCTTATCATATCATTTCCAAAAAGGAGAGAGAGATGGCTTATCACAAATCAGCCACACGACAGTGGAGGCGAAGCCTGCGCAGGAATGCTATAAACAAAAGAAACAAGTCTGCCCTCCGGAATCAGATAAAAAAATTGAGAGAAGCCATTAAAAACAAGGACGTGGAAACAGCCCAGAAGCTTCTCCCTCTCACCTTCTCCCTCATAGATAAATCAGTCAAAAAAGGGACGATCCACGAAAATAAAGGCAACAGACACAAGTCAAGATTGAGCCGCCAGGTTGAAATGATTAATCCCTCCCCCTCCAAGTAACTCTCTCTTTCTTCCGAAGGCCACAATAACCAAAAAGGAAGCTTTCCATGAGTGTCTGAGGAGTGACAGTGGATGTTTTCATCATTAAATCAATCTCCTCAAGCTCAGCCAAAACACGATTCAAATCTCTCATGGAAAATTTTTCCACCAAGGAGAAAAACTCCTGGAACTTAGCTTGATAAAAGCTTCCAAATTTTTCATGGATATGGGGCCTTAATTCCTTGAAAATTGTCTTCTTATCAATACTTTTCTCTTTAAGCAAAAGCTTGGCCAGAAAAATATCCCGGAAAAACTTGGCCATTGAACCCAGGATGTATTCAGGCTTCACTCCTTCTTTGAACAAGTTATTCAAAACGATAAGGCTCCGT
>Ga0209978_10000533_pt1 | contig 14703 bp, 14 predicted proteins | sample BentaG_FD_182805 | JGI IMG/M metagenome (GOLD analysis project Ga0209978, IMG submission 182805) | Deep subsurface microbial communities from South Atlantic Ocean to uncover new lineages of life (NeLLi) - Benguela_00093 metaG (SPAdes)... | ecosystem: Environmental > Aquatic > Marine > Oceanic >...
GGGCTGGCTTGATGCTGATACTATAATGTCACCCAATTCCTACGAAGCCGCTGTTTATGCCGCTGGTGGCGCCATTAAGGCAACCGAGGCAGTTATGGATGGAGAGGTAGCCAGCGCCTTTGCCCTGGTCAGACCGCCGGGACACCATGCTACCCCTCGGCGAGCCATGGGCTTCTGTCTATTCAATAATGTGGCTATCGCCGCAAAATATGCACTGGCTAAATATAATCTGGAACGCCTAGCTATCATTGATTTTGATGTGCATCACGGTAATGGAACGCAGGAAATTCTTTATGATAACCCCCAGGTGCTTTACATATCAACTCACCAGTATCCCTTCTATCCGGGAACGGGCAGCATTGATGAAACTGGGGTTGATGAGGCAAAGGGCACCACGGTTAATATACCACTACCGGCTGGCTGTGGTGATGCCGAATATTTACTGGCTTTCGAACAAATCATTGTCCCGGCGGCTAGACGGTTTAAGCCTCAGCTTATCCTGGTCTCGGCTGGCTACGACCTTCACCAGGCTGATGGAATAGCCCTGATGCAGGTAACCACCACCGGCTTTGCTCAAATGGTAAAAATAATCAAGGAGCTAGCTGACGAACTATGTAGTAGTCGTCTCGTCTTCAGCCTGGAGGGCGGCTATAATGTAACCGCTTTAGCTGCCTCAGTAAAAGCCACCTTTGATGTCCTTCTAGGCGACACCACTATTGAAGACCCACTGGGTCAATCACGGCACCGATTTGCCGCACCCAGCATTACTCATCTGATTAAGGCGATAAAGGAAATCCACAATCTACCCTGACCAGAGGAAGCTTATCCGCTCTACCTCCGGTAAAAAGATCATTCCTCACTCTGCTAACTTCTCAACATGCTTGAGACTTAAAAAAGACATGGGTGGACTTGACTTTTTGTGAAATAATGGTATAACATTAAATATCATCACCAGTGGATTATTCCACTGGTCCCCTCTGGGTTACGATCCAGAGGGTTTTTACTTTTAATGAATCGTATAATATTCTTAGTTGATGGTTTTAACCTATACCATTCAACCAGAGACATTGGTGGTGATTTTGGTGGATTGCGTGTAAAATGGTTAAACATTCATTCCCTTTGTCGTTCTTTCTTACCGTTGATCAGCAAGGATGCCAGGCTTGAACATATTTACTATTTCTCAGCCTATGCATTTCATCTAAATGACCCTGATGTGATTCTACGTCACAAAAACTACATCAAATGCCTAGAAGAGACTGGTATTACTCCTGAGCTAGGCAGATTCAAGCCCAAGGAAATAGAATGCCCACACTGTAATAAGCAAATTCAAAGGTACGAGGAGAAAGAAACCGATGTCGCTATCGGAGTAAAACTATTCGAAGTATTTCATAAAAATGAATGCGATACCGCCGCTTTGATGACAGGAGACACTGACTTAGCACCAGCAATTAGAGCTACTAAGCATATTTTCCCAAATAAGTCTATAATCTTTCTCTTCCCCTATAAACGGAAGAACTCCGAACTTGCCCAAATTGTATCGGCCTCATTTAAGTTACACAAGGACAGTTACTTACGGCATCAATTTCCTAATCCAGTTATATTATCTGACGGGACTCAAATTCAAAAGCCTACCTCTTGGTGAGGTTAATAAATGACTTTTACTTTTCGGCTCTTACTGGAAGGGGTAGCCAGTGAATAAACCTGCCCCACTCCCCCTTCTCCCAAACTATCAGCAGCAGGCTGGCGATACAGAGTGAGCTATAGGTTCCAGCAATAATACCAATCAGCAGAACTACAGCGAAATTCTGAATTGACGCCCCAACAAACAAGAGCAGGGCTAAGACCACAAATAGTGTAGTTAAACTGGTATTCAAGGAACGACTCAGCGTCTCAACCAAGCTATTATTAACTACCACCTCAAAACTGGAGCTTACCCCCTTTATCAAATTCTCGCGTATTCTATCAAAAACGACAACGGTATTATTCACACTATAGCCGATAACAGCTAATATGCCGGTAATGAACATCAGATTGATTTCCCAGCCCCATATGCCACCGAGGATAGAAAAAATGCCTAATACTACCAGCACATCGTGCACCAAGGCGATTACGGCACAGGTGCCATAGTGGAAGGGTTTTGGCATCCGGCGAAATGCCCAGGTGATATAAAGCAGTACGCCAACGGCGGCTATAGCTACGGCAATAGCCGCATTACGTGCTGTCTCCTCAGCCACCCTAGGCGATACCGAATAGAATTCCATTTCCTTAAATTGACCAAGCTCAGCAGCTAAATCACTCTCTAGCTGTGTCTTATCTTCGCCGGTTAATTCACGGGTGCGGATAAAGAAATCACCCTCTCCACTGCGTTGAACAATAGCACTCCCGTAACCTAAGCTAGCCAATTCCTGTTTCAATTGACTCAGCTCTACTTCACGCTCAAAGCTCACCGTCATCATTGAGCCGCTACCAAATTCAATCCCCAGCTTGAGAGGGAAGACGACTAGAGAAATAATACCAATGAGTATTACTCCAGCTGAAATAAGAAAAAACCAGAACCTTTTGCCTACAATATCAAACATTATCCTCTTCCTGGGTATATGCTAAACAGCGAAGTCTTTTTTGCCAGACGAGTGCCCACAAACAGGCGGAGGAAAGTTCGGGTAACCACAATAGCGGTAAACATACTTACCGCCACCCCGATAAACAGGGTTAAGGCGAAAGCCATTACCGGGGCACTGGCGACAATACTGCTACCTAACCAATACAAAATGCCACAGACAATAAAAGTGGTTACATTGCTATCCCTGATAGCCGTCCAGGCACGATTAAACCCAGTCTCAATGGCTGCGCCCAGTGTCCGCCCGGTCTGAAATTCCTCCTTCATCCGCTCAAAGATAAGGACATTGGCATCAACCGCCATGCCTATGGATAAGACAAAGCCACCGATGCCGGCCAGGGTAAGGGTGACCGGTATCAATTTAAATAGTGCCAACACTAGTGCCCCGTAGAAAATTAAAGCCAGGCTGGCTAGAACCCCAGATAGGCGATAGTAGATAATCATAAATAGCAGAACCAATATTATGCCAATTAGCCCGGCCGTAACGCTCATTCTAATGAAATCAGCTCCCAGCATCGGAGAAATACTCTGCTCATAGATGGCAGTAAGGGGGATAGGGATACGGCCGGCATTGAGTAATTTAGATAAATCTCTAGCCTCATTCCAGCTTAACCCTTCAATCTGACCGCTATCTATAATGGTGGCACGAACAATAGGGGCAATAGGTTGTCCGTCCTCTCCCAACAGTGGTTCATCACCAAGGAAAATGCCTAAAGGCTTGCCTATAAGCCGACCAGTTATTTCCTTGGATAGCTTGCTTCCCTCTTCATTCCAGTCAAATATTAATATAGGCACGCCAGTAAGCCGATGAGGTACCACCTCAGTATTTTCCTTAAAGTAAGCACTGGTTAGCACCTTTTCCTGTCCATTAACTATAGCTGTAGCTGGCAGCCACTCCATTTCCCCATCTTCACCCTCTACCTGTTCCCGAAACTCAAGCAGCGCCGTCTGTCCAATAAGCCTCTTTGCCTTCTCAGCCTCACTAATACCAGGTAGCTCAACCAATATGCGGTCGGCACCCTGCCTCTGGATAACCGGCTCGGTTACTCCCAAAAGATTAATTCTCTTTTCAATAACAGCTATGGCGCCATCAATGGCTTCAGTCTCTTTACCCGGTTCCACCGAAGATAAATCAGCCTTATAAACCATATGAATACCGCCCCGCAAATCCAAACCCAAGCGTATCCCCTGCCTGCCAAACCTTTCTCCCTCAATGGGCAATAGTGCCCACAAGGCAAAGGCGAAGAGGGCTAATATAATTATAAGAACCAGCGTATTTCTTCTAGTCATAGATTAAATCCTAAATCCGAAGCACTAAATCCTAAACAATATCTAAATCCAAATGCCCAAAAACCTATCTTACCTTTTCTATTTCTGTCATTTGAATTTGTTTAGAGTTTAGATATTAATATTTAGTATTTGCCCATATCCCATATAGCCTCTCACGAATGTAAGCCAGCGCCTCTTCCCTGGTTGTTAGCTCTCCGGCGGCTTGTGCTTCACGCACTGCCTCCAGTAATTCTCCGATTTTAGGTCCTGGGCTCAGACCAAAGATATTGATTAAGTCATGCCCATCAATTAGCTTAGGCGGGACAACCAAAGTTTCCTCCTGAAAACGCTGAGCCAATACATACTCTACCAGTTGAGCATGCTCCTGCATTTGAGCTAGATTTAGGTGCGGACCTCTAGTGGCTAGATGGTCAGCCAAACTCAGGAAAAGTATATCAATACCAGCGTCTGCGGTATCACGAAAGTAACGGTAAATAGCCCGACGGGTGGGAAGTTCATTTTGACTCATCTGCAGCGGTCGAAGGTGATGCCTTACCACGACTTCCACCAGCTTCACTTCTTTACCACTAAACCTTAGCCTTTCCAGAATATTAACCGCTATAGCTGCCCCCTCCTTAGCATGCCCCAAAAAGCGCATCCGACCTTGAGTATCAATAGCTTTAGTTTGAGGTTTAGCAATATCATGAAGAAGTGCCGCCAGTTTGAGTAGTGACCTCCTGGTGCTACCGCTACTAACCTCCAGGTCAAAGTGCTGACTCAGTACTGTTGACCACGGGGCAATAGCCAAGACCTCGTCACTGGCATATCCCCAGCCTCCCTCATGAAGCAGAAAGTCAACGGCAACCACTGTCTTAAGAGAATGGTCAAAAACCTCCCAGAAGTGCTCCTTGGGCTGCGTGACACCCTTTGCCCGATTAAGCTCTGGAATCATAGCCGTGACCAAGCCCAGCTCATTAAGGTAGGTTAAAAATTGCCCGGCTCGAGAAGTAGCCAGTAACCGAAGCAGTTCTTCTCTTACCCGCTCCCCGGCTACACCAGCTATAAGGGGACAGTAGCGCTGAATTAGAGCCTCGGTCTCGTTATCAATACCAAAACCAAGCTCTGCCGCCAAACGCACGGCTCGTAATAAGCGCACCGCATCTGATTTAAAAGCCGCCTCTGAAACAGCCCGAATCACACCCTGGTGAAGGTCACTCCAGCCGTTAAGGGGGTCTATAAGTTGAACATCAGTATAATCCTTCCCCAACCGGCTAAGGTCAACTGCCATAGCATCTATAGTGAAATCACGCCGTGCCAGGTCATGCTCAATGCTGCCCTTAAATGTAGAGAAATCAAGCTGCCATCTACCTCTAGCTGAGGGGGCGGCTTTGTTAGCTAGAACTACCCTACCCACCCTATTTACTTCATCCAACAGGACATAGCTACCACCAAGAGCAATAGCTACCTTGGGAGCAATCTCCAGCGCATCTGGCGCTACGGCTATGTCAATATCAGCCGTATCTCGCCCCAGCAGCACATCACGAACAAAGCCACCAACAAGATACGACTTCACCCCCTGCTCAGTGAGAAAACTGCTTACCTTGGTCAATAATAAAGAGGCTCCAGGCTTAATAATTAGCTCCAAATCTTCCTTATCCACTTCTATCATCTAAAGCTAAACTATACTCCCAAAGCAGTAATTTATCAAGATGGTGTACTCGTTCAAATGATTGGTGACACATATTGCCTTCCTTGTCATTGCCAGGAGCCCCTTCCCGTTGTCATTGCCAGGAATGTCATTGCGAATGTAATGAAGCAACCTAAAGTGCCGAAGCAATCTCCAGGAATGCCCGGGGATTGCTTCGCCTTGCTCGCAATGACACGGGGAAGAACGAAAGGACTTATAAAACCGGGGTAAAAAATCCCCTTTCGCCTCTTACCAGGGGTGGGCATTGCTCAAGCTCGCAGTTAGCCGCTTTCTTTAGCCAGGCTCCTGGCAATGCTCTTTAAGATGCTGAGGATTCCGATGACAGCGCGCTGCACATCAACCGGCTCTTGTGATAACACCCTGGCTACATAAGGGTCTAATCGCCCGCCACTATATTCTGGATTTTTCTCAGCTATGCTCGGCGGCTGGGGAGACAGGTAGCCAGCTAAAGTAAATAGCTCATCCTCATCAAAGCCTAAAGGCCTGGCAATTTTTCGCAGGATTGAGGCTGATGGGAAACGCTCACCCTTCTCTATGCGACCCAGGTGTGATGGAGATACCCCTGACATAGCCGCCAGTTGGTGTAGTGTCAGCGGCATGGTAACCCTTTGCTGCCTGATTATTCCGCCAAGATTATTCTGGTTAAACATACCTATAGCATAATTCGCCAAATGGCAAATGTCAACTTTTTAACTTCATTTTTACCCATTTCTAACCAATTATTTACCTTATTTACCTCAATCTTTACCTTCCTGTGCTATCCTTAATAATAGAGGCTGTCTGAAAACTACAGAAAAATATACCTGTGTCATTGCGAGCCGCCGGTCACCAGACTGCGACTCTGTCGAGCCTGGCAATCCCTTAGAGATTGCTTCGGGGTTTCGCCTCTGGCAATGACCAACGAGAAACATGTCAATTTCTGGACAGTCTCAATAGTAATTAAAGGGTGAGAATTTAGAGACAGAACTGGGATTGGGGCATCTCATATATAGCTGCTATCTGGCACTAAGAGCGTGGATGTCATGATAATAAAGACCAAGGTTTTTGAATTGAACCCCAGGCGCTACAGGAATTTATGTGAGTTGGCTCAGGCTATGGGAATATCAGTAAGCCAGGTTTACCGGGTGCGTGAAGGCAAGCGCCATATCAATCAAAAATTCATTATCGGGGCGGCAAAAGCCTTCCCCGAATACAAATTTGATGACCTTTTTTACTTCGTTCCTGAGTCGCCAATTGAGAGCACCCGGCAAGCGTTAGAAAAGTTTACCTCAGCTACCGAGGTGTATGCCCAGCACCTCAAGAGCCACACTAGTGCCATCATAAGCTTCAGACAGGCGTCTCAAGAGCTGAAGAAGGGTGCCGAGGAGCTGAATAAGCTTCTAGTTATCTAATAGACATCCAATCATTTTCAGTCAATTAGCTTTATCGCAGACAGCCCGGCGTTAAAGCTGAGCTTCCTCTGGCTTAATCTTGCGTAGCTTATCCATGCTGTCTAAGTAATCTATGTAAAGCACCCCATCTAAATGGTCTATTTCGTGCTCCAAGACCTGAGCTAGAAGTTGGTCAGCCTTAATTCGTATCTCCTTCCCGTTTTGGTCACGCCCCTTAACCTTAACTGATACCGAGCGCTTAACTTGCCCGATATAGCCAGGGATGCTGAGACAGCCCTCATCTACCAGGCGCTCCCCTGTCCTCCGCACCACCTCAGGATTAATCAAGGCTATATCTTCCTCCTCAGGTATACCAATAACGATTATTCTCAGGGGAACGCCTACCTGTGGTGCAGCCAGCCCTGCCCCGTCAATATGGTGCATTGTCTCGAGCATATTGCCTATCAGCTTCTGGATTGAGCCATCAATAATCCTTACCCGCTTTGATTTCTGCTTCAGTATCGGGTCAGGAAGGCGATAAATAGGAAGAATTGCCATCTCACCTTCACCAATGTTATCCACTCTTTCAAGAGTCAGCTCAGTGCTTTAACTATTTAATCCGCCTTAAGCATCGAAGCTCTGCCTCAGTCCATCCAGCTTGTCCCTCCGGTAGAGGTTCCCGGTGCTCCACCATGCTTTCTACCACCATCTGAATAACTTCTTGAATATTCCTAAGCGCCTCTTCTCTGGTATATCCCCAGGTAGCCGCTCCTTTTAAAGCAGGGGCATAAGCATGATAAGCTGGGGTTCAGTCCTCAAAAAAATCCGGCTCCACGGTAACTTTGAAGGTGTAGGCTTTCATCTAACCCCTTTAAACTCTGTTTCCACTCAACTTTACACTATTATACCTTCTACAAACCAACCGGGTCAATATCAACCGTCCAGCCCTGGGGAATGGGTATTTGCGATAGAAAGGCAGAGGGCTCAGAGCCACGAAGGATAATTTGCCACCGAAACCTGCCCCGTAGCCGATGAATAAATGCCGGGGCTGGACCAATTAGACTGAGGTCAACTATTCCCCTTGCCTCTATTTCCTCAATAAGGAGGCGCTTCATTCTTTCTGCCTCCCGCTGGCAAAGAGTATCATTAGTATGGCTATAAACAAGGCAAGCTAGCCGGGTGAAGGGAGGATTATGAAGCTGACGGCGATAGGCAATTTCCCTGTCATAGAAAAGGGCATAGTCATGTTTAGCTGCCGCCTGAATAGCATAGTGCTCCGGAGAATAGGTCTGAATGATAACTTGCCCGCCTAAAATGCCACGCCCCGCCCTCCCTGCCACCTGAGAAAGGAGCTGAAAAGTCCTCTCCCCAGCCCGAAAGTCGGGCAGGTTTAGACCGGTATCAGCACTAATTACCCCCACCAGGGTAACCAGGGGCAAATCCAATCCCTTGGCAACCATTTGCGTGCCAATAAGTATATCAGCCTGGTGGGCACGGAACTTGCCTAGTATTTCTTCATGAGAATACCTCCGTTTAGTAACATCACTATCCCAGCGCAGCAGCCTGGCTTGGGGGAAGGCATAACTGGCTTCTTGCTCCAGCTTCTGGGTACCAACGCCTAGAAACTTTATCCGGCGGCTCAAGCACCGAGGGCAAATCTGAGGGACTGACATTTTGTAGTTACACTGGTGGCAGACCAAGACGTCCTCGACAAAATGATGAGTGAGGGCAACCTCGCAGCGCCTACAGCGGAGAACAAAGCCACAACGGCGACATTGAACAAAGGTAGCCGCCCCCCTCCGATTAAGAAATAGAATCACCTGCTCCCCGCCGGTCACCGCTTTAGCTATAACCTGCGACAATGAGCGACTAAAAAGGCTCCTATTCCCTGCCTTAAGCTCATCCCTTAGGTCTACTACTTCAACCTGGGGTAGGGGTGAAGCCTCGGTGGGGACAACTCGCTCCGGAAGCTGAAGCAAGCGATAGTCTCCCCTTTGAGCATGGTAAAAGGTCTCTACATCAGGAGTGGCACTGCCTAGAATAACTACCGCCCCAGCTAACTCAGCCAACTTTATAGCGACATCACGAGCTTGGTAGCGGGGCGATTTATCATGCTGTTTATAGGTCCACTCGTGCTCCTCATCAATAACGATGAGTCCCAGCTCAGGTTGAGGGGCAAAAATAGCACTCCTTGAACCGATAACCACATCAAACTCTCCGTTCCTTATTCGCTGCCACTCGTCGAATTGTTCACCCAGAGAGAGCTTACTATGAAGGACAGCCACCTTATTGGGAAAGCGTGAGGCAAATCGCTCTATAGTCTGGGGAGTAAGGGCAATTTCTGGAACCAAAACAATGCCTCGCTTACCCAGTCTTACCGCCTCAGCCAGAGCCTGTAGATAGATTTCTGTCTTGCCACTGCCAGTAACCCCATGAAGCAGAAAAACAGACGGTGGAGTATAACCCTTGACCACCTCGAGCAGGCTGGACTTAATAGACTGCAAGGCTGATTCTTGGGCAGAGGTAAGGGTTAGTGGAGAAGATGGGGTTATACCCCGATAGGAAATCGGTTCGCGTCTTACTTCAATGCGCTGAAGTTCGACTAAACTTTTTTGAACTAAGGCATCAACTATCGCTTTGTCACATTTAGCCTTTTGCCTAGCTTCCGCCAGAGGCACTGGTTTGGACTGCTGAGCTAGGAAATCAAGAAGCGCAGACTGTTTGCCTGCCCCTTTTTTACGCAGCCTGAATGCTTCTTGCTGAGCTTGACTAGCCTCAACTTTAAGCCGCAGGTAAGCCACCTTCTTTGGTTTTATCTTAACCCTCTCCAGCTCATAGCTTCTAACTACCAGACCCTGATGAATCAATTGAGATGTAACCAGCCTAGCCTGCCTAATTCCTAAAGTCTTCTCTAGCTTTTTCAGGCTTACCTTGCCTTGTCTCTGAACTAATTCAAGGGCGTGTCTTTGTTCCAGGGTAAGAGAAGATGTGTCAAAGTCATTAGGGGTTGAGCGGCTAGAGATAAAAGTGACTACCTTTCGCTCAAATCCTGGCGCTAGCATTAAAGCTACGGCATCGAAGAGGGGCGATAGATAGTACTGGCTTATCCAATAAGCCAGCGACACCTGGGCTAGGGATAATACCGGGTGGGGCTCAATAACCCCGGCTATTTCTCTGGTTTCCTCCACAGATGGGTACTGGGTTAGCTCTAAAACAATGCCCTGGAGGAGCTTATTACCAAACGGAACCCATACCGCCTGCCCGACATCAATACTCAGACCGGAGGGTATAGCGTAGCTAAATGCCCGGCGCTGGGCTATTGGCGAATTAACACTAACCTCAGCATACCCCACTGGTTATACTCCAACAAGAGTGATTAATGCGCCTCAACTATATTCTTCAGTTCTTCGTATGATTCTTCTATATATGGCCTAGTGAATACAGGCTTTAATATTTGTGCCATTTCAATTATCTGATCTTTCGTTTTTTCTTTACTAGATGTGAGTGCTACGTTCTCAACAAAATGGAGTGTACCAAGTAGCTCAAGTTTCTGAGGTTCTAATTGGCCAAATTTTTGTAGGCAGTTTTCTAACTCTCGTTCATAGTCCTTGATTGTGTTCTCCATTGAAGCAATGACTTCGCCGCCAAGAGTTATGTGATATCCGTACCCAGTGGGGTCAGGTGTAATAGCAATGTATTCGTGCAACTTCATGTCAATTAAGTCATCGTTAAGTTCTTCAGAATATGGGCCGTAGTAGTGCATTGTATAAACATAATCTAGGGGGACACGAAAAACATATTGGAGAAAGTAGACAATCTTCTGTATCCTAGTTTTTCCCACATCTTTTAGCTTCTCCACCAAATAACGAATAACTGCGAAACGGTCTTCTTTTGCCACTTGTCACCTCCTTTTATAATTTTTAACGCATAAAGTTATTGCAAAAATCCTGAATCTTTCTATGTAGAATGTCATCCTCCTTAACGTCAGCATAAATACGGTACTGGTTAATCTCCTTAAGTCCCTCTAAAGCAGCCGATTCCTTTGCTAGAGAGGCAGGAGGCCAGATATTATCACCCATAATAGGCAGGCTCTCCCTCTTAAACATCTCAGGATGACCAGCCGCACGGTCTAGCCAAAATCGAACGCCATTAAATTCCTTCTCACATTCCTTGAACAAATGACCAACCTTTGTTTTTATCAGTGGGTCGGGGTGACGTAATGTCTGATAAACTGCCTTATAGTGTCTTCTTTGGATTATACGCCAAGCCAAGTTTTTCTGTGTCTCATCTGCTTTTTCCCTAGCTTTTGTTAATACGAGATTATCGTCCCAATTCAGGTATTCAGCAAGCGAGTCTGGAGGAGGATACGTTCTTTTACCATACTCCTCTTCCAGACAATCCCCTATGAATTCGGCGAGAATGATATCGAATGAGCGCCTTACCTTATGAAAGTAGACCTGCGTGAACATGAAATAGCGGGCGAGTATCAGCGCTTCTATTGTATGTATTCCATCAACATGAATTGCCAACTGAAGGCTTCCAGATACGTATCCCTTATCTAAAGTCAGTGTATATATCAACCGTGGAAGGTCATATCTGCCATATTCTACTCCACAGTACATTGAGTCTCTTAATAGGTAATCCATTTTATCGACATCCCAGTAGCTACTAATAAGTTCTTTTACAAAAGGGAAATGATAAATTCCATGCTTATCTAAAATATTTACCACATCCTCAGAGCTGACTCCGGTCTTATCTCTGTATCCATCTATTATAGAAGCAATCCTAGAGTTGCGAATTATTGGCACACTATAATCTTCGTGCCTCAATTTCGCCTGAAACAACTTGTCTTCTCCAGGATGAGAAAAGGGTGCATGACCAATGTCATGTAGTAGTCCGGCTAACCGAGCTGCGAAATATAGTGTTTCTTTCAAAGCCTCACTTTCATCCTCTCCACCCCCTAGACTTCTCGTTAAGTCCTCTTTGTTTTTTTCAAATATCTTTTTTACTGCTTCGCCAGCTAGGTGCATTACCCCCAAGGAGTGCCCAAAACGAGAATGCTCCGCTCCGTGGTAAATATAACTTTGAAGACCAAGCTGGTGGATACGTCGAAGACGTTGGAATTCCCATGTAGCAATTATCTCCCTTTCATGTTCATATACATCTATGAAGCCGTGAACCGGATCCCTGAATTCGGACTTTTCCAAAGCTTCAGTATCCATAAAGCAGTGCCAACCTTAAGGTTCGATTGTTTCAGGTCTTTCGTATGACGCCGACAACTTTCCCTTGGATTTTAACATTATTTGGGTCGTGATAGAATGGCTTTAGTTGTTGATTTGCTGGTTGAAGCCGTATTCGACCTAAATCGTGATATATTCGCTTTAACGTTGTCTCTGATTCGTTTTCCAACCAAACAGCTACCAGTTCTCCATCCTCAGCCGTTTCTGCCTTTTGAAGCAGAATGACATCCCCGTCATCTATTAAGGCGTCAATCATTGAAGCTCCCTTGACCTTGAGGGCAAAAACATTAGTCGAACCAAGTACCAACTCAAATGGTACCTCTATGAGTTCATGAGGTATAGCAGTCCAAGAGTCAGATAATGGAACTGGTATAGGCTCACCGGCAGCAATAGTTCCAAGAAGGGGAACAGTTATAGTTGTTGGTTTTTCCTTAACAACTCTGACACTTCTAGGTATTGATGGGTCTCGATCAATATAACCGTCATGTTCAAGTATATTCAAATGGTATTGAACCATAGATGGCGAGTTAATGTTGCAGCCCTTGGCTATTTCTCTTACAGATGGGGCATACCCCTTTCTTTCAATAAAACGAGTGATGAAATTTAATACTTGTTCTCGCTTATCCGATAACATTTTACACTCTTCTATCTAACATATGTTCGATAGGACAATTGTACTAGAACAAAAGTTAAATGTCAAGGGTTTTACTAGGAATTTTTGATAAATGCAGGAAAATTAAATAAAATCGGGGGTTCCGAAATCAACGCTCTAAGTTTTGGAAACAGATGACTTACTTATTACGGTTTCTTTCCTTTATCTACCCTCTTTTCTTTGATACGAGCCCTCTTACCACTGAGCTGGCGCAGGTAATAGAGCTTAGCCCGGCGTACTTTTCCATGCCGCACTATTTCTACCTTGTCTACAAGCGGTGAATATAGCGGGAAGGTACGCTCCACCCCTACGCCATAGGCAACACGCCTCACCGTAAAGTTAGCCCCGACCCCGCCATGCCGAACCCTGATTACCACCCCCTGAAATAACTGGATGCGCTCCCTTTCCCCTTCCACAACCTTGGCACTGACCTTTACTGTGTCACCGGGGGCAAGAGCCGGAATATTAGGATTTGGTTTGACTTCAACTAGTGATGCCATATTCATTCTATAAAACTCCCTACATTAACTAAGATTGTTTCAACCGGTCTACTAACTGTCTTTCCTCCAAACTTAGATTAGCCTTGTCTAATAGTTCGGGGCGGCGCTCCAGGGTGCGCCGGATAGCCTGCTCACGGCGCCATTTAGCGATTTGGGCATGGTTTCCCGAAACTAAAACCTCAGGCACTGACCACCCTCTATATACGGCAGGACGAGTGTATTGAGGATACTCCAACAGCCCGGTGACATGAGAATTATCCAGTAGCGAAGCCTCTGAGCCAAGAACCCCAGGCAGTAACCTGACCACAGCATCTACTACCACCATAGCTGCTAGCTCACCACCACTAAGCACATAATCACCAATACTAACCTCATCGGTAACCAGGTGCTCAGGCACTCGCTCATCAACCCCTTCATAGTGACCACAGATAAGAATCACACGCCTGTATTTTGATAGCTCAAGAGCAATCTGCTGAGAAAAGAGGCGACCCTGTGGAGTAAGCAGAATAATTGGCAATTCATCAGCCCCTTGTTTAGCTTTTATTGACTCTACCACCTCAAAAATAGGCTCGGGCTTGAGTACCATACCAGCGCCACCACCGTAAGCATAGTCATCAACAGTGTGATGTTTATCACGAGTATAGTCTCGAATATTATGAAGGTTAATACTAACCAGCTTGCGGTCAATAGCCCGTTTGAAGATGCCAAGGCTAAACGGACCTTCAAACATCTGGGGAAAAAGGGTCAAAATATCAATATGCATCAACTAATCCCTCCCAGTGTCTGGAGCTTTGTGCTCAGTTACCTCTCCCTTAATAATTTCCACAGCATGAGGAATGACGGGCAATATTACCTTAAGGCACTCCTGAACTCCTTTAGGGCTGCCTGGCAGGTTGATAATAAGGCACTTTTTCCTAACCCCAGCCACAGCTCGACTCAGTATGGCGAATGGCGTCGTGGTAAAAGTTTGGGCTCTCATCGCTTCAGCCAAACCAGGCACAACCTTATCCACTATGGAAAGGGTAGCTTCAGGGGTAACATCACGCTGGGCGAGCCCGGTGCCCCCCGTAGTTAGAATAACATCCATACTACCTTCATCTGCCCACTCAGCCAGCTTGCCGGCAATAACGTCCGTCTCATCAGGAATGACCTCATACTTAACCACACGACTATCTATAAGAGACAGGCTATCCCTAATTGCCTTGCCACTCTCATCATAGCGCTGTCCACGCCACCCCTTATCACTAACGGTAAGGATGCCCAGATTAAGCATAATGCCACCTCTCTTCAGCCAGATTGTATTTTATCACATATAGAGCTTATAGCAAAATATTGTTATTAACCCTA
>Ga0209978_10000534_pt1 | contig 14697 bp, 14 predicted proteins | sample BentaG_FD_182805 | JGI IMG/M metagenome (GOLD analysis project Ga0209978, IMG submission 182805) | Deep subsurface microbial communities from South Atlantic Ocean to uncover new lineages of life (NeLLi) - Benguela_00093 metaG (SPAdes)... | ecosystem: Environmental > Aquatic > Marine > Oceanic >...
TGCTTTGCTGGTCTAGGACTATTCTTCACGGGGGTTGGAGTCCTTTGGTTTGTGACGGTTTATAGAAAGAAGAAAGAGTAGTATCGCAAGCTAGCTGCGTGACCTCAGCTATCTCTCGTGGAAATGGGAGTATCTCCGAGGGAGAATAGAATGACAGATGTTCTAGGAAATGCTCTAAGTCTTCTGGTAATGGCAGGCTCATGCTTGCTTGTGGCACTTGCCATACTTGTGCTTGCCTTTGCATCCAAGATTCAAAGAGGATGAGAGAGCGTTCAAAGCTGTAGTTGACTGCGCAGAGCGACGACTTCACCGCCACGACACCATCCCGGTAAGACCAGCCCCTTCCCGCGTGAGGATGGAAGGGGCCTTTGTTCATCCATGTGTCCGTGTCGAGGAAGGCAAGCGGCCGCAAGAGGAAACTGGGCTTTCTCAAATGGGGCTGCAAGCACTGCTGTCTGGGTTGACGGCGTTTGGGTTTGGGAGTATGCTGGCGGTGAAACACTTGGAGTTGAGAGTTTGGCGTCTATCTGCAAAATGTGGGTATACGCTATCGGCTTTGGGATGCCCCATAAGAACATTAACAATAGTTTTGCAAGGGTGAGAAGAATGGACAGACAAACATTCCTAAAATGGCTTAAAATCAACGGCTTGTGTTTCATAGGTGCCTTTATCGTGGTATTCCTTTTAGTCCAATTGTTTCCCCATACCATGCTCGGATTTCTAGGAAGATGGGCTTCTTTGATCGAACTGACGGGGGCCAAGAAGGCCACAGAACTTCCTTCCGATTTCGATCTATTCATTCACATACTCTCCAGAAACACCATCTCGATCTTTATTACCTTCTTAATAGGACTACTCCTGCAAGCACCGCTTTTGATGATAGTGTATGGTTCGTTCTACTCCCTTATCGCTTTTCTCGCCCCGCTAACGATCGGACACCCCTTCGCCCTTTTCGACTGGATTCTAATTGCAGCCGAGGCACTTTCCCTCATTGCGAGTGCAACTTTTGCATCAACTCTTGCTACAGAAATATTTGGAACAGAACCAGAGAAAGAACGGTTATTAGAGTACTGGAAAAAGAATTGGAGGAGGTTACTTCCCAGGCAAGAAAGAGGTTGGAGAATTGTGTTCAGGGAAAGCAAAAAAGAGTTTATTTTGTTTATCATAGCAATCTTAGCACTGCTATTATTTGTAGCGTGGTTTGAGGTTTGGGGCTATTGAAGTGAAGAAAAACACCCAGTATGAGCCCCTGGCTGTTATAAGCCAAATCGAGAATATAGAGACTTCTTCACCTTACTGCCCAAAACCAGCGATATAAACCTGGAGATATACTCACGAATGACTGACCTCAAAAACCGACTGAGAAATCAAGAGGCTTCCCGCTTCAGGCCGCCTTTTGACGAATGTATTGTAGTACCTTATGACAAAGAACTGAAAGCAAGAACTGCAAAAGCCATCGTAAGTGATAACCAAGGAAATAGGTATAGATTCATCTGATTGGTTGTCGGCTTCTCACTCCCTGCGAGGTAGCGTCACCGCTTCACCCCCTAGCCCTTTGGTAATACCCTCCTCCCCCAAACTTGATAGTTTGGACAGTGCGGGTGCGCCATATCTGTCGTTGATTCGCGCTCCTGCCCCACCTAGGACTCTTCATCACCCTTCGCCTCCAGACCCCAATTCCGCCACAAAGCCCGTTTTGACCATCATTCTTCTGCCGGACCCCCCTGAGAGGGTGTTTTACGGGGTGTTTGTAGGTATAACGCTATCCATGAGACCCGTTTTAACCCGGGTAAAATCATCCTGGCGTTATCAACATACCTACACCCGGAGAATCGCCTGAGAGAACGGGTCAGAGAGGGTCTGGTCATGGTCTCAGGTTTTCTGTTCGGGTCGTGTAGTGGATGCACGGTCTTCATCTGACACTGGAGCCTCGCCCCTTGCGCCTGCCCTCCAGCCGTGCTAGACTATACCGCGCAATCACTAATCTACTATTCCACTCGACGGATATGATCACGTGGGTGAAACGAGCCACTCTCTTGAGGAAGAGAAGGTAGAACAGAGAATGGGCGACAAGGAGTCCAATACGGACCTGGAGCAGCGAGTGGCCGCCCGGACCAAAGAACTGGCAGCCCTCAACGCTATAGCCCAGACCGTAAGCCAATCCCTTGACTTGGATCAGGTCCTGAACGATGCCCTGGACAAGGTCCTGGAGGTATTGGAGTTCGAGTCGGGGGCCATATATCTGAAGAACCTCGAAACGGGTGAACTCAAGATGGCTTGTCATCGCGGGCTCTCCGAGGCGTTCAGACGTGTGGTGGCCAAGGGCATAATCTCGGCTAGAGCCGCAGAGTCTGGCAACCCTGTCATCATAGATGACCTCCCAAAAGAACCCGATGCGCCAAAAGAAGTAGTGGACGAAGGATACTGCTCTGTGGCCAGCATCCCCCTCCTCTCCAAGGCGCAGGTACAGGGTGTGCTGACCATCGCTAGCCGCAACTTGTGTTGTTTCCACCAGCAGGATGTTGACTTGCTCCTTTCAATCGGCCACCAGATCGGGGTGGCTATCGAGAACGCGGGGCTCTTCAAGGCCGAACAGCGGCGGGCAGAGCAGTTCCGCGTCATCGCTGAAGTCGGTCGTCAGATTGCCTCGACCCTAGATATAAACGAAGTGCTGGTGCAGGTGGTCAGGCTGGTTCGGCAGGCTTTTGGTTACTATCATGTCGGCATCGGTTTGATTGAAGGCAACGAAGTGGTCTACCGAGTAGGGGCGGGCACCTTATGGGATGATCCGCAGTTCCAGTTCAAACCGGCACGGCTCAAGGTGGGCAAGGAAGGCATCACAGGCTGGGTAGCCGCCACCGGCGAATCTCTCCTGGTGCCTGACGTGAGCCGAGAGCCCCGCTACGTCTGGATGCGAGGCAGCAAAACCCGCTCAGAACTTGCCGTGCCCATCTCGGTCAAGGGGCAAGTCATCGGCGTACTCGATGTCCAGAGCGACCGCCGCAACGCCTTTGACGAGAGTGACTTGGTGGTGCTGCACTCCCTGGCTCACCAGGCGGCCATCGCCATCGAGAATGCCCGGCTCTACGAACAGGCCCAGCAGGCGGCCGTGTTGGAGGAGCGCAACCGCCTGGCCCGGGAGCTGCACGATTCCGTTACCCAGTCCCTGTACGGTGTGACGATGTATGCAGAGGCAGCGGCACGACTGCTATCGTCGAGGCAGGTGGGTATGGCCGCTGATCACCTGCGCGAGCTGCGGGATACGGCCCAGGAGGCACTGCGGGAGATGCGGTTACTCGTCTTCCAGTTGCGCCCTCCCGTACTGGAGAAGGAGGGACTCGTGGCTGCCCTTCAGGCTCGGTTGGAAACGGTGGAGGGGCGGGCCGGATTGGAGACGGAGTTCAAAGTAGAAGGGAAGGCCCAGCTGCCCCCTGAAATGGAGGAAGGACTGTATCGCATCGCCCTGGAGGCGCTAAACAATGCCCTCAGACACGCCCAGGCTCACAGAATCACCGTGCATCTGCGTCAGGATGAGCGAACCGTGATGCTAGAGATCGCCGACGACGGGATAGGGTTTGACCCCACAACTGCCCGAGAGCAGGGCGGGTTGGGATTGCCTGGAATGGAGGAGCGGGCGACGCGGCTGGGGGGCAGGTTCACGGTGAAGAGCAGCCCAGGAGAGGGGACGAGCGTGAGGGTGGAGGTGGACCGATGACCAGTTCAATTCGTCTTCTAGTTGCCGACGATCATGCTATCGTTCGCAAGGGGATCCGGGCGCTTCTGGCGACCGAGCCAGACATCGAGGTGGTGGGGGAGGCGAAGAATGGACGGGAAGCGGTCGCCAGAGCGGAAAGTCTCCAGCCCGACGTCATCCTGATGGACTTGGTAATGCCGGAGATGGACGGAATCGAGGCCATTCGCCGCATCACCACGCGTCAGCCAGAGGCACGCATCCTGGTGCTGACCACCTTCGCTGCTGACGAAATGGTCTTCCCGGCCATCAAAGCAGGAGCGCTGGGCTATCTGCTGAAGGATTCCGGCCCGGAGGAACTGGTGGAAGCCATCCGCCAGGTGCACCGTGGGGAGTCCTCGCTGCACCCGACTGTCGCCCGGAAACTGTTGCAGGAGATATCAGGTCCCCCGAAGGGACGGCCAACACCTGAGCCGTTGACGGAGCGGGAAGTAGAAGTGTTGCGACAAGTGGCCCGTGGCTTGAGCAACCAAGAGATCGCCAGCAAGTTGGTAATCACTGAGGCAACAGTACGCACCCACGTGAGCAACATCCTGAGCAAGTTGCATCTGGCCAGCCGCACGCAAGCCGCTCTCTATGCCCTGCGGGAAGGGCTGGCGTCTTTAGAAGAGACAGAAGAGGCAGAAGAGTAGGGCATAACTACAACATTTGTTGTAGAAGGGCTACGCATTTTGTGGAGAAGGACCGCCCGCAAGACGGTCCTTTTTACGTATGCCAAATCCACCTTTTGTCCGATGACAGCGGAGTCGTTCTCCGGTACACTGAAGACGGATACGAACGAGATCGTGCGTGGATCTAAAGAGGAAAAAGGGGGAACAATGGAGCAACGCATCCGGGTACTGATCGCCGACGATGGCCCCCGCTCTCGAGATGGGCTGCGGGCGCTGCTAGCCACCTGGCCGGAGGTCGAGGTGGTCGGTGAGGCGGCCGATGGTCGGGAGGCGGTGCGGCTAGTGGAGGAACTTCGCCCCGATGTCGTGCTGATGGATGCCCGGATGCCGGTGATGGATGGCTTGGAGGCCACACGGCTCATCAAAGACAGGTGGCCGGAGGTCAAGGTCATCGTGCTGACGATGTATGTCACTTATCGGGCGGACGCCCTAGCTGCTGGCGCCGACTCTTTCCTGGTGAAGGGATGCCTGTGCGAAGAACTGTTGGAAGCGATCTTAGATCATTAAGGAGGAGAACGATGTTGGGGTTCAATCCATATTTGGCTGAACGGTTGGCAGAAGAGCGCAGGAAAGATGCAATGCGCGAGGCGGAACAGGCCCGGCTGATCCGGGCGGTCAACTCTGCAAGGCCGGGACTTCTGGACCGGGTTTTGACAAGGACCGGTAGTTTCCTGATCTCCGCCGGCAAGAAGCTGCAAGCGCGGCACGCGCCGGTCCAGACTGCTCTGGCGGCTTCGCCATCACCCTGCAAGTCATGGTGATTTGACGAAGAACCGGCTGGCAGTAGCCGCTTGACATCGGCAAGCTCTCGGAGGACAATTCGCGGGAGTTCGAATCGTTAGTGCCGCTATTTCTGAAATTGAAAGGAGAGTGAGGAGATGCAGAATGTAGGATGGGTCCTCGTCATACTCGGTGCCGTGGGGATCTTAGGAGTTGTGGGCCTCGCTATCATTTACAAGGCAGGGGGTTTCGTGATGAAAATAAGCCATCTACTAGCTGCGATTACCCCCCCATTGCTGTTCACTGCATGGTTCGCCTATTTCTGGGCACAATATTTGATCAGCAATGTATGTCCTGAGGTCACTCTAATCCATCTGGGCGGATTGTATGCCGTAGGATTACTACCCCGCCTAGCTATAGGTCTATCCCTGGGGCTGTCCAAGAAGATGCAAAGCTGACAAGCAATGGCTCAAGGGCTCAAGGTTGCAGAGGTCGGGTCCTTATTGTTTACTTCTGTAGGATTGGATAATTGCCAGAAGCGCGCGAAGCGGAGAACAGCCCTTTCCGAGTGAGGATGGAAGAACGCTTGCACGGTGAACACGGCTGCCTGTCCACTATTGACACCCTCCTTCCTAACGTGGCATAACGAGTTTAACACTGCATTGCCACTGAACTACACGGAAAAGACCTGTACCACACTGAGCACATAGCTGGATATCGGGTCACATAGTTGCAGTGTAGCCTTCTCAATCCCATCGAGCGCGACCTGCAAGAGGTTCACGGAGGGCTAATCCAGGGAGGAACTACTATGAACAACGACAAGGCGATCCAGGTACAGGATTTGCACAAGAACTTTGGAGATGTCTACGCCGTGCAGGGCGTCAGCTTTGACGTGTACGTAGGCGAGATCCTCAGCTTGCTGGGCCCCAACGGCGCTGGCAAGACGGTCACCATCTCGATGCTCGCGTGTCTCTTGGAGCCCACCAAGGGCGACGCGCTGGTGATGGGCCACTCGATCCTACGCGAGGCGATGGCGGTCAAGGCTGCGATTGGTGTCGTCCCGCAGGAGATCGCCCTCTACGAAGACCTCTCCGCCCGCGAGAACCTCAGCTTCTGGGGCAAGATGTACGGCCTGCGGGACGCCACGCTTCGTCAGCGGGTAGACGAGGTGTTGGAAGTCATCGGCCTTACTGAGCGCCAGAAAGGACGAGTGGGCAAGTTCTCCGGCGGGATGAAGCGGAGGCTGAATATCGGCATCGCGCTGCTGCACAAGCCCCAGGTCATCATCATGGACGAGCCAACGGTGGGCATTGACCCCCAGAGCCGGCGCAACATCCTGGACAACGTCAAGGAACTGAACCAGGAGGGGATGACCGTCCTCTACACCACCCACTACATGGAGGAGGCCCAGGAGCTCTCCGATCACATCGCCATCATGGACCAGGGCAAGGTGATCGCCCACGGGACGCACGATGAGCTGGTCAAGATCGTTGGCGAGTTGGATCGGATCGACCTGACGATCAACGCCGAGTCGGCGCGGGTGATCGAGCAGTGGCGAGCAACTGAGGGAGTCCACAAGGTCTCAGCCGACGACGGCACGCTGACGCTGCTGGTGGACGACAGCAACCTCGTGCTGCCGCGCCTGTTTGAGTCGGTGACTCAGGCGGGGGTGCGCATCACGTCGGTCGACATCCAGGAGCCAAACCTGGAAGCTGTCTTCCTGCACCTCACCGGCCACGCCCTGCGGGACTAGACCAACGACGAAAGACGATTGACCGACGACCAATTCCGCCTTTCGTGCTTCGTGCTTGCTCATTGGTCAAGGTAACAGGAGTAGCCCATGAAAATCTTCGATATCGCCCTAAAAGACCTCCTCCGTTCCTTCCGCAGCCGGCTCGCGCCGGTGATGATGTTCGTGGCGCCGCTGCTGATTACCGGGCTGATCTACTTTGCTTTTGGTAGTCTGATGGGCGCTGAGGGCGGCTTTGACCTGCCGGTGACTCGGGTTCAGGTCGTGAACCTGGATCAGCCCGACCCGCAGTTCGGTGGCTTTTCGGCTGGGCAAATGCTGGTCGAGTTCCTGCAAGACGACGCTCTGCAGGACATCTTGCAGGTGAGGGAAGCGGTCGACGAGACCAGTGCGCGCGCCGCGGTGGAGGGGCAAGACACCGGGGTAGCAGTCATCATCCCGCCCGATTTCACCGCCGCCGCGTTGGCGCCGGAAGGGACCACCGCGGTCATACTTTATCAAGACCCCACCCTGACGCTCGGGCCAAGCATCGTCAAGGGGCTGGTCAGCCAGTTTGTGGATGGCTTTGCCGGCACCATCATCGCGGCCGGTGTCGTCGCCGACCAACTGGACGAGCGGGGGGTGGAGGTAGAGATGGCCATGATGCAGGACGTCACCATGCAGTATGCAGCCTGGGCTGAAGCGCTGGGCAGACGCCTGGGTGAGGGGGCTCATCCGGCGCTCGATATCCAGCCCCCGCCGAGCAAGGCTGAGCCGGTCAGCCAAGGAGCGGCGATGATCGGACCAATCATGGCCGGCATGCTGATCTTTTTCGCCTTTTTCACCGGCGCCAGCACGGCCCAATCGATCATCCAAGAGGACGAAGAAGGTACGCTGGCACGTCTCTTTACCACCCCCACGTCTCAGGCGACCATCCTGGGTGGCAAGTTCACCACCGTTTTCATCACCACCCTTGTCCAGGTGGTCGTCCTCATGCTCGCCTCAGCGATCATCTTCCGTATCCGTTGGGGGGAGCCTCTGGCCGTGGCGTTAGTGGCGCTAGGGCTGATCGTCGTTGCGGCCGGCTTTGGCCTGGTGCTCATGTCTTTCGTCAAGAGTACGCGCCAGGCTGGATCGGTGATGGGCGGGGTGCTGACCCTGAGCGGTATGCTGGGCGGGCTGTTCACGACTGGTGTGAATATGCCTGCCGCTTTCGATACCATCACATTGCTCACGCCTCACGGTTGGGCGTTGCGCGGCTGGAAACTGGCCCTGACAGGCGGAGGCGTGGGTGATGTGCTCTTGCCGGCTATGGTCGCGTTGGGAATGGGCATCGCTTTCTTCCTCGTCGGTGCGCTTGTCTTCCGCAAGCGGTTCGCTTAGGAGGGGATCCATGCGCGTGATTGATCTGGCACTCAAAGACCTGTTGCAAATCGTTCGGGACTGGAAGTCGGCTCTCTCCTTGGTGATCATGCCGATTGGCTTCACCTTGTTCTTTGGCTTCGTCTTTGGCTCTGGCGCAGAGGGCGATCCCCGATTGCCGGTGGGATTCGTGGACCACGACCGGGCCGGCGCCCTCAGCACCAGCCTGCAGAGCCTGTTGGAGGCGTCGGATGCCATCCGGCCGGTGCTCGTGGAAGGGGACGGGGCGGATAGAGCAACCAACTCGGTCCGCGATGGGGATTTGGCGGCAGCGGTGATTGTGCCGGCTGGCTTCAGCGAACACACCCTCGCAGGCGAGGAGTCCCGCCTGACGGTCATCGTTGACCAATACACACCGGCCGGGCAGACGGCCTCCAACGCGGTACAAGCGGCGGTGACGCGCCTGCTGGGCGCAGTCCAGACTGCTCAACTGAGTGCCGAGACGTTTGAAGCCGAGCGCGAGTTTGAGCACGAAGGAGCCCGCCGGGCCTACCTGGACGAGGCGCTGGCGCTGGCGAGTGAGGCGTGGCAACAACCGCCGCTCACCGTTACGGCCGAGCCGGCAGGGGCACTGGTCGAAGAGGGGGAGACAGGATCGCCGAATCCCTTTACCCAGTCGTCGCCAGGAATGATCGTCATGTTCGCCATTTTCGGACTGTTTACGTCGGCGATGGTACTGGTTTTGGAACGCAAGTCCAAGGCGCTGCAGCGGCTGCTGACGACCCCCATCACCCGAACGGAGGTGATTGCCGGCCACGTGCTGGCGATGTTCCTCGTCGTCTTCTTCCAGGAAGTGTTGCTCGTCGCCGTTGGTCAACTGGCCTTCAGCGTGGACTACATGCGCGAACCCCTTGCCATTCTCCTGGTGATGGTGACACTGGCACTCTGGGCGGCCAGCCTGGGGTTGCTGATAGGCGCGATCTCCAAGGGCGAGGAGCAGGCCATAATGTGGTCCCTCCTCGCCATGTTCGTCTTCGCGGGCATGGGCGGCGCCTGGTTTCCACTCGAGGTGACGGGCAAGACGTTCGCGACTATTGGGCACTTGATGCCGACTGCCTGGGCGATGGATGGCTTCCAGAACATCATCCTGCGTGGCCAGGGACTGACCTCGGTGCTGCTCCCGGCGGGCATCCTGCTGGCCTACGCCATTGCCTTCTTTGGACTGGCGGTATGGCGCTTCAGGTTCGAGTAGCCACGGCACACTCTGCGAGTTTGGGACGCCCTTGGAAAGCTCCTGAATACTGCAATAGCTAGAGCTGATCCACAGAGGCCAAGGGAAGCCTTCCCCTGCGCTTCACGATGCCACTGTGGCCACGCTAACCGATCTCTTGCTCCCTAAGACCCCATCCCAGTAAGAACAGTCCGTTCCGCAGTGAGGATGGAAGGGGCTTGTGTATCGAACGTGCCGGGGAAGGAAAGAGGAGCGACCGTGGCCAAAGACGAGAAGGTGAAACAGGTCATCCTGGGCAGCACGGTGAAGCAAAAGACGCAGCGCGAACAAGCCCCCTGATACCCTAGTCTGCGCGCCTGCTGTTGGCGCCCTCTTGCATCCTGTATAGTTCAAGATAGTCCTGCGCGATATGTCGCCAGGTGAATCTTTGGCCTATCCTGGTCAGAAATGTAAGAGCGTGTTCTGCACTGTCCTCCCACCGCTTCAGTGCCCAAGAGATGGCCTTAGCCAGATTGGAAGCCAGGTTCATCTCCGGCTCGTCGGTCCTCTTGGCGCAGATGCCGCAATCGGTGACGTACCCCCATCCCTTGTCTTGCATCCTTTTCTCATGGAGGATGTATAGAGGCCCCCCAGTGTCGGTGGTGACGATAAGGTTGCCCCTGGCTCCGGCCTCGATGATGGTCATGCCGAAGGGCTCATTCAGAGTGGGGAGAAGGTAGATATGGAATCTGTCGAGAAGTCTATTCCTCTCAAGTGGGGTGAAGATCCTGTCGAAGGTCTGAATCTCCACGGAAAGGGTATCGGCCACCAGGTTGCGTTCCTCTCCGAGCAGACGTAGGTACGACTGTGAGGTCGGGATGCCGGCCAAGGTCAACTTCAGTTGGCGGCGGCTGCGTCGAGCCGCTTCGGCCGCGGCGCGAATGCCGTAATGCACCCCTTTACTGGGGTCAAGCCGACAGAAAGTAACTATCTCGACCGGATCAGGAACCTGAGCCAGCTTTGCCTCTACCTGTGAGAGGGACATCATGGCCTCTTTGTCCACTCCACTAGAGACGATGTGAGTCTTGGGTGTTACCTCTTCCAGCTCCACGTTGAAATCGGTCATGAGGCTGCAGAGATCCTCTTTGACCCTTGGGCTTACAGCGACTATCGCGTCCGCATAGCGGGTCATAGCCTCCCACTGCCTTATCTGGATCAACGTCTCCTCTGCTACGCGGAAATGCTCTGTCGCTTCGGGGTCAGCTCTCAGCAGTGTGGATTCCAAGAAGTGCATGGTGGAGACCACCTTGAACCCCTTGTCTCTTTGTCGCTGTGCCAAGTAGCCCGGGATGAGGTGATGTCCATGCAGGTGGACGATCTCGAACTCTCCGGGACGTTGGTCCAGCCAGGAGGCGACGGCGTCACAGAATCTCTTGATGCGAGCCAACTCCTCTTCCCTCCCTCCCCCATAAGGTTGACTGAGCCCTCTCTCGACCAGGAACCTTACAACCCGCAACCCGTTTCGTGAGTCCACGCTGTAGGCCACAGGCCCCTTCGTCAGCGTGGCCTCTGCCAAGGTCTTGTCAGTATGGATGGAGAGGATGCTAACTTCATGCCCCTTGCGGAGGAGGTGTTCGGTCACCTTCTCTACGTGCACGCCGCCGCCACCGGAGGTGGTAGCCTCGAATTGTAGGGAGACTTGAGCAATCTTCAATGCAGAGTTTCCTTAACCTCAAACTGCGAAACAACACGATGGGTTCGGAGAGTACCAACAACAGGAACTCCTTAAGGCCTATGACCTCTCCCTGGCCATCGCTCTTGGTTGCCCAATGGACAGTACATCCATGCTGTCCTCAAGGGCAATGTCAACGTCCTAGACCAAATGCTCCTACGCAGAACGATATGGCGTTGTGGCAAGAGACGCAACATAGGATAATATGAAACCCGGCTCCAGTCAATGCCATCGGCATCTTGCATCTAGGGAAGAGATAGACCGTACTACGAGCAGATATCCTATTCGAAGAGGGCAGCTCACGTCAGTTTGCCACTTTGTGTCGGCACCTTCAGATCCTCTCTTCCCATACCTCTCCCGCCCTCCCCTGAGCCTCCGGAGGCCCTCGGAGAGCTTCCGAATATTGGAATAACTATCCCAGGGAACTGTTCAAGGGAAGAACTCGGGTCAGCTTGACAAATCCAGCTTAATCGAGTATACTTCTTATTAGAGACTGATTCTCTTATAATAGTTATGTGTCAAAGCGTTGACACAGCAACATTCTTGAAAGAACGTGTCTAGCCACGAGAGTACTCGATGTCCGATCCACAGACCCGATTGGATGAACTGATCGCCAAATTGAGAGAGGGGGGCCACCGTCTGACGCCGCAGCGGATGGCCGTGCTCAAGGTACTGGCCGCAAGCGAAGGGCACCCCAGTGTGGAGCAGATCTATGAGCAGGTTAAGGCGGATTTCCCCATGACCAGTTTGGCTACGATGTACAAGACGGTGACGCTGCTCAAGGAGATGGGTGAGGTGTTGGAACTCGGCTTCAGTGGCGACAGTAACCGCTATGACGGCAAGAGGCCGTACCCTCACCCACATCTGATCTGCGTCAAATGTAGAAGGATCATGGATCTGGAAATTCACACCTTGAGCGAACTACCTCAGGAGGTGGGCCGAAGGACGGACTATCGGATCGTGAGCCACAGACTCGATTTCTTCGGCATCTGTCCCCGGTGTCAGGAAATCGAGATTTGATTGAGCCAAGGAGCATTGAGAAAGAAGAAGAACCAGAAGAGCGATGCTGAAGGGATCGGGGATGGGAAGCACGCTCTACTCATGTTGGACAGGGAATTGGGTCGGCGGGGGGCTAACTAGGCATGAGTCCAGGGACGCATTTGGGAGGCTTCGCAGTCACGTTCAGGAGGCCCTCTATAGCGGGGCTGTTCAAATGGAAGATCGTTTCAAGATCAAGAGAAAGGAAAGGAGGAAGATGATGGCAAAAGTAGCACGAGAGATGGTGGAGAAGGCGGGGATCAACGTTGACCAATTGCTGGAACTGTTGGTCAAGAACGCCGCGGCGGAGTTGACGACCTACTATTACTACACCATCCTCCGAGTCAACCTGATCGGGCTAGAGGGTGAGGGCATCAAGGAGATCGCCGAGGCCGCCCGCATCGAGGATCGCAACCACTTCGAGGCCCTCGTGCCCCGCATCTACGAGCTGGGGGGCAAACTCCCGGAGAGCATGAAGGAGTTTCATGACATCTCGGCCTGTCCGCCCGCTAGCCTGCCAAAGGATCCAACGGACATTGAGGCCATGTTGACGGTGCTGGTAGAAGCCGAGAGATGCGCAGTACGGGGATATACCCAGCTCTGCAACATGACCGCTGGCAAGGACCACCGCACCTACGACCTGGCGCTGTCCATTCTCCACGAGGAGATCCAGCACGAATCGTGGTTCTCTGAGTTTCTGGGTGAGGGTCCGTCTGGCCACTTCTTGCGCCGAGGCGAGACCTCCCCCTTCGTGAGGAAGTTCTTGGAGTAGGTCCCGGATTCGGCATCGGGGGGACCCTTGGTTCGACGGGGTCCCCCTGATCTCCCTCAAGCGAAACAAGCAGAGGTCTCAGGGGCAATGCGTCGGTTCACGAAAGAGGAACTAGCGCACTATAACGGTAAGGACGGAGCCCCGGCGTACGTGGCCTATGAGGGCAAGGTCTACGATGTCACCCACAGTTTCCTTTGGCAGAACGGCCGCCACCAGGCGCTGCACAGAGCCGGAGAGGATCTGACCGGCAGCCTGGATGAAGCACCCCATGGGCTTCAATTCTTGACCAAGTTTCCCGTGGTTGGAGTTCTTTCTTCCACCTGATTCCATGAGGCAGATTGGCTGATTGCAAGAGGGCATTTTCGCAAGAGGATGGAGGCGGATCATGTCAAATGTCGGCATCGCTTTGATATTGACAGCTCTTGCTGGGCTGTCTACCGGCATCGGCAGCCTCATAGGGATTGCAACGAGGAGAGAGCCAGGGCCGCGTTTCATGACCATGACCTTGGGCTTCGCGGCAGGAGTGATGGTAACGGTCTCCTTTGTGGAACTCCTACCGGGAGGCATCGAAGCCATCGGGTTTGGCCCAGCGAATTTGGCGTTCTTCGGCGGTATGTTAGCCATGTTCCTCGTAGATGCCCTCATCCCCCACACATATATGGCCGAGCGGCATCCTGCGGCGCAGGAAACCGAAAACGGAACTAGGGAAAGGCTCCTAAAGACGGGACTTTTCGTAGCCTTGGGACTCGGCATCCACAACTTCCCTGAAGGTATGGCCACCTTCGCCGCGACCCTCAAGGACATTGACCTCGGCATAGCGATTGCCGTGGCCATCGCTATCCATAACATCCCCGAGGGTCTAGCGGTATCGGCACCGGTATATGCCGCAACCGGGAGTCGTGGCCAGGCTTTCCTATGGTCTTTCCTCTCTGGGTTGGCTGAGCCAGTGGGGGCCGGCTTGGCCGCACTTTTCCTACTCCCCTTCCTGACCGATGCGCTTCTGGGTTGGCTACTGTCGGCTGTGGCCGGGATTATGATCTTCATCTCCCTAGACGAACTAGTGCCCGCTGCACGTGCTTTTGGAGAGGAGCACCTGGCGATCACCGGAGTCATCTTGGGCATGATGGTAATGACGGTCAGTCTGTTGATGCTGCGCTAGGCACATCCCTCACCGCGATCACCATTGCCAATCCGATTGCGTTTTCCCCTCCATCTGCGAACCTATTCCGTCTATCCGTTCCCCATCCACTGACCCCTAGAAATTGCCCACCGGATCGTGACCACCAACGAATGTGACGGGGTGCCCAGCCTGACCGAGGCCTTGCCCCATGCGACCCCATCCTGGCAAGAACAGCCCCTTTCCGACTGAGGACGGAAGGGGCTCGTTGGTTGGTGTATGAGCACTGATGGGGAGCCGGCTCGAGCCATACACTCATTGGTCAGCGCCTCACTGGATTCTCAGCCGGACTTCCACGTGACTGAGGAGGTCCTGTTACACTTGTCAACGTGGATGCTCACCTCCTCCACAGTCTAGGCTTATCCGTAAGAACCAGAATATCACTTCGGGCTTAGGTGAGCACTTCTTATCCCCGAGAATCCCCCGTGCTTGGATACGCTATTCCTTCACGCTACGTCGCCTTGCTATTCAGGACAATAAAGAGTATATTTATCTTGAATTGATTCCCGAAAGGATCGGCATGAGAAAAACGCTC
>Ga0209978_10000535_pt1 | contig 14677 bp, 14 predicted proteins | sample BentaG_FD_182805 | JGI IMG/M metagenome (GOLD analysis project Ga0209978, IMG submission 182805) | Deep subsurface microbial communities from South Atlantic Ocean to uncover new lineages of life (NeLLi) - Benguela_00093 metaG (SPAdes)... | ecosystem: Environmental > Aquatic > Marine > Oceanic >...
AACTATCCTTCCTCCCTTTCCTGGCCTTTTACCCTTTCTGAAATCGAATGCCTGACAACTGCACATAATCTCTATTGCGAGCACATTTATGGTATTTTTTATTATCTCCTTTCCCTTTTTTGCAGCTATGGGTCCCATAGAGACATGGTCTTCCTGGTCAGCGGCGAGTGAAGAGTTGTCAACGACAGCAGGATGGGCGAAGAGCCTATTCTCAGAGACCAATGAAGCGGCAGTGTAGTGAGCGACCATTAACCCGGAATTCAATCCCTTACCTTCAACAAGAAAATCTGGCAGTTTACTCAAATTCGGGTTCAGCAATCTGTTTATGTGTCGCTCACTCAGAGAAGATACTTCAGTCATAGCGATAGCCAGAAAATCGAGCGCCATTGCCACAGGCTGACCGTGAAAATTGCCGCAGGCTAAATGTGCCTTATCCTTTGCAATAAATAGAGGGTTATCTGCTGCAGAGTTCATCTCTATCTCTATCTGCTGACGCACATATCTCAGTGCATCAACCGAGGGGCCATATACCTGGGGAATGCATCGCAAACTGTATGCGTCCTGAACCTTAGGACTTCCTTCAGCCAGAATTTCACTCTCCTCAACGAGTCTTCGGATATTCTCCGCCACGACATTCTGTCCATTGAATGGTCGCAGTTCATGGATGCGTTGGTCGAATGCACGAACTGGGCTCTTCAACGCATCTATGGTCATTGCCGATGCGATCTGAGCAGTTTTTGCTACCCTGATCGCATCGTAGAGATAGAGTGCACCGCATCCTGTGAACATCTGAGAACCGTTTATTAACCCAAGTCCTTCCTTAAAACTCAACTTCACAGGCTTTATTCCTGCCTTGCGCATCACCTCCTTACCGCTCATTAGCCTTCCCTTGTAGAATGCCCTCCCTTCGCCCATAACGACTTCAGCCATCTGGGATAAGGGTGAGAGATCGCCACTCGCTCCAACAGACCCTTTTTCGTTGATGGCAGGAATGACCCCTTTATTTATCATATCAATCAATGTCTTAAGGGTAGAAAGCCGCACAGCGGAATAGCCTTTTGAAAGCACATTCGCTCTAAGAAGCATTGCGGCTCTCACCTCATCTTCTTCAAAAAAATCACCAACGCCTGCAGCATGGCTGTATACGATTCTCTTCTGTAATTCAGCACCGAATTCGGGCGAGACTTTAATCTTTGCAAATTCGCCTATACCTGTTGTGACGCCGTATATCATTGCCCCATCTTCAACCAACTGCTCAACGGTCTTCCTGCATTCCGAAACCCGCTTTTCTGCATCAGGGGTTAAAACAACTTTTGCCTTATCTCTTGCTACCTTACGAACCTTTTCAATCGTAAGATTTGCACCATCTATTTTAATCTCCATAATTACTCCTTGTTTTAATCCAAGTGTAGTAAAAATAGAGGTTCTTGTCAACTCATAAATCCTGCTCAAGAAAAAGGATCCGTTATGTGTTCATCTGCGGTTAATTTTTCTTGACAAAAAATCTGCTCTACATACAATATATTTATAAAAACAGCCTGAGATGAAAAGATTTGTAAACCTGCTCAAAAGAGTTATCAAATACCGAAAAAAAGTTTCTTCCCCTGAAGACCTGAAGGAAATCATAGCAGAAGCAGAAGATGAAGGGGTCATCTCTGAAGAAGAAGAATCTCTTATGGACAAAGTGTTGAAGATAGAAGACATCACTGTTGATAAAGTAGTGGTGCCGAGGGTAGATATGACCTGCATCCGTGCTGACACAAAGATTGAAAAGATAATGAAGGTTTTCATCAAAAAGGGTTACTCAAGGCTGCCTGTCTATTACAGAACACCCGATGAGATTATAGGTATGATTTACCTGAAAGAAATTCTCAAGTTCTGGAATATAAGTGAAGATTTACGGGCAATTGAGTTCATCAGATTGCCTTACTTCATCCCTGAAAATAAGAGGATTCTCGATACTATCAGAGATTTCCAGAATAAGAAAGTATCCATCGCTTTAACCGTTGATGAATACGGTGGTATATCAGGACTCGTTACTATGGAAGATTTGATAGAAGAAATCGTCGGCGAGATGCAGGATGAGATAGATAGGGAAGAGAAGGACTATACTCTTATGAAAGACGGGAGTTATCTCATAAATGCTCGAATGGAATTGGAAGAGTTCAACCAGTTGTTCAAAAAGAATTTCAAAGCGAAGGATGTTCACACGGTAGGTGGTTTGATATTTGCGGAACTTGAAAGAATACCAAATGCAGGAGAGACATTTATTTTGAAGGGTCTTCATATGAAGATCGTAGAAGCATCGAACCATAGGATAAATAAGATAGTTATCGAACGGATACGATGAATAGAAAGAGGAAAAGACGATGTTTCAGATGTGATCGCTCAATTACTAAAAACTTTTATACATACAGGACCTACCGCTTCTGTTCAAAGAGATGTTACCTTTTTTGGGTAACAAGATTTTTCTTATTGAAAACCTTTGCTTTTTTCAGGAGTGTTAATCTTCTATCATACGAAACAAGATTTAGCCAACTCGTCAGCCTATTTTTACTCCTCTCTATGCTATTTATGAACATATATATTTCCAAATCTATAATTGAGACGAATGTGGTGTTGAAAACACTCCTTACTGAAAAGATAAGAAGACCGATCGGACTAATTCCAGCCACAATTGATAGACCAAAAACCGGTGTGATATATGGCAGAGTAGCCGATATAGAAGGTGAAGCGAAAAGAAGTAATGTTGCCGTCCTATATGTTAATAATGTCCCAAGGGATGTATGCATCGTGAAAGAGAACAGGTTTACTTTTGAGAGGGTCAATTTCTTAGAGAAAGAAAATTTCATTTTTGTAAAGACTTACACAGAAAGAGGTGCAGTCTCTACTTCTGCTCCTGTTTCGATAAGGGTCTCAATAGCGGAAGACATAACGAGGGGAGTTAAAGACTACAAAGAGGTATGTCTCACATTTGATGGAGGTGCATCGGCTAAAGCTACCACAGAGATACTGTCTATATTAGAAAAAAAATCGATACGCTGCACCATCTTTTTGACAGGCAAGTTTATGCAAAGGTATCCGGAGTTAGTCAAAAGGATGGTAGCGGATGGACACGAGATTGGGAATCATACCTATTCTCACCACCACCTCACCACTTATAGATTTAATGAAAGGCATAATACATTGAAAAAAGTAAACAGACTCTACTTGCAGAAGGAATTGAAAGCCACGCAAGAGATATTCCGCCAGCTTACAGGAAAAGACATTACCCCCTACTGGAGGGCGCCATACGGGGAGCATAACGCAGAGATAAGAAATTGGGCAAAAGAGATTGGTTATACACATATCTCTTGGACACGCGATTATAAGAGAAACCAGAGTCTCGATGCCCTCGATTGGGTTACAGACAGAAATTCTGAATTGTATCTAACCTCAGAGCAGATAAAAGACCGCATAGTCAATTTTGGCGAAGACGATGAAGATGGTTTGAATGGGTGTATAATACTTATGCATCTCGGTTCGGAAAGGCCTTACGATAACGCTTACAAAAAGCTGCCTGAACTGATCGATGAGTTGAGGGATAAAGGTTATGAATTCTCAACCGTTTCCGAGATTCTTGATGATGAAGTAAAAACAGTAAACAGATAATGGAGGACAGATGAAAAGAAGGTATGCTTTAATATTTTTGATAATCTTATTGGGTGCGATAGTTGGCAGTGCATTCGGGAGATTGGTAGGATGGGTAGTGCCGGAGGGACCTGTAAAAACTTTCTTTTTCAAAACGGTTGCTTTAGGATTCAACCCCTTTACAATTGATCTTTCTGTCATCCAACTCACACTTGGGCTGATGCTAAGAATCAATGTATTGAGCATCTTTGGGGTTATGATTATGGCATACATCCTCAAATGGATAATTTAGGAGTCAAATCTTCATTTTTTACTTGATATACAATGAAAGTACGAACGCTACTTGCAAAAAGCTTTAATAATCCGTAGGGCAAAGCTTTAGCCTTGCAAAATAACTTGACAAAAGCGTTAAGTAGAGAAAAGAATATTGAGCAAGTATTTCCACATTTGACGCATGGAGATCATAGTCTGTATAAAACAGGTTCCTGATACTACGGATATCAAGATAGACCCTGAAACAAATACACTTCAAAGAGAAGGTGTTCCATCCATAGTAAATCCTTATGATATGTATGCGATCGAAGAGTCGGTGAGGATAAAAGAGAAATTCGGTGGAAAAGTTACGGCAGTTAGTATGGGACCACCTCAGTCGGTTGTAGTTTTGAAAGAAGCGATCTCACTCGGAGCAGACGAGGCATATCTTCTATCAGATCCAGAATTCGCTGGTGCAGATACGCTGGCAACCGCCTATACAATATCATCTGCTATAAGAAAGATTGGTAAATACGACATAATCTTCTGTGGAAAACAGGCGATAGATGGCGATACCGCACAGGTCGGGCCGGGAATTGCAGAATTACTCAACCTCCCCCAGGTCACCTTCGTCCGAAAGATAGAAAAGATAAAAGATGGGTTCGTAGTAGTGGAGAGATTGATGGAAGAAGGTTATCAGATTCTCCGCGCCCCTCTGCCTGTTCTCTTCTCCGTCGTTAAGGAGATAAATGAACCGAGATTCCCAACATTGAGAGGAAAACTCAAAGCAAAGAATACAGAAGTACGAGTATGGGATGCGAAATTGCTCAATATCGATACGAATAGGATAGGATTAAAAGGGTCACCAACCTGTGTTGTACACATATTCACCCCCCAAAAAAGGAAAGCAGGAAAGATATTCAAATACGATGCTTCTACCTCTGTCAAATGTCTTCTCTCCTGTTTGAAAGAGGATGGAATTATATGATTAAAATCTGTGATTCAGATAGTAGACACCGATTAACACAGATGAGCACAGATTATAAACATAGGGATAAAAAGAAAGATATTTGCTCAGTGAATATCTGTCCATCCCATACGGTCGCAGACCCGTATGGGATGCTGCGCAACGGATCCTGAGATGGTAATCAGTGTCTGAATTAAAATGATTAAAATAATTAAAAAGAGATGTAACGGATGTGGCGAATGTGTCTCCGTATGTCCTTTTGGTGCCATTGAAATTGAAAAAGGTATCGCAGTCGTCAAAGAGGACTGCAACCTGTGCGGTATATGTGAGAGCAGTTGTGAACTTGAAGCGATAGTAATTGAGAGAGAAATTAGGTGTACCGTAGAAAGGGGCAGAGGTGTGTGGGTATTTGCAGAACAGAGAAGAGGCATAATACAGGGTGTAGTCTTTGAACTTTTAGGTAAGGGGAGGGAACTCGCTAACAAACTCGGATGTGAACTATCAGCAGTATTGTTAGGAAAGGTTAAAGAGATCGATGAGTTGATACAGTTTGGGGCAGACAAACTTTACATAGTAGATGATGAATCTTTAGCAGAGTTTAAAGAGGACCCCTATACGAATGTGCTCTGCGGGCTGATCTGTAAATACAGACCAGAAGTCTTCATAGCAGGTGCAACGAGTATCGGAAGGTCTCTATTTCCAAAGGTTGCATCGAGGCTACGCACAGGATTGACTGCCGACTGCACAGGGCTCGATATAGAGGATGGTTTATTGCTTCAGACGAGGCCAGCTTTTGGAGGCAATATAATGGCGCAGATAATCTGTCAGACAAAAAGACCGCAGATGTGTACAGTGAGACATAAAGTGATGAAACCTTTAAAGAGAGATGAAGATAAAAAGGGTGTAATTGTAAAAGAAGCATTCCCAGAAGAAAAACTGGTATCGAGGACTACTATCATCAATTTTATTGAAGACCTGACTCAAAAAGTTAACATAGCAGAGGCTGACATTATCGTATGCGGAGGTAAGGGGTTGGGTTCGAAAGAGAATTTCAAATTGATTGAAGAGTTGGCAAATCTGTTGGGGGGTGCGGTAGGTGGTTCACGCGGGGCGGTGGATGTGGGCTGGATTCCCTATTCACATCAGATAGGTCAGACAGGAAAGACGGTATGTCCGAAACTATACATCGCAGTCGGCGTATCGGGTGCAATTCAACATCTGGTCGGTATGTCTTCATCTAAGATCATAGTGGCGATAAATAAAGACCAACATGCGCCCATTTTTGGTGTCTGCGACTATGGGATCGTCGGCGACCTATTTGAAATCATCCCTCTATTGAGAGAAGAGTTGAGAAAGATATGAAGATTTCTTTTTTTCCTTGACACTGTTCAATATTTTTCTATCATATTTTATACTTTGGCGACGTAGCTCAGCTGGTTAGAGCGGCGGAATCATAATCCGCTTGTCGGGGGTTCGAATCCCTCCGTCGCCATTTGATTTTTAGTAATATGCAAGTCATTTTGAAAATGGGGACGCAGATGAACCCCGTTAGATGTTTACTATCTAACGGGGTGAACACAGATTTTCAGGATTTTAAAGATATGAATTATTGTCAAATAGAAGATGTAGGGAACAGGCATGCCTGTTCCTTACTAAAATAAATCTGCGGTTATCAGCGGAAATCTGCATCCTATTATAATCTTATGGATATAAAAGAACAGTTAAAAATCATTAAAAGAAAGACAGTTGAAGTCATTAAGGAAGAGGAACTCTTAAATAGACTGAAAACAGGAAAACCCCTCAGGGTGAAATTAGGTATAGATGCATCAGGTCCTGACATACATTTGGGTTTCGCCGTTGTGCTGCGAAAATTGAGAGGATTTCAGGACCTTGGTCATAAAGCAGTCCTCATCGTAGGTGACTTTACAGGCAAGATTGGTGACCCTTCAGGTTGTTCAAAGACAAGACCTCAACTCACAGATGAGGAGATAAAGAAGAATATAAAAAAATATTCAGACCAGATATTTAAAATCCTAAATCCTGACCGAACAGAATTCAGATGCAACTCGGAATGGCTCGATAAGTTAACCGCTGCCGATATAGTAAATCTATCATCAAAATATACCGTTGCGAGGATGCTTGAACGGGATGACTTTTCAATCAGATATAAAGAAAATAAACCGATCGCAATCCACGAATTGCTCTATTCTCTCTTTCAGGCATACGATTCTATCTCGATAAAAGCAGATGTTGAACTTGGAGGAACCGACCAGACATTTAACTTTGTAACTGCAAGGGATATACAGAGGGGATTCGGTCAACAACCCCAAGTGGTAATAACGATGCCGCTTTTGGAAGGACTGGATGGAAAGTTGAAGATGAGCAAATCCTATAATAATTATATAGGAATTAGCGAACCACCAAAAGAGATATATGGTAAGATTATGTCACTTCCTGATAATTTGATTATGAGATACTATGAACTTACAACAGATTTGGGAAATGGCGAACTTAAAAAGATAAGAAATAGATTAAAAAGTGGAGAAAATCCTCGAAACTTGAAGGCATCGCTGGCTTATAGAGTTGTCTCAATGTACCATTCAGAAAAGGAGGCAAAGGCAGCAGGAGAAGAGTTTACAAGAATTTTTAAAAAGAAAGGACTGCCAGAGGAGATTCCAATCCATAAAGTGAAAGCGAAGAAAATCTGGATAGTTAAACTGCTGACCGAGGCAGGTCTTGCATCGTCGAATAGTGAAGCGAGGAGATTGATAAATCAGGGTGGAGTGACTGTGGATGGAGGAAAACTAACAGATGAAAGTTACGAACTCGAGATAAAAAAAGAAGTCATTATAAAAGCAGGCAAAAGAAAATTTGCAAAAGTAATCCCTTCTTAAAAATACCTGCCGGAGAGGGGATTTGAACCCCTACAGGCAAAAGCCCACATGGCCCTCAACCATGCACGTCTACCAATTCCGCCACTCCGGCTTGATTTGATAATAAAAAAGAATGAATCAATGTCAAGTGAAAATTGCAACTGCACAGAGCGCAGAGTTAACAGAGAAAAGCACAGTAGAAATGGAAAGTAAAAAACTTAATTTAAGGGAAAAGGGGGGAGAAGGAAATGGAGAATCTGTGTTAATCTGTGGTTTCAAAGTGGTTTCTTTTTTTCCTTGATTTAATTTGAACTATTTGTATAAAGAATTTGATGGAACTTACCGACGATGACTACTGTTTCGCCTGCGGTAAACGGAATAAATTCGGTCTCAGATTGAATATAGAAGGCGATAGGTCAGGGGTCAAAATAAACTTTACTCCTAAAAAGATTCATCAGGGTTATGCAGGTGTTCTTCACGGCGGTATAATGTCAACTCTGTTAGATGAAGCCATTGCATGGGTTGCCTTGAAAAACGACCTTCGGGTTCTAACCTGTGAACTCAATATACGACTCAAAAAGTTAGCCAAAATCGGAGAGCCAATTTTTGTTGAAGCAAAACTGGATGATGTGAAGCGAAAGATAGTAGTCGCGTCCGCAGTTGCAAAGGATGAAGAAGGCACCATCCTTGCAAAGGCGGAAGGGAAACTGTTGAAAATTTGAAACTTATGAATGAGATAGTCATCCATGCAGATAGGGGTGAAATCAAATCGGGTATCCCTGATAGATTGAAAGAGCATGGAATATCCGTAGTTGTAGAGAAACTCGAAATAGGCGATTATCTATGTTCTGATAGGGTATGCGTCGAACGGAAGACTGCAGAAGATTTTGTGGCGTCGATAAAGACCAAAAAGCTCTTCAGACAGATAACAAACCTTTTGGAAGAATATGAACGCCCCATCTTTCTCATCGAAGGCTATCATCTGTATAAAGTTATGGGCGTTCACCCATCCGGGCTAAGGGGGGCACTGTCTATGATTGCTGTGAATTGTGGGATACCTGTGCTCTTTTCTAAGGACAAAAACGATACCGCAGAATTGCTGCTAACGATAGCACGTCAGGAACAGGCCATACGCAGAGAGATTTCTTTTTACCCCAAAAGAAAGACAAAAACCCCTTCCGAAGAGATAGAGAGAATTTTAGAATCCTTTCCTGGAATAGGCCCAACCTTATCAAAATCGCTGTTGATGAAATATAGAACCATTGCTGAAATTCTGTCCGCATCGGTAGATGAATTAAAAACCGTGCCAAAGATAGGTGAGAAGAAGGCATCTTTGATAAGGGAGATTTTAGATAGAGAGTACATGGCGGAAGAGAAATGATTTTAGAGATGTTCATTGTTGTCACCTGTTTAAATTTAAATGCAGGCGATTCCTACTTAAAACACGGCCAGTATGAACTGGCGAAGGATGGGTATCAGAGATATTTAAAAGACAAAAAAGACCCCGATATAGTTTTCAACTTGAGCAAGTGTAATTTTCTTCTACAAGAGTATGAGCAGGCCGCGAAAGAATTGAAGCCTGTTGTCCAATTACTCTCAACTCCACAGAAAAGAGGAGAAGGTTTTTTTCTTCTTGGTCTCTGTGAGTATAATCTTGAGAATTACACTCTCGCTCTCGAATATTTTTCACTGACGAAAAATTTCCCTATCAGTGGAGTCAAAAGAGAAAATCTATGGTATATGATAGCCAAATCTCTCTATAATCAGGATAACTATGCCGATGCAGTTGAATATTTCACCAGGGTAAAAGATAATCTGAAAGAGATGAACCCTGAATTGAATTATCGTCTCGGTCTTGCACTTTTAAAAGAGAATAGATTGAAAGAAGCAGAATCGATTTTAAGAGAATCGAGCAGTGACAATTTATGGGGTGCTAAATCTACATACTTTTTGGCGAGAATCTACCACCTCAAAGGAGAATTGGACAGCACATCCCTGATACTAAAGCGTATTCCGAAAACATATTCAGACCCTGTTGCATCTATGTGGTCATACTTCTGTCTGGCTGAGATGGAGAGGATGAATAAAAACTATGATAAAGCGATGGAATATTTTTACAAAGTTAGAGGCTACACCACAGATGAATGGATCGCGGAAGAATCCCTTTTTCGAATTGGTCTCTGTGCTTTTTTGAATCAGAAATGGAGAGATGCGAGGGATGCCTTTTTAATCCTTACAGAAGATAGCGGGAGTGTTTTCTACCAGAGCGGACTCTTCTTTGCTGCAGAATCGGAATACAAGAGAGGAATGTACAAAACATCTCAGAGACTATATGAGAAGGCATTAGAGACTCCTTTCAAAATGCATTCACTCTACGGGTTAGGATATTCTTACTACAGGCAGGGTATATTTAAAAAATCTATATCCAGATTCAAGGAGTTTTTGGAACTTTATCAAGATTCTCCTCTTGCAGATGATGCAAGATACCGAATCGCAAAGGCATACTTCTCTATGAATAGATGTGATGAGGCTGTCAAATATCTTTCCACACTGAAGGACGAGGATAGTTATTACCTGCTCAGCAGATGTTATATAAAACTCTCATTATATGATGATGCCCTATCTGAACTTGATAAATTACAAAAAGAGTACCCTCAGGGCAGGCTATACGACCGCGCACAGAAACTGATGGGCGATGTATATTTTGAGAAGGGGTGGTATCGAACTGCTATCAAATCTTACAGAAAATTAGAGGGGATAGCTTCGGTTTCTCTATTGGATGAAGCGAGATACCAGATCGAGAGATGTTATTACAAACTTGGAATATATAAATCACCGTTAACTATATCGCGACACTATATCTCAAACTATCCTAAAAGTCCGAAATCAGCAATTCTACAATTAGAACTTGCAGATTATTTTTATGAGACTAAACAGTATCAGAGAGCGATTAAAGAGTACAAAAAGTTTTTGAACGATTTTTTGTGGAGTGACAAATTTGTAGATGCACATTTTGGATTGGCAAGGTCCTACTACCAGATAGGAGCTTACTATCGTGCTATAGAAGAATATCTCAAAATAACAGAATACGACCACCCGATGGCTCCCAAGGCATACTTTGAGGCAGCGAATGTGTATTTTGTGCGTAAAGATTACGATTCGGCGATAACCGAGTTTCAAGACTTGATTGAGAAATTCAAAGAGACTGATTATGCAGAAGAATCGCAGTATATGATTGGTATATGCTATATGGAACTACATCTGTATGAAGAAGCGAGAATCTCTTTTGAGCGACTCATATCCGAATATCCTGATTCTCCATTTATTGAAGAGGCACAATTTAAGATAGCATCTGCTTTTTATGAACAGGGGATGTTTGATGAGGCGTTGGATAAATTGGAAGAAATTAGCGAGTCTTCAAAAGGGAGAACGAAGGCGGATGCCTATTTTATGACAGCAGGGATACATTTGGAAAAGGGGGAGTATGAACTTGCTACAGATGCATACCTCAAATCTGCCAACTTTTGCAAGGGTGACTTAAAGGCGATGGCTTTGGTCATGGCTGCGAGGTCATTGGAAAAACTCGACAGTCATCAGGAGGCAATATCAATATATGAAAAGGCCAAGAATTTTGCAACCGACCAGAAGACAAAAGAAAATATAGAAGCTGAGATTAAAAGATTGAAGGAGCTTGATGAAAAAGATTAGTATCATAATTATCTCAATGTTCTTATTTCAACTACTCTCTGCATCACAGAAATACGACCCTATAATAAAGAGGGCTTCATCGCAATACGGGATTCCTGTTTCACTCATCAAGTCTGTAATGAAGTTCGAGTCCAATTTCAACCCATACGCTGTATCACCATCTGGGGCAATAGGACTTATGCAACTTATGCCCGAGACTGCAAAGGGGCTTGGTGTTCGTAATCCATTCAATCCTGAGGAAAACATCTTTGCAGGTGTGAGATTTTTGAGGATACTGTTTGACCGGTATGGAGGGAATGTAGTTCTGACATTGGCTGCATACAATGCAGGTCCTGCGTTGGTGGACAGATTTGGTGGAATTCCTCCGGGTGAAAGGACAAAGAAATTTGTAAAAGATGTCTTAAAAGACTGCAAATTCTACAGAAAAGGTCTATGGTATAAGGTGAAAGACGGTCAGATTGTCATAACAAATATACCATAAAGACTACTGCATACTATCTTATAGATTTTTGCACAGTCTCTTTTATACCAAAAAGGAAGAGAAGAAAATGTCTAATTTGTATGATAATCCAAAATATTACGAAATAGCTTTTTCCTTTCGAGACATTCCTGGTGAAGTTGATGTGTTTGAAGAGTGTTTCAAGCGTTTTTCTCTAATTTCAGTAAAATCAGTATTAGAACTGGGATGTGGAAATAGCCCTCATATGGAAGAACTTGTCAAGAGAGGATACCAGTATAACGGGCTTGACTTAAGCAAAGCTATGTTGGAATATAGTAGGCAAAAGGCTTTGCGCATCGGTGCGAAGGTAAACCTTATTCATGGAAATATGGTAGATTTCTCTCTTGATGCAGTGGTTGATTTTGTCTATATAACTCTTGGCTCTTTGTATGTCAGGAATACATCAGAGCTTATGAAACATTTTGATTCGGTTGCTGCAGTATTGAAAAAAGGCGGTTTATATCTGCTTGATTGGTGTATCCAATTTACTCTATCATCAGATAAAGAAACTTGGGAGATAGAAAAAGAGGGGATTAAAGTTAACACTACAGTGTCGGGGAAAGACATAAATCCTATTGAACAGACCTTTGAAGAAACCATTGCTATTGAAGTCAATGATCATGGGGAACATCATATTATTACCGAAAAAAATGTTAAAAGGGCTATATACCCCCAAGAGTTTTTGTGCTTAGTTCGCAGTCTCAAAGATTTTGAGTTTGTCGGTTGGTGGAATAACTGGGATCTTAGCCAACCACTGGAACAGGCAACCAAGATCGACCGACCAATTACACTTATTCGGAGGATATGAATTAGAACGGTGGGATCAAACCTTTAAAATTTACTTCAATCAATTTGTGAAAGAAAAATAGATGCTATACATTTCTTAACATATTTTGCAAGATTACGAGGCAGGCTTTTTGTATGATCAAAAATTGTCAAGACTTGAGACTATTCAGCAACTGTCATAACTAAAGGAGACTTAAGATATGGATGATGAACTCAAGCAGGAGATGATGTCCTATTATGATGTGAGAGCACAAGAGTATGATGAAATCTACATAGGGAAAGGGCCTGCTATCCCAGGCTCTGCTGCTTATAAAAACGATGTGACTAAAATCAGTGAGATGATCACCGCATTTGGGAGGGGCCATTTGATCGATATAGGACGTGGAACTGGATTTTGGTTGCCCCACTATGCACGAAACTGTTCGCGAATAACATTGATTGAGCAATCAGAAAATATGCTTTCAGAATGCAGAAGGAGAGTTGATAAATTTGGGTTAAAAGGTAAATGTCATTTTTTGTGAAACTTAAGAAGATTCTCAAGCCCAATGCAGAGTTAATGTTTATTGACTCTGCTTGGAGTAGGAAACGACGACAATATCGAAAGAAGGAAGGTATGCAAGAAAGAGTCTTGAATGACGGTAGTATATTTACTATATACAAGAGATATTTCGACAAATCTGATATCGAAGAAATGTTCGAGAAGTATCGCTTTAAATTAGAATCATTTTATATGGGCGATTTGTTTCTGGCGGTAATAGGAGAGAATCACGAATGAAGATACTATCTAAACTTACCTTACAACTCTAAAGGATTTGGGGTCGGACTTTTGTTTTTTGATTGACAAATCTATAGGGTTGTGATATAATTTTTATACGGCGAGACCGTTAAGGATAGAATGTTCTTTTAAAGGGGAACTCTACAATAAAAGAACGTGTCAATAGGATAACCCAGAAGTTTAAAAAAGATCTGAACCCAATGTATATTTTTTAATTAAACTTTATGAGAAAAATCATTATTGACCAGGAAGTTTTTGATCAATTTCCCGATTTTAGAAGAGGATTAATTATCGTCAGTGATATCGAGAATGCTTTGGGAAATAAGAGGATAAAAAAGCCTCTAAATAAAGAGATTGAGAGCAAAGCTGGACAAGATTGGGTAGAACATGAAAATGTTAAAGCATGGGATGATGCCTATTTAAAATTTGGATCTAACCCAAATCAATTTCCTCCATCAATAAAATCACTCTTAAAAAGGATTCAGAAAGGTGGTGGCTTCCCCTTCATCAATTCAGTTGTTGCCTTATTTAACTATATTTCAATAAAGTATCTCATCCCTTGTGGTGGGGATGATGTCGATAAAATTGAAGGAAATCTCCACCTCGGTTTTGCAAAGGGCAACGAATTATTCACTCCACTTGGAAGTGAAGATCAAGAAAACCCTGAACATGGAGAGGTAATTTATTTTGATGACAAGACATTAAATGTAATGTGCAGAAGATGGAACTGGAGAAATGGAGATTTTACAAAAATTACAGAACATACAAAGAAAATTGTCATCAATATTGATGGAATTGGTCCAGTTTCTCGATCTCTTGTTGAAGAGGATAGAGACGAACTAGCGAAGTTACTAGCTGAACAATGCAGTGCTAAGCTAATCACTGACCTCCTCGATAAAGACAAACGGGAAATTGATATAAACTTATAAGAGGGAAAAGTCTTAAAACACTTATAACACATATATTAAAGGCTTTGCGTCAAGGAGAAATGCCTCCCATAACGACCCCGCACATAAATTTTACGTGCGGGGAATGTCAACTTTGTCAAGACTCGACTCCAATCTCTTTTAGTCATATGCTTTATCTGCGGGTTCCTGCAAAAATGCTTGACAGAAATTAATAAATTGTCTATATTATAAATACTAAAAATATTGATAAAAAGTGAGAAAAGGGGACGGTTCTAATTT
>Ga0209978_10000536_pt1 | contig 14672 bp, 10 predicted proteins | sample BentaG_FD_182805 | JGI IMG/M metagenome (GOLD analysis project Ga0209978, IMG submission 182805) | Deep subsurface microbial communities from South Atlantic Ocean to uncover new lineages of life (NeLLi) - Benguela_00093 metaG (SPAdes)... | ecosystem: Environmental > Aquatic > Marine > Oceanic >...
AAGTATTTGTTGATTTGGGAATTCCAGAACAGGCTGTGGAAGTAATTGTTAATGAAATCCCAAAATCGCATTGGGGGATTGGTGGAGAGCCTGCATCAGAAAAGTTCAAGAATATATGAATGAGGCCATGATTAGAGTTTCTAAGGAGAAAACCTAACTATAATCACTATTTATGATGAAAGGATTATAGCTATTTTTATCAAAACAAATATTTATATACTATATATTTCTAAAATTAAGGGTATGGTGTGTATGTTTCAGAAGAAAAAGTCAGTAGTGATTGTCGTAGTAATGATTGGGTTACTTGTTGGTAGCGGTCTGGGTACAGTTGGATCGTTTTCTCCTACCAAGTCAGGTGATCTCAAGTGGTTTGAGCAGATTCAGGTGTATGATATGTTAGCGTTGCCTCCTAATGATGTGCGTCGATATTATGTGACCGTGAATGGACTGTGGAATGGGTTTTATTCTCCGGAGAATATCTCCTCTCCGTTTGCATTTGGTCGGTATCTAGAGTCGTTGTATTCTGGTCAGACGTATAGCTCGGATGAGGATTTTGTCTCCGTTCAACATGAGCAGGGGTTGCTATGTCCTGGGACGGTGTTGACGACACAGGGTCACAGGTCTTTGCAGGGTGATCTGGTGGAGCAGTATGCCTGTCGTTCTGCTGAGGGTGAGCTGGCGCAGTGGGATTTTGAAGGCGGTGTGTTTATGTGTTCAAATAATCCTGGGTGGATTGAGTGGGTGATTGAACAGGGGAAAAAAATCATTGATGCTGATGGTGATCTCATTGTCCTTGATGAGATCCAGGGAAATGGATTTGTCGTGTGGTTTCAGTGGCTGTCGCAGTATCTAGGATTGAGGGAGTCGGGATTTTGTCAGTATTGTATCGGTGGGTTTCGGGAGTATCTCAGTGAAAAATATTCACCTAGTGAGTTGTTAGAGTTGTTTGGTATAGATGATATTGATTCGTATGATTTGACGAGTCGTATCGCTGAGACCATGAGCCTGAAGTATACTGAGCGGGTTGCTGCTGATCCATTGATTGAGGACTATGTCAGTTTTCAGGAATGGGATAATTATGAGGCGAAGGTTCATGTGATTGAGGAGCTACGAAGTTACGCTGCTTCTGAGGGAAAGGAGTGTGTGGTGTGTGCGAATTCCTTTGCGTTGGGGACACCGCGTACGGGGGATTTTTGGGTGAAGGGACTGCAGTTTAGCGAGGCGCTTGATTTTTTCTGTTTTGAAAACGAGTATGGCGCGGAAAGTGATGTGTTGCTTCCCCGGTTTCCTCGGAATAAATGGGTGGCATGGGAGAAACTCGCTGCTGCTGCAACTAATTCAAATCCGGTGGTGTTGTTGAAGGCGGGTGCGATGCAATCGATTTGGGAGAATCCGTTTTTCCTGCTTGGTAAGGTGAATAATTATCTGGCGGTGCATTGTGCAGAGGCGTATGCGGTGGGCGGGTCGTTTGCAAATTGGTATGTTAAGCCTTTGGATAGATGGTGGAAGTGGATGGGGTGTGCGCGGATCTATCGGTTTGTGTTGGAGCATCGTGAGCTGTATGAAGTGGAGTCTGTCGTGGATTCTTCTGTAGGTGTGGTGTATCTGTATGGTGAGGGGATGCGGGAGAACAGTGATTCGTATCTAGGTTTGGGTCAGCTACTTTCGGAGTCTAATATTCCCTATGAGGTGGTGTTTGATGGTGATGGGATATTTCTTGAGGAGACGCTCACGTTGGATATGTTGAATGGGTTTGAGGTGGTGATTGTTCCTAATGTCGTTGATATTACGAGTGCTCAGGAGATGGTGTTGAATGAGTATGTCCAGGGTGGCGGTATCGCGATTGTCAATGATCCTGAAGAACTAGGTTTAGATCCTGTTGAGGGTGAGCAATCTTATGGTGATGGGGTGTTCTATGTGATGCTTGAGGACAAAGGATGGGAGTATTATCACAGCTACAATGATGTATATCGACAGGAGGTTGTTGAGGTGGTTGACTCCTATGTTGAACGGATGATCACTATTGAAAACAGTAATCGCAAGGTGGTAGCCTATCCCTATTATCAGCCAGAGGAGGAGCGTGTGGTTGTTCATCTGGTGAACTATGATCATCATTTTCTATTTGATTTTATGAGACCAAAGTTTTCAGTAAAAATAAAGATGCAAAAACCAGTGTTTGATGTGAGTAGTGTGTCAGTGGTGTCTCCTGATTTTCCCAATAGTAGAGAGCTAGAATTTGTTGTTGAGGGGGATGTGGTATCGTTTACTGTTCCTCTGCTACGGGTTTATGATGTCGTGATTGTTGAATGATAAGGAAATATGCAAATTAGAATCAACAGGTTCTGATGAGAGGATGAAGGAGAAAACACCTTATTGTCATTGTTTATGATTGGGCCATATCTAACAGGTTTTATGTCTAATCAAGAGGCTATGATGAGAGTTTCTAAGGAGAAATGCTGTCTATAATCACGTTTTATGATTAGATATTACTTTCATACTATGGGATTTTTCTTATATGCAAATCCAAAACCATTTTTCATATTCTGGTGAGTTGATGACACGTATGTCAGATAGAATATGGACATGGTTTCCCTGAAAACCTTCGAATAAATATGATCCTTCTTCATAGACAAAACCACATCTATCATAACTTTCATCATCATCTATTCGTTGAACATAGTAGCTCCGTACAATCTCTGCTGTTCCTACGGTATCATACCATTGTAGATCATATGATATATTTCCCTCATCGCCAAGTGTTAGAATAACATCTATTGCAGTGATAACATCCGGTTGGAATATATCGCTTCTCAGGTTATGTGGGTGTACTTCTACATCAGTAAACTGTATTGTATCAGTTTTTCCTTCGATGATTACCTCTGGGATAATTACCTTTCCTTGATTTTCATTCAGTCTTTCAATTTCCTCTCTATATACATCATATATTTGATCAATGTATGATGCTTCTTTTTGTATGATTTCTATGGATGTTTTCTCCTTAATCAAGTAATGGTCCATTCTGAATACAGTATTTTCCCACCAACCTCCATCATAATGTGCTCTATACCACCAATTTTCTTTTCCGTTTATCGAATCTATTATATGGGTGTTCATAGCTTCATCAAAATGATATTCCATATCGATAGAGCCATGACTATCTAAATAAATCAATATATCAAATAATGAAAAATGCCCTTCTTTGAAAATATCATTTCTCACTGTTTCAATCTCAGTAGGATCATATCTAAATCGACCAAATGTATCAATTTTTATTGTTGGTAAAGTGTTTATTCCCATATTAAAAATCAAAACCTCAATTTCATCGCTAACATTATTACCTAAATTGTCATATGCTGTTACTTTAACTGTATGCCTTAAAAAAATTGCCTTGTCCCATTTCCATGGAACCCACAGCCATGATGGATGATCGGTTTCGGTGTGTTTCAGCTCATCATCAATATAGAACTCAAGTCTGTCTATTTCATGGGTAGAATTAATGGTTGCTTTAACCGTGATATCTCCCATAATAACTGTAGTTCTTAGTAAAGTGAGAATTTTTCTGTCAAGGATATATAAACTGTTTTCCAAAGGTTGCTCTATAGAAACCTGGATATTTTCCAGAGTTATTGGTTGAATATTTTGATTTACACTCCAATCACTTGCAATAACTATTGGAATGATACAACTTAGAAATATTATAACAATAATTAAACCACCAAATTTCTTATTCAATATATTACCTCCCGAGTATGCAATTCATTTTTCCGATATACTTCTTTAATCTTGGTTGGGATTTATATACTTTATTTCCACTTTATTCCTAAATTGTAAGAATTTATTATAAAAGAATCTAATTGTAGCCTTTTAATTAGAATAAAACCTGCCAACTATTGGAGCAATATCTAGCAAGTTTTTGACCTAATCAAAAATTAAATAAATGTTAATTATATATCTTATTCGATTATTATGTTCAGAAATTTGAGAACAGCAATTATGGTTTTTTTGTGTGTAATTTCTCTATTTTTAATGACGATACCAATATCCTCTACATCAATAAACCATACATATACTATTAAATCCCAAAATACTAGTTTAGTTTTTTCCCATCCAGATATTATTGAAATGATACAAAAAGTCAATAAATCTGAGTTAAGAAGACATATACAAACAATTCAAGACTTCGGCCCGCATCCAACTGGATCAGAAGCGTTGGAACTTGTTGGAGAATATATTTACAGTGAGTTAGACTCTACTAACTTACCAGTTGAGTATATTGATTGGAGTAACGAAAAATATTCTGGTAAAAATATAGTAGCAACATTACAGGGTATAGGTGAGACAGATGGTATTATTATCGTGTGTGCTCATTACGATACCATTAAAATTTCACCTGGTGCAGAGGACGATGGATCTGGTGTTGCAATTGTTTTAATGCTTGCAGAAATTATGAGTAATTATTCTTTTAACTCAACAATTAAATTTATTTTATTTTCCGGAGAAGAACAAGGAAAACTTGGCAGTAGCGTTTATGCAAAAAATGCAAAAGAAAATGGGGATAATATCGTTGGAGTGCTTGCTTTAGATAAAGTTGGTTACGCCGTAACCGCTGATGAAGGTCGGAAGGTGGTACATCATTCTAATGTTGAATCAGATTGGATGGTAGATATAAGCACTGAAATGGCAAACAAGTATTATGATTATATTGAGCTAGAAATTCTCCGTTGGTCGCAGGATTCAGGTAGTGACCATTTAGCGTTTATAAATGAAGGCTTTCATGGTACAGATTTTGTTAGGTATGGAGTTAATCCTTTCTACCATACAAGTGAAGATAAAATTGAACATATGAATATTACTTATCTTACAAAGGTCTGTAATCTCACACTTGCAACATTATCTGCAATGGCAAGTTTAAATTCAGTTCTTAAAAATGATGAATTGAAAATAGTAATTAAAGGCACATTTTTATCTAGGCCATCTCAAATTTATATAAAAGTTGAAAACAAGGGATATGAAATAGATACCGCAAATGTTACAATTGATATTAGTCTTAAACATATTTTTAGAAATGAATATGTTTCAACAAAAAAAGAACATTACGATGTTCCTTGTAACTGGAGTTTAACAAAAGAAATAGGAGAGTATTGGGAGTTTTTAGTAGGTGGACATACGTTTACAAAAGGTCTCTTTAAACTTGAAGTCGTTGTTCAAGGTATCAATGATGACATCCATTTGTATAAAAAGGAAGTAACTTATGGTTGGGTATTTAATAAACTTAAAGTAAGGTTGATACCTCGATTGTAAGAAATTGGAGCAATACCTAACAGGTTCTAATCATGAGGCGTATGACGTGAGTCTATTTGCTTTATTAAATAATGCATTTATTACTAAACTAAATGCTAGACCGACTACAGGTCCAGAATATTGACTTGAATCATAAGAATTCGTAAAAATAAGAATTCCTGTTTTATCATCTGGTCTAAATGTCATTTGTGTATGTACTCCTGGCCAACCTCCACTATGACCAATTGTTTTTTTACGAAATAACTTTTCATTGATAATCCATCCTAGTCCATATCCAAATCCTTGATCATTTGGTGGATAATGTCTTGTATGCATTAATTCAACAGTGGATTCGTTCAATATTCTGACATCTTTGTATATTCCTCCATTCATATGTGCAATTAAAAAATGTGATAGCTCTTCGATTGATGTTCTCATTGATGCGGAGGGATGAATTACTATCATCCCATAATGTGGATTTGCAATATATTCTCCTTTTTTGTAGAAATAGGGAATAGCAATTTCACTAGAATTATGGTCCTTAAGTCGGAAACTAGTGTTATACATCTCAAGTGGTGTGAATATATGTTCTTTGCAGTATTCATTAAAATTTTGACCAGATATTAGTTCTACAAGATATCCGATAATCGAATAACCAATATTTGCATAATAAAATTGCTCACCAGGTGGGCTATCTGACCATACTGATGAATGATAAGCACTTCCACCAGGTGTTAAATAATCCTTTAACCACGGATCAGGATATGATGGTATATCTGGATCTCCTGGTATGATTGAGCAGCATAGACGATCTGAATTATCGCTTGCTAGACTAGATCGATGAGATAGTAGCATACGAAATGTTATGGAAGTATCAAGAAAGTTAGGATTTCTAAGGCTAAATGGTAAATAATCGTTTACATCATCATCAAGATCAAATAGTTCTTGCTCGTACAATTGCATTAAGGCAGTAGCGGTAACAGTTTTAGATATCGAAGCCATTAGATAAAGAGTGTCTGGTGTAGCTGGTTTATTATTTTCAATATCGTAGAGACCGTATCCTTTGGACCAAACAACGCTATCGTTTATGATAATGCAGGCTGAAACCGAAGGTTTATGAGCAAATTTCATTAGAAATGTTATGTATTTATCAAAAAGAAATTCGTTCGACTCTTCATCGTATTCAATTCTACTATATCCAGTAGTAGCTGAGCTAATGATAATTCCAATAAACAAAGTCATAATTACAAGAGCAATTATTTTTTTCTTCATTTTACAGTCCACCAATTTTTATATCGTTTTATTTCTAATAGTTTTTATATTTTAAAATATATCTATAATCTTTGAGGTTATGGTTAGATATTGGAGCAATACCTAGCATGTATATCAAATCAGATATTTTCTAATAGTGATAATATTATTTGAAAAAATTCAAGGATTTTATCCATTATAAAATTATTTAGAAACCTGCTTCTCGGCATCGTCACATCTATGTACCCCCAGTCACTTTCAGCACCATGAATATCTTTAGCTTTTGCAGATATTGTATATGTTCCTTTGGTTGTGAATATATGATTTAATGTTACTACTTCACCTGAAACGTATGGGCCTATCCAATCCTGAATATGACCATCTCCCCAGATAATGTAATAATATATATCTTCATCTGATAGATGGATGGACATAAAATCATAATCGTAATCGACACCAGGTTTACCAGTAATGGGACCATCGATCTCTGGTTTAGACGGACCACCAATTGTTATACCTTCACGCATCATTGCAGGATCACCATATAGATTATAGTCAAACATATTTTGAAACTCCAGGTAATGATCCCATCCAAAATTATTATGCACATAAAATTTGGAATCGTATAGTGCCTCACCAAGTTTAGAAGGACCATTTGGGCCATTAATCATATAATGATTAAACTCATAGCAGAGAGCTTCAGCACCAGCATGAGTTTCTGTCCAGTTGACAGAGACAGCAGCTCCTCTAGTAGCACTGCATACAGCAACTGCTGCTCCAAATGATTCTTTGGTTAAGAGATCAATCCCAAGATTTCCATCAGGAGTTGGCTCAGGCGATCCAACATTACATGAAACAGCAAAAACAATAGATGGGTAATCGCCCTCTAAATTTGAATAAGTATCTAAGAACCTTCCCCAGATAAGCTCTCCATTTTCATGTTCTGGTATACCATCCCCATCATCCCAATCCCAAATAACACGGCCAATAGATGCTGGCGCACCATGAGCTGCCCAGTTCACAACTGCATATTGATTATTCCTCCAATCAGCTGTAAATGCTTGCTCAGTAAGGGGATCAAATGGATAAACCGAAGGGGAAAGACCTTCATGTTCGCAGTAATGGCTTGTTGTCCAACCATTCATCAAATCCTTTTCTATAAAATCAACAAGACGTGCACCATCAATATCAAAATCAATATCTGGATTATGATCCTCATTAGCATAAAACAACATAGCGCCACCATGCAAAGCATTATTTTTCCAACCGCCTGTGTCTTGTTCAAAAGTAACGATTTTATCAAGAGTATATTCTAATCTTGAAATATCGCTTGTTGGAATCCTGCCAACATACACCTCAGCAAGAAAATCAGGATTATCTTGTCCATATACTCCATAAAAACTGTCACCATTTGAATTCCAAGATTCGCTGTCAGGATATGATAAATCTGCATAGTATGTATCAGTTGGGACTGTACCATAAAGACTATCAGGATTTGGAGAGCAATAGCGCATAGGTATTGTAGTATAATCGCCAACTATCAGGACGTAACGAACACCCCAAGAGATATAATATTCTCTTAAAAAGTTACGAATTTGTTCCGCAAGGTCAACACCTGGTTGGCTAGTAATCTCATAATCAGTAACCAGTACAATTTTTATATTATACCCTAGAGCAGCAGTCTTCCAGTTGAGAAACTCAGAAGACTGAACTGTGCCTACCAAATCATCTGAAGTAATTATCAAATAATCATATTCATCTAAAACACTTGATCTAGGATTAATAGGTTCATACAAATCCTTTATTTGATTATAGTTGTAAAATAATTCTGAAGCTTTTTCATCTGCAATTGTATCAGATTTTAAAATATCATTACTTTCAGATAGATCATAAGTAATAGTGATTTTAACAGATTTATAATATTTAATAACACCTGATAACGGAAAATATTGGAATGGACAAACCGACAATGAAACATATGGATATTTCCTAAAAGTACCAGTACTAGTTATTTTGCCATTCTCAGAGGGAAATACTTGATCAGAATAGTAAGTTATTTGATTATTTTCTTTCCATTCTTCTTGAACTTTTTCATATAGATTTTGAGTATCATCTATTGGAATAATAATTGGAGCAGGTTCAATATTAAAAAATCCAGGTAATTGAGTTAATTTATCAAATTGGAAATCGACTGATCTAACACTTGTACTAGGAGGCAGAGCAAATAAAAATTTTTTAGCAGGTAACATAGGTTTACCAATATCCATTAAGAAACTAAAACTATCAATTTCAATTCTCTGGTAACCATTTTTATTTAAAAATCTAAGTTCATCAATACTTGGGAAACATAAAGTAAAAACAAGATTGTTATCATGTGCTGATTCTATAAGAGTGCTATTTTTTGTCTTTAAATTTGCTCCAAATACACCGAATCCACTTATTATTAAAAAACCTACGACTATTACTGAAATAATCTTTTTCATGACTTAAATCTCCCAGAATTAACAATTAATAACATTTTATACTTTAAATAATTATCATTATCATTACAAAGATTATAAGGTATTAGAAACCACACCTGAAAAGTTTTCAGTCTAATCATGAGGCTATGATTAAAGTTTCTAAGGAGAAAAACTAATAGTAATCATTATTTATGATTAGATATTGAGCAATATGTGGCAGGTAGATTCTAGTGTATAGCAAATTGACATATATTATCATTAGTTAGTTTTTTTAAATGCGTATCTGTTTTCTAAAATGAAATGATTAAAAAAATTAATACCCCTTCATACATTATTGATAAAAAAATTCTGAAAAGGTTTAATCAAAGACAGACAGTGTTTGGTAGAAAACTTTACGATGAAAAATCAGATTTTTACAAAAAAGGAATGTATGATAATTCCTCAAAAGTGATATCAAGTGGTAAAGAGGGCTATTCTCATCTAGATTTTGCACGAATGATGGGTTCATGGGCTGTGTATGATTATTTCCATAATGCATTCTCATGGAATAATTTAACTGATGCTAATTCAGTTATGCAAAAACCGGTGTTAGAAAAATTTCCTGCTAAAGATGCTGAAAAAATGAGTGAGGAAATTAAAAAAACAGCTAGATATTATGGTGCTTTTCAAGTAGGGATAACTCGCATCAATGATAATTGGATTTATTTAAAAGATATGGATGATAAACACATTGAAATTCCTGAAGAATGTAAATTTGCAATTGTAATGACTGTGAAAATGAGTGGTTCTGCGATAAAAACTTCACCTTCCTATAAAGCTTGTACAGCAACAGGTCTTGCATATTCACAAATGGCTTTTTTAGTTAGTTGTATGGCTGAATTCATTAGAAATCTTGGTTATAAAGCAATTCCCATGGGAAACGATACTGCTCTTAGTATTCCATTAGCAATAGATGCAGGACTTGGTGAGTTGGGGAGAAATGGCCTTCTAATAACACCAGAATACGGACCATGCATCAGGATTTGTAAAGTATTTACAGATTTAGAATTGAAAACAGATAAACCAATAACTTTTGGTGTAACAGATTTTTGTAAAAATTGTAAAAAATGTGTAGAGGCTTGTGAGGCAGATGCAATTCAAACAGAAGATGAACCTTCTTTTAAGACTGTATGTCCTTCAAACCGTCAAGGGGTTTTAAGATGGGCTGTAAATCAAGATAAATGTTATAAATTCTGGGTAGAAAACGGTGGAGAATGTTCTAACTGCATTGCAGCATGTCCCTTTTTTACAAAAAAGATTTAATATTATCTAATGGAGCAATATCTAGCAGGTTTTAGAATCATTAACCTATGATGAGAGTATGTAAGAAGAAGAACTGTCTATAATCACTATTTATGATTAGATATTGGAGCAATACCTATGATATTTTTAATAATATGATTATAATTGAAATCTCTGAGGGGAAAGCCAAGGTATTGAAAAAGAGAGAAAGATAAATGATGTGTGAGATTAGATAAAAACGAAGAATAAAAATATCTTTGCAGTTACTCTCTCTTCAACACCGTTTGCATTGGATGCATCAACGGAGACAACAATCTCTAGCGGTGTGATAAATCCTCCAAACCCCAAGGGAAGTACATCTACTATTGTTTCATCATTAGTAGCAAGAGTATCAAATGAACCGGATATAGTACTGCCTTTCGGTGAAAGAATGATTCCACCATCAAAGATGATTTCCCATTCACAATCCTGTGCATCACCTTCTCCGATATTCCGAAAGATAGCACTGAGACCCATGCCCCCTTCAATTTCTAATTCAAACTCGGCGACGATGGGGCTTCTCTGAGCAAGTGATGCAAGTGTTGCTAACACAAGTTTTGAAAACCTGGTGGCATATGTTATGTTCATATTTTCTATGATATCATTTGGGGTGTGATAGTAGTCATTAAACTCGTATTCATGGTAAAATACTGCATCAAAACCGTTTTCCCAGAAATATAGCTGATCACTGGGTGCTTCCCCAAGTGGTACAACATTGAGGTGAATGTAGTCATAATACTCTTCTGCAATATCTATAGTATAGTCACTTATCCACAATGATGGAGGATTTTTGAAGATTTTAATATTGCTTCCATGAGTTGAGGTTAGTGCAAATCCTATCATATCGACATTTAACACAGCTATGATGTTATCTCCATTTTGAACTGCTTCCATAACATACTCATGACTACCAAGCATCCATTGTTCTTCTCCTGAAAAGGTGACAAATCGTATGGTGTGATTGAATTCATATTGACTGAGGATATATGCTGCTGCTAATACCGTTGCAACACCTGAAGCGTCGTCATCAGCGCCTGGGCAATTTGAAACGGTATCGTAATGAGCGCAGATAATATAGATTTCATCACTAGTATTATCAGTACCGGTAAGTGTTGCCTCAATATTTCTATCCTCATATCCACCATAATTCCAGTCATGGTAGCGTACTTCAAGATCCATACTCTGGAATTCATTATAAATATAGTCTCCTGCATCGTGACAAGCCGGAGTACCTGTCACTCTTGATCCAAAATCAACGATATCTTCTAAATAACTAAGATACATTGTTTCGTCTAATTGTTCGATGATATCAATGATAAAATCATCAGTAAATTCCGAGGCTGCTCGTGGATAAAAATTGTTATCTTCTTGAGTGTTAAAAACTCCATGTGGATTTGTCTCATCAGCTGTTTTGCTTGGTATGCTACTGGCAACTGGTAGGAAAGTAGCGCTCAACAGCATACATACAATAATTCCTACTATTTTTCTTTCAATTATTTTTCCCCAACATATATTTAACCCGATAAACAAATTTAAATGTTTGTATGGAAATTAAAATTGGAAAATGTTTCACAGTTTAATGTTTTCATTTTCTATATCTCTGTTTTTAGGATTTAAAAAACTACTATTTATGGTTTATATACCTAACAGGTTTTTATGTCTAATCAAGAGGCTATGATTAAAACCTGCTAGGTATGATCAATTAGCTTTTTACCCTAAAATATTCCCTTACATCTGACATCATCAGATACACTATAATTATTACATAATATACTAACCATACGTACCGTTCATATGGCCATACTTTTTCTACGAACAATAAGTATAGATTCCAAAATGATGAGTTAATGAACATAGCAATTGTAAATAATCTTGCCCAGTTTTTTGCTTTATAAAACCCAACAGTTACAGCATAAATCCCAATTATTTCTAAAATAATGTTAAACCATATCACAAATCCCCAGAGTGTTAGTTCAAACATTGGAGAGTATATTGATATGTCTGCACCCCAAAGAAGTGGCCTAATGTGATAATAAATGGTAAATAAAATCACTGAAACTGCTAATATCCATAAACCAATTGGCATATCTTTGAAATATTTCATAGTTGATTAATATTTTATATCATAAATGATATATAAAGCTTTTATGAGAAAAATGCATTCTTTTTTTATAAAAACATGCTAGGTATGATAATTATATATTAAATAATGAAGATTATACCATTTTTTAAAGAGATGAAAAAAATTAGAGTAATAAAAATTAATCATTCATCCTAAACTTTATTAATTTATCCTTTCTTTAATACATTTATTTTAGGGTTTATGATATATGAATGATAATAACCAAAATGAAAAACTTGGTATAAAATTAGTTCTGAAATCTATATCAATTTTCATAATTTTAATAGCTGTTACTTTTATCACAGCAGGTAGGCTAGACTATTGGCAAGGATGGGTTTTCAACGGGTTAAATATTTTTTTGATACTTGTTACATACATTGTTTTGATAGATCAGAAAGATTTGATAAAAGAACGCCTTAAACCCGGAAAGGGAATGAAAAAATGGGATAAAGTATATTATGCAGTTTCAACACCTATTTTTTTTGTTATGTTGATAATTTCAGTTTTAGATGCAGGTCGTTTTTATTGGAAACCAACTGTTCCATTAATCATCATTTTTTTAAGTATTATAATGTACTCAATTGGACAGATAATTATCATTTGGGCAAAGAAAACAAATAAATTTTTTTCTTCCGTAGTTAGAATTCAGTCAGATCGAAAGCATAAAGTATGCAGTGAAGGCCCGTATAGATTTGTTAGACATCCTGGATATTTAGGCGGATTAATATTTACAATTGCAACGCCATTTGTACTTGGTTCATTCTGGGGTTTAATTCCAGCAATTATTACTATTATATTCATGTTTGGTAGAACTTATCTCGAAGATAAAACACTAAAAAAAGAACTAACAGGTTACAAGGAATATTCAAAAAAGGTAAAATATAGACTCATCCCATTTATATGGTAAGGTCATGCCTATTGCGTACTAAAAATGTAAGTTTCAGATTAGTTATATCTGTTAAAATGCACCTATTAGGTATGACAATTTACTATTACCATTTATTAATATGAATCATTTTATCAAGATTTTTTCTTTTTTTACTTTGTATAACTATTTTTCCTAATTTTCCAGCAAAACGTTTTTTTTCTGCAGTATAACCAAGTGGTGTTAAAGCAACAACCCTGATATTTTCTGGGATTTCAAGGATTTCTTTTACTTTTTTTTCATTAAAACCTCCAATCCAACAAGTCCCTAATCCTTTATCTGTTGCTGCTAAAACAAGATGCTCTAATGCAATAGATACATCTACAATAAAATAATCTATATCATTTCTAAAACCACTTTGTTTTGGATCACCACAAGCAACAATAATAACTGGAACATTTTTTAACCAGCGATTTATGATACTAGTTTTTGATAAATCTTTTATAATTTTTTTATCCTTTACTACTATAAACTGCCAACATTGTTTATTTGTCCATGAAGGCGCAAGTCGTGCACATTCAAGTACAAAATTTATCTTTTCATATTCAACTTTTTTATCTGCATAATCCCTGATGCTCTCTCTGGATTTAATTACACTCTCAAACTCCATTATATATCACCATTATCAAAATTAGTAACTGATTACTGTTTAAAACCTGCAAGGTATGATAATTATATAGCAAACTCTAATTGTATCTTAGTGAAATTAATATATCTGGTTTTATTGTCAATAATAGAATGAGGGAGAACGCATTGAAAAACAAAATTGTATTAATCACTGGTGCGACATCAGGTATTGGAAAAGAGACAGCTCTAGGACTTGCAGAGTTAGGTGCAACAATTGTTTTTACAACCCGGGATAGTTTAAAAGGAGAAAAAACCAGAAATGAACTAATCGCAGCGACTAATAATGAAAATATCGACATGTTAAAATGCGATTTAGCATCATTTGAATCAATTAAGAATTGTTGTAAAGAGTTCAAATCAAAATATGATAAGTTACATGTTTTAATTAATAACGCGGGCGTATGGGATTTTAAAAGAAGAGAATCAAAAGACGGAATTGAAAACATCTTTGCAACTAATTATCTTGCTCCATTTCTTATGACGAATCTCTTACTTGATGTATTAAAAAAAAGTAATCCCTCTCGTATTATTAATGTAACATCTGGGATGCATTACGGAACAATTAATTTTGATGATATAGAATTTAAGCAGAAATTTTCTGGAGTCAAAGCCTATAGTCAATCTAAACTTGGATTGATTTTATTCACACGACTTTTAGCAAAAAAATTAGAGGGGGGCAATGTAA
>Ga0209978_10000537_pt1 | contig 14662 bp, 15 predicted proteins | sample BentaG_FD_182805 | JGI IMG/M metagenome (GOLD analysis project Ga0209978, IMG submission 182805) | Deep subsurface microbial communities from South Atlantic Ocean to uncover new lineages of life (NeLLi) - Benguela_00093 metaG (SPAdes)... | ecosystem: Environmental > Aquatic > Marine > Oceanic >...
TTATCAGCCAGGCTAAGCAAGAGGCTGAGGCTAAGGCGGAAGGAATTATCAGCCAGACTAAGCAAGAGGCTGAGGCTAAGGCAGAAGGAATTATCAGCCAGGCTAAGCAAGAGGCTGAGGCTAAGGCGGAAGGAATTATCAGCCAGACTAAGCAAGAGGCTGAGGCTAAGGCAGAAGGAATTATCAGCCAGGCTAAGCAAGAGGCTGAGGCTAAGGCGGAAGGAATTATCAGCCAGACTAAGCAAGAGGCTGAGGCTAAGGCAGAAGGAATTATCAGCCAGGCTAAGCAAGAGGCTGAGGCTAAGGCAGAAGGAATTATCAGCCAGGCTAAGCAAGAGATTCAGAAAATAGAGAAGGGAGCTGAAGTAGCCGTCCAGAAAGAGACTACTGAAGAGAAGATAGAGGAGCCTGTCCCGCCTCAAGAGGAGGTCACTGAGGAGAAGATAGAAGTGCCTGTCCTGCCTCAAGAGGAGGTTGCTGAGGAGAAGGTAGAGGAGCCTGTCCCACTAAAACATGGTAGTCAAACACTTTACGCTGGCGAGGTAGAGCTAGCTATAGCCAAGCCGGTAGACCCAAAGATGGCGTCTAAATTATATAACTACTTGCAAACAACACCCGGGATAAAACTTGTCCAAGCAAGCGGCACATGGGAACGAGGTACCACTATAACAGTGGTGTTGGATAAGCCAGTTCCCTTAATTAGCGCAATATCATCAAAGATACCTGAAGCAGAAGCGACAGCAGAGCGACCCGAAAAAGATGGCTATGTGAAAGGAAAGAGAGGAGTAAGAAGAATCAAGCTCACCCTAAAAGAAGGCTAACACCTTCAGTTGCCGGGGATTACTGAGGACACACCAAATCTGGAGTCTATTTATTTGTTGATTACCTTGGGGAGGAGAAAATGAAGTCAAGAGAAAGAAAAAAGCAGAAAGACTTAGGCCAGATGCTGGTTGAGGCAGAAGTTATTACCGAGGAACAGTTAGACCGTGCCCTGGAGATGCAACGCAAGAGTGGCGATAGGATTGAGCGAACTCTGCTGCAACAGCGATTAATCACAACACAACAACTAGCCTTCTTTATTAGCCTGCAGCTGGGAATTCCCTTCGTCAATCTGAAGAAGGAAGGGGTTCAACCCCAAGCACTAAAGCTAATCCCTGAGGCGGTAGCCAGGAAATATGGTGTTATCCCGGTAAATACAACCGATGGTGAGATAGTGGTAGCCATGGAAGACCCTAGAGATATCCAAACTATTGAAGACCTGACCGCCTTGACAATGAAAAGGATTGAGCCGGTGCTCAGTACTTTTCAAGATATCCAAGAGATGATTGACCTCAACTACCGGATTGGCGGAGAGATTGAAGAACAGCTCAGTCAAATCCCCACTCGTTACCGAGGCGCTGTGGCAGGGGTAAGAGAGGCACGGGTCTCCGCTGAAGCAATCGCTCAAGCCCCTGTCGTCCGTGCTATTGACCTTCTCATCAAGCAGGGAGTGAGAGACCGGGCCTCTGATGTCCACATCGAGCCTCAGGAGGACAAACTACGGGTTCGCTACCGCATTGATGGTATTTTGACTGATGTTATGACACTACCCCTGAATGTCCATGAACCTTTGCTTTCCCGGGTGAAAATAATGGCTGGACTGAATATTGCTGAGCGCCGCCGCCCTCAGGATGGTCAAATCACCTTTGACATGGAAGATAGAGAGGTGGATATCCGGGTGGCTACCTCAAATACGGTATATGGAGAAATGGCAGTGCTACGTATTCTGGATAAGACCTTTGCCTTTCTGCCCTTACCAGAGATAGGCTTTCTGCCTGAGATTTTAGGGCAATACTTAAAGATGGTGAAGACTCCCTTTGGAATGATATTAATCAGTGGTCCTACCGGTTCAGGTAAGACCACTACTCAGTATGCCACGGTTAACCAGCTTGATGCCATTGGACGCAATATTCTGACCATTGAAGACCCGGTAGAGTATCACTTTAGCGATATTAATCAGATGCAAGTCAATCCGGCGGCGGGGATAACCTTTGCTGCCGGACTTAGAGCCTGCATGAGGCTTGACCCTGACGTTATTCTGGTTGGAGAGATACGTGATACCGAGACGGCTCAGATAGCTATCCAGGCAGCCCTGACCGGCCATTTGGTGCTCTCATCAGTTCATGCCAATGATGCGGTGGCTACCATTTTGCGAATGGTAGATTTAGGAGTAGAACCCTTCCTTCTTACCTCGGCAGTGGTTGGCATTGTCGCCCAGCGAATGGTACGTCGCGTTTGTCCCTATTGCTCCCGGCCCACTGAGGTCACTGATGAGGAGCGAGAGGCTTATGAGGAGGAAATACACGAGAAACGCGCGGAATTCATTGTTGGGGCTGGCTGTACTTTCTGTGCTAATACCGGCTATCTGGGGCGAACCGGTATCTTTGAGGTTATGCTGATGACCGAGTCAATAAGAAGGTTGATCCTAAGCGGTGCCAGTTCCGGTGAAATTCGTGAACAAGCCTATAAAGACGGCACGCTCTCACTATGGCATGATGGAATGCGGAAAGTGAAAGCAGGCGTTTCTACCCCCGGTGAAATCATACGCAATGTTTTCTCAATCGGCTAAGGAAGGACAATGGCAAGAGTTGCTGATATTACCAAAAAGCAAAAACTTATAAATTACCGCTATGAAGCCTACACCAGACAAGGGAAACTGGTGAAAGGCACCATCAAGGCTGCCAGCGAGATTGCGGCTGAGCGACTTATTGTCGGTAAAGGCTTAAACCCAACAAAGGTGGAAGTCGCTCCTTCCATGTTCAGCCTGGAAGAAGCTTTACCGACCTTTTTCAAAGTCAAGCCTCGAGATGTGATTGTCTTCTCCCGCCAGCTAGCTATACTTCTCAGGTCAGGCATCTCACTTCTGCCCGCTATAGAAATTCTCCAGGGGCAAGTAGCCGCTAGCCGAGGCTTCAAGAAGATTCTGGAATCTATCACTTATGACATTCGCGCTGGCGTCTCATTTTCTCAAGCCCTTAGTAAACATCCTAAGGCTTTTAGCGATATCTATTGTAGAACAATTACTGTTGGGGAACAGACAGGTGGTCTGGAAACTGTTTTGCGCCGAATGGCTGACTATCAAGAGAAACAGTCCGTGCTGGGGCAAAAGATACGCAAGGCTCTAACCTATCCAATGATGGTCATAGGTGTTGGCTTTGGAGTAATCATTTTGCTTGTAGTAGTGGTCATGCCAAACTTAATAGGCATGTTCACAGCGATGAATGTAGAACTACCCTTGCCCACCAGAATCCTAATTGGCCTAACAAAGTTCGTCAATGCCAACACGCTTTATCTGCTGATAGGTGGGGTGTTATTAGTCGCCGTGGTAGTGACGCTGGTCAAGCAGCCTAAGGGAAGGCAGCTGCTTGACCGTCTGCGGCTTACTGCCCCTATAATTGGCCCCCCCATCCTTATGTCGGAACTGGGCCGTTTCAGCCGGACGGTATCAGTGCTGATAAGTTCTGGAATGAGCTTGCAGGAGATAATGGGGATGATGCCCCAATCCACCGAGAATAGAGTCTTCCGCGATGCCTTGAATCGGGTCAATGAGAGGCTTTTCCTGGGGGAGGGGCTATCTGGACCGATGTCCGGTATATCAATATTCCCGCCCCTTCTGGTCCAGATGGTAGCCGTTGGTGAGGAAAGCAATACCCTCGACTACACCATGGGAGTTGTCGCCGATTTCTATGAAGCCACAGCCGAAGAAAAAGCGACCACCATGGTGGGGCTGATAAGTCCTATCAGTACCATCGGCATCGCTCTGCTGGTCGGTTTTATCGCCCTCTCGGTAATCATGCCAATGTATTCCCTCACCGGAGCGATTGGTGGTTAATCGGCAGGAACGGGGCACTACCGGTTATAATGGGTCGGTGAAGTTATGAGATGGCTATTAAAAGGTAAGTTCAAGCTATTTCGGGAACAGAGGGGCTTTTCTCTCTTTGAGGTCCTGGTTGCCGTGGGCATCCTGGGGCTTATCGGGGCGGGCTTATTGAATGCACTCGACACGAATGCCAGAGCTACCCGCATCCTTGACGAGCAGGTGACGGCGGTGAACCTGGCTACCGCCTACCTTGAAGCTATCAAGCCAATGTCCTACGCCGTTGACTACCCTGACGCCGAGGATCTCATAACCATTCCTTCTCAGTACAGCGTGGATAAAGACATTGATTTCTCCAGTACCAGCAACACCACGGATAACATCACCTACATTATCTGGGTTGATACTCCTACTGCCAACGAGACCCTCCAGAGAATCACCGTAACCGTATCTCGTGAGGGGGACAAGCCGGTTCTCTCGATGTGCTCGTTCAAGACTAAGAGAGTAGAGGACTAAGGGATGAGGCAAAAGGGATTCACTCTGGTTGAAGTGCTGGTGGTTACGGCAATAGGTGGCGTACTGGTGATGGGCCTACTGCTCAGCATCTACAACGTCCTCTGGGGCACCGACCGCAGTAACAGCCAGGTTGTGGCTCTGGCCGATGTAAATTACGCAGCTCTGTCAATCAAGAAGGACCTTCAAATGACCCAGAACACAAACCTGACCGATAACGTTTCCCAAAGCTCGGTCTGGCTAGGCTGGACCGACTTTACCAGTTTTGAAACGGGGAACCAGACGCACTCTAGTGCCTACGCCCTGTCCGGCACCGAACTGCGGCGCACCTACGACGTCACGGAGAAGAGCATTGTCGGCAGGAACATCACATCTATCGTCTTTACCAAGGACGGAAGGCTTGTCAATGTCGTCATTACCGCTACTGGTCCCGGAGCCTCGCAACGGAGTAAAACCATCGAATTCAGCGTCTATCTGCGGGGTACAGGGGTGCAGGGATGAGAAAAAGAGAAGGCGGGCAGGCACTCATTCTGGTCCTGATACTCCTGGCGATAGGGACAGCGCTGGTAATCCCCGCCCTGCAGCTCACCGGTACCGCCCTCAAGAGCACCCAGATTGTCCTGCCGCGGACGAGGGCGCTGTATGCCGCCGATGCGGCGCAGGAGTTCATACTGTGGAAGCTGCTTTGGGATGGTCTGGGAAAGGAATTGATGGAATCGGCAGACCCCAACCCGTCGGCACACTTTGCCTTTGACGTGTGCGGGGCACCGGTGGGTGTCGGTGTCTATATGCGGGCGGTGGCAGGTGTAGGAGGGATAACCCTAGCCGGAGATGATGTAATCCAGCCGACCAAGACAGTTTCTCCTGATACCATCCCTAATGACACTACGGAGACCGTTACCTATACCATCCGCCTCGAGCAGCTCAGCGAAAACACTACCCAGGGTCTGGATGCCATTTACGATATCTTGCCTAAGACGTTGGCGACCACTGATTATCGAACGGACAGCAGTTACCTCAGCGTGGACGGCGGCCCCTGGAAATCCATCCCTAACCCCTCAATTGAGGAGGAGGGAGGTCAGGTGCGGCTGAAGTGGCCTGCCGACTATGACCCTGACACCAGCGCAAATCCCTTTTCTTCAAACAGCAGCGACCCAAACTATTTTTATGGCATCAGGGACTTCAACGTCAGGCAGGTGAAGGAACTGCGTTTCAAGGTGGACCATGAATTTAAAGGAGATGACAAGGACAGCGTACTCTGTAACTGGGTCGTCCTGAAGGTTGGAGATGTTACTACGGTCAGCGGTCCGCAGGCTTCCTTAATTGTAGGAAGCCCAGCTCGTCCTGAGGTATGCAAGACTGACGGCATGATTGAAGTTGGCAAGATATCTGACCCAGAAGTTATTCCACCGGGCGTGGAGACGGACATTGAGTACACTATTAGCATGACCAGCTGGTATAATGAAGTTCAACATATCGAGCAGATAATAGACTACTTACCACCAGGGTTCAGCTACATCACCGGCTCTACGGGTAATCTCACGACTTCGGAGCCACTGGAGAGCTTTGAAAATTTAAATGGTGTAGACCGATGGAAATTGCATTGGGAGAATCTGCACGAATCAATCGCCCCTGAAGAGACATTGACTCTGACCTTCTCGGCCAACACTACCAAGAACGTGTCGGGCAGCTACTACAACGAAGTTATGGTATTACCTGCTATCTCCGCACCAGCCATATTTGCAAATATTGGTGTTACCGACAAAGAATACTTTACCGGCTATAGCTGGAACACGGGCACGGTCATGGTGCCGGCCTTTGATTCCAGCGCCAATGCCACGGGCGTAACCATCAATGCCAATATGGGACTGATACTAGAGGGCATCTCCATCACTTCGTGGCAGGTAGACTAGATGGCGATGGCGAGATAAAACTTATTCCTACCAGGTGGTGGAATAAAAAACTACCAAGGAGGGAGAGTAATGGAAGAAGCTGAAGTTGCTGAGCAGGCAGAGGAGGAAATCAACCCAACGGCGGCAACCAGAGCCAAAGTGAGAGCCAGAAATGCCAGATGGGACCTCAACATTGCCATATTCTTGTTCGCAGTTTTGATTATCGTCATAATCTTGCTGTTTCAAGAGATTGGAATCCAGGTTGTGGCCCCGGTTGCCCTCTTTGGCCTGACTATGGTCTGGCTGGTGGGGTGGCGGCGGGGGAGGGAGCTATATAAAACCTTCTATGATGAGGAACTAGCCAAGCTGGAGCAAGAGTTGGAAAAGAAGGAAAAGAAGGAAAAGAAGGAAGGGAAGGAAGGGAAGATAGAGAAAGCGGTAGAGGAAACGATAGACGAGAAGATTCAGAAGGCACTGCGCGAAAGGTGGAAATAACAACAAGAACGCCAACTTCATCCTCTATTAGGCGGGGTGGAAACCAGAGACCAGGAAAATGGAAATTATAAAGAATCTACTAGACAGATTTGGGCCGACGGGGGCAACAGTTATATTCGGCTTCTTCCTGATTATCTATGTCGCCCTTGGTGTTCTCTATTTTCAGCAGGGGGCAAAGCAAGGAGGCATTGAGGAGCAAATCGCCCAGATAAGCAGCGTAGTCGCCAAGCCACTGGCCAGCGCCGAGAAGTTACAGGAAGAATACAATGATGCTAACATTGCTCTCGCCCCAATGACAGTGAAGTATGCTCTTGACATGCTCGTCAACATGGCCCAGGAGAGCGGAGTTGAGATTGACCCTGATGTCGCCGAATTCAGCATCAGCCCACTGGCTTCACCCAGCACAGTGGAGGTAGGGGGGGGCAGCTATCAGGTTTTATCCTTCAGTAATATGAGGGTGCAGGGTGACTATGACAGTGTGATGGCTTTCATCTCCGCCCTTGATTCCGGTGAAGAGAAGAAGACTATGGTGCTACAAGGGGTAGATATTAGCCAGACTGAATTTAGTGTCAAATCTGAAGAGGAAGTCAGAAGAGAGGAATTCCGCAATATGGCATTAGCGGTGATGGACATGATGACCGATAATGAGCTGTCAGTGATACCTAATCCGATGGACTTCGCTGGTGGCGTTGCCGCTAATTTTATGGGGGACAACCCGGACACATGGGGAATAACGGAAGGCTTCCCCGATAAGACTACCGTGGTTGCTGACAAAGGCTACACCGGGGAAGGCGCGCCGAGGGACGGATATGTGCTTTATGAGCACGATAAAATCACCGCTACTGACAATTTCACCACCACCAGCTATATCTCTATACTAGAAACGGAGTATTACTACACCTGTGAGTCAGATGGCACAGTGCGTCAATTTGACGGTCCGGATGCAGCCACGGCAACAGAGTATCCGAAAAGTGAACGGGAAGAGAGAAGGAGAGAGATGTATCTTGTGTCACTGGCGGTGCAGGACATGATGACCGATAATGAACTAACAGTGGTACCTAATCCGATGGACTTCGCTAGTGGCGTTGCCACCAATCTTTTGGGGGATAACCCGGACACAGCAGTTACAAGGGAAGGCTTCCCCGACAATACTACAGTCGCTGACGACAAAGGCTACACCGGGGTTGGCTTTCCGAGGGACGGGTATGTGCTTTATGAGCACGATAAAATCACCGCTACTGGCAATTTCACTACCACCAGCTATATCCCCATGCTCACCACCAAGTATTACTACACCTGTGAGTTGGATGGGACGGTGCGTCAGTTTGATGGTCCGGATGTAGCCACGGCGACGGAGTATCAGGATATTGATACCGTTGCCATGTTGAGTGTCGACATCTATACCAAACCTCTGGAGGGTGACTAACTTTGATGACAGCAGTAAAAGGAGAAGGTGACCTTGGCTAAGGATATCTTAAGCCTTGATATAAGTAGTGCTACCCGCAGGCTCCTGGAGGTCGTAAAGAGGCTGGTAGGGAAAAGGATGGCTACGGGGGCCGTCGTAACCCTTGATGTAGACAGCACTGCCATCAGGCTCCTGGAGACCGAAAGGGGGACGGTGAAAAAATGGGCAAGCATCCCCCTTGAGACAGGTGAGGTTGAAGAGGGAGAAGTTTCAGACCAGCCGACTCTGGGCACGATGGTTAAGCAGCTCATGAGTTCCAGCGGCATAAAGGCGAGCAAAGTCAATGTCAGTGTCAGCGGTCTTTATTCAATAAGCCGCATCCTGCCCATGTCTGGCCTGCCTGCCGGATTAACCACCGAAGAAGCTGTTCTAGAGATGGCGCAGGATGCGATGCCCTTATCTGAGGATAAACTATATCTCTCGTGGCAAACTGTTGCCGCCGGTGAGGGCAAGCAAAATGCCCTCGTCATGGGTATACCCAGAGATACGATAGATGGTGCAGTACAGTCCTTGAGGGCAGCGGGTCTCAATCCCCACATACTGGAGCTCAAGGCTATGGCACTAACCAGGGTGGTGAATAAGGAGCAGGCTATTATCCTCAATATCGAGCCTTCCAGCTTTGATATCGTTGTGGCGGTCAATGGTGTGCCTGAAGTCATGCGTACTATCCCCTGGCAACAGGATAAGCTTACCGAGGAAGATAAGGTGGAGCATTTGGCGCTAACCCTGGGGCTGACGGTGGACTTCTACAATTTGCGTCACCCTGATGCTCCCCTCGACCCGGCTACTCCCCTCTTCATCACCGGGCAGACGGCCGAGGATAGCACCCTAGGGGAGAAACTGCAAGCCAGGTTAGGATACCCTGTGGAGCCGCTGGCACCACCATTAGAATGTCCAGAGAACTTGCCCGTCTCCCAATATGCAGTCAATATCGGACTCGCCCTGAGGGAGACGGTACCATCTGAAAGTCTTGGGGAAGGTGGCTATTCACCACTTGATATCAATCTCCTGCCCTCTACCTACCGCCCGTGGAGGCCCTCAGCCAAGCAGATATACCTCTTTTGTGCGCTAATAGCGGCCATCGTCCTGCTGTTCCCGCTATACCAGATAACCGCCGACAATATAAATAAAACGACCAGGCTGGAAACAAGCTATACCATCCTCAATAATAAAGTAGAACAGATGAAGGCTGAAATCGCGAAACGCGAGCCCCTAAAAAAGGCTATTGCCGAGTATAATACTATTGTGGATATGGGTGGCGGCTTTACCGGGGACCTGGAGGTTATTAAGGGCGAAGCCGAGAAGCTCGATGTTCAGGTACAGTCTATCACCCATGCAGGTCATAGTATAACCATTGTCTGCCAGGCAGATAGTTATACTATCTTCAGAGACTACCTAACCGCTCTGGAAGAGAGCGGCCGGTTTTCCACTCCCATCCCCCCCCCTGAGGGCTATCCCTATACCAAAGGGGGCACTATTAAGGCCGAACCCGTGCCCGGTGAGTAAGCGCATCTGCTCTCACTCAAATACGACCAACCACCTTGAGATTATAGAGTTCAATATAGCCACACTGCGGGCACGAATAAAGGGAGACGGGGAGTCCCGGAGAGGACTCCGTGCTTACTGCTCCCATCTTCACCAGCTCAAAGGCACCTTCGCTCGGCTGTAGCTGCACCTTACAGTGGGGACATGTTTTAGCCGGATAATCCATAGCTCTACTCCTTACCATCTAACCAATAATCCCCGGGTTCTGATTTGCCAAAAGCAGAGAGGTGCCCTTTTTATACACCCCGGACACCTCTCTCAATAGTCCGCACCTCCGCCAAAACCCTGTTTAAGCTTGTCTGTTTACATCAGACGCTAATATATGTCTCATAGATTACTAGGGAGCAGTTATGCTTTGGCTCACCGTTCCAGATTCATCAACATGATACCAGTATGCGGTGGTTGACTGGGCGACATAGTTGACCAGGGTTGTGTTGTCGGCGCCGAATCCGTCGGCGGCAATTCTATCGTGCGCGTAGAGGAGATATCCATCCTTGTCAGTGGCAGCGTCATATGAAGCTCCAGCGACGTCTAATACCTTCTCGCCTGCGGTCGCACATTCTGCATCGGAGGGGAAAGCGCCCATATCCTTGGTACGAGCACCCTCTAAGACGAACGTAGCCGCCGGCAGTGTGGACAGCTCGTTATCAGTCATCATGGCATGCACTGCTGACTGGATGTTGGCAAACTCGGTGTCTTTCGCTTCCTCCTCTCCCCGTCCAATGAACCGCCCCACATTGGGAATGACCACCGCCGCCAGCACGCCGAGGATGGCGACCACAATCAGCAGCTCAATCAGGGTAAAACCTTTCTCTCCTCTTTTTGGCATTCTCATTTCCTGTACCTCCTTTCCTCCTTATTTTTGCTTCCTCCCTGAAAAAGAGAAAACTAGCCCTTTCTTTCCGGGCTACATAATACAATATAGGGCATGGCGCTGGTGCTGACAATCCTGCAGGTGGGTGATTTTGAAAGGTGAAGGAGCTAGCTCTTTTGGGTGAGATTGGACTTTAGTCACCGAGTGGGCACTTTCTAGCCCGTCACTCCTTATATCGGGCAAGTCCTTTTTTGATGGCATAAGCCGCCGCCTGGCTTCGGTTGGCCAGGTGTAACTTCTCCATAATACTCTTCAGGTGGGTCTTTACCGTGTTCTCGGCAATAAACAGGGCATCGGCAATTTCCTTATTGGTCGCCCCTTGAGCCACCAGTTGCAGCACTTCTCCCTCTCGGGGGCTCAAGTCAGAGTTAGCTTCCCCAATGGGTTCCCTTTCTGCCCCAGCGGTGAGTTCCTTGAACTCGGTGAGCAGCTTGGTTGCCATAAGGGGTGAAACGATTACTCCACCTTGGGCAATATGAAAGATGGCGTGAACCAGCTCCTCTGGCTCAGTATTCTTAAGGAGGTAACCCCTGGCACCAAATTTCACAGAGGCGAAGAGGTCGGTCTCCTCTTCAGAGACGGTCAGGACAAGGACATTAATCTGGGGCATCTCTGTCTGAAGGGCTTGAATGGCTTCTAATCCACTGCAACGCGGCATATTGAGGTCCATCAGAGTCACGTCAGGGGCAATTTCTCTAGCCTTTTCTATTGCCTCCAGTCCATCTACCGCTTCCCCCACCACCTCCAGGCCCTCCTCACCGGCCAGCACCGCGGCAATGCCACGGCGGAATAAGGCATGGTCGTCCACCACCAGCACTTTAATCGGGTCCATTTCACAACCTCACTTTTTCAAGTGGCAAACTGACCTTTAGTTCGGTCCCCTCCCCTGGGGTGGTAGAGATATCCAGACTGCCGCCAAACCCCTCTGCCCTTTCTTTTATGATGTTCAGCCCGTGGTAGCCGGGGGGGGCTTTTTCAAGGTCGGAAAGGCTGAAGCCCTGACCATTGTCCCTGACTATCATCGCCACTGCCTCACCGGTCTTCTCCAGTTTCACTACTACCTTCGTAGCCAGGGCATGTCTTCTGACATTGGTCAGCGCCTCTTGGGCGATGCGCAGCAATTGCAGTTCAATAACCGGAGAAAGCTGAAGGAAGGCTTTGGGGGCTTTAAATTGAACCTCGATACCGTTATTATTGCCGAATTCCCTAGTATAGTTTGCCAGGGCGGGTATTATGGGGAGGTTTCTTACCTCAGCGCTTAATTGGTCAATGGATTCCCGGATATCCTCATAGGTATCCTGTACTACCTTGCGAATGTCGCCAAGCTCGGTGAGCGCCTTAACCGTGTTCTGTGAAGAAACTAAATCGCTTACTATCTTTGTTTTCAGATTAAGGTAACCGAGTGACTGTGCCACGCCATCGTGTATCTCCCGGGCAATTCTTCGGCGCTCCTCAATAATAGCCTCTCTTTCTATGCGCCGGCGGATATTCAGATTGATGCGGTAAGGCACAGTGGCAGCGACAAAGCAGAAAAGAGTATAGACTATCAGCAGGGTGAGATTGTGTCCCTGCATAATCGAGGCAAATCTCTCAGTGAGCTGGCTCAGGGCAAGGTGAGTGACGGAGAGGACGATAGAGGCAGTAGCCGCCAGGGAAAGAGCAACCTTTTCCTCAAAGAGAAGGGCTGCCGTCATAATAGGGGTAAGAGAATAGAGCAGGAAGGGGCTGTTCAGTCCGTTAGTATAGATAACCAGCAGGATGCAAAGCAGAAAATCGCCTATCAGAATCAGATAGGTCATCGTGCCCCTCTCCCGCCAGCGGAGAGGCGAGAAGACTCTCAAGATGCTATAGACGCCAAGTATCGCCAGAATTATATAGAGTTGAATGACCGGCATTGCCGGTGCACTTAGTGGTGACAGTGGAACCTGCGTGAACATCACCGCCAGGGCATAGGCCAAGAAGCGGTAGACGGCTAGAAACTGGTATGCTTCCTTTTCGTAGCTGCTTGGCATTTTCTTCTCCACCATTAAACTAAGGCATCTTGCCTCTATATGTCAAGTGAGCCAGAAAAGGCCAAAGAGGGTGAAGTTCCTCTTTCTCCGTCACCTGTCAGTTACGTCACTATTTGCCGATGGGGGCCAGTTTAGCTAGAATTAGTGAATGAGGGAGGGAAGAAAGGGAGTGAAGCTGATAAATCACCGGTATAAGCTTTTAGTCATAGATATAGATGGCACGCTGGTAAACAGATACGGGAACATCTCGACTGAGGACAGGGAGGCATTGGCTAAAGCCCACGATTTAGGGGTGCAGGTTTCCCTGTCTACCGGGCGAGTAATCAAAGCCTGCTTGATAATACTCAAGCAGTTATCACTGGATAGCTATCACATATTCTTCGATGGCGCTTTGGTAAGCAGCCCCAGTCAAGGTAAGGAAGTTTATGCTCAACCAATTAGTAAAGTAGTGGTGAGACAAATGGTTGAATTTGCTCAATCGCATAACATAGACCTTGAACTTTATTCAGTGACACACTATTTCGCTGAGCGGGAGACATGGTCAACCGAAGCCCATCGTCAGTTCTTTGGCGTACAGGCCACTATAGTAGATTTCACCAACCTCTGGGAGGGGGAGAGAATCATCAAAGGGGGGCTAGTGACCACCACTCCTCAAGAAGCCGCCAAGGCCAGGCGTTTCTGCCGCCAATTTAGTGATAGCCTTCACTTCTCCTGGGCAAGGACACCGGCTTACCCTGGCGTTGATTTCATTAACCTACTTGCTCCCGAGGTATCTAAAGGGAAAGCCCTGGAAACCTTAGCTTCACATTTAGGAGTATCTCTGACCGAGGTTGTAGCAGTGGGGGATGGAACCAATGACATACCGCTCCTTACCTCAGCCGGTCTGGCTATTGCTATGGGCAATGCCCCTGATGAGGTCAAGGCAATAGCGGACTACATTACCCTTGATGTTGACCACAGTGGCCTGGCTGCGGCTATTAATAAGTTGCTGTTATAGCCACTCAGGTGCGGCAAATAAGGGGTGAGCATTTAAGTGATAGAGATTAAGCCCTGCTTTATAGCGACGACTACCGCTTCAGTGCGAACATTAGCATTCAGCTTGCGCAAGATTGAGGTAACATGATTTTTAATGGTTTGTTCGCTAATATCAAGTTCGGCGGCAATCATCTTGTTAAGATAGCCCCGAGCAATATAATTAAGGATTTCCCCCTCTCTAGGGGTAAGCGGCGAAATGAAGCCCTCAGCTTCCTTTCGCCAGGAGAGTTCCTGAAACTTGTGTAATACTTGTTCAGCTACTTTTGGTCGGGTGGTAAGGCTTTCATTTATAGGGTGTTCACCACGAGCTACGCGCCTAGTTATATTGACTAGCTCGCCAGCAGTAACTTCCTTGTTCAAATAAGCTACAGCTTGGGCTTTAAGTGCCTGAAAGAGCTGAGCATCGCTGGGGCTCGAGGTAAGCACAACCACGGCAATGCTAGGCGAGCGTTGTTTTATCCTACGGGCTAACGTCAGCCCCTCATCAGAGGGGCCATCAATATCCACGAGGGCTACATCAGGTGGCAAAGTGTCTATATCTGATAGCACTTTGTCGTTGACCTCAGCGGCACCTGAAATTTCCATATCTTTTGTGTCGGAGAGCGAATGCTCTATTCCCTGCCGAAACAGAGATTGCTGACTAATTATAACGACTCGTATTTTATTCATATCCATAAATCCTGTTTAAGCCAGCCCGCAATGGGGCCAGCCTTAAATGATTTCACCTCCTCATCCCCCGCCTTGTGTAGCGACGGGGCTAATTTTGACAATAGAAACAAAGACCTCAACCAGCTTGGGGTCAAACTGCTTACCCGCACCTCGCCTCATTTCCTCCAGTGCTTCCCCACAGGATAAGGCTTTGGCATAAGAGCGGTTAGAAGTCATAGCGGCAAAAGCATCAGCTATAGCTAGGATGCGAGCTTCCAACGGTATATTTTCACCCTTCAGCCCTTTGGGATAGCCGCCCCCATCATA
>Ga0209978_10000538_pt1 | contig 14638 bp, 23 predicted proteins | sample BentaG_FD_182805 | JGI IMG/M metagenome (GOLD analysis project Ga0209978, IMG submission 182805) | Deep subsurface microbial communities from South Atlantic Ocean to uncover new lineages of life (NeLLi) - Benguela_00093 metaG (SPAdes)... | ecosystem: Environmental > Aquatic > Marine > Oceanic >...
GGTTTTGTGAGGAGGGAGAATCTCCCAAATTGGTGGACTCCCTTGGGCATGTTTGGTAAGCGATGAAAATTAGAAAGAACGATACAGTGCTAGTTATTGCCGGTAAGGATAAAGGCAAAAAGGGCAAGGTGCGTCTGGCTTATACTAAGGATAACCGCGTGCTGGTTGAGGGTGTTAACATTATCAAGAGACACACCAGGGCTAGGGCAGAGGTCAGGCAGGCAGGTATAATAGAGCGCGAAGCACCAATTCCTGTGTCAAATGTTATGCTACTGTGCCATAGGTGTAATCACCCAACTCGAATCGGTTTTCGCTTTCTAGAGGATGGTCGGAAGGTTCGGTTCTGCCGCTCCTGCGGAGAGGTGATTGACTAATGCAACTCAAACCAGGAAGAGGATAGCCGTTAATGTCAGGATTGAAAGAAAGGTATAAAAAAGAGGTCACTCCAGCCCTGATGGAGATTTGCGGGTATAAGAATATAATGCAAGTACCCCGTCTGGATAAGATTGTACTTAATATTGGTTTGGGAGAGGCAATTCAGAATGCTAAGGCTCTGGAAGCCGCTGAGGGTGACCTAGCAGCTATTACTGGGCAACATGCAGTAATCACCCGGGCTAAGAAATCTATTGCTACTTTTAGGTTAAGGACGGGAATGCCTATTGGACTCAAGGTAACCCTACGAGGGGAACGGATGTATGATTTTTTTGACAGGCTGGTAAACGCTGTCTTATCCCGTGTACGCGAATTTCAAGGGGTTTCCAGGAACTCCTTTGATGGCCGTGGTAACTATACCCTGGGGCTCAAGGAACAGACTGTCTTCCCTGAGATAGATTATGATAAGGTAGACAAAGTAAGAGGATTAGAGGCATCAATTATTACTACAGCTAAGACAGATGATGAGGGTAGGCACCTTCTGGAATTATTAGGGATGCCTTTTACCAAGGACTGAGATACGAGGACTAATGGCTAAGAAATCGCAGATTATAAAATCGCAACGACCACCCAAATATAAGGTAAGGGAGCGCAACCGTTGTTCCTTGTGTGGACGGCCTCGTGCTTACATACGCAAGTTTGGTTTGTGTCGTATTTGTTTTCGTCAGTTAGCTCTTGCCGGCCAGATTCCCGGGGTAAGAAAAGCAAGCTGGTAACCGTAGCAATAGAATAAGGAGTAAATGGTGACTATTTCTGACCCAATAGCAGATATGCTAACCAGAATACGCAATGCCATTATGGTGAGGCACGATTCTGTGCTGATACCGGCCTCCAGGATGAAGCTGTCTATCGCTAGAATCCTTAGGGCAGAGGGCTTTATTAACGACTATGAGGTGCTCCGAGGTAAGCCACACCGGGCGATTAAGGTTCGACTTAAGTATGATGATAACAATCAGCCAGTCCTTTCCGGGTTGGAGCGAGTAAGTAAGCCGGGGTTAAGAGTATATGTTCAACAGAGAGAGATTCCCCGTGTTTATGGCGGCCTGGGTGTTGCTATTCTCTCTACACCCAGTGGAGTGATGACCGGAAAGCAAGCCTGGCGCCAAGGGGTTGGTGGCGAGCTTCTATGTTATGTATGGTAAAACAATCTTGGAGTTGATAGATGTCTAGAATAGGACAAATGCCTATAGCTGTGTCTGAGAGTGTGGTGGTGAGTATTAAAAAGAATGAGGTTACTATCAGCGGACCCAAGGGGGAGCTTTCTCGCCGTTTTAACCCTGATATGTCAATCACTCTAGAGAACAATAACCTGATAGTTACGCGCCCCAGTGACAGCAAGGTGCATCGCTCCTTGCACGGACTAACCCGAACCCTTTTAGCTAATATGGTGGAGGGAGTGACTAAAGGTTTTGAAAAAAGACTGGAAATGGTGGGTGTGGGTTATCGCGCCGAAAAAAAGGAGGAGAAACTGGTACTTAATGTCGGCTTTTCCCATACCGTAGAGGTGTCCCCATTACCTGGTATATCTATAGATGTAGAAGGAACAAATCGAATTAAGGTTAGCGGCATTAATAAGGAAGTGGTCGGTGAGATGGCAGCCAGAATTCGGGCTATTCGCCCTCCTGATGCTTACAAAGGCAAGGGCATTAGATACCAGGGAGAGATAGTGCGCCTGAAACCAGGTAAGGCTGTAGGAGTGAGGGCATAATGGGGAAAAGTGAGACTAGGACAGCCCGTTACCGGAGGCATGCTCGAGTTAGAGCTAAGGTGTCAGGGACAAATTCCAGGCCTCGTTTGTGTGTTTTTCGCAGTTTGAACCACATTTACGCTCAGGTTGTTGATGATTCACAAGGTCACACCCTGGTTTCTGCCACAACCCTTGACCCCGAGATAAAAGGGCAGGACACCAGCAAAGCAAAGACAGCTAAGGCTGAGCTGGTTGGCTCTCTGATAGCTAAGCGAGCACTAAGTAAAGGGATAAACCAAGTGGTTTTTGACCGAGGTGGCTGCAAATATCACGGAAGAGTAAAAGCCCTGGCTGAGGCAGCTCGGCAGGGGGGATTAAAATTTTAAGGGATTAGTTTAAAGGTAAGTGAAAAAGCTAATAAGCAATATAGACCCAGCAGAACTGACGCTTAATGATAAGCTGATGTTTATTAATCGTGTTTCTAAGGTGGTGAAAGGAGGAAAACGCCTCAGGTTCAGCGCCCTGGTGGTAACTGGTGATGGTAATGGCCATGTTGGTATCGGTGTTGGCAAAGCCACTGAAGTGCCGGGAGCAATTAACAAGGCGGGAGCTATTGCCAAAAAGAATTTAATTAAAGTACCACTTACTGGTAATACCATCCCCCATGAAATAAGTGTCAAATTTGGTGCCAGCAGGGTCTTGTTAAAGCCAGCGGCGCTGGGAACCGGTGTCATTGCCGGTGGCAGCGCTCGGGCTGTGCTTGAGGCAGCCGGGGTTAAGGATATTCTGACTAAATCGTTAGGCAGCCGAAACCGCATTAATGTGGCCAGGGCAACAATTCTCGCCCTGAGCCGGCTTAAAGACCTGGAGAAGGAACTAGCCAGACGTAAGCCACCCATTGCAGCTGGTGAGGACTTAATTCAACAAGAGAAGGTGGTATAAATGATGGCTAAATTGCGTATCACCTGGATTAAGAGTGGCATTGGTTTCAACCGGATTCAGAGGAGAGTCATAAGAGCTCTGGGTCTTCATCGGCTAAATCAGAGTGTTAGCCATACTGACTCAGCCTCAATTCGAGGTATGATTAACAAGGTGAGGCATCTAGTTCAGGTGGAGGAGGAAAGCTCATGAGGCAGGATGAACTTGCCCCAGCCCCTGGCTCCAAGAGAAAGAGGAAGCGAATTGGGCGAGGTGATGGTAGTGGATACGGTACCTACTCCGGGCGAGGCTGTAAAGGGCAGAAATCTCGCTCTGGCGCCAAAACACGCCCTGGCTTTGAGGGTGGCCAGTTGCCCTTAATTAAGCGTCTGCCTAGAAAGCGTGGTTTCGTCAATATTTTTAGAACAGAGTATAGTGTTGTTAATTTAGATAAACTTAACCAATTTGAGGCCGGAAGTGAGATAACACCGGAAACTCTGGTTGCTGCCGGAGTGGTGAAATCTCTGCGGCACCCGATTAAGATTCTGGCTGAGGGTGACATTAATCGTTCTCTCGTGGTAAAGGCAGACAAGTTCTCCGCTGCGGCTAAGGCCAAGATTGAGGCAGCCGGGGGCAAGGTTGAGGAGATTAAGCATGGAGCACAGACAAGCTAGACCGCGGCTGCTTCAGGCAATGTTAGATGCCTTCAGTGTACCTGATTTAAGACGCCGAATTCTGATTACCCTGGGCATTCTGGTAATTTTCCGCTTTGTAGCTCATGTGCCTCTCCCCGGGGTAAACCTTGAGGCACTGCAGCAGCTATTCGAGCGCAATGCCCTGCTAGGCATGTTTGATATGTTTAGCGGTGGGGCAATGAGGCGCTTCAGTGTGGCTGCCATGGGAGTCTATCCCTATATAACAGCTTCAATTATTATGACGTTACTGGTGCCGGTTATTCCACGGTTACAGGCCCTTTCCCAGGAAGGAGAGAGTGGCAGAAACAGGATTAACATGATTACCCACTGGCTAATGGTGCCACTGGCTGGCCTTGCCAGCTACGGCCAGTTAGTGCTGCTTCGGCGTGAGGGTATCCTCGCTAGTGGAGAGGCACTACCCACTATTGCCATGGTGCTATCACTGATAGCTGGCACTATATTCCTGGTCTGGTTGGGTGAGCTTATTACCGAATACGGCATTGGTAATGGTATCTCTATCATAATCTTTGCCGGCATTGTAGCTGGCATACCAGACATGATTGGGCGGAGCTTTCTAGCTGCGACAACTGGTTTCCCTTGGGGTTTAGTGGTTTATATTGCCATAGCCTTAGCCACTATAGTAGTAATAGTCATCTTTACTGAGGCACACCGCCGTATTCCAGTACAGTATGCTCGTAGTATCTATCGCGGTGGTCGTATGTATAGACAGGCAGGGGCAACCCATATTCCACTGCGGGTAAACATGGCAGGAATGATACCCCTTATCTTCGCTATGGCGATGGTAATGTTCCCCGGTGTGATAGCCAGCTACTTTGCTGGTCCAGAGGAAGCCCCCAACTTTGCCAACCTTATTGTCAATCTATTCAACCCTAATGCGCCACTACCTCTGGGCCTATTTTACTGGGTGTTCTATTTTCTGCTAGTGCTTGCCTTCGCCTTCTTTTATACTATGCTAATGGTTCAGCAACAGGATTTGCCTGGCACCCTGCAACGCCAGGGAGGATTCATCCCTGGTATCCGGCCAGGAAAACAGACAGCCACTTACCTCCAGAATGTCATTAACCACATCACTCTGGCAGGCGCCCTTTTTCTAGCTAGTGTGGCCATAATGCCCTTTCTCGCCAGAGAGATTAGTGATATTCAGGTGCTTCAGCTATCCAGTATGGGTTTGCTTATCACGGTTGGTGTTGTTCTGGATACCATGAAGCAGCTAGAGGCACAACTGGTGATGCGGCGTTACGAAGGCTTTATCAAATAGGAGTTACCATTATTAATATTATTCTGCTTGGTGCACCGGGGGCAGGTAAAGGAACACAAGCGGCTAAGGTGGCTAAAGAACTGAATCTGGTTCATATTGCCGCTGGTGATTTGTTTCGCCAAGCAATAGAACAGGGAGCCGAGTTGGGAATGCAGGCTAAATCTTATATGGAGAAGGGGCTACTAGTCCCTGATGAGATAACAATCGGGATGGTTTTAGAGCGCGTCTCTGCCCCGGATTGCGAATCAGGGGTGGTTCTTGATGGTTTCCCCAGGAATCTAAAACAGGCTGAGGCATTAGATAAGGCTTTAGGAGAACAGGATAAGGCTATAGATAAAGTTATATATATCAAGGTTGCTGAAGAGGAGCTTCTGAAGCGGCTAAGCGGACGCTGGATTTGCCGTAACTGCCAGGCACCGTATCATATCACCGACAATCCCCCCAAGGTTCAGGGCAAGTGTGACCGGTGTGGTGGTGAACTATATCAACGTCCTGATGATATACCCGAAGCAATTAAACAACGATTACAGGTCTACTTTACTGAGACAGCCCCCCTTATTGATTACTATACTCGGGAAGGTAAGCTAGCGGAAGTAGATGGTGAGGGGGCTGTAGGTAACGTGAGTGAGAGGCTAACTACCGCCCTCCGGAGATGAAGGTGCGGTTAAACTATTGTGCAAGTGGTAATTAGATGGGTATAATTATCAAAACCGAGCAGGAAATTGCCGCTATGCGGCAAGCCGGTAGAATTGTGGGAGAGGTCTTAAAGATACTGACCAAGCAGGTACGAGCAGGAATGAAAACTGAAGAGCTAGATACTATCACCGCTAGAGAACTAGAAAGGCTGGGGGCCAGACCTTCGTTTAAGGGATACCGGGGGTTTCCAGCCAACCTATGTGTCTCAGTGAATGATGAGATAGTGCACGGAATTCCAGGGAAGCGAGTTTTAAGTGAGGGAGATATCGTATCCCTTGACCTTGGTGCCATTTTTATGGGTTTTCAGGGTGATGCTGCGGTGACAGTAGGGGTAGGTGAGATTAGCCCACAGGCCAGGGAACTTATAGAAACTACTAAAGGTGCCTTAGAGGCCGGCATCGCTGTTGCCTATGCTGGGGCACGATTGGGTGATATTTCAGCAGCTATGCAGGAGTATACTGAGCAAAGAGGCTATTCAGTGGTGCGTGAGTACACCGGGCATGGGATTGGCCGGGAGATGCACGAAGAACCACAAATACCTAATTTCGGCCTCCGGGGAACAGGGCCGGTGTTAGAAAGAGGGATGACCCTTGCCCTTGAACCTATGCTAACTATCAGTGACTGGCATACCCGGCTTGGTGCTGACCGCTGGACAGTGTATACTGCTAATGGCAGACTTGCCGCTCATTTTGAGCACACTATTGCCATTACCAATGGTAAACCAGAGATACTGACTATTAGAGAAGGGGGTTATGCCTAAGAAAGAGGCCATTGAGGTTGAGGGCACCATAATGGAGGCTCTGCCTAATGCTATGTTCCGGGTTGAATTGCCCACGGGACATAAGGTTCTGGCTCACATTTCAGGTAAGATGAGAATACACTATATCAGGATATTGCCTGGTGATAGGGTTCTGGTGGAGCTTTCTCCCTATGACTTGAACCGAGGTAGAATTACCTATCGGTTTATTGATACTAGGAGATAGGTACCAGGTGAGGTGCATAGATTTAGTAATAAGTTAGAGAAGAGTGTATCATGAAAGTTAGGGCTTCAGTTAAAGTTAGATGTCGAAAGTGTAAGGTAGTGAAGCGGCGGGGGGTGGTTAGAATCATTTGTTCCAATCCAAGACATAAGCAAAGACAGGGCTAAACAATCTTGAGAAAAGGAGGAGTCTAATGCCACGTATAGCCGGGGTGGATATACCCAGAAATAAGCGGGCTGAGGTCTCACTTCAGCATATCTATGGTATTGGCCCTAGCCTGAGCCAGCGGATTCTAAGCCAGACTGGTATTGACCCTGATACCAAGGTCAATGACCTTACCGAAGAGGAGGTTAATCGCCTCCGTGAGGTTATTGACCGAGAATACAGGGTTGAAGGTGACCTCAGAAAAGAAGTTAACCTTAACATCAAACGCCTTATTGAGATTGGTAGTTACCGTGGTATCAGGCATCGTCATAACTTACCGGTCAGGGGGCAGCAAACCCAAACTAACGCCCGTGCCAAGCGTGGTCCTCGCAAAACAGTAGCCGGTAGGGGACAGAGACGGGGCGCGACCAAGAAGTAACCAGATTGATTCAACTTAAGCGGAACAGGAGGACAGGATGCCACCAAAGAAGCGTGCCAGAGGTAAGAGAAAGGAACGAAAAGCGGTTCCTGTAGGCAGGGCCTATATCCAATCTACCTTTAATAATACCGTTGTGACCCTTACCGACCCCCAGGGGAATGTTATCGCTTGGGGTAGCTCAGGTACTGCCGGGTTTAAAGGTTCGCGTAAAGGCACTCCCTATGCTGCTCAGTTAGCCGCCCGTGATGCAGCACGGAAGGCTATGGACCATGGCTTGCGCCAGGTAGCCGTTTATATTAAGGGTCCTGGCAGCGGGCGTGAGGCAGCCATCCGTTCCCTCCAGAGCTCCGGCCTTTACATTACCAGTATCAAGGACATAACCCCTGTACCGCATAATGGTTGCCGCCCACCAAAAAGAAGGCGGGTTTAACGAGGAGAGAGATGGCAAGATATACAGGAGCAGTCTGTCGATTGTGTCGCCGTGTCGGTGATAAGCTAATGCTCAAGGGGGATAGGTGCTTCACTGCCAAGTGTGCTGTGGAAAAGAGGGCGAAGCCCCCGGGACGGCAGCCCAAGCGGCGCCGTAGGCTTTCTGACCGTGCTCTCCAATTGATGGAGAAGCAGAAAGCACGCCACACCTACGGAATCTTGGAGAGACAGTTTAAGCGATTTTTCACCAGAGCAGAGAGGCTACCGGGTATCACCTGGGAAAATATGCTAGTATTGCTGGAAAGACGATAATATAGTATACCGCTTGGGATTCGCTGATTCCCGCTCTCAGGCTCGCCAGCTAGTCCGACACGGACATATTATAGTCAATGGCCATAAGACTGATATACCCTCCTGTCTAATCAAAGAAGGCGACACCATTTCCTGGAAGGAGAGCAGCATCAAAACCGAATACTATAAACAACTGCTCCAGAGCATTGAGAGCCGGTCTGTGGCCAGTTGGCTGAGCCTGGACCAGAAGAACCTCGTTGGTCAAGTTGTATCATTGCCCACTCCTGATGATATTGAGGCTAAACTCGATGGAAAGGCTATAATTGAGTACTACTCACGATGAACTGATGAAAAAGGAGAGCCTATCTTGTCTCATCTAAATATACCTAAAGTTGAGTGTGTTGAAAGCACAGATACCTTCGGACGCCTTCTAAGTGAGCCATTAGAGAGGGGGATTGGTGTCACTCTGGGTAATACCATGCGGCGAATGCTGCTTGGTCATCTCTTAGGGGCAGCAGTGACCTGGGTTAACATTGAAGAAGTGCAACAAGAATTTTCTTCCATCCCTAATGTGAAGGAGGATGCTATCAGCTTTTTGCTTAATGTTAAAGCAATAAGGTTAAAGCCTGTTTCTGGTCGCCCCGGTAAGTTAGTCTTGAATGCAGAAGGAGAGGGACGAGTTTCTGCTGCCGACATTGAGCCCTCGGCTGACTTTGAAATTGCCAACCCCGAGCTCTACTTGGCTACCCTGGATTCACCTGAAGCTAGCCTTCATGTCGAATTTAACGTGGAACTGGGTACAGGTTACAGGCAAGCTGAGTCCAGCGATAGTCTACCAGTGGGAGCGATTCCAGTTGATGCTATCTTTACCCCGATGCTGAAAGTCAACTTTAGCGTTGAGCCAGTTCATGTTGGCCGGGAGACTAACTATGAGCGGCTATTTTTGGAAGTATGGACGGATGGTACCATATCACCCACAGATGCCATTAGCCAAGCCGCTAGCCTCTTGACCGAGCAGTTCTTACCATTTGTCAAGTACACTAAAATTCCTCTAAAGGAGCTGCTGGAGGAGGAAGCCGTTTCTTTACCTATTCCTGAGGAACAATATAATATGCCTGTGCAGCGGCTTGAGCTATCAGTGCGTACTATGAATTGCTTAAGGCGGGCTGGCATTTCTACTGTCGGGCAATTGATAACTAAAACGGCCAAAGATTTACTTGCACTACGGAATTTTGGCCAGAAATCACGGCGAGAGATAGAAGACCGCCTGGCGGGAATGGAGCTATCACTGGCTTCCCCAGGTGAAGAAGGAACTGGCAAGGCAAAAGAGTCAACAGGTGCAGCAGCAGCAGATGAAAATGAGACCGAACCTGAAGGGCAATGAGCATTCAATTATGCCCAGCTGTTTAAGGTGAGTTAAAGGTAATATGAGACATAAGATAGCCGGTAGAAAATTAGGTAGAACCACCAGTCATAGGAAAGCACTGTATCGTAACCTGGTAACCGACCTTTTGAACTATGAAAAGATTACCACCACAGAAGCTAAGGCTAAGGAAATACGTAGCCTGGCAGAAAAAATGATTACTCTGGGTAAGGAGCAAAATCTTCATTCCCGGCGCCAGGCACTATCATTTATTCTAGATAAAAAGGTGACGGATAAGGTATTTGAAGAGTTTGCCACGAGGTATGTTGACCGCCCCGGCGGATATACCCGCATAGTGAAGTTAGGACCCAGGTTGGGTGATGGGGCGCCTATGGTTCGACTTGAATTGGTAGAGTAACCGCCACCACACCAATGCGGAGTCAAGGGAGATTATCACCTTGGCCGAAATCAGTAAGATTGTATTGATTATGGAATATGATGGTACCCGTTATCACGGCTTCCAGCTTCAGGTTAACCTCCCCACAATCCAGGGGGAGGTAGAGAAAGCTTTATGGAAGCTTACCGGAGAAAGGACCCGGGTAGGGGCAGCCAGCCGAACTGATGCTGGTGTGCATGCCAAGGGGCAGGTGGTTAGCTTCAGGACAAGGTCACCTCTCCCGGCAGGCACCTTTATCAACGGGCTAAACTACTATTTGCCCAAGGATATTGCAGTTAAGGAGGCACATAAGGTAGATAGTTCTTTTAATGTCAGGAGGAATGCTCTTAGCCGGGAATATAGCTATTATATCCTGAATAGTTTGACCCGCTCACCGATAAGGGAAGGCTTCTGCTACCGTGTCGCCGGTCATCTAGACATTGAAGCTATGAACCAAGCATGCCAAGCTCTTATCGGCCAGCACGACTTTGCCTCCTTTGCCAGTCGCATTGGGGTCAACCTAAAAAGTACCGTACGGAGTGTGCATAAAGCCGAAATAGAAAGAGATGGTGAACTGGCTACTTTTAATATAGTGGCTAACTCCTTCCTAGCTCACCAAGTGCGCAATACAGTTGGCGCCCTAATTAGAGTTGGCTTAGGTAGAATGCCAGTTGATGAGTTTCGTAGTATAATGGAAGCAAGAAAACCGGGGTTAGCTGGACCGTCGGCTCCAGCTTATGGGCTATGTCTTATGCAGGTAAATTACCCAAGCCCTTTTGAGAAAAAATATAATGAAAACCTACAGTACTAAGGTCTCTGAGATTAAGCGGGATTGGCATGTTATTGATGCTTCCGGCAAGACCCTGGGCCGGCTAGCCACCCAAATAGCTAGCTTGCTTATGGGTAAGCACAAACCAATATTCAGTCGTCACCTGGATACAGGTGATTTTGTTGTCGTTATCAATGCTGAGAAGGTTCGTGTTACCGGTAATAAGGCTAAACAGAAAATATATTACCGACATTCGGGATATCCCGGGGGACTTAAGAGTATCAGTTTAGAGAAAATGATGCAGACTCATCCTACCCGAGTCATTGAGCATGCGGTCAAGGGGATGCTACCCCACACCAGGCTGGGAGCCAGTATGAGGAAAAAGCTTAAGGTCTATGCTGGTGATTCCCACCCGCATCTGGCACAGACCGGGGCTAGCTTGACTAAGGCTGGTTGAACATTTATATAATTTAAGGCTATACTAGAGGAAGTAATGGCAGAACAAGCTTATTTTTACGGGACAGGCAGACGCAAGACGGCTGTAGCTCGGGTAAAGCTAATACCGGGCGACGGGGCTATTCTCATAAATGGTACCCCCCATGAGGAACGGTTTCCCCGCCTTGAGCACCGCCGAATAATACAGCAGCCTCTTCTGGTTACTGAGAGTCTCAACAAGTATAATGTCATAATCAAGGTAGCTGGCGGTGGTGTATCCGGGCAGGGGGGTGCTATTGCTCACGGTATTGCCCGTGCCCTGGTAAAAGCTGATGAGAGTCTTAAACCCGTACTACGGCAGCATGGCTTGCTTACCCGAGACTCTCGGGCTAAAGAGAGAAAGAAACCGGGGCTTAAGCGGGCTCGTAAGGCACCACAATACACCAAGCGATAAGAACTCGCCACAACACGGAGAAGGCCAACCTCCTTCAACCTTGCTAAGGTCAAGAATTGCCCTTTCCCCTCCTCATTTCCTTCACCCTTTCAGGGCAAGTGGATTAGCTACGCATATCAAAAATTACTCCTCAAGTAGCATTCAGACCTACAACCCAGCCTGGAGAAGGTAACTCTTACTATCTTGACAATCACTCCAGCAAATAGTAGGCTTTCATAAGCTGGAGTAAATTGGGCAAGTCTGAAGTTTGTCTATATAGCCGTTAACTAGCTCTTGGATGGTGATTTTTCATAATCACAGAAGGAGGATTTATGAAAATACTGCGACTGATTGGCTCAACGGCCGTCGTACTGGGGCTCTTCACCGCCATCTTTGCCGGGGTACCCTGGTACATCTCCACCTATCCCGACGGCTTGCCCTGGTGGCTACAGACTGCGGTCTACTGTCTTCTGGGTGGTATCCTGCTGGTCTTGCTGACAGTGGCTATCGAGCAGCGCAAAGGCGGAACCTCAGAAAAGGAACTGCCATCTGGTGAGTCCCAGACTCAGGTGTTGCTCCAGAATTCTACAGAAGTTCCCGGTCGCCAGATTACCGAGGTTTTAGGTCTGGTCCGGGGGCATACTATCTTTGCCATCTGGATTGGAAGGGACCTTTCGGCCATGGTGCGATTGGTTCTTGGTGGCGAGCTGATTGAGTATACCGAGATGATGGGACGAGCCCGCAAAATAGCTACTAATCGGATGATAGCTCAGGCTGAGGAACTGGGAGCCGACGCCATCATCAACGTCCGTTTCATGACTACCAGTGTCATCGGCAGTGCCGCTGAGCTTTTAGCCTACGGCACGGCTGTCAAGCTCAGTAAGCCAGCCACCTGACGGACGGTGAGTTTAATTACAGCGAGCCATAGCTTTTAAGCGTCCAGTGATTGCTGCTGACTGCTTTGCCCTCGTGGCCAAATAACTAATGAACCGGCCAAGCAGCCTTAATACCATATTTCCCTGAGAACTCTGATAACATTCCCACCAATGGCTTTGGCTATATCTTCATCTGAATAGCCATGCTTAACCAACCATCTAACATTGTTCCAGGAAACCTCTGTCGGATTTTCCAAGCCCTTAACATATGGCACTTCAGCCGCTTTATTAGCGGAACTCTGCTTTATAGAGAGAGCAGCACTAAAAACATGGTGGAGACCAACATGGTCTCCGTACAATGTATCCGGGCCGAAGGTAACATGCTCTATACCAACTAGGTTCTTAATGTACTCAAAATGTTCCATAACCGATTCTATATTGTGAGCAGGATGTCGCTCTGTGAGTGTAGTGTGAGGTGCTGCCTCAATACCGATGAGTCCGCCTTTATCTGCGATAGCTTTAAGGACATTGTCTGGGTTTAGCCTCTTTATATTCCAGAGAGCTCTGGCACCCACATGCGTAGCCGATACTGGCTTCTTGCTTGCTTCGACTGCATCAAGAGTAGTCTGGTCACTACAATGTGCCGTATCAACAGCCATACCGAGCTTGTTCATTCTCTCCACGCATTGACGACCAAAGTAAGTTAAGCCACCATCCCTATCTTCCTTTAAACCAGTTCCCAGGACATTTGATTCGCTATAAACCAGCCCCATTAGCCTCACGCCAAAGCCGTAAAGAATGTCTATTCTATCCAATTCATTTTCAATTGGCATGGCACCCTCAATACACAGGACCAGGGCTACTTTCCCTTCTTTGTGAGCTCGCAGAATGTCATCAACCGTCTTGGCCACAGTCACAAAATCTTGATGTGCTATATCACTCAATCTTATTCCAAGGTCATGCAAGACATCATTCCATTTCCAGGCGGATTTTGATGTTATCACACAGCTTCCATCCATCAGATTGTCAAAAACACAATCTAAACAGGATTTAGATAAAGCTTCAAAAGCTGTTACTTGTCTGCCATGTCTGCAGTAGTCAAACATCTCGGTCATATCTTCAGGACAAACTATCGGATGGTCATGAAATGAAATCACCTGATTTTCATCAACTATTCTGCTGACTCTTTCTTCTTCGGATGCTGATAAAGGAACCAGGTATGGTTCCACCCTGTCAATCTCTTTGGCCAGTTTAAACACTTTATAATCAATATCTCTCTCCAAGTAGTCAAAGGATTTATACCCAAGATACCTTTTATTTAAACTCATTTTATAAATCACCTTTCCTTTCTAATAATAGTAGCTATTTTATCCTTTAGTCTTACGAATTCCCACCTCCTTAGTTGCTTTTAATCTCAATTGCTGGTATGTCTATCACCACTTGAGCAATAAGTGACTCTTCCTGAGCCAGACGGCTAATCACATCGACGATGTAGAAAAGCCCAAAATGACTCCCTCTATCACTCCTGGCAACATCAAGGACAAAATCATGAAGGCTGACGTAGCTACTGCCAGAAAGACCCACAGTACAGAAACCCTTGCCTTCCATTTCAAGATTTCCGTTACCTGTTGCCTCCTTATATTCGTTGCTTGAGTCTATCACTGTCCTTAGGCTCCGTCAATACTCCCACTTTTCGTTCCCTCCAAATCCAGTCCCTGCTACCAAGTGACTTTAGCAGGCAGGGTGATTTGAGGAGTCATCCCGCTTATTACATCTAATGGTGGTACAATAACAGCTGAGGAAATGAACGAGGAATTAGTTGCTCCTTGTGGAATGAACTGCGGAATATGCAGTGGATACCTTGCCTTCAAACATGATGTGAAGAGCAAGGGAATCAGAATGCCTTACTGCACCGGTTGCAGGCTGAGAGACAAGAAGTGCGCCTTCCTCAAAAAGGGATGCAATTTGCTCTTAAGTGGGGAGATACAATACTGTTATGAATGCCAGGATTTTCCATGCAATAGGCTCCGTCATATCGACAAACGCTACAGAACTTTCTTCAGAATGAGCATGATTGAAAACCTTGAATACGTCAAGAAGAATGGCATCATGCAATTTCTTGAAAAGGAAGAGGAGAGATGGAAATGCCCCGAGTGTGGGGCAGTAATATGCTGCCACAATGGCATCTGCTTTAACTGCGGATTGAATAAACTGAAAAGCAAGAAAAAGTTGTATAGATGGGAGGATGGCTAGTTCAGATAGACAATTCGGAGTAATTCGATACCCGGCCCGAAGGCTACCCTAACAGCAAGACCAGGAATGTTGTGTAGTGTTATA
>Ga0209978_10000539_pt1 | contig 14615 bp, 13 predicted proteins | sample BentaG_FD_182805 | JGI IMG/M metagenome (GOLD analysis project Ga0209978, IMG submission 182805) | Deep subsurface microbial communities from South Atlantic Ocean to uncover new lineages of life (NeLLi) - Benguela_00093 metaG (SPAdes)... | ecosystem: Environmental > Aquatic > Marine > Oceanic >...
AAGCCAAGTAAAAGGTACAGAGTTTGCATCTTTTTGATGCCCCGAGATTCTTTGTATTTCAAAACTAAATCGAGACACCCGGCTCCTGTGTAGATGACCAAATAGAGCGCACAGAGACTGAATAGAGGTCCCATCCCAAAACGAATACCGTGACCATAGAATCTGGTCCCGGTGATGATCAAATCTGAAAAGGCTAGGAGAGTAAAGGCCGCCGCTGGCAGAAAAACTAAGATTCTTCTAGAGGAGGAAGAAACCAGATGCACCTCATGAAAGCTGAGACAAAATAGGAGAAAAAAATAGGCAGCAATGGAGGCAGCGGCAAACTCTATTCTCAAGAATAGATGGGTAATATAGGGAACAAGGGTCTTATCTTCCAGGCCGCTACTGAAGACCAAGATTGAGGTCGAGATCGCCAGAAGAAAGAAAATCCTGTTTATGGGAGAGCGGGGATTTTTGTAATAGACCCATCCCCCCAGGGACAAAATTAACCCCCCTACTGCTATAGATCCGGCAAAATCTGACATTTATGTCTTCTTAGCTGAGAGGGCCTCTTTTCCTCTCCGACCCGATGCAGGTATTTTTAGCTCCTTTCTATATTTGGCCACAGCCCGGCGGGAGATAGCAATATGGTAATCCCGATAGAGCCTTTCCTTTATTGCATTATCGCTATGGGCGCGGGAAAGGCGGTGATCCTGAAGGAGGATCTTTTCTTCTTCCACTAAGTCCTGGAGGTAACTTTTGGTGATCTCCTTCTGGGAAGGAAAGAAAAAGCTAAGGGGTAGTTCCCTCCTCTGAGGAGTACCGATGCTTTTATCGGCCATAACTCTGGTAATCGAGCTAGGATGAACTCCTATTCTTCTAGCCAGCTCTCGTCGGGTTAGGGCTCGAAGCCTGCCAACATCCCCCGAATAAAGGTAATCAGATTGAGTCTCTTTTATGTAGTGAATAATCTGGTAGATAGTGGTAGTTCTTCGGTTAACCAGATTCAGCATCTTAAGAATCTTAGACATCCGGTTAAGTTTTTCCGGAGCAAGATTCATCTTTCGATAAAGCCCTTCATACTCCTCATAGTTGATAGAGTATTTGCCTCTAACTAGATAGTCTTCTTTCAGATGAGGATAGATTACCAGCTTGTCCCCTTCTCGCACCAGGGAGGCTATTTTGAAAGTTCTCACCCGGCGAGAAGGAGCAGCCTCGGTAGAGGCAGGAACTGAAGTACCACTGCCAAGCTTTTCCAACTCAAATCTATTGAGGAAGTCCTTGAGCATTTCTGTTTCCTCTGAAGTCAGCCGACACTCATTCTCAATTTCTCTGACGCTTACCCCGCCATGCAAAAGCTTATTAAAGCGGCTCTCTCCTATAACATGGCCAATTCTCTCAAGAAGAGGCGCAACTTTGGGATTCTGGTAAAGCAAGCCCTCCAGATCAAAACTATCTTTCGAAAAAACGAGGTCTTCCTTGAGCTGAAAGGAGGGGGGAGAGCGAACCCCAGTGAATTTTCGGTAACTTACAACTTTCCATTTATTGACTAATTCCTTGAACAGAGGATCATCTTCTAATTCTTTGATTGATTTTCTAAATTCCGGCTCGGGAAGGGAAAAGAGTTGACCCAGCTTCATTCTTCCGATCTGTTTTTGTCTTAGGGCCTGAGAAGTCTTTCCCCTCAGAGTCTGTCTTAAAGATCCGATTTCCATTTGAAATAAACCTCACTTTGCTCGGCAAACGAGAGAGAACTCCAACTCCGATGTCCCGGCTCTTGGGTCTAAATAAGCCTCGGATGCCCTTAAACTGTAGTAAAAAATGGGAAATTGTCAAACTCAGCTACAATCCAATGTCAAAAAATACTCCCCCGCAGCGAAGAATACCCGGAGCGTCCTTCTTTTCCCAAATAACGGGGTCAGGTGAAACCCGGCTCCCCAGCCAAGATTCAGCTTGAATCTTTTGTTCCAGACGTCCCTCGCATCACTGAAGATATCCGCTCTCAATCAATCTGCAATTGCACCTTAATACCTTCAGTGAGAAAGTCAGGAGGCAAAATCTCTCCTGGTCTTGACAGGCGCAGCTTTGCGAGTACAATTGGGACAGTTACATATCCCTTCTTTCCCGTATAAATTCCTGCTGAACACCAGGAGTCTCTTGCAGTAGACAAATAAGTGCTAGATAAAGAGCTCTGTTCAAAATACGTCGCCCCGTGGCGAAATTGAACAGGCCCAAATGCGAAAAGAAAACTGTGGTGAGTTCAGTGTCCCAGGTTCTATCTCGAAAACAAACTCAAGAAACTCAGGAGCTTTTAGTCCAGTGGCTGCCCAGAGACATAATTCTGAACTTCAAATAACTCGTGGAACTCTTCCCTTTCTGGACAGCATACCACCGCAAGAGGCGGAAATTTCACTTCGAGAGGAGTCAGTGTCTTAGGGCTCTAAAGACAAGAGAGCCTCCCTTAGCCCTGGTTTTCTCATCCCGAAAAAATGGCACGGAAATTGCTGACTTTGACAATAAATAAGGGCTAAGGGGTAAGAATGGAAAAAAGGCAAACACGAATCCTCCTGGTGGATGATGAGGCTAATGTAAGAACGGTGTTCTCGGATATTCTGAAAAAGGAAAGCTACCTAGTGAAAGAGGTAAAGAACGGCCCCGAAGCTATAAAAGCGATAGATGAGGAGACCTTCGATCTTGCTCTGGTTGATCTTAGAATGCCGAACATGGATGGAATCGAAGTCCTAGAAAATATCAAGAAAAGAAAACCTGAAATTCCTGTCATTGTTTATACTGGGTACGGTTCCATAACCAGTGCAGTGGAGGCCATGAGGAAAGGGGCCTTCGACTATCTTAATAAGCCGTTTTCCCCCCAGCAGCTAAAGTCAAACATTAAGAAAGCCTTGGAAGGAGCGGGGGGAGAGAAGTCAGCTGTGTCCCCATTGCCCTCGGGGAGCTAACATGGACCAAAAAGAAGAAGGCATTGAGCTTCGCCAATACTGGCAAGTTCTTTGGCGCCGCAAATGGATCGTTCTCCAAGCAGTGGTTGTCGTTTTTGTGGGTACTATGGTTTTTACCTATCGCCAAGCGCCCGTCTATCAAGCATCAAGCAAAATCCTCGTCAATCCTCCGCCTTATCTTTACCCTTACACCGTGCCAGGACAGATTATGTCCTCACAGGGCTTGCCTTACTCGCGAGACCTACCCTACTACATTAACTATCTGGAAAACTACAGGGTCTGGCTCACCAGCTCAACCATGATGGATAAAATCATGGAGCGGGTAGAGTCCCTCTATCCTAAGTCAAAAGAGATACCGTTCAGTATGGAGGCCAGCGTAATCCGAGACACCAGCATCTTCAATATCGGAATAGAAGCTAGTGATCCTGAGCTATGTGAGGTAGCAGCCAATGCCACCGCCCAGGTCCTGGTGGAAGAAAACCAGAAAATGTTCGTTACCGGCTTGGAAAGGGCGAGCGAGATGATGGAAAGGCAAATTCAGGCCCCCTTGGCAGAGTTAGACAGGCTTCAGCCTCGCTCGGACTCACCGGGCAAAGAGGCAGCTGCTGCCAAAGGTGAGAAACCAGAAAGTCAAATCTGGCAGGCCAGTCAACTGAACAATGTCCGCATTATGGACTATGCTAAGACTCCCGGGTATCCCATAAAGCCTCGCAAAAGGCAAAATGCTATGCTGGGGCTCCTCGTGGGACTTCTTTTGGGAGGTGGTTTGGCATTCTTTATGGAATACCTCGATACCTCGGTTCGAACCACTGAAGATGTAGAAAAACATCTTTCCTGGCCGGTTTTGGGTATCATCCCCCGATTTGACCAGGCCTTTCAAGGAAAAACTTCTCAATCAGACATCCAACCAGTGGTGAGAAAACACCCGAAATCAGCCCCTGCCGAGGCCTATCGAACCCTAAAAACCAACATTCAACTGGCTAATTTGGATCGCCCGCCCAGATCTATCGCCATAACCAGTGCCGGTCCCCTGGAAGGAAAGTCAACCACCGCTGTTAATCTGGCGGTAGCCCTGGCTCAAAAAGAAAGTAAGGTTCTTTTGGTTGATGCTGACCTGCGTAAGTCCGTTATCCACAAAATCCTGCATTTGGATAACTCCACCGGACTAGCCAATTTAATTACTAATCATGGTCAACCCGAGGCGGTCATTAAGCAGTTTCATAGCGTGGACAACCTATGGGTTTTGACCAGCGGGTCGATTCCTTCCGATCCTTCTGACCTTCTAGGATCTAGCCAGATGAAGTCATTGGTAGAGCAAGTGACCAAGGAGTATAGCTACGTGGTCTTTGACACCCCACCCCTTATGTCCGTCAGCGATGCTGCTGTTTTAGCTTCCCAGGTTGACGGAGTCCTGGTGGTCGTCAGGCCTGGCAAACTAAGAAGAGAAATCGCTCGTCGCACCAAGGAACTCCTTGACCGAATTGGGACTCCTGTTCTGGGTTGTGTCCTCAACGGTGTCGAACCCAGCCATGACAATTACTATTACTACTACCATTCCTACACTGGAGCAGAAGAAAAAGAGGAAGTCCGCAAGCGATAAAAGAAAAAGAAGGGTTGTGACATATTCCCAAAGCAGACGGAAATTAAGAAGTATCTGCCTTTCCTAAAAGGATAAGTAATGAATAAATTGGAGAGAATTTATGCCAAGTCAAAGGATCTGGTGGAGCGAGAAATAGAAGGAGAGATTATTATCGTTCCCCTGACCTCAGGCATGGGTGATCTGGAAGACGAGCTCTTTAGCCTGAATGAAGTAGGAAGGGATGTGTGGGCGAGGATAGACGGCAAAAGGTGCGTTTCTGAAATAGTAAACGAGCTTGAGGAAATCTACGAGATAGAGCGGGAAAAGATTGCTGCGGATGTCCTCGGTTTCCTGGGGGAACTTGAAAAAAGGAAACTCATAGTGGAGGATGCTAGTTGTCAGGCTACCTAGAAGAGCTCAAGCTTCCTGACTTTCACTTCTGGAAGGAGATAAAAGAGAAAAGGATACTCCTCTCCGCTGAAATTGAACTCACCGAGCGCTGCAACAACAATTGCACCCACTGCTACGTCAACCTTCCGGCAAATGATCAAGATGCGAAAAAGCGAGAGCTTAGCTTCCAAGAAATAAGAGAAATAGCGGATGAAGCAGTAGAGATGGGGTGCCTCTGGTGGCTAATCACCGGCGGCGAACCGCTTCTGCGGGAGGATTTTACTGACATTTATCTCTACCTTAAGAAAAAAGGCATCTTGACAGGCGTCTTCACCAACGCAACCCTTATCACTCCTGAGCTGGTGCGTCTTTTCAAAAAATATCCTCCCCGAGACTTAGAGATTACTGTGTACGGGGTAACTCAAAAGACCTATGAAAGGGTCACGCGCACCTCAGGCTCTTTTGAGGCATTCAGGCGAGGAATCAATCTCCTTCAAAAAGAGAATGTCTCCTTCACTCTTAAGGCTATGGCCTTGAGGTCTAATGTAGATGAACTTGAAGCCATAAAGAGCTCTTACAGGACCATAAGCAAGGATCACTTCAGGTTCGATCCTTTTCTTCACTTAAGGCTGCGGCCAGATGACAAAAGAAACCACCAGATTAAGAATGAGAGAATTTCTCCTGAGGAGATAGTGGCCATAGAGCTCGCCGATGAAGAGAGGAAAAATGGACTTCTGAAACAAATATGTGAAGAGAAAAAAATAGGACAAGAAACGGCTGATCTTTCTGATGATAATCAGCTATTCTACTGTGGTGCTGGCAAGACAAGCTTTGCGCTAGACCCCTACGGTTTCTTCAAGCTTTGCAGTTCCTTGTCTCACCCTGATTGTGTATATAACTTAAGGAAGGGCAGCCTCAAGGAGGCCTGGGAGAAATTTGTTCCCCAAGTTCGGGTGATGAGGACCGAAGATGAGCAGTGTAGGAATAGATGTCTTCAATGCCCTCTGATAAACCTCTGTATGTGGTGCCCTGCCACTGCCTATCTGGAATGTGGAAAGCTTGATGGACATATTGAGGACTTCTGCCAGATTGCTCATGCCCGAGCCGAGGCTCTGGGATTCGAGAAACATATAGAAAAGCTAATCTAATTCCATAAAGAGGTGACAAAAACGTGAAGAAAGAAAAGAAGAAATGGGAAACGCCTAAGCTTATCTGTCTGTATCGGGGCAGGCCTGAGGAAAGCGTGCTGCAAGGTTGTAAGGCGAAAAAGGCTGCTGGGCCAGATCAACCAGAGTGCAAGTATCGCGGGAACAACTGTTTTGACGAGACTCAAACCTGACTTTATCTCTTGGTCAGGCAGCGATCCATAACTTGGCAGTGCAAACAAACCCAACGGGCGCAGCTCTTCCAAGTAGAGTTTGCTAAACTATGATACAAAGACATGGTACATGTCGTACATAGAAAGAATTAACCTGGACCATTTTCCTCTCTGGGAGAAGATGAAAGACAAAGGGTATCTCTCTCAGGTGAGTATGGAGCTCACTGACAGGTGCAACAATGACTGCGTCCACTGCTACATCAACCTTCCCGCTGACGACAAAGAGGCAGAGAACCAAGAAATAACTTTTGAAGAGATAAAGACTATAGCAGATGAGGCAGTCAAAATGGGGTGTCTTTCCTGGCACCTCACCGGAGGAGAATCCCTGCTGCGGAAGGATTTTCCGGGTATTTATCTTTACCTCAAAAGAAAAGGAATAAGAGTTACTCTTCTTACCAATGCTACCCTAATCAGTGCTAAGATAGCGAAGCTTTTTAAGAAATATCCTCCTCAGAATATTGAAGTCTCTATGTATGGGCTGCGCCAAAAAACTTATGAGGCAGTAACCCGAAATTCCGGTTCATTTGATGCCTTTAGGGAAGGCATAAATCTCCTGAAGACAAATCGCATTCCCTTCACCTTTAAGACTGCGGCTTTGCCGCAAAATTTTCATGAGATAAAAGAGATGAGAGATTTTGCTCAGTCTTTGACTGGCAAGCCTTTAGGAGTAATTCTCAAATTGAATCTTGGGTCAAGGTTCAGCCTTGGATTACACGGGAAAAGGGACCCTATGAAAGGACTCAGACTTCCTCCGGATAAGGTTATGGAAGTTTTGAAACAGGATGAGGAAAAGTACCGAAAAGACATGCAAAGATTTTGCCAGAAGTTCTTGGGTGCCCCTACCGATGACCGGGTATTTATTTGTGGCGCTGGAATAGGTGGGTGTCATATAGATGCTTATAATAATTTTCAGCTCTGCCTCCTTCTCAGGCATCCTGACTGTATCTATGGTCTGCGGGAAGGAAGCTTCAAGGAAGCCTGGGAGAAATTTGTTCCTAAGGTGAGGGGGACAAGAGCCCATAATGAAAAATATGAAGAAAAGTGTCAGCGATGCTTCCTCAAATCTCTCTGCGATCAGTGTGCGGCCTGGTCGTGGATGGAACACGGAGTCCTGGATGAGCCGGTGGAGTATCTCTGTGAAATTGCCCATGCCGAGGCGATCTGGCTGGGACTGTTAAAGGAAGGAGAGAAAGCCTGGAAGGTCGGGATAAGAAATGAACCCAAAAGACCTGCTGCCCTATTATCTTGTGGTTAAGATCGGGGGTATTCCCCTATCTATTGACAGCGACCTTCCCTTGAAGGAAAAAACCTTCGCTCCTAAATTCCAACTCTTTCGCTGTGACGATGGGAGAGATGGTGGGATAACCATTCACCATCACTGCGGTATACCCAAAATAGGTAATTGGGGCGAAAAGGTTTATCACCGAGCTCCCTGGACAATTTATGAAGCATCTTCTCGCTACATCTACCGGATGCTTGTTGATGGGAATAATGAATCTCCTCTGCTAGCTATATTCAATACAGACCACACTGAGGGTCATATTTACAAAGGGAAAAATTATGTAAAGGCCTTCAAGAAAGGAAACCTCACTAGTCTTCTTTGCTTTCCCACTGACCAGATCCTCTTTGCCCGGCTTCTGGCCGATAGAGACGGCGTAATACTTCACGGGAGTGGACTTATATTGAAGGAAAAAGGGTTCCTTTTCGTGGGTCACTCGGACGCCGGCAAGACCACCCTGGTCAAGATCTTTCGCCACTATGCGAAGATCCTGAACGATGACCGGATGATAGTGAGAAAAGAGGATGGTAGCTTCTACCTTTACGGCACTCCCTGGCATGGGGAACTTTCACTGGTGGCTCCAGACCGGGTACCCCTCAGGGCAATTCTGTTCTTGAACCAAGCCGAGGGGAACAGGATAGAAAGAACGGTGACTCTTGATGCCTTCAAAAAGCTCTACGGATGCACCATAAAACCCTTGGTTACTGAAAGATGGGCTAAAAAGGCCCTCGACGTCTGCCAGGGCCTCTCCAGTGAGGTACCCTGCTATGACCTCTATTTCGACAAAAGTGAAGAGGTAATTTCTGCTATTGAAAGACTATAGAACTCCGAGAATGCCGGAGAAGATAGAAAAGGAGAAGGGTCAGATCTTGATTTTTGATTATTGTCCTCTGATCCTCTGTTCCGCGTAGAGCCCCCATAATGCCAAAAAAAATAGAAATACTGAACTTAAGAAGAGAGGATTTTACCTCCGTCACCCGGGAAGTGCTAGGTCGAGAAAGAGCCCTCAGGTTCAGAGCCAAAGGGGGAAGCATGTCTCCCTTCATTCGAAATGGAGACATAGTGCAAGTGATTCCTGTGAAAGGAAAGATACATCCAGGGGATATCATTCTCTACCGCTCTCCCCATGGGGGGCCGATTATCCACAGAGTGATCCAGAGGGACAAGGAAAGCATCATTACCAAAGGAGACTCTTTATCCAAGCCTGACCAGCCACTGCTGCCCAAGCAAGTGCTGGGCCGGGTAGTAGCCGTAGAAAAAAATGGATGGCACATAAGACTGGATACTAGAAGAGGAAAAATCCTCAATATTCTCCTCGCTACAATCTCCCCCTTTTCTTTTCTCATTTATCCTTCGCTCACGTTCATGAAGCCGGTTGGCTTTCTGGTGGCTCCGGCCCTGCACCGTTTGTCCAAATTCTAGCAAAGACTTCCTATGTTTTCAGTCGCAATGCCAAGAAAGCCTGATTTTGACGTGTACTTAAAAGACTATACCGTGCCAAGGAATCTAAGGGCGAATGAATTCTTTCTCATCCGGAGACGAAGTGGAGAGACATAAACATATGAATGTGCGGCCGGAATATCAGCTTTTACTGTGTTGTGCAAGGACTGAATCAAACAACGACAACCAGGATAGAATCAGAAAACTTGTAAGCAATGGGCTAGATTGGGATTATATCTTGCAGATGGGCAAAAATCACGGTCTGGCACCACTCTTGTACTATCACCTGCACCGACACAACCTTGACCCCCAGATTCCTCAGTCCACTATGGATCAACTGCATGACATTTACTATACCAATCTTGCCCGGAATATCCTCTTATATGACGAGCTAAACCAGATCTCAGAATGCTTTGAGGAAAAAGAAATCCCAGTGGTAGCCCTCAAGGGAATAGCACTAGCGGAATCTGTTTATGAAAATGTTGCTCTAAGGCCAATGGCAGACGTTGACTTATTGGTTGAAAAGAGGAACCTACCTGAGGTAATGAAAGCTTTTTCCAAACTGGGATTCGAAATACTACCTCAAGAGAAAGAGATAACCTTAAAATACATGAATGAACTACACCTTGTTAAGCATCGGGAAAATGTAAAGTACCTTCCCAGCTTAGTAGTTAATACCCACTGGGATCTAACTGCTCCGATTAGATTCCGGGGCGCAACGAAAACGAATACCCGACAAATGATAGAACGAGCTCAGCCGACAAAGATAGCCAACAGCAATGTCTTGGTTATGAGACCAGAAGACCAAATACTGCATGTCATTTATCATGCCACTTTTCAGCACCCTTTTATCGGTCTTCTTCAGCTTTGTGATGTGGCTGAATTAATCAAACTGGAAGAAAATGAACTTGATTGGCAGTCCCTGGTGAAGAGAGCAAGAAATGGAAAGATAGCAATTGCCACTTACTACCTGCTATCCTCGGCTAAGAGACTGCTGGGAGCTCCTATCCCCAACCGGGTACTCAAATCTCTTACGCCGAATCTAGTTAAAAGAGGCCTATTGAATATTCTACTCGTAGATAGTGGCTTTTTAGCCGAGTGCCCAACTCGCCCGGTCGCATCTCGATATCTTCTTCAAACATTGATGTTGGATAAGACGGTTGATACCCTTTCTTTGCTCTGGAAGGCGGCCTTTCCTCCTGCTAAGTGGCTTGCGGCCTATTATGATTCCTCCAGATCAAGAAAGCCATATTTGTCTCACCTTTCTAACCTTTTCACAATCCTCGTGGCTGGAACGGGAGGCATCCTGAGAGTACCAGGGAAAAAGTAAGTCCCCTTTTTTACCACTTTGTCGTCTCCATAGTCTCTATTTGATTAGACGCCTGGTGGAAAACTGTGTCAAATTCCAGGGGAAGTCTAATAGTTCAGGCTATTCATGTTGTCTCACAGTTTGCTATGTTCTGGCGGAATCGGTATTATTTACAACCTCCAAAAGTCTGCTATACTTTACCAGAGTTGCTACTATTTACGTTCTTTGAAAGTACGCTGTGCTGCAGGAGAATTAACTAATTCTTGACAAAAGGAGGGGGAAATGTCGGCATCAGTATTAAAAGCGCTGGGTTACTTTTTTGGAACAGTTGGGGGAGCAAGTCTGGTACTGGGCGTTGTAACACGATTAGCAGGGGGGCCGCACGGAGCTATTATGTTCAAAATTATCCCAGTCTCCTATGTACACTTTGCTGAAGCTTGTTTCTTGTTTGCCATTGCTCTTGGCGTAGGTGCTATACTAGAAGGAAGGGCAAAAGAGAAAAAATAATTCCTCTGCAGCCTCTGAGACAGAAAATCTAGTAATGGGTTAGACTCCCGTCCTTCTTGGCTCTCCTTACCCCCACTCCAAAAGCATAAATGCCGAGGGGTAGTAAAACCACCGAAAACAAAGCCAGTATGAGTATGTCAAAACCTAGTGCCTGGAAAGGGTAGCTTTGTAGGAGCGCATGGCGCATGGCCCTGAGGGAATAGGTAATAGGCAAGAAATAAGAGATCTTTTGGAGCCAGTCCGGCAATATAGTAATAGGAAACAGTACCCCGCCAAAAAGAGTGGAGAAACTTCCCATCACCCAATTCAAGGGATCTCCCCGTTTAAAAACCATAATGAAGCTAGCGGATATGATACCCAAGCTGCTAAAAGCAAGAATAGTTAAAATGAGAATCAAAAGGGCCGCCGGGATATTGGGTCTAGTCATGTTTACCCCGAAGAAGAACACTCCGAGCAAGATATAAGCTAGAACTCTGATGGAAGTTAAAAGAAACTGCCAGATTGAAGAAAAAAGGACAATACTGTGAACCCTGGTGGGGGTAACCAGCATAGCCTCAAGAGTTCCCAGCATCTGTCCCTGCCTGATGGTACCGGCAAAGCTACTCAGGCCGACTCCCAGGTAGTCGGAAAAGGCAATCCCGATCAAGACAAAAGAGAAGTAATCGCCTCCGTAGGAGGCAAGATAGGGTATAGCTGCCTTGCCGAACAATTTAGCAATAAAGTAAAAGGTCACTACGGAAAAGAGGATACCAAAGAACTGAAAGAAAAAGGAAAGACGATAACTGGCGGTGATGGAAAAGTCCCTTCTGACGAAAGCGAGGATTTTTCTCCACATCATAGAAGTACTCCCCTTCCGAGGTGAATGATATTCTCTAGGTATTGTCACCTTTTCTCTTAACCACTTCCGCAAACACATCTTCCAGAGGAACTTCAAAATGGCTGCAATCAAGGATGCTCGCTCCCGAGGTAACTAGAGCCTCGATAACTAAGGGCAAAGCACTCTCGTGCTCAAGAAGACGGACTTCCAGGATAGAAACTGAAGGATTGGCGGGATCAGGCCGATAGGAAATATGTGCCACCTTCTTATCCTTACGTATTTTCTCTACAGTCTCATCCGTCAAAGCTCGCAGTTTCAAGACATATCTATCCTCTTTGCTCACAGTCGTCCTCATTTCGGAAGGTGTTCCTAGGGAAAGAATCTTCCCCCGGTCAATAATGGCCAAACGGTCGCAGATCTGCTCTGCCTCCTCAAGATTATGGGTAGCTAGGAACACAGTTTTTCCCTGTTCCTTCACTAATTTTTCCCGGACGAGCTTCCTAATATTCTGAGCAGCGGAAGGATCTAAACTTTTGGTGGGCTCATCAATGAAGAGAATTTCAGGATTATTGATCAATCCCCGAGCCAGGGCAAGCTTCTGTTTCATCCCGGTAGAATAGGTGTAAAAAAGATCATCCACTTTGTCCTGAAGCTCGAGAGTCTCCAATACTCTATTGATTCGCTTCCTGGCCTGAAAGGATGACATATTGTGGAGGGTGGCAAAAAACTCGAGGTTCGCTCTTCCGGAAAGCCGCCAGTAGAAACTTCGCTCCTCACCAGTTACCAGACCAATGGAGCGCTTGATATTCTCTTCGTCATGGAAAACGTTGTGGCCACCCACCCAGGCCTCTCCTGCATCGGGCAAAACCAGGGTGCAAAGTAGCTTGATGAGCGTGGTCTTGCCTGCTCCGTTGGGACCCAGGATACCGAAAAGCTCACCCTCTTCAACTCGAAGGTCTACTCCACTCAGTGCGGTGATGGTTTCCCTGCGAAGGGGGTGACGAGCGATTTGCGACAGTTTCCTTCTCCGGGGAAATCTCTTAACTAGTCCCACAGTTTCAATAGCATAGGCCATCAGCTACCTCACCATACTCAAGGGCAATTGTCTTGCCAAATTTCGATTCCAGGAGTCTCTACCGCTTTTGCTCCCCAAGAATTGTAGCTAACCGCTGCGAGCTGTCAATTTGGGCGCTAAGGTTAGCCTACTTTGGCAAGTTCGAGTCGGTGGGGGAATTTGAGCTTCAGGGCTTCTCTTATCCTGGGATGCTTTTGCAGTCGGGGATCCTTCTCTACCAGGCGGAAAGCTTCCTTTCTAGCTAGAAATAAGATTTTGCGATCTTCTATGAGGTCCGCTATCTTTAGGTTTAGCATACCCCACTGCCTGGTTCCAAAAAAATCTCCAGGACCCCGGAATCTTAAGTCCTCCTCCGCTATCAAGAAACCATCAGTAGTCCGGCACATCGCTTTCATGCGCTGACGAGCTTCAGAGGAGATCTTCTTTCCTGTAAGAAGAAAACAGTAAGACTGTTTTGCTCCTCTTCCGACCCTGCCTCTCAGTTGATGAAGCTGGGCCAGGCCAAAGCGCTCCGCATTCTCAATGACCATGAGGATGGCATTTGGAACATCTATTCCCACTTCAATGACAGTGGTAGAGACAAGTATATCGATCGTACCTTCTCGTAAGAGGTTCATTATCTTTTCCTTCTCCTCCCTCCTCATTCTTCCATGCAGGAGCTCGACCCTGTAATTTGGGAAGATCTCATCCTTGAGGTGCTGATGAGCACTGAGGGCTGCCTTAAGATCCAGTTCCTCAGATTCCTCAATAAGAGGAAAAACGAAATAGGTCTGTTTTCCCTCTTTGAGCTTATCATCAAGAAACCGATAGACCTCACTCCTTCTTTTCTCACTGGCCCATTTGGTAATAATGGACCTTCGGCCTGGGGGAAGCTCATCAATTGTAGAGAGGTCCAGATCTCCATGTGAGGTCAAGGCCAAAGTTCTTGGAATAGGAGTAGCTGTCATAACCAAGACATCGGGAGATCTGCCTTTCTTCCGAAGCCTGAGGCGCTGCATCACACCGAATCTATGTTGCTCATCAATTACCACCGTTCCGAGATTTTGAAATTCTACCTCCTCCTGAATTAGGGCGTGAGTTCCTATGATGAGGCGCACCTTACCTTCTCTTGTTCCGGCGAGAGCATTCTCTCTTTCTTTCTTGGGAAGATCGCTCACCAGGAGGACTGGCGTAATCCGGAGGGGATGAAGAAGCTCTCTGAAGCTTATATGATGCTGCTGGGCCAAAATCTCCGTAGGAGCCATAAGAGCAGCCTGATATCCGTTGGCCATAGCTGTGATGAGAGATACCGCAGCTACAATGGTCTTTCCAGAGCCTACGTCCCCTTGTAAAAGACGGTTCATGGGCTCAGGTTTTCTCATATCGGCAAGAATTTCCTCTATTACTTTTTTCTGGGAGAGGGTGAGAGTGAAAGGAAGAGAGGCGAGGAACCTTCCAATGAGTTTGCTGTCTGTCTTAAAAGAGATTCCTGGCTGCCTTTTTTGATCCTTTCTTTTGGCAGCCAGAGCAGATTGAAGAAGAAAGAATTCCTCAAAGACTAATCTTTGCCGGGCTCGGGCCTCCTTAGCCATATCCTCGGGAAAGTGTATATTATCCAGAGCTTCCCTCAAAGAAATAAGAGAGTAATGCTTCTTGATATCCTCAGGCAAGGGATCTTCCAGATACGAAGACTTTTCCTCTAGATTTGTTTTGATGATGCGCCGCAGCATACGGTGAGAAAGTCCCTGGGTGAGGGGGTAGAAGGGAACAATGCGCCTCAGATTAATGGAGTCTTCTTCGCTGCCAGTTAAGAGCTCAAATTCTTCCACGTTGATTTGTTTTTCTCCAAGGTTCCACTGGACCTTGCCACTTATAAGAATCTCAGCTCCCTTCCTTAAGACCTGCCAGATATAATCCTGATTGTAC
>Ga0209978_10000541_pt1 | contig 14591 bp, 8 predicted proteins | sample BentaG_FD_182805 | JGI IMG/M metagenome (GOLD analysis project Ga0209978, IMG submission 182805) | Deep subsurface microbial communities from South Atlantic Ocean to uncover new lineages of life (NeLLi) - Benguela_00093 metaG (SPAdes)... | ecosystem: Environmental > Aquatic > Marine > Oceanic >...
TGGGTTTGCCTTGTCGCCCGGAAATATGCACCAAGTGGTGATGATGGACTTTCCGGTGAGTATGGGTGGTTATAGTTTTACGAAGACCCCCGACGACCCTTGTGTCATTAACATGATAGGTTGTCCCTTTGGAGAAACCGTTGGCGCACCACCCGTTGAACAATTTCGTGAAGCAAGATACAGGATGTTAGGGCTGGAATTTAGTGATTACGAAAAGGAAATTAGAGAGCATTTGAGTGGTATGCTGCCGAAGGGATTATTTGAATTCGACAGGGATGTTGAGAGCATTACCGTAAACCGTTGGTCGCATGGTTACGCTCACTGGGGCTCAGCACTTTTTGACCCTGACATGTACGAAATGGCAGTAAAAGGACGACAGCCATTTGGCCGAATTACCGTTGCCAATGCCGACTCGGACGCTAATGCTTATATTCATGTCGCAATAGATCAGGCTTGGAGAGCAGTGAAGGAATTGGGATAAATGGAAATAATGTAGTTTATCTCTTGGGGTACAATTATTAATTTCCCATAAGCTCTTTTAAGACATAGATTTAGGAAGCAGCCGGATGGGACCTGTTTTCATGATTCTGGGTCAGAGCGCGGCCACGGCCGCTGCCAAATCTCGAATTTTTCCCATGAAGAATTCTCCGCTTGCTTCTCTTCTCATCTAACCTACCCTCTTCTTGATATATTTTCTCATCAGGACAAGCGCCGCCAGCAATCCCAGAAAACATAACCCTGAGATAAACAGGAAAAAGTACCTGTAGCCCAAGGTTCCAGGGTACCCATCCAGCAGAGCGCCTCCAACCAAAGGGATAAAAATGTCAGGCGTGTAGCCTATAACCGAGACAACACCGGTGGCGGTTCCCGTCACAACCAGAGGAATTCCCACTTCTTCGAATGTCGCGAAATAAACACCTCTTAAGGCATAAATCGCTATAGAAGCAATGACGGTGTTGACCACCAGGATAAAAACAAGGCTGGGGCTTCCTGGAGTGACGGCAAACACGCCGAAACTGATGATAAGGATGATGAAGGACCAGGCTATCGTCTGGAAAGCACCTATCCTATCGGCCAATAAACCGGCCCCCAAGGCCGATATTTGCATACACCCCTTACCGATACCCAGAGCTGCCCCAAAGACAACACTCATCCTGAAGACATCGGTGGCATAGGGTGTAAAATAATAGGATCCCCAATAAGCGCTGTAGGCTGTGAGGATGATGAGGGCTATGAGCCAGGTCACAGGCATCTTGATCACTTTAAGGATATCCTGTACTCCGATCTTCATTCCCTCCTCTGGTCTGTCTGCGGGACCAGGCTTAGAGTCCTCGAGTACAAACCAAGCCATGATTCCGATCAGTATATCCATGATCGAGAACATGACGATCACCCAAGACAAACCGAAGGCTTCACTGCCGAGCTTGGCAAACAGGGCCAACAAGGCTGTAGAAGTGATGACCCCGGCCACTCCGCGTCCACTTTCCAGGATTCCGAAAGCCCTTCCCTGCTGAGTTGAGGGAGCCCAGCTTCTCGTGGCCTTGATGAGTGCTGCCCAGAAGGTGAACGTCACGCTGACTCCCCAGAAAGCATGTACAGCGATGCAGATTCTGTAGGAGGGAAAAGTGGCAAAATACAATCCAGCCAATCCTGTCGAGATCATGGAGATGGTGATGAGCCGCTTCGGTCCCACTTTATCGGCCAACCATCCCCCAGGGAAATAAGAGATCATCGCCGTGACACCAAAGACACTCATCAGGACACCTAATTGAGTGTTGTTCAGCTGGAGAGCTTCCCGCATCGGAAGATAATAGACTTCTCTTAGATAAGGCAACAGATAGATGACTCCGCCTGACAGACACAAGCACAGCATGATCATCCAGCGGCGGAGCGTACTCATAGCCGATATCCCTGAAAAAGCTTATAACACAGAAAAAAGGGGGGAAGCAACTTTAAAAAAAGTTACCTCCCCCCTTTATTCCGTAACTCAGTAACACCGTAACTCCGTCACTCAGTTTAAGAAAAGACTTCTTTCTATACTGGCGATTGATAACTTGATCAGTCTCTTCTTATTAATATTCCGGATTTACTGAGTCAAAGTTTCCTACCGGCATGGCAAGACTCAAGAGAAAGCTAATCCTTACTTGATTCTCGAAGAGGACGAGCCGTTGACCTTTTTCATCGTATAATATCCTTATCCAAACGCCATTCTGGAATACTCCCTTTAAATAGGCTTGATTAAAGTCTGTTTTTATATTTTATTAAACAATCATGTGTTACACTATTTTACTCAGCAAGATGAAGAATCTTACTCCGATAGCACTTTTGTTCGTATTGCTCTCGGTTCCCAATGATATTTTTGGACAAGCGGATGTCATTGTTGCAGGGGACATACAAATAAAGGAAGTCATTATACCAATGGAAGATGGGATAAAATTGGCGGCCGATTTGTATCTGCCGGTGAACATGAAAAAGGACGAACGACTTCCTGTAATACTGGAATATTTGCCGTATCGTAAAGATGAAACCAGGTCCTGGCGTCTTGGCAGCTACGATTATTTTGTGAACCATGGATATATCGTTGCTCTTGTTGATATTAGGGGAACTGGACGTAGCGAAGGAAAATTGGTGGATGGAGAATATTCGGAACAAGAACAATTGGACGGCCTGCAGGTAATTGATTGGTTATCCAAGCAGCATTTTTCGAACGGAAATATAGCTATGTATGGTCTTTCATGGAGTGGCTTTAATGCACTTCACCTAGCGATGCGACATCCTCCTGCCTTGAAAACCATTATTTCGTGTATGTCTACCGATGATATCTATGAAGATGATATCCATTTCATTGATGGGATGCATCATATTGATACCTATGAATTGGGCATGGATATAGCCAATATAATACCTGGGCCACCCGATTTTGATATTGAAGGGGATTATTTTAAAAACCGCTTCGATACACAACCGTGGATCTTGAAGTATAAGAAACAACAAGCTGATGGTCCATTTTGGGACAGGGCTTCTTTAAATAGAGATTACTCATTAATCGATATCCCCATTTTTATTGTCGGTGGGTATTATGATGGTTACCGGGATTTCGTGCCGAGAATGGTGCAAAATGCTGACGTGCCTTACAAAGCGTTACTAGGCCCATGGAATCATAGTTTCCCTCACAATGCTTATCCAGAGCCTGCTATTGAATGGCGAGAGATGGCTGTGCGTTGGCTGGATCATTGGATGAAAGGAAAGGACACAGGTATTTTAAAAGAGCCGTCGGTCTACTATTACCAACGCGACTGGCACGAACCGGGAGAGGAACTTACGCATATTCCTGGTCGATGGTACACTGCTGACCAGTGGCCCGAAACCAGGGAATCCATTCTTTACTTAAACCAGGACCACCATTTAGTGATCACACCTGCGCAATTTAAACATTCACTGGTTTACAACCCCACTACTCCCGACGCTACTGGTACTGCGATGTGGTGGGGCGACTGGAAACCGGATCAAAAAAATACAGACGCACACAGCTTGGTCTACGACTCTGAACCCATTACCGAAAGCTTAGCCATAATTGGAATTCCTCAGGTGACTTTACAAACGGCTACCGATGCGCCAGCAGCTAATTGGTTCGTGCGCTTATCCGATATAGCACCCAATGGCATGGTTACTTTCATTACTGGAGCCGGTTTTAATGCCAACCATGTGGAATCTTCAGAAAAACCAATCCGCTTGACCAAGGATAAAATTTATACGCTTAATATTGATTTGCATGTCACTTCATGGACCTTTCAAAAAGGACATAAGATTCGAATCTCTGTAAACAATGCCCAATGGCCCATGATTTGGCCTTCTCCATACCCCATGACGACCTCAATCAGGTCGAATGACAAGCTTAAATCATTTTTAAAATTACCGGTGCCCATCAAGCCAACACCACTGGCAAAACCTTTTCCAAAGCCTGTAGCAGACCCGCCGAAGTTAGACGGTTATGAATCCATCGCCGAAGGAACGGTCTCTGGCTATGCGGAAATAGCAGACATCGTGCGAGACGAGCGCACGCGAACAACAACTATACTGGCCAAGAATTCGGGTAGCGATCAATACCCATGGGGAATTCACCATTACACGGAATTAGTAACATACATAGCAAATGATGATAAGCCTGCAAACTCCAGTGTCCAGAGTACCTACACCATTTCCGTTGAACAAAAAGACCGAATCTTAAAATGGACCGGAATCCTCGACTTTTCCAGTGATGAAAAAACTTTCTTCTATAAATACAAAAGAATATTAGAGAAAAACGGCAAAGTGATCAAAGAAAAGGAATGGGTAGAAGATATTCCCAGATTATGGTAAAGCCCGGACTGCTCATTCTCTACGCTAATATTGAGGCTACCTTGCTTAAGCCGGGCACCATTGCTTAAGTCTGGTAGGGATTCCGCTGAGCGGGAGGGCGTCCGTCAGCGATTGCAATCCAATAAAATATTCAATGTTCAACACGGAACTTTCAATGTTCAGTTTTATGCGGCAGATGGTCGATGTTTTTTGTTAGCCGAGGAGAAGGGGGAGTATTTCTGAGGGGCTCTGTTGCTGCTTTTTGTCGATTCTAGGATCAATTCTGTCTTGAACTTAATGGTTTGGACGTTTTGGTTGAATTGTGCCGATTTTTGAGTCGTTGACCTTGTCGTTATGGGTGTGATAGTTCCATTCTAAGTAGTCAGTCATCGTCGGAAATCATGCCATTTGGAACCGCAATATTCAACCAACACCAAAAATATATAATCGCAGAATGAACTTGCAATTAATAGTTGACAAGCAATCAAAACAACAGCACAATTTATCCGACACGCGAATCTGTTGTATTTAATATTTTACTCTTGATATTTAAATGAGAGGTATTGTTATGAAAACAAGTGCGATACATTTGCGATCAAAACACCAGAGTCGCCGCTCTTCAGCGACCGAAATTCTGGCAATGAGTTTGAGCTTTATTCTGTTGTGCGGGTGTGGAGCCTTAGGCGCCGCGGAGGCTGAAGAAAGACCTCAATCCCTCATTCCTTTTGTGGATCCAGCGACGATCGACCCAAAGATCCCCCCGCCGTCTTCCATCATCGGGCATGAAGTGGGTGAGAAGGCTGTTCGATACGATCCGCTGATGCGTTATCTCGAGGTGTTGGCGGCTTCCTCGGACCGCATCACAATGAATCCCATTGGCAAGACCCACGAGGGTCGAACGCTGGTTCACTTGATCATTACCAGCCCCAAAAACCACCAGCGCCTGGAGCAAATCAAAGCCGGCAACGCAAAACTCGCCGACCCGCGAAAACTCCCAAACCCCAAGGCCGGGAAAAAACTCCTCCAGAGCCATCCGGCAACGGCGATCATGACATACAGCATCCACGGCGACGAACTTTCCAGCACCGACGCGGCCATGCAGCTCGCCTATCAGCTCGTGGCCGGAACCGACGAACGAACGAAATCCCTCCTGGATCAAGTCGTTACCATCATCGATCCCCTACAGAATCCCGACGGACGCGAGCGCCATTTGGCCTCCATCGAACAGCGCACCGGGGCGATTTCCAGCACCGACGGCCAGCACATACAGCACAATTCCATAAACGGCAGAACCAATCACTATCGATTCGACATGAATCGCGATTTAGTATCTCTGGTGACCCTCGAGAATCAAGCCCGCATGAAAGTCATCACCGAGTGGAAGCCCCACTTCATGGTCGACTCCCACGAGATGGGCGCGCTGGAAGGCTACCTGATGGACCCCCCGCGCCAACCCCTGAGCCCCCTGTTTCCAAAGAAAAACTTATACTGGCGAGAACAATACGGTTTCGACCAGGCCGCCGCCTTCGACGCCCACGGCTGGAGCTATTACGCCAAGGATTGGAACGTGGATTTCGCGCCAATTTACAACGCCTCATGGGTCAACTTCAGCGGCGGCGCCGGGATTCTCTACGAGCAGGCCGGCGTCTCCAGCGCGGCGTACAAGCAGGAAACCGGACACATCTTAACTTATCGCGAAGCCGTTCATCACCAGCTCGTCAGTTCGCTGGCCAACCTCAACACCTTGAAGAACAATCGCCAAGAAATACTCGCCGACTACCTCGCGGACCACATCGAAGCCGTCAACGGCGACGGCGCCCTGACAGGGACATTCCTCATGCCCCCCCACCCCGACCGAGCCCGCGTCGCTCGCTTCATCGAACTCCTGGGCCGCCAATCCGTGGAATACAGCTTCACCCGGGAATCCGCTCACATTACAACCGCCACCGACCTCTTTGGAAACAAAACCGGCCATCTGGAACTCCCCGCCGGCACCTTGGTTGTGAAGTCCGACCAGCCGTTTCGACGCGTGGCTCACGCGCTCTTACGCTTCGACATACGCCCAGACAGCAATTATCTGAAGATCGAACGAGAAGAATTGGAGAACCATCGAGGGTCGCGGTTTTACGACGTCACGGCCTGGAGCCTCCCCATGGCATTCGGCCTGGAGTCCTATTGGGTCGATGAAATCCCGGATCTCAAACTCGACTCGAAACCGCCGCAGCCCGCGGAGAAAACCCTCGATTGGCCAAGCAAACCCAAATACGGTTACATCATCGAGTTTTCAAGCGCGGTGATTTACGACGTCATGGTTCGACTCTTCGAGCAGAACTGCCATTTGCGCGCGGCCACAAAACCCTTCGTTTTCCAGGGCCACAACTACCGCCCCGGAGCCATCGTCCTGCGTGGCCACGAGAACCCCGAAAATCTCGGCGACATCCTTCAAAAAATCGCCCGCGACTTCGACGTCAACATCCGTCCGGCGCAAACGGCATCGGTCGGAAAAGTAGGTCCGGACCTCGGAGGCCCCAAGTTCGTTCTCTTACACGCCCCGCGTGTCGCCATCATGGCCGGCAACATGTCAAACTCGGCCGGAGCCGTATGGCACCTCTTGGACTACCGCCTCAAGATGCGCGCCTCGCCCATCGAAAGAAGTAGAGATCTACGCAAGTACAACGTATTGATACTCCCCGGTGGCGGTCCCGTTTCAGACGGCGTCAAAAAATGGGTCGAGGACGGCGGCACACTAATCGCCCTCGGCGAAGCCGCATACTCGATAGCAAGAAAAGACAGTGAATTCTCGTCCGTCAGAAGGCGGCGGGACGTACTTGACAAGTTGGACGTCTATCAGGAAGATCTTGAAAGAGAACAACAAGCCGACAATATCAAAATCGACTTTGACGACCTCTGGGGCGACGGGAAAGTGAAACAAGGCCGGAAGAAAAATGCCGGCCAAAAAGAAACCAAGGACAAGGAAGAAAAATCGAAAAAATCGCCCTCCTCGGGCAAGCCTGAGAAACTCAAACGCATCGACGAATGGCAAAGAATCTTCAGCCCATCCGGCGTCTTCGTCAAAGCCGGTATTGACCAGCGGCACTGGCTCGGTTCCGGACTCGGCAAGTTCTTGCCCGTCATGGTCGGAGGCGACAGCGTTATGATGTCAATGCACCCGACCCAGACGCCGGTTCGGCTCGTCGACGAGGATGACTTGCGCCTGAGCGGTCTGCTGTGGCCGGAAGCTAGAAAGCGGCTCGCCAATTCGTCCTTTGCGACTGTCGAACGCCATGGCCGCGGCCAGGTGATACTTTTCGCTTCAAATCCAACGTATCGTGGCTGGTATCCGGCAATGGAAAGGCTGTTTTTGAATGCCGTTTTTCTGGGTCCGGGCATGGGTACAAGCCAGAAAATGCCTTGGTAGCGCAGGCCGGATCAGGAAATTCACTATATCTCAATGCAGTAATTGTAGGATTCTCCCTACTAGTATCTCAATCAGCCACCGCCTATAAGTGAAAGAATCTTCACTTCATCCCCTTCACTTAATGTATACTCTATATCCCGGGGATAACCATTCACCAAACAAACCTTTCCCAATCTTTCAGGTATATTCAAATGGGAGATTAGATCCTGAAGAGTAAGATGTTCGGGTATAGATATATTATTATCCTTATCAAGTTTACCCTCTCCATATTTTTTCAAAATTGTATACAGCTTTACCTTTACTTCCATACTAATCACCCTTCTTCAAGTCCCAATTCCCTAAGTTTATCTTTTGAAGGCTTTCCTGTTATTAAATCCCATCCCCTTGCCTCATAGTATTCATTTAACATGCCTTCATAGTCCTTAATGGCGCATCTCTGCTCATCTTTATAAATACCAAATGATGGTATTTTCCTAACTCTTTCAGGTATTAAATCATCATTACGGCCAAAGCCCTCCCTCATATTAAATAACCGCTGTAAATTAGTAACCCTTTCTCCGACTTTTAATAGCTCCCAGCCATCTATCTCCCAGCCAGTCAATGCTGAAAGCATATCTGCATAGTTATCTATATTTAATCCTCCATACATGAAGAATTTACAGATGCTTAATATATCAGGAATTATTAAACCGTCCTGAAGTATTTTGACGCTCTTTCCCTTTCCCTTCTCATCCCACCTGTGAACAGTATTCGGATCCGGAAGACCGTATTTAACCATACCAAAGTCGAGTTTTCCAGAATCATATGCCATTCCCTCCAGTGGATGTATGTGGCACATCCCCCTGTTTGCCGTGCCGTAGGCTACAGCGAGGGCTTTACCTGATCTCGCATCATGGGCAGGCGCTTCAAGCCCTTTCCCTTGAATCGCAAACTCTTCAGATCCTTTACCTAATTTTTCCGAAGCGATCTTTACCCCTTCCGCCAGTATATCTCCAATGCCTTCCCTCATCGATATTAGCCTTACCAGTTCAGGAAGAGCATCAGGATTGCCCCAGCTCAAATCCAGGTCTCCGATATCTTTCTTTTTAATAACTCCATGCTCATAGCATTCCATAGCAAAGGCTATGATAGCACCTGCAGAGATGGTATCAATGCCATATTCGTTGCACAAATATGTAGCGTGGATTGCTGCTTCTATATTATCATTTAAGACAAATGCGGTAAAAGCCGATAGCGATTCATATTCGGAGCCCTCATGTACAGGTGTTTTATATTTACCCTCTTTAACCTCTGCAATCCTTCCACAAGCAATAGGACATCCCCGATAGCATGCATGATTTTTTATTAATTTATTATTATAGAATTCATCATATATCTTTTCTGCCTTCCCCCAGTGATTTGAGTGCCAGTTCTTTGTCGGCCAGTCACCTGCAGCGTCATTCGGAACCATCTCACCGGTAGTTCCGTGCTCTTTAAATCCTGCGGCAACCTCATTCTCTCGGACAACCTTCATAGCTTTCTTTATTACTTCTTTAAGCTTCTCCGGCTGCGCAACACTAACCTCCTTTGAACCTTTTACTGCAATACCGATAAGATTCTTTGAACCCATAACAGCACCAACACCGCATCTTCCTGCTGCGCGCTGATCACTCATTGCAACAGCAATTTTTACCAGCTTTTCTCCAGCGGGCCCTATGCACATAACAGAAATCTTTTGGTCATCTAATTCATCACGAATCATTTTTATTTTTTCTGATATTGATTTACCTGTTAAATGCTCTGCTGGCTTTATTTCAATATCTTCATCATTTATTACGATATAGACAGGTTTTTCAGATCTATCCTCTATAATAACTGCATCATAACCTGCCCTCTTCAGATCAGGCCCGAAATCAGTTCCGCATTTTGACTCACTCCAGGCATTTGTTAACGGTGATTTGAAACATACCATTACACTTCCACCTCCAGGGATGCGGTTTAATGATAATGGGCTTGTAGCAAAAATGAGCTTATTGGCTTTTGATAGGGGATCAATCCCCTTTTTGAGTTCATCGTACAGAATCCTTGCTCCGTATCCTGCACCTCCTAGATATCTTCTTAAAACCTTGGGATCGATGTTTTCTACAGTCACTTTTCTATTATTTAGTGATATCCTCAGCTGTTTTCCTGCATATCCATAAGTAGGTTTATCCATAGATAGCTCCTTTATTTAAATTTCAATCAGTCGCCGGTGACTAAAGTGTAAATAGCTGCACATAAATATTAAAACAACTTTCTAAATCTGTTTTATAGAATAATAATTTACAGCCATGTAATTGTCAAAATAAGAGAGACGACCAATTTCGGCTTACGGCCTGCCTTTCTCTCTGTCTACGCTTGACCCATGACGTTACCGCTATGAGCCCAAGACTCGATCAGGAGTGCGGTGGGCTCCGCTTCTCTGGGAGGACTTTCACCTCCAATCACTGGGCGCTTCGTGGCGCACTAAAAGTATACGCCGATTCACTGCGTAAAACTATACACCGCTTGACAATTCTAAAGGGATTAAGATATGAATATTAAAAAAGAACGATTTAAAGGGAGTATTTGCTATGAAAAAAGAGGAAATATTTAAAAATCTGTTCGATGCCGTTGTAGAGATGAATGTACAAAAAGGTAAAGATGCTGCCACGCTACTTATTAAGGAAAATTATAATCCTTTGGAGGGTATCGAGAACGGTTTGTTAAAGGGGATGAAAGTTATAGGAGAGAAATTTAAAAAACTTGAAATATATTTACCAGAACTTATGATGGCTGCAAGAGTATTCAATTCAGCAATGACTATCTTAAAACCTCATATTTCATCGGACAGCAAAAGTACCCAAAAAGGTACTGTGCTAATTGGCACAGTTAAAGGTGACATACACCAAATCGGCAAAGATATTGTTGCTATGTTGTTAGAAACAGGGGGGTTTGATGTCCACAATATCGGTGAAGATGTATCCACTTCTACTTTTATAGAGGAAGCTGGTAGAGTTGATGCTGATATTATAGCCTTATCATCGCTCTTGACTACTACTATGGCATCCCAGAAAGATCTCATCGACATTCTAAAAGAAATAGGTCAAAGAGAAAAATATTTAGTTATGATAGGCGGAGCCCCAACTTCCCAAAAATGGGCTGATGAGATTGGAGCTGATATATATGGAGAAAACGCTGAAAGAGCAGTTTCACTTGCTTTAGAATTTATGTCAAAAAAAGAAAAATCATAAGAAGGCAAAAATGGTAAATCTTATAGAAATCATAGATAGGGCATTGGAAGGACCCTTCACTTCTGAAAATGACTTTAATTTAAATATCTTTGTTCCAAAGCTAAGGGAAGTAATAAAAAAATATGAAATTAAGTATGACCCTGAAAATCCTTTGTCCTGTGATGACGATTTGGCAGATAGTGTTTTTAAGGCAGGAATAGAGTTATTTGCCGATGTAGGAATATACTGTGTCGATACAGAACGTATAATAAAATTTACCGAGGAAGAAATTCTGGAAAGTTTGGCCGAAGCTCCTAGCTGCCCGGTATTTGGCGAAGGAAGTGATGCCAAGGCTCTGGTAGCTCGTAAGCCCGAAAGCGATATTGCTCCGTGGTGCTTTATAGGAGCAGGTGGAGCAGCCGTGTCCAATGAAACGCTTTTTGAAAGTATTTTAGAGGCCTATGCGTTATTTCTTCCTTTGGCCAATTCCATCACCACTCCGACAATTAAGCATATTGAAGGAAGACTTGTTCGTACTAAAAGTCCCTTGGAAATTATTGCCTGCATGCGATCCAGTACTTTAGCCAGGGAAGCTTTGCGAAAAGGTGGCCGTGCGGGTCTGCCTATTATGAATTCAATAGCTTCTGCAGGTTCGGATACGGCTAAAATTGCAGGAAGTCAATTTGGCCTTAGGCCAACTGATGGTTGGCTAATCGGTACTATATCGGAGATGAAGATTAATTTTGAGAGGTTAAATGAGATTACTTATGTTATGAATTTAGGAGGTCATATAGTTGCCGAAAGCGCACCCATTTTAGGTGGTTATTGTGGCGGGCCGGAAGGAACTGCTGTAACCAATGTTGCTTACCACCTTAATTCTATACTCTTAATGAAAGGTTCTTGCCAACTCACATTTCCAATTCATATCAATCATGGATGCACAAGTGTTAGGGATGTTTTATGGGCCAGTAGCGCTAGTGCACAGGCTATTAGCAGAAACAGCCATTTCCCTTTCTTTATTCTTAATTATGTGGCGGCCGGTCCGATGACGGAAATGTGCCTATATGAAATCGCAGCGACTGTGATAAACGCTGTTGTTTCCGGAGCATCTATAGAATTTGGAGGTGTTACAAAGGCCGTTGAAGTTGACCATTTCACGCCGATGGAACCAAAATGGGCTTCGGAAATAGCGCATGGCGTAATCGGGATGACTCGTTCACAAGGAAATGAGATTGTTAAAAAATTATTGGCAAAATATGAAGATAATATTCCAAATGCGCCAAAAGGCAAAACCTATGAACAGTGTTGGGATATGAAAACAAAACAGCCGATTCGGGAATATAAACAATTATATCAAAAAATCAAAGCGGAATTAGCTGAATTAGGTGTCCGATTCAAGTTTTAAACAATCTGTTAGGTGCGCACATTTATAGAAGAAGGAGATTATTGTGAGTATAAAAATTGTCAAGAATTATGTTAACGGTCAATGGCGAGAAGCAGAAAACACCGGCTACTTAGATGTGGAAAACCCAAGTACCGGTGAAATTCTTGCTAAAACACCTTTATCAAGCCAGGCGGAAGTAAACCAGGCAATAGATGCCGCATACGAAGTTTACATAAGCTGGAAGAACCTTCCGGTTGCACGTCGTGTTCAGCCTTTATATAAACTTGTTGATTTACTTCGTCAAAATGAAGACAAGATTGCTCGGCTGCTGGTTTCCGAAATGGGCAAATCAATTCCTGATGCTATAGCTGAAATGAAACGTATATTCGAAAATATTGAAGTTGCCTGCGGAATGCCGGTTCTTCAACAGGGAGACAAGCTCATTGGTGCTTCATTCGGAATTGACGGCGAAGTAATCCGTCTTCCTTTAGGCGTTTTTGCAATGGTAGCGCCCTTTAATTTTCCAGCTATGGTGCCTTTCTGGTTTTTGCCATATGCATTAGCAACGGGCAATACCTATATCGTAAAAGCCTCTGAACAAGTGCCGTTAACCATGCAATTGATAACCGAATATATTGACCAGTGTGACTTTCCGCCCGGAGTGTTTAACCTTGTTAATGGTGACAAGATTGCAGTTGATACATTTATGGAAAGTCCCAAGGTAAAGGGCGTATCTTTGGTAGGCTCAAGTAATACATGTAAAATTATTGCCGAAAAATGTGCTAAGGCTAATAAGCGTTTCCAGGCAATGGGATCAGCCAAAAATCATCTCGTTGCTATGCCCGATGCCAAAATGGATGATATGATTCGTAACATGATTAGTTCCTGTTACGGCTGTGCAGGCCAGAGATGTATGGCTTCTTCTGCTATTGTTGCCGTTGGAGATGATATGTATAAAAAGGTCTGCGAAAAGTTTGTCAAAGGCTCAAAAGAGGTTATCGTAGCCAATCCTCTTGATCCCAAATTAGCTGATGAGCAAATGGTCATGGGGCCGGTCATTTCTGCCAAGAGTAAGAAGTTCATCCTGGAGATGATTGAAAAAGGCATAAAAGAAGGCGCTACTCTTGCTTTAGATGGTCGTGATTTGGTAATACCCGGTTGTGAAAAAGGTCATTTTGTCGGACCGACAGTCTTTACTGATGTAAAACCCGGCATGGATATTCATAACACCGAGATATTTGGCCCTGTAGTTGTGATACTCAAAGCCGATACTATTGATGAAGCGATCAATATAATAAATGAACATCAATATGGTAACGGTGCTTCCATCTATACCCAGAACGGATATTGGGCGAGAAAGTTTAAGCTTGATACAGAATGCGGCATGATAGGCATTAACGTCGGCATTCCCGCCCCTGTCTCATATCTACCTTTCGGTGGCATGAAAAAATCACAATATTCCGACATTAAAGCCCAAGGCAAAGCTGTAATTAATTTCTTCACTGAAGATAAAATCATTACCGAAAGATACTGGCCGGAGTAAAAATATTTGAAAGGAGATGAAGATAGTATGAATGCCAAACAATTATATGATGAACATATGATTACAAGTATGGTGGCTGGTTTTGAGCCGGTTACTGTAGAGCAGGCGTCAGGTTGTGTTATAACTGACACAGAGGGCAGGGAGTATTTGGATTGTTTTAGCGGGATAGCTGTTTGTAATGCCGGCCACGGCCATCCAAAAATAGTTGACGCTGCTCACCGGCAGCTAGACAAGCTGATACATTGCTGCACATATGTTTATTACAGTCCGCGTGCCGCTGAGTTGGCTCGAAAATTGGCCCAAATAACTCCAGGGGCTTTACAAAAAAGCTTTTTTGGCAATAGCGGTGCAGAGGCGCTTGAAGGCGCTATGCGGTTAGCCAAGCAATTTACTAATCGTACAGAACTTGTTTGCTTGACAATGAGTTTCCATGGACGAACGGTAGGAACGTTGTCTATCACTGGAAACTACAGTCGAAAAAAAGGAACTGGGCCTTACCTATCAGGAATTGCCTTTGCACCTGCACCATATTGCTATCGTTGCCCATTTAAATTGGAATATCCACAATGCGGTGTTGCCTGTGCCGAGTTTCTTGAGCATGTCTTTCGTTATCAAACTGCTGGAGGCGTGGCGGCTTTCATTGCTGAACCGGTATTGGGAGAAGGCGGTATCATAATA
>Ga0209978_10000542_pt1 | contig 14590 bp, 12 predicted proteins | sample BentaG_FD_182805 | JGI IMG/M metagenome (GOLD analysis project Ga0209978, IMG submission 182805) | Deep subsurface microbial communities from South Atlantic Ocean to uncover new lineages of life (NeLLi) - Benguela_00093 metaG (SPAdes)... | ecosystem: Environmental > Aquatic > Marine > Oceanic >...
TATTGTAGTCTCAAGATCAGTTGTGGTTAAACGAATCTGATCTTTATATGATTCAATAAGGATGTTACTCAGCGCAGGAATACTACTCCGCCTTTCGGCAATTGACTGAAGAAGAGTAAGGCATTTTATGAAGTCCTTTTTTACAATTTGGAATTCCATTACTAATCTCCTTATATTATATTAGTTTAATAAGATAAATAGAGTTTGTAAAATGGTTCAAAAACAATATAACGCTATAAAAACTAAGGACTTTTTATTGTAAGAAAATTGTAAAAAGCGATAGAATTTAAGTAAATTGGCGATTTCTACCGGTTAAAACAAACGATTATAATAGGCAATTTCATATTTTTATTGGATTCAGGTATTTAATTTTGATTTAATTTTTTCAATGGTTTCCATAAGTTTTTGGTCTTTTTGAATTTGTTGCTCAATTTTATGAATTGCATGTAAAACCGTTGAATGATCTTTTCCTCCAAATCGTTCGCCTATTTCAATGAGTGATAACCTAGATAGTTTCCTGGAGAGATATATGGCTATTTGGCGTGCAAGTACAATTTGTTTGGTTTTTTTCTTTGCTTTCAAATCGGAAATCTTGAGATTAAAATATGATCCAACGGATTTTTGAATAGATTCGATGGGGACGGATCGGTCTTCGGTTTTGATAACGTTTCTTAAAACATCTTTGGCCAAATCCAAGGTTACATCGGTGTGAGTAAGCTTTGAGAACGCCCCAATTCTTATAAGACATCCCTCCAAGACTCTGATGTTGGATGAGGTATTTGATGCCAAAAAGAAGGCAACGTTGTTGGGAAGGGGGATGTTTTCTAATTGAGCCTTTTTCTTGAGTATGGCGACCTTGGTTTCAATATCTGGGGGCTGAATATCCGCTATGAGGCCCCACTCGAACCGAGAACGCAGTCGTTCCTCGAAATTAGTGATATCCCGCGGGAACTTATCGCTTGTTACTACTATCTGTTTCCTCGCTTCATACAAGGTGTTAAAAGTATGAAAGAATTCCGCTTGAGTTCTCTCCTTTCCTGCTATGAATTGGATGTCGTCGATAAGGAGCACGTTCATGCTCCTAAATTTTTCTCGGAATTCATCCATCTTTTCATATCGGATTGAATTGATTAATTCATTGGTAAATTCCTCGGCAGACAAATAGGAAATTTTACTTAAATTTGAAACAATACCGTTCTGTATTACATAATTCCCTATAGCGTTTAAGAGATGCGTTTTGCCAAGGCCAACGCCCCCGTAAATAAAGAGAGGATTATAATTCTTACCAGGTAGGTTGGCTACTGCGAGACATGCCGCGTTGGCAAACTGGTTGCTTGACCCCACCACGAAGTTTTCGAAAGTATACCTTTTATTAAAATTGAAATGTGGTGATATATATGATTTATCTATCGGTAATAATTGTAATGTACTATCTCGATGTACGGGATTCCTTCGTAATTTAAAAATAATCTCGTACTCCTTGCCCAAAACATGTAACAACGCTCCCCTCATCAGCAACAGGTAATTCTCCCGTAACCAATATTCAAAAAATTTATTTGGAACCTCTACTTCAAAGAAGTGCTCCCTGAGGGAGAGTGGAACAATAGGCTCGATCCACACGCGGTAATCGCTATCGTTGATTTTATCCTTGACGTATCCAAGGACCGAATTCCAAATTTCTTCCATAACTATGGGGTTCATATATGATGGATTGGTAAATGAAAGGTAAAATTTGATGAATTTAGGTTTTCAACAGAATTATCCACAATTGTGGATAAGTAAAGCCCCCTTATGGAGAAAGAGATGGGTAATTAAAGGAAATCAAACATCTCTCAGAGAACGCCCACCGGAGAATTGAGAATAGAAAGGCATTAAAAACAATAGCACAAAATTGACCGGAAATCAAGTCTTTTGAAATAAGGGATTCAAATCAGGCCCCCGGTTCGACGGAAAAATTTAAAAACCCTTTAATTTCAACTTGATAATTCATTCCTTTTATTGGGGCAGATTTACAACTCACCGTCTATTTGTACCTTACATCAGATCCTTTGAGGAGAAAATAGCGAGGCCGACAACGGTTTCAGGGGCATCCATACCGATCAATTTAACCCCTTGTGTATTTCTTCCCACTACGGATATATCTGAAGCCCTTAGCCTGATAATTTTCCCCTTTGTGCTGACAAGGACAAGCTCATCCTCATCGACAACCCGCTTAATACCAACCACCTTCCCGTTGCGCTGGGTAGTTTTGATGTTGATGATTCCCTTACCTCCACGATTTTGAGTTCTATATGAAGAGGTTTTTGTTCGCTTTCCGAAACCATTTTCCGTAACCGTTAGAATGGTTGTTCCGTCCTTGACGATTTCCATTCCAACGACCTCACCTCCATTCACAGCGATGCCCTTTATTCCCCTTGCGGTTCTTCCCATGGGGCGGATCCTATTCTCTGAAAACCGGATAGACTTTCCGGATTTAGTTCCCAAGAAGAATTCTTGGTTTCCATCAGTTAATTTGGCGGAGATAAGTTCATCGTTTTCCTCTAAGTGAATGGCCAATATACCTCCGGTCCTTGGGTGGCTGAATGCCGAGAGATCGGTTTTTTTAACGATTCCGCGCTTAGTAGCAAAGGCGATATATTTACCGGACGAAAAGTCTTTTAAGGGGAGAATGGCGGTAACCCTTTCCTCTTGGCCCAAAGGGAGCAAATTTACTATTGCCTTCCCGCGCGATGCCCTCGCGCCCGGTGGAATTTCATGGACCTTAAGCCAATGAACCTTCCCGTAATTGGTGAAGAAGAGTATGTAACTATGCGTGCTGGCAATGAACAGGTTTTCCACAAAATCGCCTTCTTTTGTAATCATGCCGATTTTACCCTTTCCGCCTCGATGCTGAGATTGGTAAAGGCTAAGGGCATTTCTCTTTATATAACCCCTATGGGTAATCGTTACCACCATATCCTCTTCTGCAATCATATCTTCTACATCAATTTCCGAAATTTCTACGAGAATTTCAGTCCTACGTTCATCGCTGAATTTGTCCCGAATCGCTGAGAGCTCTTCGACAATGATATTCAGGATTAAAGCATCATTGGCCAAAACTTCCCTCAATCGGGCAATCGTCTTTATTACCTCCTCGTACTCCTCCAAAATCTTTCCCCTCTCTAGAGCGGTAAGCCTTTGGAGCCGCATGTCCAAAATCGCCTGAGCCTGTTCACGGGATAGGGATAACTTCGCCATTAATCCATCCCGAGCATCTTGGGGATTCCTGGATCGTTTTATAATGGCAATGACGGAGTTGATTTGTTCGATGGCGAGCTTTAAACCCTCCAGCATGTGCGCCCTGTTCTCAGCCTTATCGAGCTCGAATCGGCTCCTCTTCGTTACAATGCCTTTCCGGTGCTCGATAAAAAGGGAAAGCATGTCTTTAATATTCAGTAATCTTGGCTGATTGTCGACCAAGGCCAGCATGATGACCCCAAAAGAGAGTTCCATTTGGGTGTGATTAAAGAGTTGGTTAAGGATGACTTGGGGAACATCGCCCTTCTTCAATTCGATAACAACACGCATGCCTTCTCGATCGGATTCATCCCTCAACGTATAGATACCTTCGATTACCTTTTCCCTGACTAACTCGGCAATCCTCTCGACAAGTCGGGATTTATTTACCTGATACGGAAGCTCCGTGATCACGAGACAGTGGCGATCGGTTTTTTTGGGCTTTTCTATAATAACCCGAGCCCTTAGCCTAATAATGCCTTTTCCGGTTTCATACGCGGATCGAATGCCCTGTTTGCCGAGGATAAAGCTTCCCGTCGGAAAGTCGGGGCCCGGGATTATTCTTAGGAGCTCGTCAATATCCATCTGAGGATTGCGTATAAGGGCGATGACAGCTTCAATAACTTCGAAAAGGTTATGGGGGGGGATATTCGTAGCCATCCCCACCGCGATTCCCGAAGATCCATTGACGAGAAGGTTTGGAAATTTCGCGGGAAGGATAAGGGGTTCCGTTAGGGACTCATCGTAATTTGGAACAAATTCTACCGTATCTTTATCGATATCTTCCAACAATTCCGCAGCGAGTTTGGACATCCTCACCTCGGTATATCTCATGGCGGCAGGGGAATCCCCATCGATGGAACCGAAATTCCCCTGTCCGTCCACTAAGGGGTACCGCAACGAGAAGTCTTGTGCCATTCTGACGAGGGAATCATAGACGGCCCCTTCCCCATGGGGATGATATTTCCCAATTACATCGCCGACAACGCGGGCCGACTTCTTGTAAGCCTTATCCCAATGATTCTTCAGTTCATGCATGGCGTAAAGGGTTCGCCTGTGAACGGGCTTGAGGCCGTCACGGACGTTCGGCAATGCGCGGCCCACGATGACGCTCATTGCATATTGCATGTAGGAAGTTTTCATTTCGTCTTTGATGCTTATGGGAATATTTACTCGTTGCATTGAGTTCTCTCCTCCACGCTGAAAAATAAATCCTCATTAAAAACTAAAATATAAAGCACTGATTGTCAACTATAATGAGGTCTGGAGTTTCCGGAGTTTAAAGGGAACACCGTTGTCCATGAGCGAAATTTGCTGGAGAAGTGGGGTACCAATCGAAGGTGGGTAGGAAGGGGAAAGCCGGCCCTTTAGAGGCTGGAAGGGGTAAGTATTCCCCGCCCGTGGATCCCGAAAGGGTCACTTCGAAAGCACTGAAGCGAAGGGACAAAGGTGTTCCGTTATGAAAAATATAATTTGCTCTATAATCAATGGGTTAGTAAAATAATCCTCATATGGGTAAGGAAACTTCAGACATGGTGGTAGTATTGACAAATTGTGAGTATTATGATTATTTAGATTATTTAAGCACTTTTGATATGAGAATTTTGGGCCTTTTGGAGTAAGAATGAAAAGGACTTACCAGCCCAGCAATAAGAAGAGGAAAAGGCGGCTTGGATTTAGGGCTCGAATGCGGAGTAAGAATGGCAGGGAGATTCTGAGAAGGAGAAGGAGTAAGGGGAGGAGCCGGTTGGCCGCTTGATGAATAAAGGGACAATATCTTGATGGGTCTCGGTTAACGATGGGGAGGTCTTACGGGAGGGAAAATAGAATCTCGAGAAGGGTCGATTTTTGGAAGGATCGCGGGAGAAGAAAGAAGTTTGATACCGAACATTTTATGCTTATGTTGAGGAAAAACAACAAGGATGTTAAGAGATTAGGGCTGGTTGTGGGGAGGAAGGTGGGGGGAGCGGTTTCAAGGAACCGGATTAAGCGATTGATTAGGGAATTCTTTAGATTAAACAAGGAGAAGATACCCGAATCATCAGACCTCATTGTTTTGGCGAAGGAGAATATTGAGATCAATGGATACCAAGAGGTTTTCGAGGAATTGAAGGTCATACTGAATTAGGCGGCAAATTACGCAAGGGGCCGTGGAATTGGGGATCAGGAGAGGAGCAATTCTTTCAATTCGGTTTTACCAGCATGTAATATCGCCTCTTTTGGGGCCTACCTGCCGGTTTGTTCCCAGCTGTTCTCAATATACCATTGATGCCATTGAACAATGCGGATTCTTACGGGGAGTTTGGCTTGGGGTGCTGAGAATTCTCAGGTGCCATCCATTTCATCCTGGCGGTTGTGATCCGGTTCGGGAACGCGGGGAAAAGGGCTGAGGGATCATCCAGTATGGAAAAAAGGGCGATTATAGCCATAGTTTTATCGATACTCGTTCTTATGCTGTATCAAAAGTTTTTCTTAAAGGAGCAGCCAAAGAAGCGGGAGGAACAGAGAGGTATAGAGAGGATTGAACCGATACCTTTGGCCCCAGAAGTGTCCGAGAAGAGGCCTAGGGAGGAATTATATGAGGGCGCGGTTGGAAGAGAAGGGGAAAGGTTTGTATCCAAGCGAGCCGAGGAAAAGGAAAGGGAAAGGCTCGGGGATGTGTCTGTTCAGACGGAATTGTATTCGGCTATCTTCTCGAGTTACGGCGGACGATTGAAGAGTTGGAGGTTAAATCACTATATGAATGTCGTTGAGCAAGGGCGGTTCATCCGTTGGTTTCAGGAGACGGAAAGGAAGGTAAAGGGGTTCTTTGGATTTGGAGGAAAAACGCCTTTCGAGGGGAAGCCCGAACCGGTTGAGCTGGTGACAACAGAGGAGCTGGTGAACCTTCCTCTGGCAATCGAGGTCGAGGATGAGGGTGGGAATGTCAGCTTTGCCCCTATGGATGTTGACGGTGATTCGATCTTCTTGGGGGGCAATGTAAGGGAGGGAACCCTTTTGTTCAGGGGAAGTGCTCCCAACGGTCTTGAAGTATCCAGAAGATACCGGTTCTACGATGATCCGTATCGCGTTGACATGGAGGTTAGAATCAAAAACCGGGGGGGAAGACCAAAGAATGTGAGGGTAGCACTGGTATGGTTTGAGATGATGATGGAGACAGGGTCTCGGGCTTTTGCTGGTCCCGTGGCCATGGTAGATGGGAAGGTGATGGAAATAAAGGCGAAGAAGTTCAAGAAAGAAGAGTTATTATTATCAGGTGACATTCAATGGTTTGGGAGTTCAATGGGTGAAAAGAACGTTCTAGACCCGAAAAAGAGAAAACCCTTTTTCGCCTCCCTTATCGTGCCCAAGGAGAACGAGGGGATAAAGCTCGGGATAGGGATGAAAGATGAAAAGATAATGTATAGCCGGGTTGTATATCCTGCCCGCAGTATTCCCGGGGGGGGAGAGGCGGTATATTCCTACGAGCTTTATATCGGCCCGAAGGTTATCAGTCTTCTCAAGGGATTGAACGTTGGGGCGGAGAAGGTTGTCCGCTTTGGATGGTTTACGCCTATTGCCAAGATGTTGCTTCTCTTCATTAATCTTACCCATAAGGTTACGAAGAACTATGGAGCGGATATCATCATTATCTCCGTGTTATTGAAGATCTTATTTTGGCCCCTGACGAAAAAGAGCTATGTATCGATGAAGAAGATGCAGAAGGTCCAGCCAGAAATGGCGATGCTGCGCGAAAAGTACAAGGACGATAAAGCCCGGCTCAATAAGGAAATGATGGACCTCTATAAGAGGAGGAGGGTCAACCCATTGGGCGGATGCCTTCCAATGTTGGTTCAGATACCGATTTTCTTTGCCCTCTATTGGGCCCTCATGGGTTCCATTGAATTGAGACATGCCCCTTTTATCTTTTGGATTAAGGATTTATCGTACCGGGATCCGATTTACATTTCACCGATTTTGATGGGTGCATCAATGCTGTGGCAGCAGAAGATGACGCCGACAGTGGGAGATCCGAGACAGGCGAAACTGATGATGCTCATGCCCATCATCTTTACCTTTCTCTTTTTGAGTTTCCCCGCAGGGCTGGTTATCTATTGGCTGGTTACCAATATTCTAACGATAGGTCAACAGTATCTCATCAACAAGATGATGAAATAAGAGAGCTGTGAAAATGGAAGAGAAGGATAAGGATTTGGAGAAGGAAGAAGGAAAGGGCGATGAGGTTCTCGAAGAGAGGGAAAGTGGCGGGCTTTCCAATGGCACGCAAAAGCCCTTTAGCTTTGAAGAAGAAGGGTATTGGGAGTCCATTCCCGAGCAGGAGGACGCAAGGGAGAAGAGGGTGACGTGGCTAAGAAGGACCCTTGGCGAGATTATAGAGCGGATGGGGATCAAGGCTTATATAGAGGCACAACAAAGGGAGGGGGAGATTTTTCTCGAAATCAAAGGCGATGGAAGCGGGCTCATCATTGGCAAACACGGCCAGACCCTTGATGCCCTGCAGTATATCATGAATAAAATTGCCGCCCATAGGTACAGGGAGGTACGGGAAAAGGTTCTTTTGGATACGGAGAATTACCGTGGAAGAAGGGTTGCGGCCCTTGAAAGCATGGCACTTCGAATGAGGGAAAAGGTTAAGAAATCGAGGGAGGCCGTAACCATTGGACCCCTGAATCCCCAAGATCGAAGGATTATCCACGTCACGTTGAGCGGAGATGAAGATGTTCGAACGGAAAGCAAAGGGGAGGGGTTTTACAAAAAGCTCGTTATTATGCCCAAATCCAGGGGAAACAGGGAACAAGAGCCTTCCCCGGGCGGTACCCATCTTACGTAATGCTCCTTAATGGCGAAAAGGATACCATTGCGGCTATTGGCACACCCCACGGTGAATCCGGAATAGGTATCGTACGAATCAGTGGCCCCTTGGCAGAGAAGGTGGCCACGAGATTATTTCGCGCCAAGAAGAAGCCTGCTCACCTAAAATCCCACCATCTCTATTACGGGGAAATAGTCGACCCGGAGAATGGAAAACCCCTTGATGAGGTGCTCCTTACCCTGATGCGAAAGCCGAAGACCTACACCAGGGAAGATGTCGTAGAAATTAACTGCCACGGTGGATATTTGGTGTTGAAGAGGGTTTTGGAGGTAGTTTTGGGGCAAGGGGTCCGGCTAGCCCAGCCTGGGGAGTTTACCAAGAGGGCCTTTTTGAATGGGAGAATCGATCTATCCCAAGCTGAGGCAGTAATCGACGTGATAAGGGCAAAGACGGCCAAAAGCCTTAAGATGGCCAATCAGCAGTTGAAGGGAAATATTTCCCATGAGATTGAGGGGCTGAGGGAAGGGGTGGTCAGAAGTTTGGCCTTCGTTGAGGCTTTAATCGATTTTCCGGATGAAGACATCGAGGTGGATGGGGATGTGATCAGGAGAGGCCTGGAGGAGGGCCAGAGGAGAGTGAGGGAACTTATCGAATCCTATGAGGAGGGAAGGATCTATAGGGATGGTGTATCGGTAAGTATCGTGGGCAAGACCAATGTGGGGAAATCCAGCCTCTTGAACATACTCCTTAGGGAGAATAGGGCTATAGTTACCTCCATACCGGGAACTACACGAGACGTAATTGAGGAGGTCGTTAATATTCATGAGATTCCCATTCGGCTGGTGGATATGGCTGGGATTAGGAGGGCATCCAACCCCATTGAGAGGGAAGGTGTGAGATTGGCCAAGGATAAGGTGGCCGACGCGGATATGGTGATATTGGTTATTGATGGCAGCCGAGGGTTAGATAAGGACGATCGGGAGATCATCGATGAAGTAAGGGAGAAGAAGAAGGTGGTCGCCGCAAACAAAATGGATCTTCCCATCAAGACCTCCATGGAGCAGATTCAAGAATTTCTTCCGAATACAAAAGTAGTGGAAATTTCCGCCCTTAAGAACTGGGGAATCGATAAATTGAAGGATTCCCTTTACTGCACGCTGACGGGGGATGGTGTTGGACGCGATACCGGAGAAATGATAGCCGTTAATGCCCGACACAAGAAGGCGCTTGAGGGATCACTGGAATGCCTTGGGAGGGCAAGGGAAGGGATGGAGGGAAAGATTCCCATTGAGCTTATAGCCCTGGAATTGAGATCGTGCCTCGATTATCTGGGAGAGATAAGAGGGGAGACAACGACACAGGAAGTCTTGGAGTGCATATTTAGTCAGTTTTGTGTCGGGAAGTGAGATGTTTCACGTGAAACAGAATGGATCGATCCTGCTCGTAAACCCATGGATTTACGATTTTGCGGCCTTCGACCTTTGGGCAAAACCCTTGGGACTTCTCTATATCGCGGGATTGCTGAGGAATAGGGGGTATGAGATAGAATATATCGACTGTTTGGATATCCACCATCCCCAAATGGTTCGGGAAAGAGGTCTTCCGAGACGGAAGGGATATCACCAGGGCCATTTCTTCAAAGAGAATATCAATAAACCCCCCGCCCTTGACGATATACCCAGAAAATATAGTCGGTACGGCATAACGGAGGAGGCATTTAGAGAGCGATTAGAATCCATGGGTGAGCCCAGGGTTGTCCTGGTCACATCCATAATGACCTATTGGTATCCTGGTCCATTCCAGGTGATTCGACTGATCAAAGAGCGATACCCGAAGTCCTTCGTGGTAATGGGGGGTATCTATGCGACCCTGTGTCCGGATCATGCCCGCACGTACTCAAAGGCGGATTATGTTTTACCGGGAGATGGGCTTGCAAAGATATTGGGTATTGTAGAGGGACTCATGGGGGTTTCATCGCCCGGGATTACCCAGAGCTCGCATCTAGATGGCCTGGCCTATCCGGCCTTCGATCTCTACCCAATTCTCGATTATGGCTGCATATTAACCTCCCGGGGATGTCCTTACAGGTGCGATTATTGTGCGTCTTGGAAGATTACCCGCGGGTTTAGTCATCGCGATCCCCAAAGGGTAGTCGATGAAATCGAGCTTTGGCAGAACACCTTCAAGGTCAACGATATTGCTTTTTATGATGATGCGTTGTTGGTGGATTCGGAAGGGCATTTCATTCCCATGGCGAAGGAACTTTTACGAAGGGGCATACGATGTCGCTTCCACACCCCCAATGGTATCCATGGCAGGGAGCTGTCCGATGAAATTGCGAGCTTGATGTATGAGGTTGGGTTCAAGACCGTTCGCCTTGGTTTGGAGACAACCAATGCGATCAGGCAAAAGAGCACTGGGGATAAAATAACGAACAGGGAAATGGAAAGGGCCGTTACGTATTTGAGGCAGGCAGGATTTTCAAGGGAGGATATAGGGGTTTATGTCCTTGCAGGCCTCCCAGGACAAAGGGTATCAGAGGTCGAAGAGAGCATCAAATTTGTCCGGGCATGCGGGGCGACCCCCAAATTGGCGGAATATTCCCCCGTTCCCCAAACACCTTTATGGGAAGCCGCCGGTAGGGTTTCAGAATTTAATTTGAGGGGAGAACCCCTCTTTCACAATAATTCGATCCTTCCCTGTCGTTGGGAGGAATTTACGTGGGAAGACCTCAATGAGTTAAAATTGCATTTGAGGAATTAATCAACAGAATTCCAGCGGGAAACCCCCGATATTCCCGTGCCATGCCACTCCCTGTCCCCCCCGCTTGCGTACCTGAATTTCCGCATAACTCCGTTGTCCTGAAAGGTAATGTGCTGGAGAATTCGAGGATAAGCAGGGAAGCGTACGATTCCTACCTCAACGGACAATCTCACCTCTGCCTCCAAAAGGGAGTCGTTGTTTTGGGAAGTTTCCTGAGTTTCTAAGGATCACCGTTGTCCATGAGCGAAAGGGAATTTGGTCAACAGACTGCGAAGCACTGAAGCGAGGGGACAATAGTGTCCGCTTATGAAAAGTGAGAGGACTTCCTCCCTTTAAATGAGGATCTTGTCCAAAAATTCCTTTGTCCTGGGGTTTTTGGGTTTTTGGAAGAAACTGATATCCGTTCCCCGTTCAATGATCATTCCCTCGTCCATGAAGATGATCTCGTCAGACACTTCCCGGGCAAATCCCATCTCATGGGTGACTACGATCATGGTCATCCCACCCTTGGAGAGGCCAATCATCACGTCAAGCACTTCCTTGATCATCTCTGGATCTAAGGCGGAAGTCGGTTCGTCGAACATCATGATCTTCGGTTCCATGACCAGAGACCGTGCTATGGCAACCCGTTGTTGTTGGCCGCCCGAGAGGTTGGCCGGATATTCATGGGCTTTATCCGGGATCCCAACCCTCTGGAGCAGTTCCATGGCCTTGGCTTCGGCCTCTTTTCTCGGCTTACTTCGCGCCTTCATAGGAGCCAAGGTAATGTTCTGAATCGCGGTCATATGAGGATAGAGCTCAAAGCGCTGAAAGACCATACCGATCTCTGTGCGAAGTTTATAGAGGTTGGTCGCCGGATCGCTGACGGAGACACCATCCACGATGATTTCCCCCTGCTGAAAGGGTTCCAGGCCATTGATACATCGGAGAAGGGTGCTCTTGCCCGAGCCGCTTGGGCCACATACAACTACGGTCTGCCCCTGCTTGATCTCCTCGGTGATGTCTTTGAGGACTTGAAAGTCGCCGTACCACTTGCTCATGTCTTTGATCTGGATCAATGGCTATCCTCCTTCTTGTTCCCTTACTTCAAATCGTCGGCTAATCACTGACCCGATAAAGCAGGTGATGAAGAATACGATGGCTACAAAACCAAAGAGCTGGATGGATCTGACTTCCAAGGTGTCAACGATCCTTGCTCTCCGGACAAACTCGGGGAGCCCGATCACGAAGGCCAAGCAGGTGTCCTGGTAGGTGACGATGCTTTGGGTAATCATGCTGGGAAGCATCCTCCGGAGGGCAATGGGGATGAGTATGTAGCGGGTGGTCTGAACATAGGTGAGCCCCGTCGAATATCCAGCTTCAATTTGGCCTTTGCTTACAGACTGATAGCCCGCACGAAGAATCTCGCCGAAGTATGTTGCCTCGAAGATGATAAAGGAGATGACCGCTGATGGAAAAGGATCTAGCGGGCTTCCGATAATGATGGGCATCACGAAATAAAACCAGAAGATCACCAGGATGAGAGGGATGTTCCGAATCACATTGACATAAAAGGTAACCGGGTAATAGACCCACTTATTGCGGGAGATTCGCCCCAGCCCCACTAATATGCCCAAAGGGATTCCCCCGGCCAAGGCAAAGAACGCCAATTTGACTGTCACCCAAAATCCACCCATGAGAAATGGGAGGTTGCTACTTACTGCATCGAACATCCCTACCTCCCGATCATGCCGGGTATTTTGAGCCTCGACTCCAAAATGCCCATCAATCTGACAACCACTAAACCCAAGGCCAGGTAAATCAGACAGGCACCGGTGGTCGATTCCAGTCCATGGAAGGTCTCGGAATCAATCTTGTAGCTCATGAAGGTCGTCTCCAACACACCGATGGTCATGGCAATGGATGAATTCTTAAAGATGGTCAAGAACTCCGTGGTTAATGGAGGAATGATAATCCGTAAGGCATATGGAATGATCACATGGCGATACATTTGGGGATGTGTTAAACCGGTAGATAGGGCGGCGTAGTAGTGATCCCGGGAGATGGCTGAAAAGCCAGCACGGGTATGCTCGGCCACCCGGGATGCCGTGTACATCCCGAGGGCGATAATGGCAACATAGTAGTTGAGGCCTATGATGGAATTAATACGATATTGAAGGGCCTCTCCGAAGAGCATGGGTCCGGCATAATACCAGAAGAAGAGCTGGACCATGAAGGGGATGTTTCGGAATATTTCTACGTATGCGGTCCCAATAAGCCTCAGCCATCTCCACGGGGAGATCCGCACCGTGCCAATGAGAACACCTAAAGACAGGGCGATGGCCCAACCGATGAGCCCCAGTTTGATGGTAACCCATATCCCCTGGAGCAGATACATTCCGTATGGATTTCTCCACAGGACGCCCCAGTCGAATTCATAGGCTAAACCCATAGGCTAAACCCAGCCTAATATCCCGAGGAAATAGGGAAGAGGGGGGTTAACCCCCCTCTTCCGGATTAGTGTTTCTTCCACCAATCCTTGGCCTGTGGATAGCAGATCAACGTTAGGTAATCTCTGTAGGCCTGGGACATCGGAATCGGGACAACCCCCTTCGGCCCCATCCACTTCTCGTAGAACTCGAAGAACTTGCCCCTTTTGATCGACCATACAATGGTATTGTTGACGAAGTCCCTAATATCGGAGTTGCCCTCCCTCATCATGTAACCGTAGGGTTCATAGGCGATGGCGAAGTCCACGGTTTTCCAGTTTTCAGGGTGCGGGGCCTTCATCCTCAAGCCTTCCAGGAGGCTCCGATCCGTTGAGTAGGCATCGACCTTCTTGCCCTTCAAGGCGAGGAATCCTTCAGGATGGGTTTCCACGACAACGATAGCAGTGGGTGTATATCTCCCTGCTGCCACCTGGTCTTCAATAGCCTTCAAATTAGTAGTTCCTCTGGCGGCCCCCAGCCTTTTTCCGCTTAGATCCTTAATCGTCTTGATATCGCTATCCTTGGGAACGAGAAAGGTCGTCTCCGAGAAGAAGAAGATGTAGCTGAAATCGACCACTTCTTCACGCTTTTGCGTATAGGTGGTGGAACCCATTTCCACATCTACCGTCGCATTAGCCACCATGGGGATACGGGTTTTAGGGGTAACGGTAAACGGTTGGATCTTTATTTTCTTGCCGAAGTGTTCGGAGAGTTTTTCGACGAGAAGGTACGTCATATCGACGGAAAATCCAACGTGTTTCCCGACCTTGGGATCGATGAATGCGAAGGGTATCGAACCCTCCCTCCACCCCACACGGAGCTTTCCCGTTTTCTCGATGCGGTCCATGGTCTCATCGGCCAGCACCGCACTGCCGAGGAGCGTCATGGCGAAGATGACGCAAAAGACGTAGATAAAAGATTTTCTCATAAGATCACCCCCTTAGATTGTTTTGATCGTGAGCATTGCTTGCTTTTGATTTGAATGTTATCACCCCCCTTCTCCAGATTCGGACTCACTATAAGACAAGAAAGGGGATTTGTCAACACCATTTCGTAAAGGAACCCGCGGAGAAACATTCCGGAAATCCTCATGAAACTATTTTTCCAGAATCCAGGGACAGGCCCGAAAATCATGAGGCAAGACAGTTGAAATAAACCGTGATTTCATATATTTTCAGGGTAGATCTCAGGCCGAAAAAGGGAAGGGGAGATATCGATGAAAGAAAAGACCATTGGCATTTTGGGCGGGATGGGGCCGGAGGCGACGGCC
>Ga0209978_10000543_pt1 | contig 14588 bp, 16 predicted proteins | sample BentaG_FD_182805 | JGI IMG/M metagenome (GOLD analysis project Ga0209978, IMG submission 182805) | Deep subsurface microbial communities from South Atlantic Ocean to uncover new lineages of life (NeLLi) - Benguela_00093 metaG (SPAdes)... | ecosystem: Environmental > Aquatic > Marine > Oceanic >...
TGCGGCACATGATATACCTTATGTAGCCACTGCCTGCCCTAGCTATCCTTTTGATTTGATGAATAAGGTGTCAAAGGCGGCAGCGATTAAGGGTCCGGCTTATCTTCATATTTTGTCGGTTTGTCCCGTTGGTTGGCGGTGCCCCACTGAATTAACCATCAGGATAGGTCGTCTGGCAACACAGACAGGGGTGTTCCCGCTCTATGAAGTGGAGCATGGTAAATACAAGCTAAACGTTGACCCACCCAAACTTAAGCCGGTTACGGAATACTTGAAGCTGCAGGGGAGGTTCCGTCACCTATCTGAGGACACCATAAATGAGATTCAGCAGAGGGTGAATGAAGAGTATGCCAAGCTTAAGGAGCAAGTAAGCCTGAAGCTCGGCTCAATCGCACTGGCTGGAAAAGATTGTGGGGTGTAATTATAGCTAAGTACACCAACGCTGAGCGAATGTTCCGAGCTTTGGAGCGAAAGGAGCCGGACATGGTGCCACACTTCGAGAGTTCGGTAGACCCCAAGGTCATGAACAAGATTTTGCCCGGTGCGAGCTACGAGGAATTTATCGAGTACATGGATTGGGACGCGGTAGTAAACTATTACCGGGGCTTCATCGAGGAGGAGGTGCTCAGTGAGAGCCGTCGGATATTCCGCGATGAGTGGGGTGTGGTCAAGCGTTACACCCAGGAAGTAGACCCAGTACCCCTGGAGGCACCCATCAAGTCAGAGAAGGACCTGGAGAGCTACCAGCCCCCTGACCCAGATGATGAGCGCTGTTTCGAGCAAATACAGCGGTGGGTTAAACGCTACAAGGGGGAGCGAGCTATCATAGCTATGGTCCACGACCACAACTCTATGACCAGCGACTTGCTGGGCTTTGAGGAGCGGCTGATGGCCTTCTATACTAACCCGGAACTAGTGCTGCGCGTCGGTCAGATAGTGCTTGACTATTCCCTGCACTATATCAATAATGCCATCGCGGCCGGTGCTGATATTATCCGCATTGCCGGTGACTGGGCCTATAAGAACGGGCCAATGTTCTCGCTGGAGCACTATCATAAATTTGTGCTGCCCCCATTCAAAGCTATGGTCCAGGAGGCAAAGAAGCGTGGTGTCTACGTGATGAAGCACTCCGACGGCAACTGCTGGTCTTTCCTGGACAGCATTGTTGAGGCAGGAGTTGATGGCTTCCATCCAATAGACCCCACGGCTGACATGGACATCGGTGAGGTAAAGCAGAAGTACGGGGACAGGCTCTGCCTGATGGGTAATGTGGACTGTGCAGCTACATTGAGCTTTGGCACTGTGGAAGAGGTACGGCAGGAGACTAAGGAAGTTATACGCAAGGCCGGTGTCGGCGGGGGGCTCATTGTCGCCTCCAGCAACACCATACACTCAGCCGTCAAGCCGGAGAACTATGTAGAGATGGTGCGTGCCATCAGGGAATACGGTCACTATCCTCTAGATATTGAAGCACTGAGTTGAGCCCCGTCCCCAGGATTTTCCTGAGAGACTTCTGAACTACATCATCAGGAAGACAAGGTTATTCGTTGATGCACTTGATGACTGTCCTGACTGCCAAGATTGACCCCCAATAGTGGCTTTGCTATACTTTAGGCAACGGGGTGTGGCGCAGATGGCTAGCGCGCAGCGTTTGGGACGCTGAGGTCGGAGGTTCAAGTCCTCTCACCCCGACCAGCTGATACAAAAGCAGCGATAGCAACTGCTCCAGAAGCTACCGTGTGCAGTCAATGCCCGGTCACTGTTTAGTTCAGCTATTCCTGTTCCTCTTTTTTGAACACATCAGCTTGTGTATGTGAAATTGTGACTTCCGTGTCTACAGGCTGATTTGGCATCACCTTTACATACAAATTCAGCACAGATTTTGATATGACCAAAAGCTATTATGAAATACTTAGTTTTTTCGCTCTTTCACGCTCTTTGAGCTCTTTTCTCTTGATTTTCCCATCTGGAGTCTCCGGAATCTCATCAACAAATTCTATCTCCTTGGGATATTCATGCATGCTTAACCTCGTCTTGACAAACTCCTGTATTTCAAGCTTTAGCCCTTCGCTTGGCTCACGGTTGGTGACGATAAAAGCTTTGACTATTTCCCCGCGCTCTTTATCGGGACTGCCTACCACTGCCGCCCTCTCAACCGCCGGATGCTTTTCAAGGACACTCTCTATCTCAAAAGGCCCGATTCTGAACCCCGAAGATTTTATAACATCATCACTTCTGCCTTTAGGCCAAAAGTAGCCGTCCTCATCAAAGTAACCGAAATCACCAATCGGGTTCCACTTGCCATTACGCCATACCGCTACCTCTCCCACCTCTCCCGGCGGCAACTCGTTTCCATTCTCATCTAGGGCGGCTAGCTTAATTCCCAGCATTGGTTTACCTGCACTGCCTAGTTTAGGCTTATAACCATCAAGTGCATAATCGATAATAACCGGACCTGCCTCGGTATTGCCATAGTTAGAGTGTATATGGAGGCCGAGTTTATCCAGAAAGTATTGAGTCACCTCCCTGTCCATTGCTGAGCCAGTATAACTTAACTGCCTGAGTTTGAGCCTATAGTTATCTAGCTCGCCACAGTCCATGAGCATGCGATAGACCCTGGGAATAGCAGATACATTTGTGATTTCAAATTCTTCAAGCCCCTCAAGGAAGACCTCGGGGATAAACTTACCGCTGTAGGCCCCTATACCATTACCAAATATCATCGGACCGACGTTACCATACCAGATTCCATGCCCCCAGGCTGGAGATGAAGTACACATATATTTGTCATCATCACGAAGGCCAAGCCAGAATTTTGCATAAACAGCGGTAACCGAAACAGCTGCGTGGTTATATAAAACCTGCCTAGGCAAACCCGTAGTGCCACTGGAGAATTGTATCACCGCAAGGGTATCAGCCGAGGTATTCGGCCTGTAATGCTCGTCTTCGCTTTGAATCAACTCTCGTAGCTCCTCAGCAACAAGCAGATGTGACACTAAGCCAGGATTTACCAAATCTATCTTTTCCTTATCTATTATCGCCATTTTGGTGTTGGACTGGCGAAATTGATACTCAAGGCGCTCGGAACCAAGGAGTGCATAACACGGCACCGCTACAGCACCTCTCTTTAGTGCACCAAAGAAGCTTACATAATACTCTAACGAGGGATTCAATATCATAGCCACACGATCGCCGGTATTTATCCCACGTCTTTCCAGCATATTGGCAAATTGAGACGTTAAACGAGAAAGCTCCTCAAAAGTGTAGACTTCTTTCCTTCTATCATCAAATCTTAACCTAATCGCTGTTTTCTCTTTAGGGTGGCGGTCTACGCACTCATAAGCTATGTTCAGATTTTTCTGACTCTCGTCGAACACTTCCCATCTTTCGCTCCAGGTGAAATTCTCTTTGGCTTCTTCATATGTCCTATACTGCAATCTCATGCTATCCCCTATGGTTTAAAATCCTAAACATCTCCCGGTTTTGTCATTAAAAATAGACTCCTTTGCCGGTACCACGAAATTCCTTCACCGGTAGTCTCTTTTCTACAGGCCAGGTTCCCTTTTCCCTTGATGGAAGAATTACTGTGGAGTGACCTGGTATAGTATCTTCCCCTCTTTGATTTATCCCATGAGTTTCAATACCGACACAATACTCCCCGTTGTCATCAACGTACTTCTTGGTGACTTTACCGCGGAACCATACCACGTCTGAGTGATACACGAACCTGCGGTATTGAGCATTGCATGATTTTAACCAACCTTCATCACCCATCCAGTTAGTGAGCAGATTGACCAACCAGCAATGCCTCTGGATACCTATGTCATAAGCATAGCGAGCACCAACAGCTTTGGCTGCCGCAACGGAGTAATGCACCCCGTAGATTGGCTCCCAGGCATGAGTCACTGGGTCACGAAAACCCCAGGCAGGATGTTCTTTATATAGGCGAAGCTGAGTACCATGAGCGGCGAGCTGCACCGGAGCTGTTCCAACACAGAAGGCGATTATATCCGTCATCCCAAACGGACCCTTTACCACTGGTTTTAGCTCATCCCCAACGTTCACATCTTCCCAATACCTCACCTCGGTACCGCATATCTCCTCAGCCAGCACATCCTCATCTACCTTAGCTAGTTCCTCCTCGGTCCAGGGATGAGGCACCTTAATATAGTCGTATTTTCCTTTACCCTCTTCCGACCTGCTCCTCGCCGCTTGCCTCTCGTACCTCACGAGCATGTTATATCCTCGGCTGACCAACTCGCCTCGCTGATTCCAGTATTCAAACCTTTGATACTCAAAAGCCGTCTTACCAGCAAATTTACTGGTTTTCACATCGTAACCGACAAAATAGCACTTAGGGGTGATTTTATCATTAACATATATTGGCTTGAGGAACTCCCAATCTGAAGCTGAGTGGTCGGCATGAATTCCGGGCAGCCCTTGTAAGACCCAATGGGGGAAGACGCTAGCTGTCCAGGCAGGTGAAGCTATTAGCGCCTCATACCGGGTCTTCTTGGCGTATTCTGTATCTCGATACAATGGATTGATATCACCTATGCCATTGGAGAAATTTCTTATTGCCTCGTATGAGACCGTTTGGTTGAAAACACTGCCAACTCGCAATTCAAGCCCAAGTCTTTTCTGCCAGTCAGTTAATATGCTATCGTCAAGAACAGCTTCGGCCAAATGGGCAACATTTTCTTCCGACACTTCTGCCATGTCGCTCTCCTTTTAAGAATTTAAAATGTGCGTATATCGGGAAGGAAATCCTCTTCCTGCTCCAGGTAAGCTGCCAGCACCCTACCACACTCAGAGCACCTCCTCTCTATTATATCCCCATAATCATTTTTAGAGTGGCTCACCTTGGGTACTGTCATCTTGCCGCACCAAGCACATTTCACTAGTTTGTCCATATACTTGACTACCCCCATTGTTATTAAGTTACTATACACCTTAGAACGCCAGTACCTCAACTAAACCCAATGGTAATGTAAGGCAATTGATGGGATAGAGCTAACGGGCACTTTAGGTAGGTAGGCTGTCTTTATTAAGCCTCCCTCAGCGTCCGGTTGTACTCTTTTCCAGCCTTGCGTAGAATCCTGCTACCTACTACTATCAACTCTTTCCTGGCAAGAGGTCTATCTTTACAAAGCTGATTTTCTGGGCTAAAATAGATATGATTTTGGGCGGTTAGCTCAGTGGTTAGAGCGCTTGCTTCACACGCAAGAGGTCACTGGTTCAAGTCCAGTACCGCCCACCACAAAGCTGGAAGGTCTAAGTTAGACCTCTTGGTTGTTGAGCAAAAAAGGTGTGGTTGAATACGTTTTAGACCACATTATTGTATAAAGGGCGGGTCCGCAAAATGAGAAATGGTTATGTCTTTCAAGCAACAAGCACCCGTCAGCACGTCTCTAACCTCACTCATTAAAGGTTTTATCCTTACTCAGCGCACCGATTGCAGGAGCCCCAATACAATCGAATATTATGAAGGGATGCTGAAACGTTTCTTATGGTATGCAGAGTGGCAGGGCTGGCCTGAAGATGCCAGGCTTATTACGGAATGGAACATCCGAGAGTTCCTGGCCTATGTATCAGGCGATATTAATCGCTGGGGAGTAAAGGGGAACGGCTCAGAATCCAGCCGGAAGAGGGCTACGTATTCAACAGTCCATCACTATTACTGTGTTCTAAAAGCCTTCTTCAATTGGTGTGTTAGGGATGACTATATCTCGGAAAGCCCTTTGGTAAAAATAAAGTTGGCCAATCCAAAGCTAAATGTAGTCAGACCTTACACACCGCAGGAAATAATGAAATTACTTACCGTATGTGACCATGATTTTAAGAATAATGCCAGGTTCCTCGGTAGTCGCAATAAGGCGGCGGTCTTAATGTTACTTGATACCGGATTGAGAATTAGCGAACTAGCTGGCATAAAACTTGAGGATATAGAAACGGAACGTGGCTGGATAAAAGTAAAAGGTAAGGGCGCAAAAGAAAGGATGGTTAGAATCGGCGCTACGGCACAAAAGGCTTTGTGGCGTTACATGATCTACCGGCATAAAAACAATTATACTGAGTTGTGGCTCACAGAAGAAGGCAGGCCAATGAAAAGCGGTGGTTTGCAAATCATGATAAAGCGGTTAAAGGAAAGGGCAGGGGTTGTTTCTAGTGGTAATTGCCACAAATTCCGGCATACCTTTGCGCTGAACTTTTTAAGACAGGATAGGAACCCTTTCAACCTGCAATACCTGCTGGGGCACTCAGACTTGAGAATGGTCAAGCATTACGTATCCACTCTGGGAATGGAGGATGCTTTGAAAGCTCACGAGAGCGCCAGCTCAGCAGATTTACTTGGTCTGAGGTAATTGAAGGCTACGAGTGCCTCGCTTCAGGCACATATAAAGGCGAGCACCGGTGATTATTTGACTTAAGGTGGGAAAATGTCAAAGCTAACTATTAGCTTAAGAACCAAGGGTAAAGCTGTAGCTGCACTTCTGAAGCTTTATAAAGCGGAACCTAATTTTGTACAAGAGCTGGAGAACTTACGAACCAATTATTTACCGGTATTAGAGCAATGGTTAAAGATGAGAGAAACGTTAACTCAGGAAGAATTCTTAACTGTAAGAGATTACTTTCTTACCGAAATGCGGACGATATCTAGTAGTCTTGCCGATAAGCTCGGACCTATATGTTTTCGGTCTTTCGCATTAAGAGGGATATACCTCATTGGGAAGGAAAAAATACTCAATCCTAATTCCTCGTTCAGTTCGATGTTTATCTGCAGTCTTCTGTAGAAATCCTCCGGGGTATCATCATAGTTGAACAATATGAAATTGGATAGGTGTCTAATTCCGTATTTGTGTGCAAGGCGTATCTTGTCTATATAAAGCTTCTCGAATTTGATGCTGTCAAAGGCTATTCGCAAAGGCTTAAGAGGCAACTGACTTAGAAGCTCCATCTTCTCTTCTTTGAGTAGTCGTGCATCAACTCCTTGGTTGAAATCCACATAGCGCTGTGCATTTCCGAGTCTAGCCCCTTTCCTGAATCCATGCCTCTTTATATCCTCCACTATGCGGGGAAATTCTGCTGAGGCTAGAACATTGTTGTCCAGTAATATCAGATGCTTCTTGTCGGGGTCTATTTGGCTCCGCAGAGGAATAAAGTCGACGTACTCCGGTTCCAGTCTAGGTACGGCACAATAGGGACAATGGTTCGGACACCCTTTAGTCATATATCCTAAGCTGGCGTTGTTAGTGTAGTATTCGTATATGCCGTTCGTCAGTGTGTAGTCGGGTGTCAATTGATCTACCTCATCCCTTAGGTTTTTGCGAGGTAACCCTCCCCCTTTGTCCCCCTCCCTTGTAAAGGGAGGGGGAAGAATATTAGAAGAGAGGCTAAGCCTCTCTTTGACTCTCCTTTAGTATTTTTCTCCTTCTCAAGAAGAGGGAGAGAAGATTTTAGAGAGGGGCTTCGCCCCTCTCTTTCCCATACTCCCCCCTTCCTTTAATAAGGGAAGGGGGTCAGGGGGATAGGTTGCTAGGCAATCTCAAACTAAGGGGCTGGACTTAAATTGGGCGAAGTGGTATATATTCAGGTAATATCGGATTGGAGGTGAACTATGCTGGAAAAACTTTACACTGAGACGCTTGAGGCCATCTTTGACACACTGCCCGTAGATTTAACCTTCGTTGATGACACTGATACCGTCAGGTATTACAGCAAGGGTGACGAGAGGATATTTAGACGGACTCCAGCGGTGATAGGCAGAAAGGTGCGGGACTGCCATCCGCAGAAAAGCCTGCCCAAGGTAGAGCAGGTAGTAAGCCAATTGAAAACTGGCCAGAGAAATATGGCCGGATTCTGGATTGACCTCAAGGGGCGCAAGATATATATCAGGTATTTCCCGGTTAAGGATAAGAAAGGCAAATATATTGGCATCCTTGAGGTTACCCAGGACATAACCGACCTCCAGAAGATAGAGGGCGAAAAGAGACTCCTTGATATGGAGTAGGTTTGGGCTTGCCAGAGGCATTGACAGTTACAGAGCAGGAGCTTTAACATAGCTACAGTATCTGATAGGGAAATTGCGGTCAATATGCCGATAAGGAGGAAGTATGGCATACAAACACTATCACACCCACTTTACCAGTCGGGAGCCAGCGAAAGCGGTAGAATTCTACCAGAGGATGTTCGGAGCCAAAGTCCTCAGGTCCTTTGTATTATATGGCGGAGTAGACATCTGGGACCTTGAAGTCGGAGGGTTAATGCTCAGAATATCGGGCTCAACCGGCGCAGAGGAATCCGGAGGTGTAACCGAACGTCTACGGTCTGCATCATCTCGGTCTCCTAACAGACAACCTGGAACAGGCAGTGGTAGAATTGAAGTCAAAAGGGGCCGAATTTGTAGCCGGGCCAACTAGTTCGCGGCCTGGTCTAAAGTATGCCTTTTTGAGGGCCCCTGAAAATACATTCGTTGAGCTAGTTGAAATGGCCGACGAGGAATTGGAAAAGTATGGCATCTCGCCAGACTGGACCGAGGGTGAGGTTTAGACAGGAAAGAAAGGGCAAGGAGACTAGAAAACAAAAAATAAATTTGGAGGAGAAAATGATAGAACAGATAGCAAAATTACCCCGTGTAAGCCTGGGGTGTTTTCCTACCCCACTGGTAGAAGCCAAGCACCTATCAGAGGTTTTAGGTGGACCACGCATTCTGGTAAAGCGGGATGACCTAACAGGGCTAGCTCTGGGTGGCAACAAGTGCCGTCACCTGGAGTTCATGATGGCTGATGCCAAAGAGAAAGGTATTGATTCATTCGTACTCGGTGCCCCCTCTAATTTTTCCGTCCAACTGGCAGCCGCCGCCGCCAAGCTTGGTTTTAAGGTCAGATATGTTCTACATGAGGATGATACTTCTAAGACAAAGCAAGGGAACTACCTGCTTCACAGGATACTCAACTCAGATATGATAGTGATGGAACCAGTCAGTCCCACTGAGACACCTGATGAAGTTACTGCCAAGCGGAACGCAACCCTGGAGAGAGAGGCACTCAAGCTGCGTGAGGAGGGCTACAACCCCTTTGTCAAGCGAGAATCTGAATATCCCCCGGTGGCTAGGGTTGGTTGGGTTAACGCTGCCGACGAAATCTGGCAGCAACTGAAAGCCCAGAATATTGAGGCCCAGTATCTGATTATTACCACCAGCCAGGGGGGAACTCACGCCGGGTTAGCTTTGGGTACCAAGTACCTTGGGAATCCCTTTAAGTTGATTGGCATCAGCGACCATTACACAAGGGCTCAGGCTACAAGCGCAATTGTCAGAATGGCTAATGCCACCGCCGAGTTCCTTGATTTGGGGATAAGCATTACACCAGACGAGGTAACAGTCTATGATGAATATACCGGTGCGGGTTATAACAAGTTAGACAAAGAGTCTATTGAAGCCATCAAACTGGTGGCTCAAACCGAGGGCTTTTTCCTCGACCCTGTCTACACGGGGAAGGCTATGGCTGGACTGATTGACCTCATTCATAAGGGACGATTCACGGCCAAAGATACCGTGGTTTTTATTCACACTGGCGGCATTCCATACCTCTTTGTTTACCCTAAGGCGTTCAACGGTTAGATTTAGAGGGACTCTTGGGGGCTTATTGCAATTGTCTATCAACCCTATCCCCTGTATCCCCTTCCCCTTATCAGGGGAAGGGGAGGAGTTTTATAAAGAGGGGCTTTGCCCCTCTAAGACTCCCCATTATCAAATAAAGGCGGCTATTGAGGGTAGTTTGAAGGGGTGTTAGCTCCTTCATAAAATAATTATTCCCCCTCTCCTTTGAAGGAGAGGGGGACAAAGGGGGTGAGGTTGATATACAGTGTTATACGAGGAGGCTGGACTGAAATTGGGCTGAGTGCTATATTAGGGTGTCAGGCAAGGCTGACTATTCTTCCCAATATGACAGTTGGTAGCTAGATGAAAGGTACTACAGATGTACATTGCTTATGTTGATGAATCTGGTGATGATGGACGTAATGTCACCATAACAAGGTATTTTACTTTAAGCGGAATCATTCTTGCCGATTCTAACTGGAAGATATTCCTTGAGAAAGTGAAGGCATTTAGAAAAGGACTGAAAAGAGACTTTCGGCTCACATTGAAAGCTGATTTGCGGGCAACAGACTTGTGGAACAACAGCGGTGATTTTAGAAAGTTAAAGTTAAATTTGAGTTATGCAGACCGAACCAGAATTTTCAGACGAACAGCAGAATTTTTACGCTCCTCTCAGGAGATAGCTATTCTCACTGTAAGCATTGACAAAGGCTCTCCCCAACTTCCACCTACTGTTAAAATCAGCGAGACTGCCTGGACTATGTTTTTTCAGAGATATGAGAATTGGTTAGTAGCAAGGCAGGAGTTGGGGATTGTTGTTAATGATGAGGGTTATGAGAAAATGGTTCGGCGGTTATCAAGAAAGATGAGGATGTATAATCCGATTCCAAGCCATTATGGTGGTTATTATCAGGCTCCAGTAGTAAAAATTATTGAGGACCCCTTTTCAAGACATTCACAATATTCTTACTTTGTTCAGCTTGCCGATATTAGTGCATACCTGGCACGACTACGGCATGACCACACACCCAGGCAGACAAAATGGGGGATACATAAGCTTTATAAAAGAATTAAGCCAAGGTATATGTTGGAGGCTTCAAAAAAAGACAATTATGGGTTTGTGATTTACCCGTAAGAAAAAGCCCTCTTGGTAGAGGGCTGAGGGGGCCGCTTCCACCAGCTTTAAGCTGATTTCAGCTGCCAAATATACTATAGCAGATGTTAAGGTGTTTGTCAAGACCTTTGTCAATACCTTTTTAAACCAATTTTACCTTAACTTCAGAAACTCGTTGACATTCTACCTTGACAAACTTGGCGTGTGTAATGTATAGCCATCATCGCTTGAGGGGAAGATGTCCTTAAGGGGTAGCGTCCGGCCGGTTTGGATGGCGGTGAAGCCATATTTCTTGCGGATGCGGTCAATAGCTTTGTTTAGTTGCTCCAGCCTTTGAGCTGATGAATCCAGCATATCTAGTTGCCTGCCCGGTTCAGTCAGGTTTGATACCCCGATGCCAATAAGGCGAACCGGCTGCCTTTCCTGGGACAGGGTTGTTGTTAGTAGCTTTAGCCCAGTGCTGAAGACGGTCTGGTCAGCATCAGTAGCCTTCATCAAGGTGTGGCAGCGGGTGATGGTGGAGAAATCAGCGTATCTGAGTTTTAGAGTGACACACCTGGCTTGCCTATCTTTTTGGCGTAGCTCGGCACCCACCCGCTCACTAAGATAACCCAGCGTTGCCTTTAGCAGGGAGCGGTCTCGTGTATCCTTAGCAAAAGTGGTTTCCCGACTGATGGACTTGGCGGCAGCAGGAGGCTCTATCTTTCTATCATCAATGCCATTAGCATGGCGATGTAGCAGCTCACCAAACACGCCAAAATGACCTTTCAGGGCGCTTAGCGGCATATTAGCCAGTTGCCCTATAGTATTGACACCCAAGCCATTTAGTATTCCTTCTGTCTTCTTGCCTATTCCCGGCAATTTGGCTATCGGTAAGGGTGCCAGGAAGGAGCGCTCTTTCCCGGCGGCTATCTCCAGTAAGCCGTCGGGCTTGGATTGCTCAGCGGCAATCTTGGCGACTACCTTACCACTGGCGATGCCTACTGAAGCCGAGAGACCCAATTCATCCTTAATCCGCTGCTTAATATCTACCCCCATCTGGTGAATGGAGCCGTGGATAGATTCAAAACCAGTTACATCCAGATATGCCTCATCCAAGCTCACTGGTTCCAGATAGGGCGAAAAATCGGCCAGGATAGCCATAAACCTTTGTGACGCCTCACGATACGTAGTAAAACTACCTTCTATGAATATAGCCTGGGGGCAAAGGCGGCGGGCGGTAATAAGGGGCATCCCGGCATGCAGTCCAAAAGCCCGGGCTTCATATGAGGCAGAGGCAACCACCCCACGCCTATCAGGTTTGCCACCAACTACCACTGGCTTACCTTTAAGCTCGAGATTTAGCGCCTGCTCTACGGAAACAAAGAAGGCATCCAGGTCAATGTGCATAATGACGGGATTGCTTATCAACCTCACCCCCTTTGTCCCCCTCTCCTTGAAAGGAGAGGGGAAAGAATTAGGGTTTGAAGGGGCTCTGTCCCTTCAAACTTCCCTTGGTAAATGAGCTCACAGTGGGCAACACTATTGGCCCCGGGAAACAAAGGCTTTAACTCTACGCTCAAAGACACTCCGTTCCAGAAGGACACGGCGCTGGCATTTGAGGCACTTAATACCGATGTCAGCCCCTAGCCTGACCACCCGCCATTCGTAGCTGCCACAGGGGTGCTTCTTCTTGAGGCGGACCACATCACCCAGCTTTATCTCCATAACCATTCCAGGCCTAGCCTTTTGCTGGTAGGTTGGTGTTAATCTGGTCTCGGAGTGACAAGGCAACACGCCGAGCTGCCTTAGCAAAATCCTTTTCCCGTGAGGCATATATAATCTGCCGTGATGAATTGATAATGGCCTTCTCCCCCTGAGCGTCAACCCCATAGCGAACGGTCAGTTCCAGGTCTCCTCCCTGAGCACCAATGCCCGGTATCAAAAGTGGCATATCAGGATGGCTCTGCCGAATCAGCCTTAATTCCTCAGGATAGGTGGCGCCGACAACCAACCCAATGTTGCCGTGTATGTTCCACTCCTCGGCTTTTAGGGCGACTATTTCAAACAAGGGGCGATCATGTTCCACACAGCGGAGGGACTGGAAATCAACCGCACCAGCATTTGACGTCCGGCAAAGGATAAATACCCCTTTATCTTGGTATTGAATGAAGGGCTCTACTGAATCGAAGCCCAGGTAGGGGTTTACCGTAGCGGCATCAAAGTTAAAGTTCTCAAAGATAGCTTTGGCATAGGCTTTAGCCGTATTACCAATGTCGCCTCGCTTGGCATCTCCTATTACTGGTATATCTTCAGATATGTAGTCTACGGTACGCTTTAGGGCATCAAGCCCCTCCCTGCCCAGAGCCTCATAGAAGGCAAAGTTTGGTTTGTAGGCACATACCAGGTCGGAGGTAGCGTCAATGATTGCCTTATTGAATTCAAAGATACTTACCTTGTCAGGCATTAGCTTTGGGTCAGGGTCAAGCCCAATGCAGAGCAAGCTTTTATTTTTCTGGCTGGCAGTTATCAACTTTTCCATGAAATTCATCCAGCACCCCCTGAGGTTAGCTTCAACTGGTTACAAGCTGATAATATCAGTCACTATGGATAAGCGTCAAGTTATATGTCCTAAACCTCCAGCTTACTATTGACAGTATGGTGTGGTCCGTAATACCATCGAGCAACATCAGCCTCAGAGTAGCCAACTCGACGGTTTGCTACGTTTGGGCTTGGTAGAAATATTGACACTCAGCGAGCAGGGGTCTAAGATTGGTGTACTCGTTGAAATGGGAAATCCCAGCTGACAATGTTTGGGAGGTTAAAAATTAGAAGGTTTCAATTATTTGCTATAGGATTGAGCATAGTAATTGCTTTCTCGCTTGTCGCCGGCTGTACTAGCGGAAGTCGACCACAGACTGGAGGAGTAACGTTTCAAAATGGCGAGGTTAAACTCGCTGGCAACCTTTTTATTCCCACGGGTGAAGGGCCGTTTCCTGCTGTCGTAATCATTCATGGCTCCGGAAAAGAGACGAGCCGCGATCTTGTACTCCATAGCTGGTTCTTTGTGCATCACGGATTTGCCGCGTTGACCTATGACAAGAGAGGGGTTGGTGAGTCCAGCGGGTCTTACAAGAGGGTCGACGCCAAGAGCGGTGAAGCCGTATTGGAGGAGCTAGCCAGTGATGCGCTTGCGGGTGTTGAATTTCTGAAAGGCCATGACCGAATCGATCCGAGCAGAATCGGTTTCTTTGGTGGCAGCCAGGCGGGCTGGATTGCTCCGCTGGCGGCTTCAAAATCATCAGATGTTGCGTTTATTGTCCTGTTTTCCGGCCCAGTATGCACGGTGGGGCAGGAGATGTTCTACAGCGGTACAACTGGTGCTGGCCCTGGCGACAAGGTAGAGGGCATTTCATTGGAACAAGCTTCAGATATGGCACGTGATTACGCAGGACCACATGGTTTTGACCCCTTGCCTTTACTGAAAGCAATCGACATTCCCGGCCTGTGGATGTTTGGCAGTCAGGATCGAAGTACACCTGTCTCACTCTCCACTGAGATTTTGGATGCCCTGGTTGCCCAGCAAGGCAAAGACTTCAGTTATATCATTTATTCAAACGCAGACCACAACATAAGGGATCCGGAAACTGAGCAGTTTTATCCTTTTATGATTGATGCCTTGAACTGGATGGTTGAAAAGTTTGGGGATTGAATCAATTAATTGAATTTAGGCAAAACCACTATAAAGGAGGTAAGAAATGGCTGATAAAGAGAGGTTTACTGTATCCGGAAGCAATCTTGTTGAGAAAGTGAAGGAACTGGTACATCAGGGGAATGTCAGGCGAGTTCGTTTGATACATGAGGACAAGGCCTTAATAGATATTCCGCTGAGTA